>ERZ772946.254-NODE-254-length-23499-cov-7.03429_pt1 | contig 23499 bp, 18 predicted proteins | sample MGYA00511680_ERZ772946 | MGnify/ENA primary metagenome ERZ772946 (study PRJEB29015, sample SAMEA2737918) | human oral metagenome | biome: human oral; feature: human-associated habitat; material: dental | place: China | collected 2016 ... | reverse complement strand
CCACCACGCAGCGCCCGCGCGGCTTCTCGGGCAGGTGCCGTCGCACGGCAGCGGCGGGGTCGGCACTTTTCACGGCGGCATCGAAGATGCGGCGCAGCGCAGTGCGGGCGCATTCGTCGCTCCACATGTCCGATTGACCACGTACTGATTTCGTCCCCATACCTCGAAGAATGCCCGACAGTAATCCTGAATCACCGCCCTGCCCCTGCATGCAGGGAGACCGTGCCTCGGTCAGTGGGAATTATAGGAACGAACGGCATGACGTGCCATCTCCGCCCGAACTAGCGACAGACATGGATGCGCACTGGCGCAAGTGGAAACATGTTGCTTGTAAACGAATCGACGCGCTCGAACCCTCCAGCCCGAAACAACCGGCCCAGCTCGCCTTCTTCCCCGACATGATGTCCCCTCATGAGCAGGGGCAAATAATAGGACAACACCGGATTGGCATCCGCCGGGCTGCCGGGGATTTCAGCGTGAGCGCTCACGAACACCCCTCCTGGCGCCAACGCCGAACGCACCTTCCTGATGGTGGACTCCATGTCCCTAATGAAATGCAGAACCGAACTGCACCAGACAAGGCCATAGCCATGACCAAAATCGACCTGCTCCAGATCACCTGACATGACCGAGATCCTGCCCGACAGACCGGATTCATCCACCTTCTTCCTGACCACCTCCGCGGTGGGAGGGAGCTCCACCACGACTCCGGTTGCCTTCGGCATGACCTGTGCAAGCGCAACAGCCACCACGCCAGCTCCCCCACCAAGATCAAGAAACCGGCCGATCCGGCCAACCTCAGGCAGATTCCTGACAATGTCCGCCGCCGCCACCGCCGTGATTGCCGCCTGCTCCTGAACGATTCTGGTCCTGGTCAGGGTAGCCCAGCATTGGTCCGACACCCCTCCTTCCGGAAAAGTGTCCACATCAGGACCTGTCCTGACCCTTGAAGAAATCTGCGAACCGAACTGGCTGAGCGAGCTGAAACGAAACTGCCAGGAATCCCCACAATAAAAAGGCGAATCCTTCATGAAATAACGACGTGCGATGCTCCCTGCCTCGTACAGCGCTGCCGTCTCATCACCGCACTGCGACTCCATGGATCTCACCAATCCGAGGGAGCAAAGAAGTCGCAACAGATGTTCCAGCATTTGTTCGTGCAATCCGAGCCTGCCCGCCACGTCCGCGCCACGGACGGGCGTTCCCAGTTCATCAAATACGCCAAGCTCCAACGCGGAAGCCATGGCGTTGGCCCCGACGGAGGCCAATATCATGTCCCAATAGCTCCTGAGCGGATGTTGATCCTGAAAATCCATCATGCCAACCCTCACGACATAAACGCCAGCGGTTCACATTATAAATCGCTCCCCCTCACTGCCCATCCACGGCTGCAGCCTGCGATTCTATGCATCCGGGCCGGTTTCATATGCGCAACGTCACTTGCCATGCAGGAACAAACGGGAGAAGCGATCACCTGATTCCAGGACACACCCGAACATCATACAAATCACACCCAGAGTCATATAGCCATTCAAAGTTACAAAAATAACATAGGCTATCATGTTCATGCATTTTCGAACTCATCGATGCAGAGGAAATAATGCCGGCACTCACAATGCGACGCGAGACCAAAGATTCCATAACTCCAAGCGATCCCTGATTTCTGTCACGTGAGCTGCAAACGAAACAAAACGTTCAGATAAACGGGAATCTGCCGCCTTTCCACCTGCGAGATGACGTTCATGTTCACGAGTACGCCAGGAGATCACGACTGTGAATAAATTAAAAAGAAGGATCAGGTTATGTCTCATTAGCATTGATAGCAAACTGATATCAGACGTCTCTGATACCGTGGACAGACTGAACAGACTGCTGGACCCGGACGTAAAACATGAAAGCACGGCAACTCACGATGAAGCTGCACAGGGAATCTATGGAGATCTGTTGCGTCAGTCGGAACATTACCTGAAATGCAATCCACCCCCAGGACCATTGCTTCTTGAACTGCATCACTTCACCGTGGAGTCCGCCAACGTCGAATCAGCCTGTGTCGATTCACTGACATTTGATTGCACGATCATTGACGTTACTGACCGAGATTGCAACGACACTCAAAACCCTTTCAATGACATGAGGAATGGCAATCCATCAAGACCAGGCAACCCCCTCTCCTGCATCCTCGTATGCACCAGAAGAAGCCTTCATGAATGGATGACGCAACTTGGCGGAAACTATGTGATCAGGACGCCTCATGAAGATGAAGAGATGCGCAGGGTCGATCTGTTTCGTCTGCTGATGGACCATCTGGAGCACACGCAACTGAACAGGATCGCCACCCGTGCAACCAGAGTGCCCACAGGTCCGGTCACCATGGCCACGGAAATCACTCGCCTCATGAACGAGAGATGGGGAGACAACTGGGATTTTCATCACTTCACCGGATCCATGATAGCCAGGTTCATAGATTCAATGCAGACTGCCATCAGCGGAACCCGCGTAGGTACATATTCCGGATGCAACGAACACCAGCTTGCCACCAACGCATTGGCGGGATGGCAGCTATATGAAAGGGCCTATGTGATCGCCATCACCTCTGGAATGATCGATGAGGTTCGTGGAACACTATCAAACTTGAAACGTGCCAATGCACCGGGCCTGATAGTATGTGCAGAGTCTCCAAGCAGCATCTGGTACGCTTTTCAGGGAACCGTGGACATCGAAAACAACGGTCACGACGTGATTTCCGCACGGGGACTTCGGCATGTATTCATTGAACAGATATCAGACATCGGCCATCACCTCTGCTCTGCATTTCAATCAATGGAGGAGCATCCTGCACCCACGATACTGTTTGCCACACAGACCGCACTGGAATCGACAGGTAAGTCAACCACACCGTGTCAGTCCACAAAACCGACATCAACCCCACTCCTCCACCAGCCGACCCGGCAACAGCTCCAAGAACTGAATGTGGCTGCTGAAATACTTCTGAGCGCTCCCACAAGAATACTCTGGCAGTGTGGCATGCTGACTTGCGAAGAGAGGGAGAAAGTGATTCAAGTGGCCAATCGTGCAGGTATTGCCCTAGTTGACGGTATTACCCATCCCGGGAGCATAACGGGTACCCTGGACGGCACATCAGCCACGAACTATCTAGGAACGCTCTCCATGTATGGGTTCAACTGTCGCGTTCATCACTTCCTGGAAGGCATGGACGAAGATCCACTATCCGCCACTCCTCCATGGATATTTTTCCTGAAAAGCAAGATTGACCAGTCATCGACGCCGTACTCGGAAGGGAAGCTGAGACGCAGATTCCGGATTGCGCAGGTGAACAGCAACCCTCGACATATCGCGCCCTTCACTCATCTTGCACTTGAAGTCCCCCTTAAATCATTTCTTGATCACATGGATGACCGAATCAGCAGAGAGATGAATCCGCAGATTCTTCAGAAGCGACAGCATCTGCTTCGGCGGATCTCCCTGATACGGGATGAATCACCGACCGACAGAATCCGGACAGTCCCCATGACACCCAACTACTTCTTCTCCAGGCTGGGAAATCTCGTCAAAAACATGATCATGAGCGGCTACCGATACACGGGCGTTTATGATGTGGGGAGATGCTCGCTTTCCGCCATCAGAAACGTTCCCCGTACTGGCCCCGGGTTCTCGGGATGGTATGGACGTGCACTGATGGGGGATGCGCTCATGGCTCTTCCATACATTGCATCCATGAACAGCCAGAATATACTGGCATTCATCGGGGACGGCGCACGTAGACTAGTTCCGGACATCGAGTACCAACTGGCGACATACGCCGCGCGCCCTTCATGGGCTGGGAAGAGAAACATCACGGTTTTCTTTCTTGGCAACGGATCCCTCTCCATGATCCAGACATATCTGGACAAAAGACATTCATTGAATGGCGCAGCTCAGGTCAATGTACCAATACCTGAAATTCACGAACAACAAGACGTCCCCATCGGCCCCATACTTGTTTCCAGGCGAAGGGAAATGGAGTTCGACCCGGAAGCATTTCATGCCACTCTGACTGAGCCTGGAAGACTGAATCTTCTGTACGTGACTCTTGGACACAACTCGGATGGCGACGGGCTCAGTCTCCTGTCGGAATCGAGCTGGAATCGCCACATGATTGGGAGAATGTCATGAAGTTTGGTTTCATCGCCCACCCAACTTCCATGGAGCTCCTGCGCCAGGTAAAGCTGCTTGACATGGCGGATCACATGATGACGGAGCAAGCAGACGGATATGATTCCGACCGCTGGGAACGTCGCAATCTTGTGCCCTTCGCAAATTTCTCGCGCATCACCAGCGCCAACGGCAAGCAATGCGAGGGAATGCTTCAGTTCATGCCCCTGACTGCCGAACAGATGCTGTCACGGCCTCATGATATCGCAGAACGTGTACTGCGAGGCGTGAGATCCCTTCACGAACAAGGCGCGGATCTTGTGGGTCTTGGAGGATTCACAGCAATAGTGGGAAACCGTGGAATCCAGACACTCAAAGGGTCTCCCGTCCCGGTCACTACCGGCAATTCCCTGACTGCTTACGCTGCATATCGAGGCCTCATGGCCTGCATAACCACAATGAATCTAGCCCTAGACGGGGCCGAGATAGCGATCATCGGTTACCCGGGATCCATAGCTCTTGCAGTGGCAAGATTGCTCCTCCCGTTAGGCTGCCGTCTTCATCTGATTCATCGTCGTGGTGGCAGGACGACTATTGACGATATTCCAGATGAATACCATGGACAGATAAGGCTGCACACCTGCATCAACGCCTGTTATGAAACGGTCAGGCTGTATGTCGCAGCTTCGTCCAGCGGTGGACTTATCGATCCGGCCCGCCTGATGCCGGGCAGCGTAGTGGTGGATGCTGCGCTTCCCAAGGATGTCCTCCCGGGAGCGGAATCGCGTCGAGACATCCTTGTCATAGACGGCAGACTGGTTTCTGCAACTTCCGGTGTCCGATTTGGCGCAATGGTGCTTGACCTAGATCCAAGACGTGCCTTGAATGGATGCTTGGCAGAAACCATGATTCTTTCACTTGAAGGGCGCGCCGAACCGTTCTCGCTGGGGAGAGAACTTCCAGTCGACAAGGTCATGGAAATCGGACGAATCGCGGAATGTCACGGATTCCTCCCGGAACCACTTTTCTCGGACGGACAGGTCGTGACCCGAGAGATGCTCATGGATGTCTCAAGTCATCATGCTGAGGGATCCCGGAAATGGCGTGGTCTCGACAGGAACGACGGGGAGCAGATGCGCGCGGAAGTACTGCGCTGTTTTGGGGAGCACATTAATCCCGTTCTTCTTGACTTTTACAGATTCAACCACGTGGACAGGGCATTCCACCATGGAGAAGGATGCTGGCTTAAGGACATGGACGGTACCAGATACCTGGATTTTGTTGCTGGGTACGGATGCCTCAACACGGGGCACAATCATCCCAAAGTGGCTGCCGCACTTAACGCATATCTCGAACAGAAGTGCCCCACTTTTGTCCAGTACTTGTCCGCACCTGTCCAAAGTAGCCTCTTGGCAAGACGCCTCTCCGATCTGACCGGGGGACGGCTTGGACGGGTATTCCTCAGCAACTCCGGAACAGAAGCAATTGAGGCCGCACTGAAACTGGCCATGGCTGCCAATGACAAGCCTGCAATCCTGTACTGTACAAACGGATACCATGGAAAGACTCTCGGATCGCTGTCGGTGACGGGCCGGACCAAACATCGCGCACCCTTCGAGCCACTCCTTGGTCGTTGCGAGGAAATTCCATTCGGGGATTCAGACGCCCTGGAATTACGCATTTCCAAAGGTGATGTCTGCGCCTTCATCATGGAGCCGATTCAGGGAGAAGGTGGCGTAATCATCCCCCCTGACGGGTATATGACCAAGGTTCGGGAACTGTGCAGAGAGCACGATTGCATATGGATTCTCGATGAAATACAGACCGGTTTGGGACGCACTGGGAAAATGTTCGCCTGTGAATGGGAGCATGTATATCCTGACATCCTTGTGCTAGCAAAATCCCTTTCTGGCGGCATGATACCCATCGGTGCAACACTGTCAGATGTCGATCTATGGCAACGTGCCTATGGAAACATTGATGACTTCGCACTGCATACATCCACCTTTGGAGGCGGCAACTTTGCCGCGACAGCCGCATTGGCTTCATTGGACATCATTCAGGATGAACGTCTGCCAGACAATGCCTTGAAAGTCGGTAAATTTCTGAGGTCAGAGCTGGAAGAACTGGCCGAAAGGTACTATTTCATACGTGCCGTACGTGGCTGTGGACTCATGATGGCCATTGAGTTCCAGAACGACATGACAGATGGCGTTAACTCACTTATTCGAGAGTTTGCAAATCGGTTGCCAGCCAACATCCCTGCAACCTATCGGATGCTGTCTGGAAGGGTGCGCACCCATCTTGAGCATGCCATCCAGGAGTTGGAACGTAATCTTGAGGACATGTTCGTGCTTCGCTTCATGACAAAGCTTTCTCAGGAGCACGGAATACTCACTTTCGTGACGGCAAATAACAATCGGGTCATGCGCATTCAGCCCCCCCTGATTCTCAACATGCAGGAAGCAAGGAAGTTTCTGGCAGCTTTCAGTACTGTCTGTGAGGACCTGTCAAGTTTCGAGGCCTAACACGAATTACTTCATTGCGACCAAAACAGGAAGCCAGAAACGCCATGAAGCAGGCACAGACGGCGAGCCCCCCAACCATGATCGGGGCTCCAACATGATCGAACATCCAGCCAGCAAGCGGTGCCATCAGCAGCCTTCCGGAATTGTAGATGCTGGCCTGGACTCCGTAGTCCATGGCCTGCAAGCTCGGGCGTGCGAAATCCATCATCAGACTGAAGACAAGGGACGATGCAACGCCCACCGCAACCGCCAGTGCCAGACTGAGTGTTACCAGCCATGAGGGGGAGGCACGCCACCATGCAGCCATCGAAAGCAGGGCCAGAATCACCACGTTCCCCCAGGCAGAAGCCACAAGCCAGTCATTGATTCGATCATGCGCAACGCGCTGGCCAACGATGATGCTGCCGAGGGCACCCAACGTCCCTCCACCCACGCCCACGATCCAGGCAACATGTTCCGCCATGAATCCCTGATCCAGCAGCAACGGCTTGAGATATATCCATACCACCCCTACACACGGAAAATAGCCGAACAGAAGCATGATCCATATCCAGGGGCACGTCTGTCCGAAGTAGCCCCGCAATGCCTCGACAGGATGGCTGGATATTGCAGGGTCGCCCGGCGCTGCAGGCGGTGCCACATCGTGATCCCATGATCCTTTGCCCAGCATGAGATGAAGAACAAGAAGCGCCAATGCCAGCAGCACCGCCATGACCACCCACGGCGCCCCCCATCCAGCGCGCTGTGACAGCACGACCATGACGCCGCCGCCCATTATTGCTGCAAGGAACATCGCTGCCGACCTGACTCCTCCAGCTCTGACACGCTCATGATCAGGGAATATGTGAAATGACAGTGCGCTGACCGGGACATCTGCCCAGGTGGCACACAGAACACACACGGCAAGCAACGAGAATAGCAACCACTTCGTTGAGTCGAGGTCAACCATCACCAGCATCACCAGGGCACCAAGATAGCCCAGCCCGATGACCATCGCCCACATGAAGTATCCGGCATGACGCGTTGTCTTCCATGAACCGGACCAGCATTCAATCGGCATCGCCAGCAGCAGCTTGGCTGCTGCTGGAATACCTGCGAGCTGGAACAGACCAATATCCAGCCCGCTCCAGCCATGCTGACGCATCAGCAACGGAAGCCCCAGCGCCAGATAGATCATGGGCGCCGTCATCGCAAGATGAAGGAGACCAAATACCATCTGCGGAACAACATATCGCCTCTCCATCACAGCCGCCACGTCATTCTGAATCCGAACTCGCGAGGAATGCTGTATATGACGGTGGATCCATTCTGGAAACCGATCGCATCGTAATCCTTGTCACCAAGATTACGAACGAACACTCCGACATCCACGTTCCTGTTCATGCGCCATCCTGCCGTCATGTCGATCAATCCATGCCCGGTACGAGGATACACATTGGCTGCGTCCAGCCATACGCGGCTGGCACCGTTCAGGCGCGCGCCTGCATACCATGACCCTCCATCATATCGAACGCCGACATATCCACTGCGATCCGGAGCCATGGGGTTGTGTTTCCCCGCATGGTTCACGTCTCCATCCCTGAACTCATCAAAACGCGTGTGGTTCATTGATAGCCCGAGTTGCAACATCCAGTCGCTGAACATCATGTACTCCATCTCGAACTCCGCGCCTCGAGACTTCGCACGTGCAGCGTTGCTGATGAATACTTGCCCCGGTTGCCCCATCTGCTGAACCTGCATGTCATGTACGTTCATCTGATAGACACTGAAGCTGTACCGCATTCCTGACAGCTCCTTCAGCTCCCCCTTGACCCCGACCTCCAAGGAACGAACGCGTTCCGGCTCATACTCGCGCCAGCGTTCAGGAGCAAAGGCGTTGAACCCCCCGGACCTGTACCCCTCACTGACGCTCGACCAGACCCTGTTGGACTCGTCAAGTGCGTAGCTCAGGGCCAGTTTTGGAGAGAATCGCGTGTGATTCTTCTCCAATCTTCCAGAATCCCTGAATGCAAACCGGGTATGCATGCGCTCGATACGTGCGCCCGCTGCCAGACTCCAGCTTGCAGAAAAAGGGACGTTCCAGTGCGTGTACAGAGCCAGACTGTGGCTTTTCTCCCCGGCATTTGTCGGCACGGTAGCCAGAGGTGTCTTCTGCACGAATTCCAGATGATTGTCCTCCCTGTCCCCATACAGGCCAGCCAGCCAGCTCCCCTCACCAGCGCGTCCCTCCATGCGAAACTCCTGAGACAACGTCCGGAATTCATGATTCCGATCGGCATGCAGGCGGTCAGGAATCAGGTAGTCCGTATCCTGGAGCAGCCGATCCTTCCAGACGTTGTAAGCGCTTATGGAGCGCAGACGCACGCCACTGGTCAACTCATGTTTGACATCCAGTGACACCGTCCTGCCATGCGATGTATTCCGACCCTCGTATCCGGACTGCACGGTCACCCTCGGCGCTGCAGGAGACCCCCACAACGAAGCACCATCATCATGATTCGCAGTAGCCACACGCAGAGCAATATCCGTTCCGGCCGCGGGTGTGGCACGCAGGCTCAGTCGCCCGCTGTGCTTCCTGCGCCCGTCATCCTTCCTTCCCGTATACAGGTTGCTGATGAAACCGTCCTGCCTGGCAAAGGAGCCATCCAGGGAAAGATACAGCCTGTCCCTGACGATGGCTCGACCAAGATCTGCGCGCACGGCAGCCATCCGGCGGCCTCCACCTTCCAGGATAACCTGCGCGTATGGATCATTGCCCTGCCTTCGAGTCGTCACATTGATGACCCCTGCCTGGGCATTGCGTCCATAAAGGGTCGACTGGGGACCCCTCAGAACCTCCACCTGATCCACCCCCGTCATGTCGGCGTCAAACCCCTGCGCCCGCAACATGGGCACGCCATCGACGGAAAGCAGCGTGGAGGATGAAAAAGAAATGATGTTGGCAGTCAGGCCTCTCATGACGGGAGGATTCAGTCCTGATTGACCAATGGGCTGAAACGTCAGTCCCGGCGTCATGCCAACAATGTCGCGCACATCACGGACACCATCCTGTTCCAGATCCTCGCGATGAATTGCAGATATGCTGGCAGGAACCTCAACAGGAGACTGGTTCAGCTTGTTGGCTGTCACGACAACGGCGGACAGGGATCGCGCCCTCCTGGTCTCCGGTGCTTCGCCATTCTCATCCTCCAACCCATTGGCACCATGCCCGGACTCCGGAATACTGATCAACGCAGCGACGACAAGCATGACAAGCCGACACAGACTGCGTCGGCCGTCTGGATACAACATCCCTCTTTCGTTGTCTCTAACCATCATCCTTTCCTGATTGGATAACCCACTGTCCGCATCACCGATCTCCGAAATACGAATCGTGACCAGAAGAGTGGAATCACTACATTTCGATACATTTAGAAACAGCAATTTCCGATGACAAGACGGTCAAGAGCTGTTCTCCCATGCTACTATCGCAATGAGACGTATTTCACCGATTTAATATCATAGAGGTTCTTATTTATATGAGATCCATCGAGGATTTCAATGTCGGGAAGACAGCCAGGCACACATGTCATGTGACTGCAGATCAACCGCGCCTGCAGTGCGCATTAAAGGACGGCCGGGTCCGCCTCCAGTTGCCCGGTGATCTGGGCAATTGCTACACCGAAAGCATTGAACTGGAACCCGGCCTCATCCTGAGCCGACTTCACTATCATGCAATCCGCCCCCTGGTGGAATACAGCAATGGTCCCCACGTCGGACGTGTCATGGTCGTCACCATCGGACTGCGAGGTGAATCCAGATACCGGGGCAGCGACAGCTCCAGCCTGTTGTTCAAGGAGGGGTATACAACCATCAACACCTTCCGCTCGCTCAAGGGGGAACGATACTATGACGCCGACACTCCGGTTTCCCAATTGCGCCTTGTCATCAACGAGATGGCGCTGACCAAATATGCAGGTCAGGAACGCGCTGAAAAGATGCTGAATGGAAACGGTGTCCACAAGCTGGGATTCATGAAGAGCAGCACAGCCACCCAGGCACATGCGGCTGCCCTGAGTCGCTACATGACATCATCCACCCAGACGCAGGACAGGACGCCCAACATTCTCAACCTGAACATCCATGCACTCAGCCTGCTGGCGGAGCAGCTGAGCCTTCTTCTTCCCTCCATGCCGGACGAAAGCCCTCACGTGGGCATCGATGACATCGAGCGCATGGAACGTGCACATGACATCATGAAGGAGAACATGCATCAGCCATTGACAATAGATTATCTTGCAACAACAGTCGGCATGAGCGCGAGCAAGCTCAAGAAAGGATTCCGCCAGCTGTACAACAACACCCCGATGGGTGTTCTTTTCGAAATGCGCATGCGCAAGGCCTATACTTTCCTTGAGTCGGGAAAACAGGTGTCTCAGGTGGCATGGAGCGTCGGATACAGTATCCAAACAACTTCTCCGTGGCATTTACCAGGTATTTCGGTCGATCTCCGAAATCAGTCTTCGGCAGCAGGAAACGATAAATGGCTCCCGTCATCCATCTGAAGCCTGATTGCCTCAAGCAGATAGAAGGTCGCACAGGGTGATTCGACCCATTGCATCCTGTCGCGATCCGTCCGATAGAGATGTCCTTCAAAACGTCCAGACGTAAAATACCGACTGGCAAGCAATCCGTCGATGTGTCCATAGGACATGTCCCGCAGCCAGGAGCATTCGGGCAGAAGCCTCCACAGCTTGAACATTGCCACAGAAGCAATGGCGGATGCACATGGATCGCCGGATTCATCTCCGGCCGGTCGGTCAAGACCCTTTCGCCCGAATCTGTCGCACCAGCATGAACAGGCGCGAAGTGCAGCATCCCTGTAGGCAGCTTCGTCATACAGTCGCGCCGCATCTGCAAGACCGAGCATCGCCCACGCCTGGATTCTTGCACCTCCGGTGGTACAAGGAACAACCTCATCTCCCTCCTGTCCATCACGAATCCGTACACGACCACGCCAGACACCATTTCCCATCTGGAGGCGGCTGAGGCAGGCATCCAGATGTCGCCTGGCCTTGACCTTGCCCGAGCGTCCGCCACACGCATTCATCAGTTGCAACAGGGGCGCCAGCGAGTCGACATCCAGTGTGTATGGTCCTGTACTTCCGCCACCCAGATCCTGCCCCAGAGGCCATAGGCCCAAGGAATCGTCGAAGCTCTTCTCGATAGTCGTGGCCGCATGGCTAGCGCAACGCTCCGCCTCCCGATCAGCCATCTCACGCGCACCAACCGCAGCGCCGTACCAGAACACGAAGCTGCGGTTTACACTTTCCTCCTTGAGTACGGGGGCAAGCCTGGAACACCAATTGGAGGCATGTTCAAGAAAACGTGTCCTTCCTGTAATTCTGGCCCTCAGCCACCACAGCCCCGCCCAGAATCCTCCAATCCAGGAGCCACGCCTCGAAAACGTCCAACGCTCTGCGGAAGCAACCCGAAACAAGGGAAAGTCAGTGCCGCAACATTCGGTGATCTCGTCCATCCTTCGCCATATGGCGTCCATGGCGGCACGCCGTATCGACTCCGCCCGAATGATGCCGTCACTCATGACGGCAGGCGCATTCTGTACAGAGGAATGCAAAGCATGAATCCGATGACAAGCATCATGATCAAATACATCCATGCCATCGAGAACCCACCCTGAATTCCAATAATCACTCCAAACAGAGGGGGAGAAATTGAGAATCCGCCAAAGAAGCCAAGAGACAGCATGCCCGATGCCCTCGCCGGTGTCCCAAAGCGCCCGTCACACAGCAGCATGCTCATCGCAATGGCATTGGTGGCAACCAGAGTCATGCCCAATCCCACGACACCAACCCATAGTGGCCAATATCTGCCCGGCTCGGCCATGCGCGTCACCATGAGCACAATGACCGGCATGAAGAATAGAGCCCCAAGAAGGACCGTCTCATCCCGCATGCGTGAGCCAAGTGGTGTCAAAACCATCCGGGACACAATTCCCATGATGCCGAATGCACTCACCATTGCTCCGATCTGTTGCCCGGGCATGCCCAGCTGATCGGCATATACCCCGATGAACGTGATGAAGGATGAAAGGACCGATCCAGCACAGAACTGGATGGCCATGAGAATCAGCAATCTGCCGTTAGGCGCGATGAACGCGGTCGACGAATCCGGACGGCTTCCGTTCTCGGCCGGGCCGACAAGCCACCTCGTGATGAACGCGAGAAACAGCAGCAAGGGAACCCAGGCCAAGATGGCCCCCCGCCATCCAAGCCACGTGGACATTCCAGGCAGCAGGATTCCAGCCAGAAGCGCAGAAACCTGAACACCTGCCTGTTTGAAGCCCACGATGGCAGCCTTCCGACTGACCGGAACCATCTGGGCTATCGCCTGATTGGTTGCAGGGTTTGCCAGAGCCTGAGCAAACCCACAGAACAGCATGGCCAGAACAAATCCCTGGAACCCTGAAAGCGAGGCAATCAGCGTGAACGAAAGACCTACCAGCAGAAACAGGACCATCAATCCGCGCTGGCTCCCGATCCGTTGCACCACACCTCCGACCCATGGAGAGAGAACAGCTGCGAGCCCGAATGCACTTGCAGTGAACCACCCAAGATCCTTCTGCGAGATACCCAGATCTGCAATGATCTGCGGCCCAAGTATGCCGATTGCATAGAACATCATCATCGGCATTCCCATTGCCGCATGCAGGAATATTGCCATCGCGGCGGTGGGACGATCATCCGACATCTTGACCCCCTCCATCATCAGCAAGCGCCACAGAGGGGCGAACAGGATCGAATGCCAGCCCCGGATAACTGGCTGCAAGCAGCTGGCGCCCGACAGAACTGACCAGAACATCGTCTGCGCCATCCAGAATATGAGTTGTCCGAGCTTCGCGATAAATGCCGGACAGCGGATTCCAGTCTGCAACCCCCTCTGCACCAAAAACCTGAATGGCGCTGTCCACTGCATCACTCAGTGCATCCGAAGCGGCCATCTTGACCACGTTGACCTCGATCATGTTGGGAATGCCGGCATCATGCTTGACAGCCGCATCCCGCAGCAGGCAACGAGCACCATGAATTCCTCTGTAAACTCTATATACCTTCTCGCGAACCAGCTGCTTCTCTGACAGCCGTGCCAACTGGCCACGGGGCGAATGAATCCGCCCGCACATCAGGTCATGGCAGCGTTGTGCCAGTCCAATCCACCGAATCGAGCGAAGCAGCCGTCCCAGAGACAGGCGCTGTCTCATCAGGAAACTTCCTGCTCCCAAGGCCCCCAGAAGATGATCCTCCGGAATCCTGACATCATTGAAAACGATCTCCCCTTGCCCCAATTCCCGTCCCAGTATAGGGATGGATCGAGCAACCGTGAATCCTGGAGAATCTGCCGGAACGACGAACATCGATAATGAATTCCTGACATCATCATCTGCCGTTCGGGCGACAACCGTTACGTAATTTGCATTAACCGATCTGCAAACAAACCACTTTCTTCCCTCCAGATGCCAATACCCATTTCGGTAAGTTGCCCTGAATTTCATGGTTGCAGGAATCGATCCGGCGCCATCCGGCTCCGACATCGCGTATGCCGAAACCACCTCACCCCTCAGCAACGGGAGAAGAAAGGCCTTCCGCACCGATTGGCCCGCATACTTGGACAGCATGTGAGCGTCCAGCGTGGCATCAGCGCCAAGGATTGCCGGAGAATACTCTGATCGACTCTCCTGCTCGCCCAAGGCTAGGTAGTCTGTCAGTCGCTTCGTGTCAGATCCCGTTTCCGCAGGATAGAACGAGCCGAATATGCCATACAGCTTTGCCTTTCTGGTGAGTTCTTTTGCAAGCTCATGCGCCGGATTTCCACCCGCTGCAAGCACGGACTCATTGGGTATGATGTCGGAATCTAGGAATTCCCTTATTTTCCGTGACTGCTGCTCGATTGGGTCAATTTTCTTTCGCATACATGCCTCCGGTCATGAACCCTGGCCAGACATGATCATGCCTTCTGCATCATCCGCCAGCGCCTTCTTGTCAACCTTGCCGGCGGGAGTCAATGGCAAGGCCCTATAGAATCTCAGGTACTCGGGAAGCTTGTTTATCTCCAGACCTTGCTCCCGAAGAAATTCGGTGATTTCCTGCAGCGAGAATTTCTTTCCAGCGTCCTTCAATGCAACACACAGGCACACGCGTTGCCCCAGGTCTTCGTCCGGAACTGGAACACAAGCCACGGTCATGACATCAGGGTGCTTCATGACCAGGCCTTCGATCTGAACAGGGCTTATGTTCGCTCCCCCACGAATGATGACATCCTTCTTTCGCCCTGCGAGCACCAGATACCCCGCCGCATTCAAGTATCCAAGATCACCCGTCTTCACCCAGCCTCCAGGCCCTCTGTATCGCTCATCCAGCTCGGGCGCGTTTACATACTGCATGGGACTGATCGGCCCTCTGGCATAGATTTCACCAACCTCACCTGGCGGCACTTCCTCACCACGATCATTCATCAGGCGAATGTCGCAGATGGAAGGGTTAGGTATTCCGACACTGGACAGAACCATATCCAGCGGATCATTCAATGTGTTATGGCAGTTGACGCCATCTGCAGAACCATACAAATTGATGAATCCGCATTGAAAGGCTTCCATGCACCTCATCACGGTCGTCGCATCAATGACGGCCCCACCAACAATCACCGCATGAAGACTTGACTTGTCAATGGAAGCCAGACTGTTGTCATCAGCCATGCGATGAAACATAGTTGGAACCCCAAGGATGAAGTTCGGCCTGAATCTTCCAATGGCATCAATGGCCGATTTGACATCGAACTTCGGCAGGACAACCACTGATCCGCCCAGCCAGCACAGCACGCCAAATGTTGCCGTTGATCCGAATGACGAACCCAGAGGAACAAGATACAACCCTCTGAACTCCGCGCCTTCCGGCGTAATTCTCTGAAGAAACCTGCCCCTGCCACCCAGGAGCGCATTATGAGAGTATGCAACGAGCTTGGGCTCAGACTCCGTTCCGGAGGAGACAAGCAGCCTTACGGGAGAATCCGGATCCACCAGTGGCAGGGCGCCTTCGTCCAGGGGCTCCTCGTGAAGCATTGACTCCACCGTGGTCCAGCCTTTCCGCTCCTTCCCCTGGACGATCAGCTGACGTATGGATAGCAACGTGGGATGCAGTGATTCGATTAACTCACACAGGTCAATCCCGGCAAACTCATCAGGAACGATGACTATCCTTGCGTCGCAGCGACGCAGCAGGGACTGGATGTCAAGCTTCCCGCGTCCAGGAGGGAAAGGCGCCACTATCCCCCCCAGCGCCGCCACAGCCAGATCGATGGCGCAGCAAAGCCAGTGGTTGCTCAGCTGATAGGCTACGACATCCCCAGGCACGATACCGGCACGCTTGAGCCCCCTCGCCAAACGCATGGCCTTATCCCTCAATTCTCCGTATGTGATGTTTTTTTCATAAGAGAGAACGGCAAGGCGATCCGGATTATCGCGAGCCAGCTTCGCGAACAGCGCATAGACCGGTTCATCGGGATAGTCTCCCTCGGATGACCAGCGTTCGCGCAGTGAACGAGGGACCAGATCGATGATTCCTGAACTGCTCATTGAAACCTCCAAGGTGATTGCACTGCAGAATATGCATTGGTGATAAGATGCGTCCGCATCTGTATGTCCTTCGCCAGGTCCGAGATATCTTCTGTGACCTCAAAGGCCGCTATGCCCTTCCTGGTCAGGATGGACTCCCATTCCAATGCCGTTCTACTCAACAGCTTGCATTCAACCTTCTGTCGATCAGCGACGACATTCGACCTGTCAAACGTCCCCCCAAGGCAGCGGGCCAGTTCTCTGACCTGTTCAGCCGTCGTGCACTCGATGGAGATGGCCCCCTTCCTTGTATCGAACACGCCATGTAGGCCATAGCCCTTGAATGAGTCGGATGCTGTTATCTGCATCAGATGGTCTGCCGTGTCCATGAGCGAGCTCATCACATAGACACCACCGCCACGAACTGATCGATGAAGCAGGGAAGCGGAAATTCCCACAGAACACATGACGCCTCCCAGAACATCCAGTACAGTGAACAATGAACCGCCACGGGTGCCTGACGTTGAAGAGATCGCTTTCGCAACTCCAGACCACGCCTGTACCGTGAAGTCCGTACCGGGCGCATCAACATGAGCTGCCCCCCATCCGCCTGCCTGTGCATAGACCAGATCCGGCTGAATGTCATGCAGATGATGGTGATCCAATTTCATAGTTTCCGCCTTTCCGGGCGCCCAATTATGAAGAAACACATCAGATTCACGCACCATTTCCAGAACTTCCTTCCGTCCGAAAGATGTCTTTATGTCTATCTCGCGAACTGCCTTGAGATGATTGAGCGCATCAAAGCGCACAGAACAACCATCTGCGCAAGGTGGCATGGCACGCAACAAGTCACCTCCGGGCGGCTCGATACGAATTACATCGGCCCCAAGCATCGCAAGCAGATGCCCGGCGAGGGGTCCCTGGATTCGCCGGCAAGATTCGATGACGCGCAATCCTCTGAGCGGAAGTCCAGTGGGCACGTGACGCGGCCGAACTGAACCGGATGCGGGCCGCGTATTGAATTTCCAGAGATCCGTGGCATACTGATAGTCAATGTCAGATCTTCGATCAGTGACGTGTCTGACGGGAACCACCGAGATCCCGGAAGCCTTCGCTTTCTCCAGTATCTTCTGGAACTGCAGCCTGCCAATGCATGTCATATACTCGTCGGGCAATGGCGAGACCGCCCTAGCATAACGAAGCAGGAACACACGCCATCCCCGGTCCGCCTGTTCTGCCGTGAGCCCGATCCCCTCCCAGAAGCGTCGCCATGGGCCACTATCCAGGGTTTCCAGTTCAAAGATCACGCCGTCCGCTGATACAAAAGGAGGCCGAAGCATTGAATCGTACTGCCCGGGAGAGAAGGACTCCCTGTCCTCCCTGACTGTAGCGCCCGCCAGGTACTGGCCAATGCTCAACATGGCACATCCGATGGGGGATATCCCCACCCTGGAAAGATCACCACCATTCATTTGCCCAAGCGCCACAGCCAGCGCAGCCTGAAGCGTCATGCCCGCTGTCATGACGCTCAAATAGTCCACGCCCAATGGCACGAGCCTGCCGCTGGACCGACCGTGAACCGACATCAACCCGCTTACGGCCTGAAGTGCCTGCTCTGATAGCAGGGATAACGGAATGCGCCCTTCGTTCAGACTGATGCGCGTTTCAATCGTAGTGAGACCCGGGACACAAAGCTTGAATGTCGGCTCGCCAGCAGCATCGTGATGTCGACCTCCGATTCCTGTCAGACCGAGCATGTTGGCCTGACTTGTCAGCGACAATCCGTATTTCTTCCACTGGGGAGGTACACCATCAATGCTCCATGTCAGCCCGGAATGATCGAACAGCCCATTTTTCATCAGCATGGCAGACATCAGCTCCGGGCGTTGTAACGTGCCTGCTGCTTCATGTCGTGCAAGGCAATGGCCTTGACATGACCACACCCGCCCGCCACCGCCGGGAGAATGGTCAGTTCATCACCGGGCCTTACTACCGTATTCAGCCCATTCGAGAATCGAATGTCTTCATCATTTATGTATATATTGACATAACGTTTCAACTGACCTTCATTGACCAGCTTGTCCTTGATGCCAGGATACCTGGTCTCCAGGTCATTCAGAATCTCCGCAATGTTCGATCCTCTGGCGCTCACTACCTTTTCACCCCCCGTGACTTGACGGAGCAAGGCGGGAACCACGATACGCACTGACATGTGAAACCTCTCATTAACCATTGATTGTTTACTGATCTGCCATGTACTTCATGAATTGTTGTCCAGCACCACAACGGACTCTTCCATGACACATCCATCGATGACACGAAAGCTTCTGAAATGTGGATCCTTTGCGTCGCCCCATGTTGACACTATTACATAATGTGCATCCGGATAGCCTGCATGAAGAATGTCTTCCCGACTCGGATATGCCTCACTCTCTGTATGAGAGTGATATATTGCGGCAAGAAACTCATTTCGGCTTTCCAGCTCCCTGAGAACCTTCAGTTGCTGACCCGGATTGAAGCTGAAGAATACTCTGGACGCCGCATCATTCTTCATCTGCGTGACACGACTCACCACATCGTCTCCAATGCAGGCAGACATGATTCCGCAACATTCGATGGGATGATCTGCACTTGCATGATTCATGATCTGCATGACTGCGTCGCCAGTGACTTTCAACACCATTCTTTACCCTGCTCAATATGAAGGCAATGACGGGTCAACGTCTTTTATCCACGCAAGTATTCCGCCGGACAGCTCCCTGACACGCCGGGCACCATGCTTAATCAGATCACGCACCACTGCCCGTGAACGGACACCCGATCGGCATACAATGACAAGGTCAGAGTCAACACCAAATTCCTCTACTATCTCGCTTGCTACTGATGGCGACCTGACGATATGCCTCGACCCGGGCAAGTGCACGATATCCCACTCTCCCTGTTCCCTCACGTCAACGATGACCGGACGTTGGTCACTCTCCATCAGTGCTTTCAGTTCCAGGGCACTTATGCTGTTCTGCCCGACATCCTCAGTCGTGATCCCTGTTCCTGCTTGACAGAATTCTTCGTAATCAGTCAGATTCGTGACTGGCAGCCGTCCCGGCAAGCGCTGAATGGGGAGCTCTCTGTATCGCATGTCCAGTGCATCAAACATGACCAGGCGACCCAGCAAGATGTCGCCAATTCCCGTTATCAGCTTGATGGCCTCCGTGGCCATTATGGAAGCGATCGATGCACAAAGAACCCCAAGAACCCCGCCTTCTGCACACGATGGAGCCATATCCGGAGGAGGAGGTTCAGCATAAAGGTCTCTGTAGTTCAGCCCACACCCTCCCGGGGCATGCTCCCAGAACACCGAAACCTGGCCTTCAAAGCGGAATATGGACCCCCATACATAGGGCCGTCCCGTCAGCACGCAGGCATCATTTACGAGATACCTGGTGGCGAAGTTATCGGTTCCATCCACAATCAGATCGTATTCCGAAAACAGGTCCAGTGCTATTTCTGGAGTCAGTCTGTCACGATGTTTCTCCACTCTGACATGTGGATTGAGGCGTGCAATCGCCTGTTCCGCACTATCCACCTTCAGCTCGCCCAACGTGTCGACGCCATGAATTATCTGGCGCTGAAGATTTGACTCGTCCACCCGATCAAAGTCGATAATCCCCAGGGTACCTATTCCTGCCGCAGCCAGATAGAGCAATGTCGGCGCCCCCAAGCCGCCTGCGCCTATTACCAACACCTTTGCATTCTTGAGGCGCTTCTGACCTGTCAGGCCAATATCGGGTATCAAAAGATGGCGGCTATATCGATTGATCTCCTCACGACTCAGCTCACCTTCAGGCGCGACCAGCGCAGGTAATTGCATATCTGCTCCATTTCAGAAATATATCTCGAATAGTGATTATCATTTTTGCCGTCATTGAATTACTCGGCAACCTTTTTTGAACGATTTATGTATGCAGGACGGAACAATTTGTATTGGCTATGAGATGCATCGTCAATTTTTCCGGTCTGGCTCGGTTAGCCGCCAGGTCGATATACGTGAACTTGTGACGCGTCTCCTCCCGGGCAATCAGGCTTTGATCACCCTCCAGCTGCATGCCCATGCCAGGCCCCCCCCAACGAAAAGACCCGGTCACAGGAACCTGTGCCGGGTCTTTTCGTTGGGGGGTGCCACCGATCTGCGGTGCATGCCATCAAATCATGGAACATGCCACTGATCGCACCACCTTGGCCACACAAGGGTGGCCGCATGCCATGACGATCACTTCACGGCGATCTTCTCGCAAGCCTCGACGCACTTCAGGCACGACTCGTAGCAATCCTTGCACTCGGCGTGGTGCTCGATGTGCTCCTTGCAAGCGTCGGCGCACTGTTTGCACGCCTCGATGCAGATCTTGGCCTGGATCGGGGTGAGCGGCGAACGCTGGGCGGCCAGGCTCTGCAGGGCCTTGCACAGGGCCAGCATCTGGTTCACGGCCTTGGAGCAGGCAGCCATGCTCTGGTCGCCTTCACCCAGCAGGTTCAGGCAGTGGTTCAGGCACACTTCGGCGTGGGTGACACACTCACCCGCGGCAGCCAGCACGCCGGCGTACAGGTTGGGGGCGGAGGGCGCAGCAGCGTGCTTGCCATGGGCGTGGGCGTGGGCGCCATGGTTGTGTTCGGCAGCGGCAGCGGCCAGAGGCAGGGAAGCCAGCGATGCGACAGCGGTGCTGCCGATGAAGGAACGACGGTCCATTCGGATTCTCCTGTTGAGGGGGGGAGTTTGGGATAACTGCTAGTAAGAAGCGAGAGAGCGGAGTTTAGCCAAAGAAGGTATTTCACGCTGGAAACAGCTGTGAGAGTCTGGCAAACATGAAATGACTGCCGACAGGACATGAATGTCGGACGATGGCCAGGCCGGAAGATGATCCGGATACGGCAGGGCCGGGCATGTGAATGCCGAATGGTAGTAGCCCCGAACACGGCAGAACCGAACAGGTCTCCCAACCATGAATGAAGGGATGAACGGCTGGCCCTGCATCCGCGGGGGCGCACGCAGATGGGCCAAAGTGTCGGGTTCTTCTACGGGCAGCCGATCGGCGCGTGCTTTTTCGGACGCGCCTGCAGATGCGCCTGCAGCTTCGCCTCGTCCAGGTGCCAGTGGCAGATCTCTACGTCGCCGTCCAGCAGGACAGGCACCAGCTCGTTATAGCGGGCCACCAGTGCCTCGTCGGCGTCCACGTCGACGACCTCGATGTCGAAGCCGTGGGCCTCGCGCCAGGGCTGCAGCGCATCCAGCATCTTCTGGCACAGGCCGCAGTAACTGCGCGACAGCAGTATGAGCTTCATGCGAATGTGCCCGCTGCCGACGCATTACCCGCTGCTGGTGCGTCCACGGCGGGAACTTTGGCTGCATCGTCGTCCGCCGAGGCTCCGCCCGTGGCCTGCGGGCGCCGGACCGCCAGCCCCTTGGGCAGCGGGAAGGCCATGTTCTCCTGAACGCCTTCCAGCGGCCGCACGGACTTCACACCCAGCTCACGCAGGCGTGCCACCAGCTCGTCGACCAGGATCTCGGGCGCCGAGGCACCAGCGCTGATGCCGACGCGCTTGCGCCCTTCCAGCCAGGCCGGGTTGAGCTGCGCGGCGCTGCCGATCAGGTAGGCCTCGCAGCCGTGGCGTTCGGCCACTTCTCGCAGCCGGTTGCTGTTGGAGCTGGACGGGCTGCCGATGATCAGCACCAGGTCGCACTGCGGCGCCATGAACTTCACGGCGTCCTGGCGGTTCTGGGTGGCATAGCAGATGTCCTGCTTCTTGGGCTCGTTGATCTGCGGGAAGCGCCGGCGCAGCGCCTCGATGACGGTGCGGCAGTCGTCCACCGACAGCGTGGTCTGAGTGACGTAGGCCAGCGACACACCCTCGGGCACCTGCAGCCGTTCCACGTCGGCCTCGGTCTCCACCAGATAGATGCCGTCATCGGCCTGGCCCATGGTGCCTTCCACCTCGGGGTGGCCGGCGTGACCGATCATGATGACGTGGTGGCCTTCCTTGCGCATCTTGGCCACTTCCACATGCACCTTGGTGACCAACGGACAGGTGGCATCGAAGACCTGCAGGCCACGACCGGAGGCCTCCGCCCGCACGGCACGCGACACGCCGTGGGCGGAGAAGATCACCGTGGCGCCGTCGGGCACCTCGTCCAGCTCGTCGACGAAGACGGCGCCCTTCTCGCGCAGCGTGGAGACCACGTAGTCGTTGTGGACGATCTCGTGACGCACGTAGATGGGCGCGCCATGCAGCGCCAGCGCCCGCTCGACGATGGTGATGGCGCGATCCACGCCGGCGCAGAAACCGCGCGGTTGCGCCAGAAGCACGGCCTCTTCGCCGTCGGGCAGTGGCGCGGCCAGCAGCGCCTCCACGTCGGCCTGCATGTCGGCCGGGCCCCCGGCCCCGCCAGGCTTGCGGTGCAGGTCCACAGCGGTCAGGTCAACCTCGTTCGTCGATCCCATTCAGAGCACCCCCAGCAGCTTCACCTCGAAGCGCACGGCCTTGCCGGCCAACGGATGGTTGAAGTCAAAGAGCGCACCGGTCTCGTCCTGCTCCTTCAGTACGCCGGCAAAGCGGCTGCCATCCGGCGCGGGGAACTCCACCAGGTCGCCGGGCTGATAGGTGCCGGCGTCGTCGGGCAGGCTGTCACGCTCAAGCAGTGCGTTGGAGACGCGCTGGATGAGGTCGGGGTTACGCTGGCCGAAGGCCTCGCCCGGCGGCAGTTCGAAGATGCGGTGCTCGCCATCGGCCATTCCGACGAGGCAATTTTCCAGCACTTCAGACATCTGGCCGATACCCAGCTGCAGGGTGGCCGGCTTACCTTCAAAGGTGTTGATCACATCGGCGCCGTTCTCCGGCAGGCTCAGGCGGTAATGCAGCGTGAGAAACGACTGCGGCCCCACCCGGGCAGGCTCGGAGGCGGCAGGCGCACCTGAAGACAGGGAAGCAGACTCGGATGAAACAGAATCGGTCATGGATGACGGGCGCGTCCGCCCGGAAAGGTATGAGGGGGTGTCATGAAAGAACCGCTCCCGACATTGTAGAAGACGACGGCCTGGCCACAACAGAGGCGGCCATGCTGGCGATGATCGGGCCGGACGGCTTTCTGCGCCGCGATCGCCACCCGCTGGACGGCGCACCGCTTGCCCAGTGGCCCGAGGCCGAGCGCCCACGCGAGCGGCT
>ERZ772946.252-NODE-252-length-23538-cov-64.7282_pt1 | contig 23538 bp, 20 predicted proteins | sample MGYA00511680_ERZ772946 | MGnify/ENA primary metagenome ERZ772946 (study PRJEB29015, sample SAMEA2737918) | human oral metagenome | biome: human oral; feature: human-associated habitat; material: dental | place: China | collected 2016 ... | reverse complement strand
CCATTGCTAGTCGTGGAATGGGCGTTATTTTTAATGAGGTTATGGCTCGACAAACCATGATGCGCGGAACGGTTACTGTTGAAAGTTTATCTGCTACACCGTGGGGGACTCTGACTTTTACCGGGCTGATTTGGAAAGACCCAGAAGGGCATGAGCTGCTCAATGCACCGAGCGGGAAGGTCCGCGTTAATATGTGGGATGTGGTGACACGCAATTTTAAGTCCTCTGCTATCGAAGGCATTGAATTAGATGATGCGGTTGTAGTCGTTGATTTAGACGATAATAATCGGTTAGATTTCGCGCCCATATCTCCAGATGTACATAAACCAATTAACGAGATAGAGCCCCATCCCAAAGCACCTAGAAAGACTACACAAGAACGGCAAGAGGAACTAGGTAAGAAAGTACGTAACTTCAATTGGGCGGGCCAACATTTAGATTTGAAGATTAGGCTTAGAAACAGTCAGTTAGAGGTCTTTAACAGAAATCGCCATTATGTGATAAAGGATGTAAACGCTAGAATTGACCTTGATAGTAAGAGGGCCATTCGCATCGATATGGAAACGGGTAAATTTGGGGGTACCGCCATAGGGGATGGTTTCGTTTTGAAGGGTCGTGTAGACTTAAAAGATGTTTTAAAGCAGCGCATGCCTCAACTGGATCTACAATTTGATGTGAAAGGGGTGGATCCATCATCTCTAGGCTTTGGTGAGAATATTCATGACGCCATGACCTTGCTTACAAAGGTAACAGGTGATTTTAACCGTCCCTTTGCTAAAGGTCGTGTAACGATGCCGATTTTACGCATCCCTGCACTTACCTTTGAGAATGTAGTAGGAGATGTGACGTATCAAGATGGTATTTTGAATTTTGAAAACGTTAGTGCTAATGTATACAGCGGTAAATTGGAGGCTAAAGGTGTATATAATTTGGACACTCGAGCCTATACGATTACTGGTGTAGCAAAAGATCTAGATAGTAGTGTGGCCCTTAAAGCGCCTGAGTTCCTTGTGCCCGTATCGGCAAATTTGAACTTTAAAAGTGAAGGCCAACCTCGAGACATGGAGGTATGGGGAAACTTCTGGTCTGGTGAAGGGCACTATATGCTGATTCCGATTCAAAGCATTACGGGAAACTTTCACAATAAAGGGCGACATTTATCCTTTAGCGATGTGAAAGTAAATACGAAAATCACCACTATCACTACGGATGCTCTGCGTATCGATGATGGACAGCTCACGATGGGGCCGCTTAATATTACTTCTCACGGAGGCAGTAATTTCATTCTGTATGATGAGTCATTTGATGAAATTGATGAAAATATGACTCGCATTAAAGATGATATGAAACAAGCTAAAGAGAATAGTAAAAGTGCTTCTGAATCAGCTAAGGGCGTCGATAAGTCTGGGTTCACATCGTCGGACATGAAAGAATCGATAAAAGACCTGAAACGGAGTATAGACTCGGCAAAAGATAGCTTAGATAATCTGTCAAAAGGCATCAAGCAATGAAAGACATTTAGTAATAAAATACATTGAGAAGTAAAAAGCAACAAGAAATAATAAGGTATCAAAGATAATAAAGTGTCAAAGATAATAAAAAGATGGCAATTCATCATCGTGATGAGTTGCCATCTTTAATTTATAAGGTACTAACTTATATTTACCTATACGAAAGATTTTATTATCTGTCTAATCCGCTAGAACGTTGGTATTCAGTATCTTCTGTGTCTTTGGTATCCGTTTTTGTATTAGTTCGTTTTACCTTAATAAGAGGTTTCTTTTCTTTGGTTTCCTCTTCTTCGTATGGAATTACTTTATCTCCTTGATCCGGTAAGAATGTTTCGATACCGTTTCGTTTACCTTTTTGTGTATTGGAGTCAGTGGCCAATTGACTTTGTTGTGGAACGATATAAATTTCGTCTTTATTGATAGTTACATCATTTAACAAGAGTTTGAATGCGTTCGGACTTACATACAGAATTCCGTCTACCATACGTGCTGCAGGTAGCAAAGATTCGGATGTATCGAGGTTGATGATTTGCAATTTACCCTTGCGCACGACTTGTTTAGAGTCTGGTTGTACCGCTAATGTAGCAATGTTCATGTCGATCAATGCTGTTTTAGTAGGTGCATCCCAAGATACTTTGTAACCTAATGCTTCTGATACTTGACGTAAAGCTACGAGTGGCTGACCGTCAACATAGATGACATTTGGCTTTTTATCGATTGGCTCCAATAATAGGCCATCTACATTGATGTAATGCTGTGTTGTCACAGATGCAGGTCTCTTTAAACTCTGCGTCGGTGCAGATGTATCCATACCGACAGCTGCCTGTGTAGGTTGTACCACTCCGCTTGTAAAAGCAAGCGCTCCTAAGGCTATACCGGATAAAATAAGTTGTTTTAATTTCATGGTAACCTCCATTGTGTATAAAACGTCACGATAAATCATAATTGGTAATATAACATGGATATATGAATATTATATTATGAATTTTAATTTTATAAAACTAATAAAGGAGAAGGAGTAAAATTATCGATTTTATACTTGGGTTTGATTTTAAAATATATTTATACCAGAGGCTGTTATAGATAATACAGCAGACACTAATAAAAATAAATTATCCACTAAATCATTGGATGTTAAAGATGTTGAAAATACAGCAGAATATACGTCTCGTAATGTAGGTATGAGTTATAATCACGTAGGTAATTTTAAGAATTTAAGTAAAGCAGGAAAAGATGCTGTGTGGAATACATTAGGCACATTACCTAACCTGTTACCAGATTCTAGTAAATCTACTTCCTCCACTACAAAATCTGCTATTTCAAATGGTACAATAGAAATACGAGACACTGACTTTAATATTCAAACACTGTCACGAGATACAAAAGATAGTTTAAATAAGCTTGATGAAATCTTCGATAAAAAGAAAATAGAAGAATGCCAAGAGTTATCTAAATTATTTGCTAAAGAAGCTTTTGGTCAATTACATAATTGGAATCCAACCTCTAAGGAAGGTAAAACTGCAAAAGCGATAGCTCATGGTGTAGTCGCTGAAGTGTCTGCTCGTATGGCAGGGAATAAACTGGGTAGTGGTTTTTATGCTGGTGCTACCAATGAAGCATTAATTGGAGAAATTCAAAAAATTGCAAAAGAGAAACCTGTTGTAGCTCAATCATTAAGTGCTTTATTAGGTGCTGCTGTAAATGGTAGTTTAGGCTATTCCCCTGTAACAGGTGCAGCTGAAGCACAATATGGGACTAAGTGGAACCAATTGAGTGATGGTCAAATTGAGTATTTAAAATCTGCAATTCTTCAGAATCTTGATAATAATGGCAGTGTCGAAGAATTAATTCGTATACTTGAAAATGGTGCAACATTAGGTTACGTTCAAGAGGCGGGAAATCCTTCTTTTAGAAAAAATGCAGATGGAAGTTATGCGGCGGTTAGAGCTGAAGGTAAAATGTATGCTGATAATATGTTTCTAGGCGTTAAAGGATTAGGAGCAAGGATAGTCAATAAGCTAGGAATAAATTATCATGTCACTCTTATGAATAAAGATATATCATTAGGTACTACAACAATACTAGATGAGATGGCTACTTTGGCTAGAGCCAAATACAGTAATGGGTCCAATAATGAAAGATTTATTTTTGTTGATATATCTGATAAAGCGAGTGTAATACCTGTGTCTGAATCTAAGTCTATATTTGTTTGGACTAAGGATGCTTTAGGAATGTCAGTTCTTCAAAATGTATTATCTGAGGTAGGAAATCAACCATGGGTTGGATATGTGTATTATGCGGAGAACGCATCAAAATTTACTCGAACTGTAGCGAAAGTTGGAGGGCCAGTTTCAATAGGTTTCTTACTTAACGATATGCAAAATGATTACCAAATGTACAGTGGTCGAGAACTAGCTAAAGCTTGGAGCGCTGATTTAATTCCTGTTGGTGCTGGGTTTGCAGGAGGCCTTGGTGGGGGTGCTATTGCTGGCCCTGTGGGTGCTTTCACTGGTGGCGTTACTGCGGCGTCATTTCGAGATTATTATAAGGATAGAATCAAATCTAATTTAAAAAAGGATACAGATAAGTAATGCTTCAGGATTTAATTATAATATTAGGAATAATATTTTTTATATATAAATTAATTACTCATGAAGGGAAGCTCACTTTAGCTAGAATTGTCGCAATGTTAGGTATGGCTATATGGCTTGGATTAGGTTTACTTCATGAAGTAGTTTCGATATTTGTATTATTTTTTTGGTCTTCAGTTGTTATGGGGATTTCATTGATTGGAATATATTATATACCTAGTAGTGAGCATTATGATGTGGATAAAACTAAAAAACATCAAAAGCTTTTTCAAGGTGCTTTATATTCTTGGTTATTTCTAGTAGCCTTATACATATATTTATATGTATTGACTTATTATTAGATACCTAAATCGTACATATAGTAGTTTTTATTGAATAATATGTAATGCTAATATAATGTACATAGATCTAAAAAGGACGCATAGTCTAATCTTCAGTAATATATACTGAATGGTTTAGAACTATAGTGTCCTTTTTTTTATCGTTCATTTAAGATTTGCGTGGATGTTACAGATAAGTCATAGAGGTGAAAGAGAGTTTATTTCATGTGATTATTAAATCTATTGGTGAAAACATTTCCGGTAAACCGTCAAATTAGTGGCTTCTAATGATGTATCTTTATAAGCGGCAACAAATACAAGTGAAACGCTTGAAAATGCTAAGTGTAAAGGCTGGTCTATTGGGGTTAATATTAGTGTTGCTGATGGCGGAATACTAGGTTTCGATGCAAGTGCAAATGCTGCAAAACAAAAAGGCAATATAAAGGCAGCAACACATACTGGTACTACTGTTGTAGATTCGGATGATGTTGCTATTACATCTGAAAAGGACACCCATATCAGTGGTTCCCTTAGAAACCTTGATAATAATGGTAGTGTAGAAGCGTTAATAAGAATACTTGAAAATGGTGTAACTTTAAGTTATATTCAAGAAGCTGAAAATCCTTCTTTTAGAAAAAATGCAGATGGAAGTTATGCGGTTAGAGCTGAAGGTAAAATGTATTATCTGAGGTAGGAAAGCAACCATGGGTTGGATATGTTCATTATGCTGAAAAGGCATCAAAATTTGCACGTACTGTTTCTCGAACTGGAGGTCCTGTTTTAATTGGTTATTTAGCTAAGGACTTATATATGGACTATCAGGTATACAGTGGGCGTGAATTAGTAAAGGCCTGGGGCGCTGATTTAATTCCTGTAGCTACTGGATTAGGGGGTGGAGTTGTAGGAAGTAGTGCTGGCCCTGTAGGGGCTTTTGTTGTAGGGGTTACTTTTGCGACAGCAGGAGACTATTATAAAGATAAGATTAAGTCTAATTTAAAGAAGGATGTAGATAAGTAATGTCTCGGGATTTTATTATAATATTAGGTGTTATATTCCTTATATATAAACTTATTACTTATAAAGGTAAGCTTACTTTAGCCAGAATTATTACATATTTAGGCCTTGCAATTGGGGGAGGAATAGCATTACTTCATGAATCTGTCCCAGTATTTATATTATTTTTTCTGACAATAGTTTGTATGGGGATTTCTTTAGTTGGAATGTACTTTATGCTTAAAAATGATGAGTTTGAAAGTGATAAAGTAGAGATGTATCAGTCTAATATTAAAGTAGGCGTATATGTTTGGTTGTTTTTAGTCGCTTTATATATTTTTTTATATGTTTTGACCTATTATTAGATATTCTGACCGTACATATAGCAGGATCTATTGATTAACGTATAATGCTAATATAAGGTATATGAATCTAAAAAAGGACGCTATAGTCTAATCTTCAGTGAGCGGTATTACTGAATGGGTTGGAGCCATAGTGTCCTTTTAGTTTTTGTGGATTTGATGTTTGAGCGCATGTTATTAGATGCATTAATTGCTACTAACTGTTTAACTAGAACTGGGGGAGGACTTTTTTAGTACTACGTATGATATAATTTATTTATATTGAATGATTTCGCAGAATTTATATTTTATAGAAAGAGGTTCCTTATGGCATCCGGCAGATCTGAAAAAGAGTTACAAGGGGTAACGATGTTAGGTCACAAGACCGATTATCCTACTGATTATGCGCCACAGGTGTTAGAGGCGTTTGATAATAAGCATCCTGACAATGATTACTTCGTTAAGTTTAATTGCCCTGAGTTTACAAGTTTGTGTCCTATGACAGGTCAACCAGACTTTGCCACAATTTATATTTCTTATGTGCCAGATAAGAAAATGGTTGAGTCCAAGTCTTTGAAGTTGTATCTGTTTAGTTTCCGCAATCATGGGGACTTTCACGAGGACTGCATCAACATTATCATGAAAGATCTTGTGAAGTTGATGGATCCTAAATATATCGAGGTGTGGGGCAAGTTTGCGCCGCGCGGTGGCTTGTCTATCGATCCATATGCAAACTATGGCAAGCCTGGTACAGAGTGGGAAAAAACGGCAAAAGAGCGCCTTCATTTCCACGACATGCAGCCTGAGCGCGTAGCATACCGTTAATATGGCATACGAATATTTAACAATGGTCGCATCCTTTATTACTTGTTTTATGATGGGTGTGACCTTGTCTTTACAACCTGCGTCAATAATCGTAGGGTCTCACACTCATTTAAGAGAACAAAGTAAATGGACTCGCTGGAACGGATATATCATCTTTGTGTTGCTCCTATTTGTGTTAGATATGCTCGTAACGAATGGTATATATATTGCGTTTCACGATGTGTATGGTAATCTTTTTAACATTGTTTATCTTGATTTCAATCCTATGGACATGTTCTTTAGTGAAAGCTTTCAAATAGGTGTTATTCTAGTCTTTTCGCTTGTGTTGTTTCAAGTGTTAGGGCTCGTTGATTTAGCTCATGGAGAACGGGATTTATCCTTTTATTATGACCAAGTAGATGCAGGTAAACAAAAGCCTTCTTGGATGGAGCAGTACATGGGGAGTCAAAGAGGCTCTCTTGGAGCGAGCTTGGTGGGCTTGCTCTATATGCTGAGAATGACGATAAAAACAATGTGGCCTTATATCGTGTGCCCAGTGTGGTTTAAAATCCTAGCTATACTTGTAAATGTACTAGTGTCTCCGAGTATTAACCGAATTATGCATGTTAATAATGAAATGACTACCCTAATCATTTTCGATCCATACATTATTACCTATGCAGTTGCTGGTTTCTTATGGGGGCATGTAGCGTTACATCATGATATAACTAAAGTATCGCACTTAGCTAGTAGCATGGCTATATCTCTTATCCCTCGTCTTACAGTCTTGGTAGGAGCAATTTTCTTTATTGGATTGGCCCTCATCATTATAATGGTACCCATCACATGGGATGGGGTACTTGACGCACTTACAAAAAAATAGATAAAGCTAGTTATTTCCTGTATTTTTAGGGTTTTAAAAGTCGTTCTCATTCTCTTGACAATGAAATGATTCAAATGTTAGAGTATGGTTGTATTAATTGGAATACATAAACGGTTATACCCCGTATATGGTGAATAACAAGGTGCAATATAAAATCGTCCTTGGGATGTTCCTAAGGACGATTTTTATCATCTATCGCTAGAGGGAGAATTAGATGAGTATAGTAACAAACCAAACAACTGAACTTATTGGTAAAACACCGATATATCAATTGCCAAATACCAATATTTATGTAAAACTTGAAAAATATAATGTAGGCGGTTCTGTAAAAGACCGTGCCGTACTCGGTATGTTACAGGCTGCAAGAGAGCAAGGTCGTATCCATGAGGATAGTATCATCGTAGAAGCCACAAGTGGTAATACGGGAATCGCTCTTGCTATGGTAGGCGCTATTTTACATATTAAAACAGTGATTATCATGCCTGAAAGTATGAGTAAAGAACGCCGTGAGCTTATTAAGGCGTATGGGGCGCAGCTCATCTTAACACCAAAAGAAACAGGTATGAAGGGGGCTCTTGAGCGGGCCAATGAAATTTTAGAGAAGTATCCAAATGCTTTCACCTTGGGCCAATTCGTAAATCCTGCAAACCCAGATATGCATTACCGCACGACGGGTACTGAAATTGTAGAACAAGTGCCGAATGTCGATGTATTTGTAGCGGGTATCGGCACGGGTGGTACTTTCACAGGCGTTACAAGACGATTGAAAGAACATAATCCTAATCTAAAAGCCATTGCTGTAGAGCCAGCGGGATCTCCTGCTATTACCGAAGGTAAGGGCGGCCCTCACAAAATACAAGGTATTGGGGCTGGTTTCATTCCTGAAAACTTTGACCAAAGCTTGATGGACGGCGTGCAAACTGTAAGTGATGAAGAAGCTTTTAGCGAGGTGCAAACCTTTATGCGTGAAAGTGGTATCTCTATTGGCCTTTCCGCGGGGGCGGCCATTGTAGCGGCAAAACGCATGGCTCGTGAATTACCTAAGGCGAACATCGTTGTTATTGCACCTGATGGAGTAGAGAAATATTTATCCCTCTTGGACTTTGGCAACAACGAATACGTTAAATAATAGATTTTAGATAGATACAGTATTGAATTTTGGATTGGTAAAAGCATAGGTTCTATATAGATATAATGCCTTATATATAGGAATATAGACCCAATATGTTGTATACTAGATATATCTATATTTCTGTAGAATGTTAAGTAGAGTTATTTGAGATGGAGTCACTATGATGCAAGGTTTGCGCGAATTATGGGGCAAAATTCAATATAATATTAAGCGCGTAATGGATTCTGACCCAGCTGCCACAAGTGTATGGATGGTTATATGGACATATCCGCATATTACGGCTCTGTTCTGGCATTTCTTTGCCCACCGTTTATATAAGGCGGGGTGGCCCATCTTGGCTCGTCGTGTGGCTCTCCATTCTCGTCATGTAACGGGCATTGAAATCCATCCAGGTGCGACGATTGGTCGAGGTCTCTTTATCGATCACGGTATGGGGGTTGTTATTGGTGAAACGGCTATTGTAGGTGATAATGTAACCTTGTTCCATCAAGTAACACTAGGTGGGATGTCTTCTAAAAAGGTAAAGCGTCATCCGACTATTGAAGATGATGTACTCATCGGTACGGGTACAAAAATTTTAGGGGATATTACGATTGGGGCGCGCACGAAGATTGGCTGTAATCTCGTTATCAAACATGATATTCCTAAGGATATGGTAATCTTTGAAACAGATCCAGAAAATATGTATGTCCGTAAACCTAGTCGCAATGCAGCTGCTGCACAAGCAGAGGAGAAGAAGATTCCTGATAATTACATAGAATACTATATTTAATATAGAAACGTATTTAATATATAATCATTTTTAATATAGAGTCATATTGAATATAGAATCATACAAGCCTCTAACTATTAGATTAACTAGTAGTTAGAGGTTTTTTATGATTCGTAGAAACATGATTCTATGAATTATTGGATTTAGATTTGGTATGTATTGGATTGGGGACATGTTTGATTTAGTATGGTTATAATATTTTCATTAAACTTTTATACAAAAATATCTGCTCATGTATTGACATGGAAAATCATTATTGGTAGAATATAAACATAATCAATATTGATTATAAATTAAATAAACGAATTGATGGCGTAGAAACCAACTGTGTTTGTTCTGCTTTTAGAATAAACTATAATTGAGAATTAAGTGAAAAAAGGAGTTTTATTATGAAAAACGTACAACAAGTAAATCAATATTTAGCAGATCTTTCCGTATGGAATGTAAAATTACATAATTTACACTTCAATGTAACTGGTCCACAATTCAAGTCCATCCATGAATACTTGGAATCCATCTATGATGAAGCATTTGAATATTTTGATGCAGTAGCAGAACATGTAAAAATGCAAGGTCAATTTCCATTGGTAAATTCCGGAGAATACGCAAAATTAACTAAAATCGAAGAATTGGGTCAAGAAGACATCCCTCAAGCAAGGGTAATTGATATCCTTCTTAAAGATTTTAAATACATGAATGATCAAGCTGTAGCAATTCGTGCAGCAGCTGATGAAGAAGGTGATTTCTTGCTCGTAAGCATGATGGAAGATCACGTTGCATACTATGTAAAACAAATCTGGTTCATCGAATCCATGTTGAAATAAGACAATTGACAATGCCTTATTGGGTATGATATGATTACTCAGTAAAGCATGGAGGATTACTCAAGAGGCTGAAGAGGACGGTTTGCTAAATCGTTAGGGCGGGTTACCGTCGCTAGGGTTCGAATCCCTAATCCTCCGCCATGTAAAGACCTCACATCACTCGATGTGGGGTCTTTTTGTATAATATAGTGATTTATTATATTATTTATATAGGCCTAATTTGTGAGGATTCGAGTGAGTCCAAGGCCTTATTACTATTGAATGACACAGGTGTGTAAGGGTATAGAGTTGACGTATGTCTAGGGGTTTCATATAATAGATTGTATAAAATGTAATTTTAAGGAGACTCTTATGAATACAAAACATATACGTCAAATGAATCGTATCCGTCGAGCGTTAGGCATTGGCGCATTATGCCTCGTTGCGTCTGTTGGGTTTAGTCATGCTGAAAGTATTGCCATCCCAAGTGCACGTCCTATGGTGGATGGCGTAAGTGCTGATGTTGAGACTGTTAGTAGTTCTAGTAAAGGACAACAGCATATAAACTCAGATGTTATTACGCCTAATGATTGGACATATACAGCGTTACAAAGGCTCATTAAACATGGTGCTATTACAGATACCCACGGATTTACTTTTGATGGTACTAGCTATACAAAGGATGAGCTTATGCCGCTTATCGATGAGGTAGTCACAAAACGTGAGCAAATGAACGATAATGATCGGGAATATGCATTGCGTATTTACCAAGAAAATATGCGTGATGTAATGGATTACCGTATTGCTCGCGATAAAAAAGCTACTGATGAGCGCCGTCAAAAACTAGATGAAAAGCGTGCTGAAAAGGCTAAAAAATCTGGTAAGACCTACCAAGTATCCAAGGATCAACAAGAAGCCCTTGATAAAGCTGGCGATGAAGTAGCAAAACCGGAAGAACGCGCTTTAACAGATGAACAAATCAAAGAAAAAATGAAGAAATTCAAAATTGATGATTCTCGCGTTAAGGTAAATAATGAAGTGCGTATTCGTTATGCGGACTCCAAGGATAAAAAGTCTAAAACAGATGCTCGTATGCAGACGGAGATGACGTTCACTCTATAACTCTTAGTAAGGGGTTATAATGATTGATTTTTTAAAGAAACAATTGTTTACTGTCCATCAAAACGGTAAGCAACAGGTAAGTGATGTCTTTAAATATATAGGACCTGGTATAATCGTAACCGTTGGATTTATCGATCCAGGCAACTGGGCCGCTAACTTGGCAGCTGGAGCCAGTTATGGTTACGAATTATTGTGGGTAGTCACACTATCTACGATTATGCTCATTTTATTACAGCATAATGTGGCACATTTAGGCATTGTACGCGGTCAATGCTTGTCGGAATGTGCCTATGAATTCTTACCGCGTTATGCATCTCGCTTTGTGCTTAGCACGGCAGGAATTGCGGCGGCAGCGACGGCCTTGGCTGAGTTTATTGGTGCCGCTATCGCCTTGAAGATGCTCTTTGGTATTCCTATCTTGATAGGCAGTAGTCTGACGGCTCTTATCTGTACGGTCATGCTCATTACGAACTCCTATCGTAAATTAGAGCGAATCATTGCTGGCTTTGTGTCCCTCATCGCGTTGGCGTACCTCGTTGAGGTAAATATGGTCAATGTGGATTGGGCAGCGGCTGGTATCGGTTGGGTGGATCCTAATATTCCTAATACATCGATGCTCGTTATTTTGAGTATATTAGGGGCCGTAATTATGCCTCACAACTTGTTTTTACACTCTGAAATCATCCAAAGTCGCCAGTTTAATACACAAGACCCAGCGATTATGAAACGGCAGTTGCGCTATGAATTCCTCGATACTTTGTTATCTATGGGGATTGGGTGGATGATTAACTCTGCCATGATTATATTGGCGGCGGCTGTCTTCTTTGCTCATGGAATTGAAGTAACAGAGCTTGAACAGGCTGAAGAGTTGTTGCGACCACTCATTGGACCGGCAGCGGGTATTATTTTTGCGATAGCATTGTTATTTGCAGGTTTTGCCTCATCTGCTACGGCAGGTATGGCGGGGGCAAGTATCTTTGCAGGAATGTTTGGCGAGTCTTATGATATGAAAGACTTCCATACGCGATTAGGCTTGGCACTAACATATGTTCCAGCATTATTAATGATCGTGTTTATTACAGATTCCTTCCAAGCATTATTGTTCTCTCAAATGTTCTTGAGCTTGCAATTACCAATCACCATCTTCTTGCAACTTTACATGACAAGTAGCCGCAAGGTCATGGGAGAATACGCGAACCGTAAATTTACAAATATTCTCTTATGGGGCATAGGTATCATCGTTACGATCATGAATATCTACTTATTGATTGTAGGCTAAGAGCATATTCTTTTTTAGTTACCAAAAGGTTTATTATAAAATCAACATTAGAATACAAGATTAGAGTACAACATTAGAATACAAAGGACCGCTACGGCGGTCCTTTTGTCATGTTGCTAACGTATCTATTATGTAAAACGCGTATCTTTGAATACCCAAGAGGGGTATAAAATATGGTACAATTAAGAATAGTATTATATAAGAATAATATTTTTAAGGATAATATAATATCTGTTGGGAGTATTCCTTAGCAGTGTGATATATGGAAAACTAGGAGGCCCTAATGGCAAAGGAAATCAACGTACAAGAGACAATACAATCTGATTTTAGTGTTGTGGTTAACGACATTGCTGAAGAGTTATTGACGCGCCTCAATATGGATGAGGATGGTTCTGTTATCGATATGTTCCAAACAGGCTCTTTCGATCCTTGGCAGTTATTCGTATTTTTTGGTGCTTTAGAAAAAGCCCTTATTGAGTTCAGAACGGATAAACGCAAGAAAACGGTTATCGTTCATGCACAACCTGAGGCTCTTATCGGCATAGGCCGAGTAGTGACACCTGTATCTACTATGCTTGAGCATGTATTGATGTCTCGTTTGAACGACATGAGCGAAGGCCGCTTGGAAACAGGCATGCTTACAGTATCTGCTGAAAGTATCGATTATGAAGGTGTAAACCTTAAAGGGCGTCACGTGGTTATCGTATGCGACCTTGTAGATGAAGATTCTGATTATCTCAAAGAATGCATTAAATTATGTAAAGAATTGAAAGCAAGCCACGTAGTGGCGGTGCCTCTCATGTTGTGGAACCCAGAATTGATCGATAATTTGACAGAGGAATCTATTAAGGCGGAATTATCCCATGAAAATCGTCCTCTCTCCTAGTAAGACAAAAACGATTGCCGATGTTGCTAGCAACGATGAGACAGTACATCATGCAGTCCGAGACGGTCAATTTCAGCCGAACATCACGAAAAAGATTATAACTCATGTACAATCTCTTGATGTAGCAGCTCTTGGAAAGGCGCTAAAGCTAAAGGCTGATAAGGCACAGGCTCTCTTTGATTTTTATCAGGACTTTGAGGCTCATCCCGTAGGTCGCGCCTGTGAAAGCTACGATGGTATTGCTTTTAAATATTTAGACTGGTCGAACTTATCTGATGAAGCCAAGGTCTTTGGTGAGAGCCACCTCGTTGTGATGTCCGCGTTGTACGGTGTCGTTGAACCTAATATGGGTGTGCGCGACTATCGACTCGATATGGTCGATAAGGTAGGCGTTAATTTATACGATACATGGCGTGAAGCAGTGGATGTATACTTTCACAAGGAAGATTGGATCCTAAACCTAGCATCTAAAGAATATGCAAAAATGGTGAACCATCCAAAGGTGGTAACCATTGAATTTTGGGAATTACGGGGCGACACGTTTAAGCAGATGAGTACGTCCTCCAAAATGAGTCGAGGTGTGATGGCTCACGAATGTTTAACCCGACAAGTGAAACATGTGCGGGACTTGCCGCGCGAAATCAATGGATTTACCTGTGTCACTGACATTGAATCCATTACCATACCAAGCGAATCGATGACGATTCGTTATGAAAGGAAGTGATTGTTTGCAAGTGCAAGACATTCTTGCAAAAGACCTCGTCGGCGATGAATGGCTGACCGAGGAGGAACTAAGATTTCTCATGTCTGTAACTGATGAAGAACAGTTGCAGTTAATATATAAAAAGGCCTACGAAGTAAAGGCAAAATACGTAAAGCCTGTAGCATATTATCGTGGCCTCATCGAGTTCTCGAACCGATGCATTAAAAATTGTAATTATTGCGGCATCCGTCGTGAAAACGATAAGGCGGAACGCTTTGATATGAATCGCGAAGACATCATCAAGATGGCGCAGTGGGCATACGACCATGAATATGGTTCCATTACACTCCAATCTGGTGAACGCTGTGATGATGCCTTTGTAGACTATGTTGTGGATTTAATTCGCGATATTAAAGCTATTGGTGATGGTTCTCTTGGTATAACGATGTGTGTAGGGGAACAAAGCGAAGAGGCGTATCGCCGCATGCGTGAAGCCGGTGCGAGTCGTTATTTATTACGCATTGAAACAACCAATACAGATTTATACCATAAGATTCATCCTCGTGATGAATTACATTCCTTTGAGACGCGCGTAGAATGCTTACGTCGTTTGCGCCGCGTGGGCTTCCAAGTTGGCACAGGTGTTATGATTGGCCTACCTGGGCAAACCGAAGATGATCTCGTAAATGATATCTTGTTCTATCGCGATATGGATATCGACATGATCGGTATGGGCCCTTATGTGGTGCATCATGATACGCCTCTAGGCCAAGAAGCTTTGGCGATGGGTATCGATGACGAAGCAGGTAAATTGCGTCGCGTTCAACTAGGGCTTAAGATGATTGCCTTAACACGTCTATTTTTGAAAGACGTAAACATTGCGGCAACTACTGCCTTACAAGCACTAGATAAACTAGGCCGTGAAAAAGGTTTAGCCGCAGGTGCAAATATCCTAATGCCTATTATTACCATTCCTGAACACCGTGCGAAATATTTGCTATACGATAATAAACCTTGCGTGGACGACAATGCAGAACAATGTAAAGACTGCTTGACGCGCCGCGTAATGTCCATCGGTGATACAGTGGGTTGGAAACAAAATGGGGACTCTAAACACTACGGCAAACGGACGGGAGAATTTTAGTATTCTATGTTCGAACTAAATTATTTAGTTGACTATATCTTTGTCCTTAGTATTGCCTATATATAGATGGGGCCCCGTTACATAACGACAACTTAATTAAAAAAGACGGTCTATACTTGCTTGCTCCTCGTTCCTGATGTCGCGGCACAAGTACAGACCGTCTTTTTTATAACTTTGTGAGGGCACTAGTCCCATCTATATATAGGATATACCGAGAAAGTCTTATTAATAATTTAATTAAGTTTAGGATCTACATCGGAATACTAAAATTTTCTTTAGGGAAGATGGAAAATATTTCTTATAGGGATTATTACATCAACTATCTTCTTTATTATTGGTGTTATTTTTATATTACTTATTGATGGATTTGCTTATTTGGTAGGTAGCTAATTTAGTATTAGTATATAATCCTCCTTTTCTAAGAAATTTTTCTCAGAAAAAGAGGATTTTTTTATTGTAGTGTCGAAATGTATTAGCAAAGCCGTAATTTGCCAGTAAGGAGGCGATTCCAATGAAAGAGTACAGTAGTGATAAAATTAGAAACGTTGCTGTTGTTTCCCACGATGGTGCGGGTAAAACAGCTCTTGTTGAATCCTTGTTGTTAACTTCTGGTGCGGTTGATTTCGTAGGTAAAGGTCAAGATAATAAACATATTATGGACTTTGAACCGGAAGAAATTAAACGTAATGTAACTATTCAATTGGGCATGGCGCCATGTGAGTGGCATGACCATAAGGTTAATTTCATAGACACTCCAGGCTATAACGAATTCCATGGCGAAGTTCGTGCCGCTTTGCGTGCCTGTGATGGCATGCTGATGGTGCTATCCTCCACATCTGGCGTAGAAACTGACACAGTTCGCGCATGGGATTATGCAGTGGAATTACAAATGCCTCGTATGGCATTTATCAATAAAATGGATGTTGATGGTGCTGATTTCTTTGGCACTATTGAAAGAATGCGGGAATTATTTGGCAAAGGCATTATGCCATTGCAGATTCCTATCGGTGAAGGTGCCGATTTTGAAGGCGTTGTAGACGTAGCGAAAATGACTGCGTTTACTTATAAGGACGGCCAACCAACAGAGGTCGCTGTACCAGCTCACCTTATCGAAAAGGCTCAAGAAATTCGGGAAATGACCGTAGAAGCCGCGGCTGAAGGTAGCGATGAGTTGTTGGAAAAATATTTAGAAGGCGAAGAATTATCCTTAGAGGAAATTCGCCAAGGCTTGCGTGAAGGGATGATTAGTGGCCGTGTGTGCCCAATCATGTGTGGCAGTGCCACATCTCGTATTGGCTTAGATCAAGTATTGGATCGTATGATCCGTTACATGCCGGATGCAACTAAAAAAGTGATGACCGCAACTGATGCGGAAACCGGCGAACAATGTGTTGTACATGTAGATAAACCATTAACTGCATTCGTATTTAAAACATTGTTAGACCCATTCGCAGGCAAACAAAGCTTTGTACGTATCTTCTCTGGTGAATTGAAAGAAGGGGATCGCCTCTTTGATGTGAACCAAGGTGTAGAAGAAAAATGGGGCAAGATGGTTACCCTTATTGGGAAGCAACAAATCCCTGTATCCGCTGCTAAAGCTGGTGATATCGTAGTGATACCGAAATTGGCCAATGCTAAGACCGGCGATACATTAACGGCTCCTGATTTTAAAGTGACATACGATGCTATTCGTTTCCCTCAACCTCTATATACAGTGGCTATGGAGCCAGTGAAAAAAGGTGAGGAGGAAAAATTAGCTAGTGCTGTTCTTAAAGTGGCGGAAGAAGATCCTACTTGCGTAGTAGTGAAAAATGCTGAAGCTCGCCAATTACAAATTGATTGTATGGGCGAAGTACATCTTGAGCATATCCTCAATAAAATGGACCGTAAATACGGCGTACAAGCTAAACTTGTGGCTCCATATATTCCATACCGAGAAACCATTAAAGGCTCTGCTGAAACCGAGTCTAAGTATAAGAAACAAAGTGGCGGTCATGGTCAATATGGTCACGTTAAGATTCAAGTGGATCCATTATATGATGGTAGCGAATTTGCATTCGTAGACAAAATTTTTGGTGGTGCTGTACCTAAACAATACATACCAGCAGTGGAAAAGGGTGCCAAAGAAACCCTAGATAAAGGCCTAATTGCAGGATATCCTATGATTGGCGTGCAAGTGACACTCTTGGATGGATCTTACCACAGTGTAGACTCCTCAGAGTTAGCATTTAAAGTAGCTACGTCACAGGCTATCAAGGATGTGATTCCTAAGGCGAAACCAGTCCTATTAGAACCAATCTATGAAGTCAACGTGTTTGCACCAGATGCTTTCATGGGCGACATCATGGGTGATTTGAATAGCCGTCGAGGTCGTGTATTAGGCATGGAACAAAGTGAAAGAACCGGTATTTCCGTTGTTAAAGCACAAGTACCATTGGCTGAAATGTCCGATTATGTGACTGCATTGCGCTCCATTACCCAAGGTCAAGGTGTATTTAATCGTCAGTTCTATACCTATGAGGAGGTTCCACATAAGCAAGCGGAAGAAATTATCGCTGCTCATAAAACCCAAGAATAAGGTAATGGCCACATGCTGTATCTAATACAGTTTGAATCATTACAACTGAATAGACAATTACATAATGTAACAATTTAATACTGTAACAATTTCATAGTGTAATAATTGACGAAAGTCATAAATTTGAATAGTATTTTACTGAGGCCCTCCATATATGTAGCGTATGGAGGGCTTTTACATAAGAGAATAGCTAGTTCTTTATGTATATATGTGCTAACATAAAAGGTAATATAATTGGTTTATTGTGGTGCCATATCCATAGATATTGTGAAAGGATTGTGTATGTTTTTCTCTAGTATTACCGCAGATTATACAAAAATGGGCTATCCTAAAGCCATTGTGCGCGCTTTGGATTTCTTGAAAAACACAGATTTGAAAGCGTTGCCTGGAGGACGTCATGCCATCGAGGGTGACATGATGTATGCCAACGTAGATGATGTAGAAACAAAACTATTTGAAGCTACAAAACCAGAATCGCATCGTAATTATGTAGATATTCAATTTATGGTGAGCGGCGAGGAAAACATGGGCTTTTTCGTAGATAAAGGTCTCGTTAAACCTGTGGAGTCCTATCCAGATCGAGATTGCTATTTTTATCCTAATGAAGCAGTTGATGAAGGGCAAATCCATTGCCCAGAAGGGTACTACACTGTATTCTTCCCGTCTGATGTTCATCGGCCCTTGCTTGCTGTAAACGATAAACCTATCAAAATCCGTAAGGTGGTTGTGAAAGTTCACGTATCTTTGCTCGGTGACTAGCATGAAACAATATGAAGTTATTGGTGTTATTATAACTCTATTAGGGGCTGTTTTATGGGGTGTATCCGGTGCATCCGTACAGTTCTTAAGCAATTTTAGAGATATGAATTTGGAATGGCTAGTAACTATGCGATTGATTACAGCAGGTTTACTAACTGTTATTTATGCATGGTTTAGATTTGGAAACTCTATCTTTAATGTATTTCATAGTGTAAAGGATATGCTAGGGCTCATTGTTTTTGGCGTATTTGGAATGGCATTATGCCAATATACATACTTCAGATCCATTGCTTTAGCTGGAGCTGGCATTGCAACGGTTTTACAATATCTGGCGCCGTCTATGATTATTATTTATCTGCTAGTACGCTATGGTAAACGACCATCCAAGGGGGAGACGGTTTCTGTTATACTTGCTTTAGTGGGGACCATTTGTTTGATGGGGAATGGTGATGGTCTTTCTATTGAAAGCTTCCCGATGGCGGTTCTCGTATGGGGGCTTTTATCTGCTGTCGGTGTAGCCGTATATAGTATTTCTCCTGTTGATTTACTCTACAAATATGGAACGTTGCCTATTGTAGGGTTTGGGATGCTTATTAGTGGTATTGTAGCCGCTATATTATTCCATCAACCGAATTCATATGCAGTGTGGGACGCATGGACTGTTATTGGTTGTTTCAATGTCATATTCCTCGGGACGATAGTATCTTTCAATGCCTATTTAGAAGGAGTTAAACGAATTGGGGCCGTACCAGGATCTATTTTGTCATCTATTGAACCTATTTCGGCGGCTTTCTTTGGGTGGGCTTTTTTAGGAAATGAATTTAGTCTATTAGGGTTAATTGGTATGGCTATGATTATTGCTACCGTTGTTATCATTGCTTGGGATAGACAACGAACTATTAAACGAGAGGTACTGACAAAACTGAATAAAACAATATTAGAATAAATTGATAAGCACACATATATCACAGAAAACGTTTCGTGGTATATGTGTTTTTTGTTATAACATACAGTATATTTTAGATACTGTATACATGCTCCATTTAGTTGACTATTTACCTATCTATTCATATAGTAAATGTATACAGGATTATTAGTTTGTTACGGAGGTAGTTATGTCTGTAAAAGATTTTGTGCAACAACGGCGCGATGCGTTAATCGCTATGCGTCGAGATTTTCATATGTACCCTGAACCTGCTTGGCTTGAGTATCGCTCTGCTGCGAAGGTAGCGGATAGGCTTATTTCTTTGGGCTATGATGTGGCGTTGGGGGCAGATGTACTCGATTTGGACTCTCGCATGGGCTTGCCTAGTGATGAGGTCATGAAAGCCGCTATGGATCGAGCCATCGAAGAAGGTGCAAATCTTGAGCTTGTAGAAAAGATGGGCTATGGTAAAACGGCCATTGTTGCAACTATGAACTTCGGTGGTGAAGGCCCTGTAGTAGCATTTCGTGTAGATATGGACTCTAACGATGTCATCGAAGCTAAAGAGGATAGCCATGTGCCTACAAAGAAAGGGTTCCGTTCTTGTCACGATAAAGCGATGCACGCCTGTGGTCATGATGCACATATGACGATGGGGTTAGGTCTTGCCGAATACTTGGCTACTCACAAGGATGAATTCAAAGGCACAATTAAACTTATCTTCCAACCAGCAGAGGAAGGTGTACGCGGTGCTAAAGCGATGGCGGAAGCAGGCGTAGTAGATGATGTAGATTTGATGTTCGGCATGCATATTGGGTTTAACGAAAACCTATCCAATTGCTTTGCGTGTAGCAATCATGGCTTCTTAGCGACAACAAAACTTGATGCGGTGTTCTACGGCTATTCTGCTCATGCTGGTGGTTCCCCAGAAAAAGCACAAAATGCAATGCTCGCCGGCTGTACAGCGGTTCTTAACTTACAAGCCATCGCTCGTCATAGTCAAGGCGCTTCTCGCATGAATGTAGGTGTTTTTGAAAGCGGTACAGGCCGCAATGTGACGCCTGATGTGGCGGTGCTTAAACTAGAAACTCGTGGTGCTACGACAGAAATCAATGATTACATGATTGAACGGTCGAAGACTATTATTAAAGGTGCTGCAGAAATGCATGATTGTACCTTTGAAATTACAAAACAAGGTGAAACTCCTGCAGGTCGCATCAGCGACGATTTAGCTCGTGAAGTACAAGCTATCGTGGAACCCCTTGGGATATTTAAAGAGGTTCCCTTCGATTACAGCGGTGGCGGTAGTGAAGACTGTGCGTACTTCTTGAATCGTGTCATCGATCGCGGTGGTAGAGCGACCTATATGGTTGTGGGGTCTGCTATTAAAGCACCGCATCACAATCCGCTCTTTGATATCGATGAAGAAGATATGCTAAATGGTATCGTTGCATTAGGTACCATTGCAGCTCACTATTTAAAATAAGATTTATGGACTAGCACCATATGGTTTGTCAGTAATTGATGTAATAGATTGTGAGGTGTTACATGATTCAACGAGAGCGATTGGTTAAAGATTTTGAGGCTATGGCCCAATTGACGGCACCTGGTGAGGGCATTAATCGCCTTGCTTTCACCGATGCAGATTGGGCAGGACGGCAATATATTATAGACTGCATGACTGATGCGGGTTTATCCGTTGAAATAGACGATTTTGGTAATGTCATTGGCTATAAGATTGGTAAGAAACCAGATTTACCAGTTGTTATGGTAGGTTCTCATACGGATAGCGTGCCCAACGGGGGCAATTACGATGGTGTGGTCGGCGTATTATCTGCCATTGAAGTCATTCGTAGTATGACCGACGATGGCTATGAACATGATCATACTATAGCTGTGGTGTCCTTTATGTGCGAAGAATCTGGTCGCTTTGGGAATGCTACACTAGGCAGTAAAGCCATGCGCGGTGAATTGACATTACAAGATTTACACCGATTGGTGGATAAACAAGGAATTTCCTTGTATGAAGCGTTGAAAGGTCGTAATTTAAACCCCGATGGGATTGAAACAATGGTATATAAACGACCTGTAAAGTCTTTCACAGAAATTCATATAGAACAAGGCAAGGTACTGGAGCACGAACAGAAAACGATTGGCATTGTGACTGGTATTGCAGCGCCAGAGCGATTCTATGTGACCATTCGGGGCAATGCCGATCATAGTGGCGCTACGCCGATGAACTTGCGTCATGATGCTCTATGTGGAGCTTCAAAAATCATCCTCGGCATCGAGGAGATTGCATCCATGCAAGAGGAGCCACCCGTGGTGGGTACTGTCGGCGTTGTGGAAGTTACGCCAGGGGCGATGAATGTCATTCCTGGAGCTGTGAAACTAGGTGTAGACATTCGCAGTATATCTGAGGTAGCTCGCAATTCCGTAGTCACTCTTGTTAAGGAATTTATCGATATTACTGCAGAAAAACGGGGATTATCTTATACAATTGAAACAATTGCACAGGACCATCCAGTGGAGATGCACCCTGCGATGATTCGAGAAATCGAAGAGGCTGTTAAGTCTGTAGGTGTAGAATATATGACAATGCCTAGCGGTGCCGGTCATGATGCGATGCATTGGGCGGAGGTAGTTCCGACGGGAATGATCTTTATTCCATGCCGTGATGGCATCAGTCATAATCCTGCAGAATTTGCTGAAATGGATGATATCGTAACGGGTGCAGAGGTGCTTGATAAGGTGCTTAGAAAACTTAGCTTGGAAGAAACAAAGCTTGTTTAATATACTTCTTTATGTAGTTATGTAGTTATGTAGATAAGTAGTTATATAGTTATATGATTATACTGTATATAATTAAGTGGTTACTTTTACTATAGTTAGGCCTATTAGGTGTAAGACATAGATAGGACTATTGTATTTAGTGTTGTTAGTTGTGTATTGGGTGTAAAGTGTTTATAGAGGGGATATAGCTATCTTGCATCCTATGTACACGGATAGGAGAGTTATGGTTATTACAGGTATTGTTATCGTAGTAGCGACGTTTATCGCTATTATTAAACAGTTTGAAACGCGTCTCGTTTTATTATTATCAGGCTTATTAATGTGCTTTATTGGTGGGCAGCTTGGCGCTGGTACGACGGCCTTTGTGAAAGAACTTACAAATCCAGGCCTTGTGCCTACAATCTGTACGGTGTTAGGTTTTAGCTATGTTATGGAATATACAAAATGTACGGAGCATATGGTGTATTTCATTTCTGCAGGGCTTAAAAAGATGACTAAAATCATCATCCCAGGTGCGGTTATTATTACATTCTTAATCAACATTGCACTGCCTACAGCGGCAGGCTGTGCGGCGGCCGTAGGTGCGCTATTGATTCCGGCTTTAATTCGTTCTGGTGTGCACCCAGCGATGGCTGGTTCTGCTATCTTCTTAGGTACATGGGGTAGCTCCTTGAGTCCAGGCCTTATGTTCAATCCTCAAGTGGCACAACTGGCGGGTGTAGACGTAATGACAGTTATTGCCAGCTTCTCCATGCAAGCTATTATCGGTATCGTAGTGGCCGCTATTTTGCTTAATATTGTGGCTATTGTAAAAAAAGAACATACCGGGTATGTAATGAAAAACGATACTGTAGAGGAAGGCAAAGAGTTTAAAGTAAATTATTTCTATGCAATCATTCCCATTATTCCTCTTGTATTACTCGTACTTGGCAGTAAACAAGTAGCGGTGATTCCAGAAATCTCTGTCCCTGTATCTATGCTCATCGGTACTGCTATTGGTATCATTGCCGTGCGTCCTAATGTGGCAGAAGCTGTTAAAAAGTTCTTCCGCGGTACTGGCGATGGCATGTGCGATGTAGTAGGTCTTATGGCTGCTGCAGCGTGCTTCACAGCAGGTATGCAACACATCGGCCTTACAAGTGCACTCATCGATGGTATGAAGAACTCTCAACAAATCGCTCAAATCGGGGCAGCCTTTG
>ERZ772946.249-NODE-249-length-23801-cov-25.3218_pt1 | contig 23801 bp, 24 predicted proteins | sample MGYA00511680_ERZ772946 | MGnify/ENA primary metagenome ERZ772946 (study PRJEB29015, sample SAMEA2737918) | human oral metagenome | biome: human oral; feature: human-associated habitat; material: dental | place: China | collected 2016 ... | reverse complement strand
TCGACGGGGCCCTGTGGATCACTCGTTGCAACTGGGTGCACTGCTTCCGCATGCGTCACACGATCGACGTCGTCTACGTGGGGTGCCATGGGAGGGTCATCGCGGTGACGACGATGCCGCCCAACCGGATGGGAATGCCCCGGCTGCTCGCACGGGCCGTCGTCGAGATGCGGCAGGGAGACGCTTCTCGCCTGGGAATCCGTAGGGGGAGCGTCCTGACACCGTCCCCTGCCGAGCCGCCCCCACAGCCCGATCCCGGTTCAGCGGGAGTCCAGAACAAGGCGCTCGGCTTGATTCACTGAAAGGCCCCGTATGTCTCCCCAACCTTGGCTGCTCGGCGCCGTCGCGCTCGGCTCCGTTGCGCTCATCGCCGGCCCGGTCTCCGCGTGGACGAGGCGCTACGTGCGAGAACCGTTCAAGGACGAGGGCGAGTCTGACGCCGGCTCGCGCTCCGAGACGGCCACCTCAGAAGACGCTGCGGATGGCACCACAGCCCGTGCAGGGCGTACCACCGAGCCACTCTCAGACGCCTCAGGACCTCCCGCCTCGCTTGAGTATCCGACGCTCAAGCATCCCGGCCTCCTGGGCACGGCACCACAAGGACTACTGGCCCTGACTCTGTGCTTCCTGTGCGTCTGGTGGGGCAGTCGGATAGGCACCACCGCCGCGACTCTCACTGCCATCCCCGTGTATGCACTTCTCGGATGCGCCGGAAGTGTCGACGCCGTGGCGCACCTGCTGCCCAACCGCCTGCTGGGCGCCACGGCCGCTTGGCTGGCCGCATGCGGGGTGGTCGCCGTTGCTATGGAACCCGGCAGAGCCCGCACCGCGCTCACCGCGGCTCTGTGCGCACTGGCGGTGGGCAGCGTCAGCCTGGCCCTGGCGTACGTCCGCACAGGCCTGGGGCTGGGAGATGTCAAGCTCGCCGCGGTGATCGGTCTCTGGCTGGGGTGGTTCGATCCCTGGATGCTCGCCTTCGGACTGTGCATCGGAGTATTCCTGGGCGGAATCGCGGCATTGTTGCTGCTCATCACCCGCCGAGCCTCTCGCAAGGACCCTATGGCCTACGGCCCGTACCTCATCGCCGGCGCCCTGCTCACCTGGCCATTGGCGATTGTCTGACATGACGATGACCGTCACACCCCATGGGGAGAAGTACACAAACGGGAACGGGAAACCTCGTGATAACGTGAAAGGACGTTACAACTTCGTGATCCATTGACGCAGCCCCGACTGTTGCGTAGATCGACCTCACTCACGCCATCGTCCACAGCCCACACATCGCTTGGCTCCACACTCCACGCGCCGCCAAGAAAACGTAAGGCCGTCTCATGCTCGTGCTCACCGGTTCCCAGTCTCAGACGAATGCTGCCAAGGACTGGGATGTGGACGATGTGGTGACCATCCTCGAGCAGTCTCACAAGGCCCCCACGTTGCTACTGTGCCGAACTGGTTCGGACGAGCACACCGCCCGAACCATTCAGGGAGTCTTCAAACGCAGGGACCTTGGTGTCCTAGCCTTGGACGAACCTGAGACTCGTTTCCGCGCCTTGGCCTACTGTCTCACCCAGCTTCATCCACGGGCATATGGTCAGGCCCCAATGGTTGTCGAGGCACTGCAGCCGGCACTAAGAACGACAGTTGCCCTCACCTCTGTCACTAAGCTGACCAACCCCTCGCCCACCATCGGCCAGCATCTGCAGTCAATGATGCCAGGTTCTCGCTTTGCCCTCACCTTGGGGGCAGGCCAAAGCCGCGTCAGCAAGGTGAAAGCCGTCACCTGGGACAGGCCCCCACAGGGAACACTGGCGATCTGGGCCGCCGATGACAAGCAGAACCGGGTCACAGGAAGTTTACCTTCTCTGGGCATTCACCGTGAACCCTTACTTTCCGTATCCCACACCTGGCCGGCTAAGTGTTGGGCCGAGATGACGGCGCTCATTGCCGATCCCGGACCTCTCGTGTCACAGACACTTGCTCAGCTATCTCAGACGTACTGCACATATTGCGGACACATGAGTTTACCTCAGGGGTGTCTGCTGTGCGGTACGTGGCCCAACATGTCAGCTCCGACGCTCCACACGTCAACCTCTCACCTCTACAAGGAGTCCCGATGAATCCACGTCAACGACGAGGCGTCCTCCTCATTCTCGTCACGATCCTCGGTGCAGTGGTGACCTTCGTGGCTGTCTTCAGTTACGTTCAGTCGGTCTCATCCCAGGTGGGCCCCATGACAACGGTGCTCAAGCTGTCGCAGCAGGTGACTGAGCTCAAGGAAATCAAAGCGGAGGACGTGGTCGCCGAGCAGGTTCCCAAGCGCTGGGTTCCCGACGATGCAGTGCACGACATCAAGGACGTCCAGGGAAAGGTCACGGCGGCCACATACAGCAAAGGTGCGGTGCTGCAGTCCAGCATGCTTCAGGACCCTCCACAGTTAACAGAGGGATATCGTGAGATATCCATCATGATCGATGCAGAGACAGGCGTTGCCGGCAAGGTAACTCCAGGATCGCGCGTCGACATCGTCTCCACACTGGAGGATCCGAACTCTAAAGCCCAAAAGGCTGAAATCATTATTGAGAATGCTCTCATTACTGAAGTCGGCGTTGTGACGAAGGTACAAGAAAAGGACAGTGACGGTAACTTCTCAGAAGAAAAAGACAGCCTTCCCGTGACCTTCTCGCTGACGCCTGAGCAGTCACTCAAGCTTGCCTACGCCGAGAGCTATTCAACAAAGGTTCGTCTCCTGCTGCGCCGCGACGGAGACCAGGGAAGCGCCAAGACCCAAGAATACTCCGCCAACAACGGAACTCCTGCTCAAGGAACAAACTGATGCTGTATCTAGTGACGAACCACGAAGAGACGCGTCAGCAGGTACTGGCAGCCATTGCCGAGGCAGAAGGAATCGGCGAGGTCCGCACGGTGGCCTCACCCGAGAAGCTGAGAGAATACATAGATCCCGACGTCACATCATGCGTCTTGGTCGACGAGGCATTGGCGCCGCACGCGGCTATGCCCACCGTTCAAGAGTTTTCTCATGCCTACCCACTCATCCCAGTCGTCCTGTTGAGCCGGACTCACACGTCCGAGAGTGTTGTCGCAGCAATGGACTCCGGCGCAAGGACCGTCCTGGCTCTTCCGTTGTCACTCGAGGAGATAACAAACCGTCTTCTTCCTGTTCTGGCATGGTCACGTGCAGTTCGTAGCGAAGCGTCAAGCAGAGAAGAGCTCACCACACGTCGCCAGGGCACGATTACCGCCATCGTGGGCGCCAAGGGAGGTGTGGGAACATCGACGATGGCACTCATGGCTGCAGCGCAACTCGCTCAAGGCACCCGCACCTGTTTGGTGGATCTCGATGTCCGCAGCGGCGATCTCGCTGCAATGACAGGTATCTCGGTACGTCGATCCATCGCCGATCTGGCCGACATAGCAGCCGAGGCCAGTACACGAGAAATTACCGAAGTCATGTATCCGCTCCCCGGCGGCATCGCCCTTCTCCCCGCCCCAGAACAGGGCGAAACAGGCGAGGCCCTTACTGAGTCCGCCACACGCCAGATTCTTGCCATGCTGCGCTACCAGTTCGACCATGTGATTCTGGACTGCGGTTGCCGGCTCGACGACGTTCTGGCCATGGGCCTTGACTCTGCCGACCAAGTGCTCATCGTGGCAACGCCCGACGCGCCGGCTCTGCGCTCCGTACGCAGGCTGACTGATGCACTCGATCGGCTTGACATATCACTTGGGCGCTCTTTCGGGCTGGTGGTCAACATGACCACCCGGCGACGCGAGATCCAGCCCACCACAGCTGCGAAAATGACCGGAATAGCGTTGGCCACCAGCGTTCCCGACCTCACGGCCCACATCGAGATGGCAGTGAACTCGAACACTCTACTGACCTCGAAAGTCCCCTCGATGGCTAAAGCTGCCCGCTCTCTGTCCGACAGCATCTCAAGATACACTGCAGCACCTCCGGATGCCGCTGCCCATCAAACGACCAGTCCGACCAAGTCGACACGACGACGCTGGCTTCGTCGCACAGAGCGAGGGCAAATCACCGTAGAGTTCCCCATTGTGTTCGCTCTGGCAACAGCCGCAATCTTGATGTGCGTCCAGGCGCTCAGCATCGGGGTGACATACATGTATGCCACGAACGCAGCCAACGAAGCGGCACGTGCCTACGGTACTGGTAGGACTCCAACCCAAGTGCAACAGGTCGTCGCACAAAAGTTACCTGACACGTACGTTCAAGGATTGAAGATCACGCGTTCTGGATCCAACAACGTAACCGTCACTCTTCCCATCCCGTCGGTCGTTGACATCACCACTTCCGCCGACGCCGGAATCGTTTGGGAGAAATGATGCGTTCAACAATCATAAGCAGCAGCGGTGTTCATGTCGCGTCGTGCGGTAAAAAGCTGTCACGCCGACTACGTCGTGACGAACGGGGGATCCTTGATATAGAGCTCGTGGCGTTCATTCCAATCCTTGTGCTAGTCACGATATTTCTTGTACAAGGGTTCTTCGCAGTATCCACCGTAACGTCGGTGAGTGCAGCGGCTCGAGATGGCGCTCGTGCGGCCATGCTGGGTCGTTCCCCCGAACAGGCGGCACGTGATGCGCTTCCCAGATGGGTGCAGTTGGAATCCGTGTCGGACACATGCAAAGACAAGCACTGTGTCGAAGTAACCGCTCGCGTTCCTATCGGTATTCCGTCGGTCACGAGCAAACACGTCACAGTGACAAGAACAGCTAACTTCCCCAAGGGCTGACATGGCACTCCGAGATCGCATTTCTGCCCCCATTTCCAGATCGACGCGAGCCTCCAAAGACAAAGAGGACCTCGTCACGCTCTACAAAGCGCGACTTCTTGACGAAATCAATTTGGAGGAGGTTGCTGAGCTTGAGCTGGCTCAGCAACGTGCACGCCTAGAAAGAGTGCTTTCAAGGCTACTCTCGCTTGAAGGCCCCGTCATGACGCCTCGCGAGCGCTCTTGGCTCATCAAAAGAGTCATCGATGACGCCGTTGGCTTGGGAGTGCTTGAACCTCTGATCGCAGATGAAACGGTCACTGAAATCATGGTCAACGGAATTGACGATGTATTCATTGAACGTTCCGGCCGAATAGAACGGGTGCCAACAAAATTCACGTCGGAAGCCGAGATATACCGGCTTATTGACCGCATCGTGTCATCGGTGAACCGCCGCGTCGACGAATCAAGTCCTATGGTGGACGCCCGTCTGGCAGGAGGCGAGCGCGTTAACGTCATTATCCCTCCATTGGCTCTCGACGGCCCCAGCATCACCATTCGTCGATTTCCTCAACCGTTCCAACTCTCTGACCTTGTCAACCGCAACAGCCTTCCTTCAGAAGCTGCCGAATTTCTTGAGGCACTGGTCGCCGCACGTTTCAGCATTCTGGTCTCCGGAGGAACTGGCACAGGAAAAACAACCTTCCTCAATGCCCTTTCCGGGGTGATTTCAGACCATGAACGTATCATCACAATCGAAGACGCCGCGGAGCTCTCGTTGCAACAGCCCCACGTCGTGCGTCTTGAAGCAAGACCGCCCAATATTGAGGGCAAAGGGCAGGTAACTATCCGTGACTTGGTGAAGAATTCACTGCGCATGCGCCCCGATAGAATCATCGTTGGTGAAGTTCGTGGGGGCGAGGCGCTGGACATGCTGCAGGCCATGAATACCGGCCATGAAGGCTCACTTACAACAGTCCACGCCAATTCGCCGATCGATGCTTTAAGCCGGCTTGAAACACTAGCCACGATGTCCGATGTCACGCTTCCAGTCGACACCATCAGGGATCAAATCAACGGAGCTATTGACATCATAGTACAACTTGAAAGAGATTCTCAAGGTATGCGTCGCGTCAATACAATTGAAGCGGTGGTTTCAGAACATCGTGAACACTATTCGACAACTGCTCTTTTACGCCACGTCAAGAACGACGGAGAACTGGGGGATCATTTTGAGTTCCGCGGACTGCCCGACAACGTAAAACAACGTCTTCAAAGAAGCGGCATCCGTGTCGAAACTTCTGCGAGTTGAGCGAGGGTCTTACAATGATCAATACGCCATTGATTTTCGTTTGCACGTTAGTCACTTTGATGACTGGCTGTTTTGCGGTCATTACTTTAAGTAGCAATACCTCTCGGACCAGCGTGATTGAATATGGTCTAGGTGCGACATCTGACAACAAACGACAGCCACTGAGGGAGTTGGCGTTTAAGTACAACAACCTGTTCTTCAATCTACCATTACGTAGACGCCTGTCTCGCGCCGGACTACGATGGAGCGCCCTATCGACTGAGTTAGTTCTTGGAAGTACGATGTTGCTCGTATACCTGGCATGCCGGCAGTTTATTGGGAATATTGCCGGCATGATTATGGCGCTTTCTACTCCGTTATTTTTCTTTCGTTGGCTTCAACGAAAGATACTACAACGTACCGAGCGGTTCGTAGACCAACTTCCCGAGGTGTCTAGAACTCTCTCTAACGGGACGTCCGCTGGCTTGTCAATAGAGAGGGCGCTTGCACTTGCTTCGCAAGAATCGTCGGATCCAGCTCGGACCGAGCTCCAGCAAGTGGTCGCTCAACTATCCTTGGGGCGATCGTTGGAGTACGCCATGAACAGTATGTCTGATCGAATGCCGTCCCGTGAGCTCAACATACTCGTGCGCACCATTGTCATCCAGTCTCGGTCGGGTGGTGCTCTTGTCTCAGCGCTACAGGACATAGCGAGAGCCTTAGAGGATCGAAAGCAGCTCCGTCGAGAAGTGCGTACCGCGATATTGAGTGCCTCCGTGAGCGGATACATCGTTCCTTTCATCGGGATAGCGGCTGTTCTACTGATCAATGCAATGAAGCCTGGGGTTCTTGACGAGATGGCAAGGACAACTTTGGGACAGATTATCCTGCTGTCCTCACTGTTGTGTATTTTTTCGGGAATCATCCTGATGCGTATATTCTCGCGAGTTGAGGTGTGACAATGCTGCCAGTCATCATTGCTTCTTTGTCCTCTTTTTTGGTTCTCATGTCTGCGTACGGCGTTCGCATCATTCGGAGAGAAGGCGCCGAAAAGTATGTTGAGGTCACTGCCGGAAGCGACGTCGACTCGCCTAAAGAAAGACGTCGTCCATTTTATGCTATCATCGACGGCCTTGGATTGCGCGCGCAAAGAACCCTTCGAAGGGTATACGGCGAGAAGCGTCTAGACGCGCTGGGCAAGCGAATCAGGCGTGCAGGTAATCCCGAGAACCTTACTTTGGATCAGTATATTCAAAGAGAATCGGGTTTCATAGTCCTGTCCGCAATCATACTGGTTCTATTTACGGCAGTGGGGAACATTTACTTAGGAGTCGCGTTCGGACTGCTTTTCTCTACCTGGATGCAGATCTGGCTATTCTACGAACTGCGGCGCAGGCGAAGTAGGATAGATCGAGACTTACCAGACTTTCTGGACGTTCTGACCGTCACAGTTCGCTCCGGAACACCATTCCGAAACGCGCTCGAGCGAGTATGTGGGCACTACGCTAGTCCTCTTTCCGATGAAATGATGACTACACTTCGTGAAATACGAATGGGCGTGCCCTTCAGGACGGCATTCCTCAATGTCAAGGACCGATGCGACTCTGACAACTTCGATTCGTTCGTGGTGGCGCTCCTGCAGTCCGAAGAACTCGGCACTCCTATTGCAGATGCACTCCAATCCATAGTAAAAGAGATCAGAAGTGAGCGTGCAGAACAAGTACGTCAAGCCGCCGCGAAGACATCACCGAAGGTCGCTTTCATTGCAACAGTCACAATGATGCCTGGCACTATGATTCTCATGATGGGAGGAATGTATTACGCGTATGGAGATGTGTTTAGCAAGATTTTTAAAGGGTAGATGATGTCAGAGGTGACTTCAGGCGTGTTCAAACAGTCCCATTCTCAGTTGATTTTCAATCGTTCGCTCTCGGGGGCGGTCGGTATGGTCTGTGATGTTCGACTTGGAATACTACTTGCCTGTGAAATCGCATTGTTGACCGCCGAAGCAAATTTCTTTGACATTCTACTGATTCTATTGACGATGGCGATGAGCTGGCTGCCATTGCATCTGTTCTCGAAGTTCCCACAAGCGCTAGTGAATGGATTTTATTTCCCTCTTTCCGATCTCGCGATTAGTGTGATCTTGATATTCTCTCTGCGCGAGAACTATTACGGAATTCAGCATCTTCTATTCGCTTACATTCTGACTTCTGCGCTTTTAGAGGGACTTCTAGTTAACTTATCATATAAAGTTATCTGGTCGAGCGCGGTCATTGTTGCCTTGGCCTTATCGCGCTCTCAGTCACAGACATTGGCGACATCACTTACTGTGTTTGTGGTGCTTTCCTTGGGCGTGGTTTTCGCGATAGTTTTGGGTGATCGTTTACGTAGCCAGTTTGAAGACATTGATAGACTTACTGAAGAAACTATGAGTATTCGAGCAGAAGAACGGGCTCTTGCAGAACGCCTAGTCATTGCTAGAGACTTACATGACTCTCTTGCGAAGAGTGTTCATGGTATTCGTATGTTGGCAGAGACACTGACCGCCGACCTCGAGGAGACTCAGCACCAGGACTCCACTCTAAGTCGCACTCTCTTTGAGTCAGCAGATGAAGCTAGCAGAGAGGCGCGACTCATTCTAGACGGACTGCGCGTCAGCGAGCAGGAACAAAGTAGTTTATTGGATAGGCTCACCGAGCAAGCATGTCGTTGGGGTGCTCGTACGGGGATCGAAGTTAAATGTTCCCAGACCGGAAGCACTTCCATTATCGAGCCGATTTCTTCGGAGATGGGATGGCACATCCAACGTATTCTCGGCGAGATACTGACTAATGTTGAGAAGCATGCTCAGGCGTCTAAAGTTTTCCTCAATCTCAGCGTCGACTCGAAGTCGTTCACACTAGATACTCGCGATAACGGTACTGGCTTACCGTTTGGGGATGACTGCACTCCGGCCGATGGTCATTATGGAATTGCCGGGATGTTCGAGCGTGCTCACATCCTCAATGCGACACTGACGATAGATGGCCACTCTGCCGCTGGCGGCGTGAATACCGTCCTGACGGTGCCTCTCGATTCACTGGATTCCGTTGAAGGAGCAGCATGAAGGTTCTGGTTGTTGATGATAATCCTATTGTGCGTGCAGGTCTTTCAGCGGTATTGGGACGAATGGCAGATGTCAGCGAGATTTTTGAGGCAGAAGATGCCTTCACGGCACTTGAAATGGCTGCACTTCATTCTCCGGAGGTCATCCTACTTGATGTCCTTATGCCGCCAGGACGTTCTGGTGTCGATATTCTTCCGGAGCTTCCGCAATCTTCCTCAGTCATTATGCTGACATCTACTCAAGATTCGTCAACGATTCGTCTTGCCTTGGAGAGAGGAGCAAGGGGGTACTTAGTTCACGGTCAACTCGGTGCTAACGAGATTTCTGGGGCTATTGAGACCTGTCGAAATGGTGGGTTAGTTCTGGGGCAGGAAGCTGCCGATGTGTTCTTTTGCGACCCACAGAATGAAGAATACAATCCGCTGCTATCAGAACTTTCAGACCGAGAGGCTGAAATTTTGTCGTTGGCTGCACAGGGTTTAACGAATCAGGAGATCGCTTCTCAACTATTTCTTTCGGAACGAACGGTAAAAAACTACATCAATGCCACGTACCCCAAGATCGGGGTTCATGACAGGTCTGAGGCGGTCGCCGCCTGGCACAGGGCGGCAACAGGGCGCCGGCAGGGGCGATCGCCCCAAGACAGGGCTGACCAACACCCGTAGTGTTTGCTTTTGACAGGGCATTCGCAGACCGCATCGCATCCTAATGCAGCGTTTCGGGTGCCGCTCAACTCATCACAAAACAGAGAGGTGCTTCAACATGAACAACAACGCCCTGCTCCGACTCCAGGTCCGCATTCAGACTGCTTGGATGAGGTTGCGTGACAGCGAGCGTGGCCAGGCTGTCGTCGAGTATGTCGGCGTGGCTTTCGTCGTGGTTGCTATTATTGGGATGATCGTCTACGTCATTAGTGGCGACACTGGAAAGGGCATCGGAAAGTCACTTGTTGGCAAGCTCACCAACGCGATTAACAAGGTTGAGTTCGGAAGGAGCGGCGGCAACTGACTTTGGACCTATGAAGAGGTCGTCACTCCACAAGTCGCCTAGGTGTCGTCTGAACGGTATTCTGACGCGCCTAGGCGCATTTGTCTGGTTGCTTTGAAGGGACCCGTCTCGATGCGTCGTCGTGTGTTTTTGTCTGGTGTGGTTCTGGCTGGTGTTGGGTTGCCGGTGCTGGCTGGGTGCAAGGTGCCTGGGTGGTCGGGGCGTCGATCTGGCTCGGCCTCGGCGTCGGCGGGCGGGTCAGCGGGAGCGTCTGCCGTGCCTGCGGCGTCGGGTGCGCCGCAGGGCTGGCAGGAGCTCGACGCCCACGTCATGGGCCACCACCTGGGGTTTCAGGTCTCACCGCTGGTGCGCCGCGACGAGAAGACCACTGTGCTGGTCCTGAAGCTGACGCGGGCCAAGGACGACCCCGCGGTCAAGGACATCGCAGATTCCACAAGCGACAGCAGCAGCAACACCTTCGAGGCGTCCTTGCCTTTGTCACGCCCCGGTCGCCTGAGGACATCCGACTGGGGCGCCAACGGGGTACGTCTGCTGGACCTGCCCACCAACCGGGTGTGGCTAGCCACCGCCAGCGTGGAGAACAAGGTCAAGGACAACTACAACAACCTGCCGCTCAAGCAGGGTGAGTCCACCAGCTGCTTCGTGCTCTTCGGTCCGGTGGATGCCAAGGAGGTCACCGTCTTCGTCCCCCAAGCAGGATTCGTCACCGTCAACGTCCTCGACAGCAGCGCCGCAGCAGCCTCCGGCATCGACTTCAAAGCCGTCGACAAGGCCTTCGACAGCGTGGCCAACCCCAACTACGAGGCCGAGCCCGACCAGGCGCTGGCCGCCCCGGTGCCCATTGAGCGCTACACCAAGGCCCTGGACGACTCCACCAGCACCCACACCGGAAGCAAGGACATCACCGTCACCCTCGCATCAGACGTCACCTTCGCCTCCGACTCAGCCGACCTCACCTCGGCCGCCGACGCCCAGCTCCAGACCGTCGCCGGCCAGCTGGCCCAGTACCCCGACGGCGGGACCCTCACCATCGTGGGGCACACCGACGACGTCCAAGACGACGCCTACAACCAGACCCTGTCCGAGAAACGAGCCAACGCCGTCAAGACCCGCCTCGAACAGCTCACCAAGCTCGACAAGTGGCAGACATCCGTGTCCGGCAAGGGCGAGTCCGAGCCCAAGGTCAACGACACCAGCGACGAGGCCCGCGCCGCCAACCGACGCGTCGAGATCACCCTGACCCCCACCGGCGGCACCACCCCCAAGAACACCGCCACCCCCGCCAACGGCAGCAGCGCGACCCCTAACCCCACCAGCAGCAAGCTGCCCGACCCCAAGGGACCAGTCGCCAAGGGCGCAGACGGCGTCAGCGTCAAGCATGACAACGGCGCCCAGCTCACCATCACCATCGACCACGTCACCCGCCAAGGCGGATACCTCCTCGGCCAGCTCCACACCACCATCAGCACCACGACCGACACCGCCCCCGACCTCAAGCAGTGGCTCACCGACAAGGAAGTCGTCTTCTCCAACTCCCGCAGCGAGGACGGCAGCAGCGAGCCCACCGAGCACGCCGCCGACGGGTTGACCCTCCTGGCCGGAGGCGAACGCATCTACCCCGCCGACTACCGCGACGCAGGCTTCAAGACCCACGTCCCCCTCACCGAGCTCCAGCTCACTCCCCATATCAAGGCCGGCACCACCACCGTCTGCGTCGTCTGGCCCGACCCCGGCGGCGACACCATCACCCTCGACCACGCAGCACCCACCAAACACATCACCGACCTCGCCTTCCGCCTCACCGACATCCCCATCAAAAACACCTGAAAGGAACCACCGTGATGCGACGCATGACTCTATGCGACACAATCGCATTTCTCAGACGAGCGCTGGCATCACAGCGTGGAAGCATTCTTCCGTATCTTAGCGTTGCCGTCGGCATTGTCGCCCTGATCGCGTTAACCCTGATGACAGGTTTAGGTGATGTCATTCTGCATCGTCGTGACGCGAGCAACGCAGCGGACGCTGCAGCTTTGGCGGCAGCAGAAACATGGGGGAATTCGATTGAATCGACATATGGAAACGCTGCGAAGTCTCGCAATGAGCACGACTTCTGGGGAAGCGTCGGGAAAGGGCTCGGTTCATTTGCTGGTCCGACGACCAAGCGGGCCGCCGAGCACTATGCGAAGCTCAATGGCGCCACAGTGACATCCTATTCGGTGAACGAAACACGAGGTACTGTGACAGTTTCAGTCCGTACGGATTCGACGATCACCTACACCGACGAAAAAATGACTGCCACGTCAACTGCTCAAGTTGTCTTCGATAGCGGCGCATGCCTCACGGGAGGGAAGGTGGGGGTCGAAATGAACGGGAAGTGCATGACACAACCCGCCTCACACCAATCTACTCCACGTAAGTCCCCTTCTCCTTCGGCGACCCCTCAGGCAACTCCAACAGCAACACCGTTCAAGCCGCCCACAGAAATGCGTGGATCCGCAAGGATATCAGCCCGACTGGTTTAGCCTTGAGGACATGTGGCTCTAATGAACACACAAGCAAACACTAGTCCGCACCAATTGGGCTGATATAGTTCGCAGACTCTAGGCTCCGAACTCATCCTGTTGACTGACACTACTGCTTAGGCCAGCAAATTCGCATAGGAGAAGATCGTGACGGAAAGTAAAATGAACTACGAAGGAAGCATCACACATTTCTGGTCACTCAAGGCGCTGATTGTTTCGTTCCTACTTCAGCTTCTGTCGCGCTTTGTTTTGATCCTCATCGTTGTGATTACTCCCCCACTTGCAACCGCCGCACTAAACACAGCTGATTCCATATTCAGTCTCGCAACGTGCTTAAATGCGGTTACGGTTTTCATTGTCGCGTCGGTCGTTTCGTGGCTATTCAGGTTTAAGCTCCCCACCATTAAGCAACAGATCGTTCACGCAGTGATTCCAACGGTGATAGTCGGACTACTGTCTACCGGAGTGTACCTCTCTTGGCAGGCCGCCGTAATCATATCCTGTCGTCTACTCCTTTGGGTGATCACATCGATCGCCGGAAGCTCCTTAATTGCCGCAAGAATTAAACACCAACAGACTGCCTATTAAAAACTCAGTAGCAACTCTGTTCACAGCTAGCTTATCGTCGCAGATTGGATAAGTGTTTTGAAAGCGATAAATCAACCAAGGTCTCATCAGGAACGAGGATCCGCTATAGTTAGCTATGCTGGCATCCTATGGATAATCGTCATGATTATTCTGTGCATTCTGCTCGTAGTGGGATACTCGGGAAAATCATTTGGGAGTACATTAGTTTGCAAAATCGCCTCTGCAATTTCTCAGATTGGTGGAGGTCATCCCACATCCTGTGCAAGCTCTTCTGCATCTTCCTCAGCAAAGAACCCACAAGAACCCACAAAAGCATGCACGAACAATGAGACATCCCATCAAGTATCAGCAAATGCTGGTGTTGGCAAAATTACCGTCGAAGATAATGGGGCTATAGTCATCGAAGAAATGTCTGATGGAACATATCGAGTAACCGACAAAAGCGGCGGCGCAGCAAAATTCGGCCCAGGAGCCACCGGAGGTCTCGAAGTGAATACTGGAGAAAAAAAATACGGCAGTTACTATGATGCTGGCGCTAATGTAGGTATCGCCACCGAAAGTGGCTACACTTACGTTGTTGATACCGAAAAAGAGAAGAACGATCTCGTTAGCTATCTTACTCGAACGAAAACAGTGGATGCTGCTGGTACCGGAGTGGATATGTCCACCAACTACGGTTCACCAGGTATAGGCTCTGCTATCAGTAATGCGGTTAATGGAGCCGCAGATCTTTTCGATAAGCATGTACTTGGTTACGTCCCTCCCGAGCCTTCCGAAATTTATGTCGGAGGAGGCGTGACTGGATCAGCATCTGCATCTCTCACTTCTAGACACCCTTTCGGTAAAATGCCAGTTGAGATTGGCGGCGTCTCCAATAGATCAGATGGCGCTGCTGATGTCGAAATAAAGGGACTTGCAGGCGTTCGAGAGAACATGAAGGAGAAGACCAGAACTTTCTATTACACACCTTCAGTTAAGGGTGGAGCAAATATTACAGACGATCAGGAACAGGAATCTGGCAAAGCAAACGGTTACGATATGGCCAGCTATGCAATAACTTACGATACTGAAACAGGGGACGTTATCAACGTGACCACATCGGTTGACATGGGTTACGAGATTGCGAGTTCTGAAAAGTTTCGTGAGGTTTATGGCAATCATGACGGCAAATCGGATGCTCGTTTCATCGCTTCAGTCGATGTAAATGACCCTGAATCTCGAAGCAAAACCGAAGCATTCTTGAAGTCAGTGGGGATACCAACCAACGTAAATCAGTCACCGTCCACCCCTAGCGGCAACCCAATAACAACATTCGACGACTTTCAAAAGCACGCTAAAAGCCATGGGATTTTCACCCGTCAAGATATAGATAGAAATGACACTGAGTACGGTGTTAAGGCTGGTCTTCAGGTCTCCTTTGGCTCAGCCTACACCCGCAGTAAAACACACTTCTCCAACGGAGAGTGGTATGATTCTAAGACAGGCGAGTGGCATTCTTGGAAGGGCTGTGAATGATTGTTGTGAGCCGAAAGGATATCGTAAGGTTGACGGAAATAGGGGTACTGACTTCATTCTTAGCCGCTTGCACACGACCTGGAGGCAACGTCAGCGATGGGAATAACAATGTTGCGCAAACTTCAGGAACGATTGCCCCCAGTTATCGCCCCATTTCAAGCATTCCAGTCGAACCTGAACTGGCTAGTAGGAACATCACCCCAATTAAACCCAAAGGGGAGGAAAAGGCGATTGCAGGAGTGAAACTTATCCTCCCTAAAGGTTGCAAGGAGACTCCGAGCACAACGAGTACTGGCCTCCCAAGTACCATCGTCGAACTGCCGAACGCAGACCAAGGCTACCCCCGCTTGAATGTCATGAAGGTAGATTCATTCGGACGCTCACTGCTGAACGAATCCTATTCACAAGAATGTTTACTATCCGCCGAAAGGAGCAATTCCTACGTAGCTCGCACGAGAGAGAAATGGCCGGGCACCGATGACGCCTACATGATCACGTGGCACATGTCAATTAAGGTGAGCGAGTCTGAAACTCAGGAACTGGATGCGCTTGGTTTATGGCTGGGAGTCTCTCCGAACCGTGACGCTGAGGATCGTTCGGATCATGGCTGGGTACTGTATGCGGCAGCTCCATCTGGTCAACTCAACGAGAATAGCGACGTCTGGAAATCAGCTTTTTCGATCGTACTACCTTCATAGATATTTAGCGAAATCAGACTGATCGATCCCCATGGTGGTCTTGCTCCATGAGATAGCCTTGTCTCGGTAGCTGGATCTCGAACCACTTGAGTCGCCGGTTGCCTGTTCCCTGGAGTTCTCCTATGAATTTGGCTGTTTCGATGGTGATGACGTGCGGATAGCCGTAGAGTCTCATACAGATGGAGGTCTCGTCTCCCGACGGCGCGCCTCTGCACCTGTCGCCTCGTCGAAAGGACGCACTCCGTGCGCCGCCGTTCCCCTGTGACCCAACCAGTATGGGCAGTCACGCTCGCACTGCTTCTCAGCGCTTCGATCAACACTGCACAGTCGGCTGAAGCAGCCCCGGGCTCTGATACTGACCGAAGTGTTAGCACCACTGCTTCACTGGCCAAAGGATATGAGGCAGAACACTCCAAAACCAACCAGTTCACCACACAAGTGACCGATGCCCGTGCTCGTAGAGCAGCACCTCAGTGTTCCAACCAGCGCTCCTGCACCTCAGCGTCAGCTCAGACGACGACCAAGCAGGCAGAGAACGTCGGTGCCGGACGGGTCAAGCATGCGCACCCCTCCGCAGCGCCTCAGCCCGATTCCACGGTTGAGTCTTCAGCCGGTCGGCTGTCTGGCGGCGAGATGTCTTCAGGAGGCACCGCCAAAACAGCCACGCCCCAGTCGTCGATCACGTATCCGATTCTCACCATCAGCGGCAATGTCACCTACAAGCGCACCACGACTGCCGAACCCAACGGCACCGGTGCGGTCAGCCACACGCTCTCCTACAAGGCCGACGTCCCGGTCCCGGAACACAGCCAAGAGCCTGACTCTGCGTGGAACACCTTCGGCATCACCTCTCCCCCAGCAGGTCAGCGCATTTGTTTAGGCAGTGTCACCCTGTCCTATGACACCGGAGGAGACCTCGATAAGGTGACATTCACCCACGTCACCGAGGGCTCTGCCGATGGCAGCGTCTCGGGAGTTGCAGCGGGTACGACGGTCACCACGGTAGTCACCACGACGCTTGACGTCTCAGCACTCAACAGCTCTGATCGCGATCTGGCCAATGACTACGCCAGAACCGCTCTGCTTTCGTCGGGCACCATCAATGTCCCCACTGCATCTTTGTTTGTGGGTGAACCATCGGGTTCCTCCACCGACGGCACATTCGCTACCGTCGTTGCCTCTAAGGCCAGCACCACGCAGCTCGTTGTCAACGGCACGGCGATCACCGATAATGGCGGATTCGACGCACTCTCCGGTTCCTGGAGCACTGACACGCTCACGAAGGACCGGGCGCAGCTGGCAAACCAGACCCACTAGTCGATTCCGTGTGAAGATGCCCGACGATAACGCAAGGACAGTGGCATGAAGACTTCTGTAACGGCCACAGCGGCTGTGACGGCCGCGATGGCCGCACTCGCTCTGAGTGCCTGCGGCCAGAGTGGAGCCTCCGACTCCAGCACCGCATCGGCCGCAGCATCCGTATCCCAAGCGCCGGCGTCGAAAGGCTCCGTTGCTGCGTCGTCGGACGGCATGATGGCCCTTCTCCCAATGGGAAGCCTCATCATCCAGGTACCTGCGGATGCCGTCACCGGGACCACAACAACCTACGACGACGGCATGCAGCAGACCTACTACGACAGTCGAGGAAGCGTTCCCCTCACTGTCACCGTCGAGCGCTATGCTGCCGGCACCAAGCCCGCGGCCAGCATGCTGGCCGCGGAGCAGCAGGCACTGGCCGCCCAGTCCATCCAGCCCAAGGTCACCCCCGTCGAGGTCCCCGGCGGAAGCGGCGGGAACCGCTTGGATTGGCAGGTCAAGGCGATCCCGCCATGGCTGCAGGACCGTAAGACCGACGAGGTTCCCATCACCTGCGCCGGAATCATCGTTGACGGGCCAGGTGGTGACAGCTACGGAGTTTATGTCTTCGTGGATCCCAAGATTCCAGAAAGTCAAAACCGCATGTCGTCCGTTCTCGCTTCTGTGGCGGTGAACGCCTCATGAAACGCCGTCTCCTCATGGCAGCAGGCGGTATCGCCTCACTGAGCGCTGTTGCCTCATGCAGCGACTCACCAGAAAAGCCGCCTGTGTCGGGAATGACCTCGGTTGCGGACGTGAAGCAACCTCAAGCCCCGTCCAAGGGGCCCCAGAACGCTCCCAAGGAGTGGACCACCATCAACTTCTCCGGCATCTCTCTCAGCCTGCCCATCTCCCTCAAGGGTCCCACTCGGCGCAGTGGATGGTCCCCATACGCCGTCTCCTACGACAAGCAGACCAACGACACCAGCTTCGAGCACCGGCTCCTGCTCTCCGGTATCGACGCGAGCACCACAGCTGACGGCATCAGGCAAACCACCAGTCTCATGAGCTCCTATCTCTTTGAGAACTACTCGGAGATCGGCCGGGTCTCTTGGGCGGCTGACGGGGACAAACCAGCCACGGAGAGAGTCGCCTTCTACTGGGGCCCTGCAACATCCTGGCTGGGGTGGACCTGGCTGCTCGCCTCAGACGTCGGAACTGGCATCGTCACTTTTCTGAGCACCTCTCTGGATGACGGCCTTCGCAACGGCATCGAGAACTCTCTGACCCTGACGAGGCAGCAACAATGACCATCCAACGACGACGTGCCCTTCTAGCAGCCTCAACGGCCACAGCCGCAACGCTTCTTAGCGGCTGTTCCTTCGCAAAGCATCCAGGGCCGAAAGGGGACTGGGACCGTCTTGAGGACGGCGACCTGCTTCTCGCGGTTCCCAAGGGCTGGGATCGGTCAGTGGCGCAGTCCAGCATCTGGGGCACCAAGTGGACCGACCCGTCAGACAAGTCGGCCGTCCTCATGACGGCCCAGTCCGTGAAAGCGAAGGACGGCTACGACGCCCTTGACCTCGCCATGAACGCCGCACGGGCCGTGACTCGCGGCTACCAGCCGGTTGGCTCTCGGACCGCTGTCACCAACGGCTCCGTCATCCTGGTGCAGCAGCAGTACCAGTTCACATGGCCTTACCAAAAGCCGGGCTCCCTCTGGGCTATCAGCCGGGAGTCGACGATCTGTCTCGTGGATTTCTCAGGAGAGAAGATCACCAGCGATCAGATCTCGACTCTGGGCCAGTGGATCGAGCTGCGCTGAGGCGGGCGCCCACCCCCCTCACCCCCAGCGCACATCGACGTGGCGGTTGGCGGCCTTGCCTGCCTCGTTGACACTGCCGTCCGCGTTGGTCTCGGAGGCCACGGGCTCGCTCTCCCCCTTGCCAGAGGACTGGACGTTCAGGGAGGGGACCTTGGAGGTCAGGTAGTCGGCAACGGCCTTGGCTCGTTGCTCGGAGAGCGTCTGGTTGTAAGCGTCGTCGGCGACGGAATCCGTGTGCCCCACCACGGTGACCGTGGCCGGCGGCTTGCCGTTCCAGCGCTTGACGATCTCGTCGAGCACCTGCTTGGCGCGGTCAGTCAGGGCCGAGGAGTCGACGTCGAAGGTGACGTCTCCGGATAGTGAGGCCACCGTGGTCTGGCCGTCCGAGGAGTAGGTGACCGCGCTGTCCGAACTGCTCGAACGCGACACCGGGACCACACGGCGATCCAGGGGCTGAACCCGCCGGGAGTCACCCGGACCGGCACTTTCCGGCGACACAATGGTCGGTGCTGGATCCGGCGTAGCGTTCTTCGCCGGAACCGCCACTGGGCGGCCGGCATGGGGATCAGCCGGTAACGCGGCAGCCCCCGCCGCAGTCGACCAGGCCAATGCGCTCGCACCGGCAATCGCAGCGATGAGCCTCGTACGATGTCGTAGCCCCGCACCCCTTGCTCGTGATGCAGGAAGAGTCCGCCGCTTCATCGTGACACCGCCACGTTACTGAAGGTTCCACCATTAGGAATGGTGACACTGACGGTCTTCGTGTCCGCGGGAACGCCGGTGAAGGTCGCCTGGAGTGCGATCGTCTGACCGGGCTTGACGAACTCGTTGAGGTCACCGGAGCACAGACAGCCGCCTTGGGAGTCGTAGGAGACTCGATAGATGTTCGAGGAGGACGGCTCAATGAGCGTGAGTCCATCGACGTTGTTCTTACTTCCTCCCGGTGTCGCCTTTCCGCTGGGCTGCGGAATCGAGTCGTCCCCATCCGAGAAGTAGTCGGTGACGTACATATCATTGCTCTTGTCGTCATTCGTCACGGAGAACATGACGGTGACCGTCGTCCCCGTGGCGGAGACGGAGTTCAGGGAGACGGTTGCAGGCTTGCTGTCAATGCTGCTGGTGTGCGACTCAATGGCCACGTCATGGCTGCCATTGCTGCCACCTCCAGGCTGCGCCGACTTCGGCGCTGATGCCGAGGTCGAGGTCGAGGACGACGCTCCCTTCTCACCCGAGGAGCCTCCCGGCAGTTGGCAGGACGCCAGGGTTGCCGCCATGCCAATGGCGCTCATGGCGGCCAGGATTCGCTTCGAAGCAGTCATCATGATGGAACCTCCATTGCTCTCGGTCAGGCCACATCGACCTGAGGAATACCGAGACTCTATGCAGTACTCATCATTTGAGAAACGGGGAGATTCCCACGGGGAAATACTGTGCGGTACCCATGATGCCCACGGGCAGTCCAGGGTACCCGGGTACTCCCCGTGCAGCGACGGGGAGTACCCGGGGAGTGATGGGGAGTAACCGGGGAGTCCCGCTTGCTAGGAAGATTACGTTACGATTACGCTCTGTCTTTGAGAAATTCCGGTGGGCTCATGAAGGAGTTGTTGTGTCATTAGTATTCTCCCGTTCACTTGGAGTCTCTGCTCGGGGGGCGTCTCGTCGGTCTTTCGTGGCTCTCTCCGCCCTGACAGGGCTGGCGTTACCAGTGCTGGCGGGCTGTGACCTGCCGGGAGTCTCCGAGGGCAAGGGAGGCTCGACATCATCATCGGGCGCCACCGCCGGGGGATCCGCCTCGCCCGGCGGGTCAGCCACGGCCTCGGCCGGCGGCGCTAGGGCGGGTAGCACCGAGTGGCAGAAGCTCGACGGTCACGTCATGGGCCACAAGGTAAGCGTGGAGGTCTCCCCCGTCGTCCGCCAGGACGACAAGACCTCGTACATCGCCGTGAAGCTCACCCGCGCGTCCGACGACGCCTCCATCGACGCCGTCAACGCCCATGCCTCCACCTCCAGGGACGACAAGCTCAACATCTCCAACTACCTGGGCGTACCGTCAATCTCCCGCCCTGGTACCGGAACCTCCCTGGTCAAGCTGCTCGACACCGCCTCGGGGCGCGTATGGAGCGCCACCGACGGCAGCGGACTGTTCCTCGAGCTCGCCCCCGGCGAGGACATGACCTCCTACCTGTCCTTCGGCAAGGTCGACACCGACACCGTCACCGTCATGGTCCCCATGGCCGGCTTCACCACTGTCTCTGTCCTGGACGCCAACGACGCCAAGAAAGCCAAGATCGACCTGTCCATTGCCCAGGCCGCGCTCAAGCAGTCCTCCCACGCCGTCCCCGAGCTCGCCGACCCCGTCGCCATCGAGCGCTACACCCGGGCCCTGGACGACTCCACCAGCACCCACGCCGGAGGCAAGGACATCACCGTCACCCTCGCATCAGACGTCACCTTCGCCTCCGACTCCGCCGATCTGGCCCCCGGAGCCCAGGCCCAGCTCCAGACCGTCGCCACCCAGCTGAACCAGCACCCCGACGGCGGCACACTCACCATCGTGGGCCACACCGACGACATCCAGGACGACGCCTACAACCAGGCCCTGTCCGAGAAACGCGCCAACGCCGTCAAGACCCGCCTCGAACAGCTCACCAGCCTCGACAAGTGGAAGACCAGCGTATCGGGCAAAGGCGAGTCCCAGCCCAAGATCAAGGACACCACCGACCAGGCCCGCGCCGCCAACCGACGCGTCGAGATCACCCTGACCCCCACCGGCGGCACCACCCCCAAGAACACCGCCACCCCCGCCAACGGCAGCAGCGCGACCCCTAACCCCACCAGCAGCAAGCTGCCCGACCCCAAGGGACCAGTCGCCAAGGGCGCAGACGGCGTCAGCGTCAAGCATGACAACGGCGCCCAGCTCACCATCACCATCGACCACGTCACCCGCCAAGGCGGATACCTCCTCGGCCAGCTCCACACCACCATCAGCACCACGACCGACACCGCCCCCGACCTCAAGCAGTGGCTCACCGACAAGGAAGTCGTCTTCTCCAACTCCCGCAGCGAGGACGGCAGCAGCGAGCCCACCGAGCACGCCGCCGACGGGTTGACCCTCCTGGCCGGAGGCGAACGCATCTACCCCGCCGACTACCGCGACGCAGGCTTCAAGACCCACGTCCCCCTCACCGAGCTCCAGCTCACTCCCCATATCAAGGCCGGCACCACCACCGTCTGCGTCGTCTGGCCCGACCCCGGCGGCGACACCGTCACCCTTGACCATGCCAAAGGCAAGTACTCCATCCCAGGCAACTCCTACCGCCTCACTGATATCCCCGTCAAGAACAGCTGAAAGGACCCAGCCTGATGCGTCGTCGTGTGTTTTTGTCTGGTGGGGTTTTGACCGGTGTGGGCTTGCCGCTGCTGGCCGGCTGCAAGGCCCCCTGGCAGTCGAAGCGTCAGACCGGCTCCACCTCAGACTCAGCCTCGGCGGGCAAGGCGTCAGGGACAGCCGTGCCTGCGGCGTCGGGGGCGCCGCAGGGCTGGCAGGAGCTCGACGCTCACGTCATGGGTCACCATCTGGGGTTTCAGGTCTCACCGCTGGTGCGCCGCGACGAGAAGACCACTGTGCTGGTCCTGAAGCTGACGCGGGCCAAGGACGACCCCGCGGTCAAGGACATCGCAGATTCCACAAGCGACAGCAGCAGCAACACCTTCGAGGCGTCCTTGCCTTTGTCACGCCCCGGTCGCCTGAGGACATCCGACTGGGGCGCCAACGGGGTACGTCTGCTGGACCTGCCCACCAACCGGGTGTGGCTAGCCACCGCCAGCGTGGAGAACAAGGTCAAGGACAACTACAACAACCTGCCGCTCAAGCAGGGTGAGTCCACCAGCTGCTTCGTGCTCTTCGGTCCGGTGGATGCCAAGGAGGTCACCGTCTTCGTCCCCCAAGCAGGATTCGTCACCGTCAACGTCCTCGACAGCAGCGCCGCAGCAGCCTCCGGCATCGACTTCAAAGCCGTCGACAAGGCCTTCGACAGCGTGGCCAACCCCAACTACGAGGCCGAGCCCGACCAGGCGCTGGCCGCCCCGGTGCCCATTGAGCGCTACACCAAGGCCCTGGACGACTCCACCAGCACCCACACCGGAAGCAAGGACATCACCGTCACCCTCGCATCAGACGTCACCTTCGCCTCCGACTCCGCCGACCTCACCTCGGCCGCCGACGCCCAGCTCAAGACTGTGGCCGGCCAGCTGGCCCAGTACCCCGACGGCGGGACGCTGACGATCGTGGGGCACACTGACGACGTCCAGGACGACGCCTACAACCAGACCCTGTCCGAGAAGCGCGCCAACGCCGTCAAGACCAGGCTCGCACAGCTCACCAAACTCAACAAGTGGCAAACCAGTGTCTCCGGCAAGGGCGAGTCCGAGCCCCGCATCAACGACACCAGCGACGAGGCCCGCGCCGTCAACCGACGCGTCGAAATCACCCTGACCCCCACCGGCGGCACCACGCAGAAAGCAGCCCCAACCACCGGAACCGGTTCCTTACCCGAGACCAAGGGCCCCGTCGCCAAGGGCTCCGAAGGCGTCACCCTCAAGCACGCCAGTGACGACGGCCAGCTCACCATCACCCTGGACAACGTCACCCGCCAAGGTGGCTACCTCCTCGGACTGCTCCACACCACCCTCAGCACCCCGGACGGCTCCAACCCTGCCTTCCACGCCTGGCTCCAAGACGACAAAGCCTTCTCATCCAACTTCCGACGCGAGGCCGGCAGCCGCGACACCGTAGCAAACTCCTCCAACGGGCTGACCCTCCTGGCCGGAGGTGAGCGTATCTACCCCGCCGACTACCTCGACGCAGAGTTCAAGGTCCACGTCCCCCTCACCGAGCTCGAGCTCACACCCTCTATCAAGGCCGGCACCACCACCGTCTGCGTCGTCTGGCCCGACCCCGGCGGCGACACCGTCACCCTCGACCACGCAGCATCCAGGAAAGACGCCGTCGACTTCGCCTACCGCCTCACTGACATCCCCGTCAAGAACAGCTGAAAGGACCCAGCCTGATGCGTCGTCGTGTGTTTCTGTCTGGTGCGATTCTGACCGGTGCGGGCTTGCCGCTGCTGACCGGCTGCAAGGCCCCCTGGCAGTCGAAACGTCAGGCCAGCTCGACCTCGGCCTCGGCGGGCGGG
>ERZ772946.248-NODE-248-length-23811-cov-7.73594_pt1 | contig 23811 bp, 14 predicted proteins | sample MGYA00511680_ERZ772946 | MGnify/ENA primary metagenome ERZ772946 (study PRJEB29015, sample SAMEA2737918) | human oral metagenome | biome: human oral; feature: human-associated habitat; material: dental | place: China | collected 2016 ... | reverse complement strand
GCAACCTGAGTGACTGTTGGAACTGAAGAAGACCTGCTACCGCTGCTGCGCCGCCTTTCCCCGGTACGCCCATAGGCATAGGCGTAATCGTGACCGTAACCCGAGCTTTCACCGTAGAAACGGTCGGCCTGGGCAAAGTCGTGAGCGTTGAGCGCAACCCCCAGTACTGGTATACCGGCTTTGTCTATGCGATGCAACGCTCGACGCGTAACTTGCAGCGGCGTACTGTCAGAACGAGCAACAAAGATCATGCTGGAGGCTGCCCGGCCCAGTACAAGTGTGTCAGAAACCAACTGCACGGGCGGGCAGTCGATGATGATGGTGTCGAAGTGCTTCTTCAGCTCGGCGATCAGCTTGTCGAAGCGAGAGCTCATCAGCAGGTCCAGTGCGTTGCTAGCAGCGCGACCGGCCGGCAGCACCCGCAGTGCCGAACCGCGCACGCCCTTGACGCACTGATCCAGCGACGCGCGGCGCGTGAGCAGCTGCACCAGACCCGGCGTGCCCGGCGGCAGACCCATCACCTGCCCCACCGACGGACGCCGCAGGTCGGCGTCGATCAGCAGCACCCGCCGTGTGGTGGCCAGGGCCGCACCCAGGTTGCAGGCCACGGCCGTCTTGCCCTCGCCATCCATGGCCGAGCTGACAGCCACCACCTTCATGTCCTGCTCCATGCCGGCCAGCGCCACCGAGGTGGCCAGCGTGCGGACGGCCTCGGCATAGAGGGAATCGGGCATCAGGGTCTGCATGCGGGCAGTCTTGCTCATGCGCGCCCCCGCAAGCTTCGGAATGGCGGTGAGCAGCGGACGGCCCAGCTTGGTCTCCACGTCGTCGGTGCGGCGCAGCGTGTTGCGGATCTGGTCCATCAGCACGATCGCGAAGAAGCCCACCAGCAGACCCAGCAGCGCGCCGATGGTGGTCATCAGCACCAGCTGCGGCTTGACCGGCAGCGTGGGCACCTGGGCGGGGTCCACCAGCCGTGCCGGCGGCTTCACGAAGTCACCGGCGGCCGTCACCTCGCGCAGGCGTCCCAGGAAGGTCTGGTACAGCTGGCGGTTGGTCTGGACTTCCTGCTCCATCTGGCGGGCGGCAATCTCCTTGCCGCCCAAGTTCTGGTAGGTCTGACGGGCCGAGGCCAGGCTTGCGGCAATCTGGCGCTCGTTGGCACGCGCCGCTTCCAGCTCGCCGCTAATCTCGCGGCGGGCCGCTTCCACCTGTCGGCGCAGGTCATCCTGAGCCTGGGAAAGCTCGGTGGCAGCCTTGCGGTACTGCGGGTGTGCCTCGCCCATCTGGCTGCGCAGCTCGGCCAGACGCGCCTCGGCACTGCTCTGAAGCTCGCGGGCACGGGCCACGGCGGGGTTGTTGGCAATGGCGGGCGTGCCCATCACGCGCCCCCAGTCGCTGCTGGACGCCTGCTTCTGGGCATCCTGGGCAGCAGCCAGCCGGCCGCGGGCGTCGATCAGCCGCTGATTCAGGATGGAGATCTGCCGATCGGACCCTTCGTCGGCGTCACGCGCCACGATGCCGTTGGCGCGCCGGTATTCGGCCAGCGCCTGCTCGGAACGGTCCAGGTTGGCTTTGAGCTGCGCCAGGCGCTCGTTCAGCCACTGGTCGGCCTCACGGGTGGCGGCATAACGGGCATCCATGTCGGCGCGGATGAAGGCTGCCGGCACCTGGTTGACGATAGTGGCGGCCAGCTGCGGGTCTTCCGACTGGAACGACACCTTCACCAGCGGCCGCTGGTGCACCTTCACCACCTTCAGGTGGTCATGAAAGTAGTTGAGCGCCCGCTCTTCCAGCTCGTTAGCAGCGGTCGACTCCTTGGCCAGCCAGGCGGCACGGATGTCGGCAATGAGGTTCTGCAGCGGGCCATAGGCCACGAACTCGGGCCGCGACGTGAGGTTTAGGTCGCGAATGACGCGCAGCGCCACGTCCGAGGTTTCCAGGAATTCGGACGCGCCGTCTTCCACCGACACGTTGGCCAGGCCGCCGCCCACGTCCTGGATGGACACGGGGCCCTTGGTGGACTCGAAAGTGACGGACGAGGTGGCCTCGTAGACCGGCGTGGTGCGCAAGCCGACCACCAGTGCGATGAGCGACGCCAGCAGCACCGGCACCAGCAAGTGACGGCGCTCGCGCACGATCAGCCGCCAGTAGTCGACGATGATGGGCGTGGTGCTGGTGGCCTCGGGCGCCACATGGGTGCTCGACGGAGCCACGTCGAAGGGAGAAAGGAAGGAGGGTGCCACCGGCACCATCTGGTTGCGATCAGGATTGTTCACAGTCAGTCGATGCGGCTGGGGCCGCTCCAAATGAATATCAGGGTCATCTCGCGGCGGCGCTGCCCCTGCGCCTGCCGGGCCCGGCCCAGGGCCAGGTGATGCGGACGCCGGACACCCCCAGCGGGACGCCCGATGCCGATGTAATGCCTTCGAGGGCCGAACGCATGGCCCTCAGGCGCGGGCGGGCGCTGCGCCCACCGGTTGCGCCATGTTCCAGACCTGCTGCCACTTGGGCAGCACGGCCTCCATCGAGTAGGTGGCCTCGGCCTCGCGCCGTGCTGCCTCAACCAGCGCCTGATAGCGGGTACGGTCACGCACCAGCGCCTCGGTCAGCTCGGCAAACGATGCACCGGTGGGCTGCGCCTCGATGAGCGCACCGCCCCGCTGCGCGGCACCGTCGATCATGTCGCCCACCACTTCGCCGGCCCGGGAGATCATGGCCGGCATGCCGGCCTCCAGGGCCTCCATCAGCACATAGGGCTGTCCTTCCGGGTGCTGTGAGGGCAGCCACAGCAGATCGTTCTCAGCCAGCTTCGCGCGGGTCTGTTCGGCCGGCACCCGGCCCACCAGCTCCACGCAGTCCTCAAGCCCCAGCGCAGCGATGCGCCCGGGAATCTCGGATTCCAGGGGACCGGCACCACAGAGCTGAAGGTGCACCGGCACGCCGCGATCACACAGGATCTTCATGGCGTCCAGACACTGCATCACGCCCTTTTCTGGCACGAAGCGGGCCAGGTACAGGATGCGGAAAGGATCGTGGCCACCGGGCGTGCGTTCGGGCACCGGCTCCATGAAGACGGCGTTGTTGACGGCCACAGCCGCCATGGCCGCCCGCCCACCGATGGCCCGGGACTGGGCAGGGCTCAGCACCACCACCCGGTCGGACAGGCTCAGCACCCAGCGGGTGATGCGCCGCAGCCAGGTGCGGCCGTCGTCGGGGCCATGCAGCATGCAGCCATGCACCTGGTAGATGACAGGCACACGTAGAAGGCGCGACAGCAGCACGAAGCCGCCGTCACGCACCACACAGACCGGACGCACCGAGCTGTTGACGTGAGCCACAACCTGGCCACCCTCAGCCTTGGCCTTTTTCAGGCGACGTGCAAATTCGCGGTAATCGGCCACCAGCCGGCGCAGCTGCGCCCATGCCCCCCTTTCTTCGGGCCGCCGTCCGATCTGGAAATAATCCAGCCGGACCGGCAGGTGCTGCGCAATCTCTTCCAGAAGCAACATGTGACGCGCAACCCCGCCCACCAGCCCGCGCGCAGGCCCGGTGGAAACCACGATGGATGGCGAATCTGCCATGAAACTCCCTCTGTGCGAAGCGCAGCGCCGCCTGCACGGCACCGTGTGACGGAATGACGGAATCGGACCGCTGCCACGGCACGGCCCCCATCGAAAAAGCATCCGGGGAAGGCCTGAACGCTCTCAGGCCTTCCCCGGATTGCTGGACAGGGTCTCAAGGAACCCCGAACGGGATAGTTTTACTGGATTTTTCGAAACCCGTTTGTCGCTTCTAGTAAATGACGTAACTCTTTCAGCACCCGATGCGTGTCGTGATAAGCGCCACCGTCCTGCATGCGTAAGAAATTTCCGGCAATCACTCGGCATCCGGCGCGCCGCAGCGCCTCGGGATCATGAACGACCTGTCGCCAGCATTCATCATCGGGTTGATTACCCAGGTAATCGGGCGGAACGTCGTCGATATTCACCAATACCGTATCGATGAAAGGACACTTCAAATGCTCATGCAGCACATTCACATGATCGGCGTCGGTAAAATTATCAGTCTCACCTAATTGGGTCATTATGTTACATACATAGACTACCTCAGCCGTCGTGCGGCAGATGGCCTCGCCGATTTCCTCCACCAGCAGGTTGGGCAGGATGCTGGTATAGAGACTGCCCGGCCCCAGCACCACCAGGTCCGCACGCAGAATGGCCTCCACCACCCGGGGCGAGGCATGGCGGGCGGGCTCGCCTTGGGTGGTGGTCAGCGCCACCTGGCGGATGGGCTTGCGGCACAGCCCGATCTTCGACTCGCCACTGACGCAGCTGCCATCGGCGAAGGTGGCATGCAGCACCAGCGGCTCGGGCGCAGCTGGCAGGATCCGCCCGTTCACCTGCATCCAGGCCGACAGGAGCGCCAGCGCCTCGGAAATGGAGCCGCGCATTTCCTTCAGCGCGGCGATGAGCAGGTTGCCGATGGCATGCCCCGACAGAAAGGCGTCGTCGGTGTCAAAGCGGTACTGGAACAGCTCCAGCATCAGCGGATCCAGATCGGCCAGTGCGCAGATGCAGTTGCGAATGTCGCCCGGCGGCACCACGTCGATGTAGTCGCGGATGATGCCACTGCTACCCCCGTCGTCGGCCACCGTCACGATGGCCGAGATGTCCACGTCCAGCGTCTTCAGTCCGCGCAGGATCACCGGCAGACCGGTTCCACCACCGATGACGGCAACACGGGGCTTGCCCGTATCCCGGGCCTGTCTATCTTTCAGAGCACACCTGCCTTCTTGTCGGAAACGCCCTGCACCGGCGTGTCGACGCCTGAAACGGCTGCCGGTTGCGCTGCCGTGGGTCGGCCGCTGACCGGGCGGCCCGCGGCCTCGTCCTCACGGTCGATGCGCCGCCAGATCCAGTTGGTCCAGCCGATGAAGGCCAGAAGTGCCACCACGAAGCTACCGAACAGTACCGGCTCGGACACGCCCAGCGCCCAGCCGGTCACGCCCACCAGGCCGCAGCAGAAGGCCGCCACGTGGATGACGAACACCGCCTGACCGGCCGTGCAACCCAGCCGCTGCACCAGGTGGTGCAGGTGCTTCATGTCGGGCGTCATGGGGGTGACGCCGGCCAGGATGCGGCGGATGATGCAGGAAGCGGAGTCGGCCAGCGGCACCGCCACCACCCACAGGCACACCACCGGCTTGACGCTGGCTGCACCGTAGGCCGAGGTAACATGAATGGCATACCATGCCAGCGTGAAGCCCAGCAGCATGCTGCCGCTGTCACCCAGGAAGGCTGCGGCCTTGCGCCGGAACGGACTGCGCAGGTTGAACCACAGGAAGCCTGCGATGCCGCCCAGCAGTGCCGCTGCCAGCGGGATCATGCCGCCCGCATAGGGCGCCGGCTCCACGCCCAGCATGGCGGCATGGCGCGAGGAGATCATCAGCGCCACCATGAACCAGAACAGGCTGATGAAGCCCAGGCCGCCGCACAGGCCGTCAGCGCCGTCAGTGAAGTTGACGGCATTGATGACTGCCACCGTGCCGATGACGCTGACGGGGAACATGATCCACCAGGCCGACACTTCGCCGATGCCCAGCACGTCACCCACCGAGGGCAGGATCTGCCCGCCCAGCATCACGCCGGCCAGCGCCGCGCCCAGCTGCACCATGGCGCGATAGCGCGCCCGGATGGGGCTGCGGTCATCGATCATGGCCACCACGAAGAGCAGGATGCCCCCCACCCAGTAGCCCAGCGGGGCGCGCTGCCCGGCCGGCGCCGCCAGCTGCAGCAGCACGGCCACAGCCAGGATGGACCAGCCGCCGATGAGCGGGATCTCGCCCTTGTGGGCCTTGCGGAAGTTGGGTTTGTCCACCCAACCGGTGCGACGGGCCACCGGCTTGAGCGCCAGCATCAGGAACAGAGACAGCAACGCCCCGACCAGGAATGTCGTCCAGGGAAACGAGGCCAGGAAGGCCCCCAGGTCAAGATCAGGCATGGAATGACACCGGAACGAAGTGCAACTGTGACAGGAGGAAAGAGAGGAGGGCTCGCACGCGCAGAAGATACCCCGTTGCCGTGCGTCGGACAATTTTACGCCACGACCGGGAAAGGGGTACTCAGAGCATGACAAAGAAGCTGAAGATTGTAGGCGAGCCCCGGCCGGGCCCGTGTTGCCTCGCAGGCCAGAGCACACATCATTTTTGCAGATTGCAGCACTTCTTACACCGTCGCGCCCTCGTTAACAGGAAGCACCCTTAATATCGGCGCTATTGGGTGATTTTCCGTCTGCCGTGCTGGCAGGCATCCAGCGACACCCGGACGCATCCCCGTGTGTGCCGCACTGCGGCCCGGACTCCGTCCTGCCCGGACCGGACTTTCACATCGTGCACAGCCCGGAGCCTCCATGCCCGTTGCATGCCGGTCCGTCACTTGCCGCGTGCAACCCTTCCCTCACTCTTGTCTGGCACCCCGCCGGCCACGGCCGGTCAGTGCACCTCCTCCATGGCGCGCCTGAAAACCAAGCTGCACAGTTTCTACCGCACCCACCGGTCCTCGCTCTATACCTTCGTCATGCTGGCGGCCGAGCGGGTGCTGCAGATGTTCATCGGCCTCTGGATTGCCAGCCACATCGCCCGCCGCTTCGACCACGCCACTTTCGCCAACTGGCAGATCGCCATGTCGCTGTGGCTGGTGTTCGGCACCATCGGCAGCATCTCGGGCGAGCGCGTGCTGCTGCCGCGCATCTGCGCCGAGCCGGCCGAGACCATGCCCCGGCTCTGGAACACCGCACTGGCAGCCAAGCTCATCAGCGGCCTGCTCACGGCCGTGCCGCTGGTGCTGTGGTGTGCCACCATGCCCGATCCCACCATCCTGCAGCTGGCCATGCTGTGGGCGCTGCAGCTGCTCATCGGGCAGCCGGTGTCGCTGGCCGTCCATGAATACTATGCCCGCGAGAACTTCCGCTTCCCGCAGATCGCCCGCATCCTGGGCATGTTCTCGCGACTGGGCGTCGTGATGATCGTCATGTGGGTCAACGGCCCCGTCACCTGGGTGATCTGGGGCTGGATCGCCGAGATCATCGTCATGAGCATGCTGCTGTGCCGCAACTGGCTGTCCGACGCACGCATCCACCCAAGCCTCGTGGACTGGCCGCTCATGCGTAGCCTGTTCGCCCAGGGTGCGGCGCTGGCCGTGGCCTCCAGTGCCTCGGTGGCACTGTCGCGCATCGACCGGGTCACGCTGGGCAAGACCATGCCCCCCGACGTGCTGTCGCAATACGCTGCCGCCATGACGCTGCTGGAGGCCGCCTTCGCCTTCGCCGCCATGCTGGCGGTGGTGGTGGGCGCCAAGACGCTCTTCAAGCCCGGCCTTATCAACCGCAACCACCACATCGGCATCGCCTTGTTCGCGGCCGGCATCGGCCTGGCGCTCACGCTGGTGCTCGATCTCATCGCCCACCCGCTCATGACGGGCATCTACGGTGACCGGTACGCCGAATCGGCCACCTACCTGCGCATCGCCGCCGGCCTGCTGCCGCTGGTCTTCGCCCAGGCCATCCTGCAGGCCCCGCTGCTCATCCGTGCCACCAAGACCTTCCACGTCACCAAGGCCGTCACCGCTTTCGGGCTGGGTGTGGTGGTGGCCAGCTGGGCCGCCCACCATGAGCACTACACCTGGATCAGCGCCGGCGCCTACATCGGCTATCTCACGCTCATCCTCTTCGACCTGAATGAACTGCGCCGCCGCGCGGCCGAGCTGTACGGCATCGGCAAGCAGCCGGCCCGTGCGACCGCCAGCAAAACCGAGGCCGTCGCCGTGGCCGAAGCCGTAGCCGAAGCCGCTGATGCCCCTCAGTGACAACCTGCCCGAACCCATGCCTGCCTGAACCTGCGCCCTGCTGACCCGCATCGGCCCGGACCGTCGCTCCGCCCGGCCAAAACGGACACCGGACGTTTCCGTCCCCTCACGCAACCCGAACCGACGCCATGGCATCTACTGCTGCCACCCCCGACCTCATCGTCGCCCCCGGTCTGTCCCTGCGCACGCCGCAGCGCGTGCAGGGCTGGGCACCGTGGGCCTTCTGGGTGGTCCTGTACTTCTTTCTGACTTATTTCGAGACCCAGAGCGTAGGGGGCGTGAAGTACGCCGTGCTCTGGCGCAGCGCCGTCTTCCTGCCCGCCCTCTTCGTCATCTGGACCCACCCGCTGCCGGTGGGTGCACGGGCCATGGCCTCGCTCTTCTGGGCCTACCTGTTCTTCTGCTTTGGGCCCATCTGGGGCATCGCGCTGGGCATCCCCGATGTCGCCTACTCGGTCAACCTGTCGGCCAACCGCATGTTCGTGCCCGTCATGCTGATGGCGCTGATGGGCCTGCGCTGGTACCCGGTGGCCGACCTGGCCGTGCGGGTGTTCCCGCTCTTTCTGTGCCTCATCTCCATTCCGCTGCTGGCCGGCATCCTGCCGCCGGTGGGCCTGCAGTGGTCGCTGGCCGCCGTCTCGGGGATCGATCTCACCGCCTACAACAGCGTCTTCCAGAACCAGCACTCGGCCTCGCTCGCCCACGCCATTGCCGGCATCAGCGCCTTCACACTGGCCGCGCGCTTCCCCGGCAAGCGTTCGCTCTTCTACCTGGCACTGGCCATGGGATGTCTGGCGCTGTGCGTGCTCACCACCGCCCGCGCGGGTCTGCTGGGCATGATCCTCGGCCTCATCCTGGTCGCCTTCTTCACCCGCAAGATGAAACTTCTGGCCGCCCCAGTCGTCCTGGTCTTTGTGGCGCTGCTCGTCACCGCCATGGTCAAGCCCGAGATGATCCAGATGGTGCAGAACCGGCTGACCGGCCAGACGCTCTATACCCACGGCCCCAGCGCCGACACCCTCACCAGCGGCCGTCTCACGCTGCAGGCCGACGCCCTGCGCGGCTGGTCCCAGAGCGAGCCGCTGCAGCTCGTCTTCGGCGTGGGCCGCGAGGGCACCAAGGAAAACAACCTGCGCCTGAACGGCAGCCTGCTCATCGCCCACAGTGCCTTCGTCGACGAACTCAGCGCCTACGGCATCATCGGCTTCATGTCGCTGATGATCACCCTCTTCATGGCCTATCGGCTGGCTTGGCAAAACGCCCGGTCAGGCTACCCGGCAGGGTTGGCCTGCCTGGTGGCGCTATGCGTCTTTGGCAGCCTGCAGGCCATGGACTATTCATTCCAAAACATGATCATCGGCATGGTGCTGGTGCTGGAAACGCGTGCCGCCAGCATCAAACAGAATCAATCCGCAAGAGCTTGAGCACATAAGGAAATAGCTCACACGATCTATTCGGAACTTTCTTACAAATGCACAGTCTCCATCGGATTTGAAAAAATTTGTCTACGAGGCAGCCTCCCGGGCCGATCCCTTACAAAGACAGCCATATTCATTTACAGACCAACAGAAAGACACTTACATCTGGGGATGATCCGGCCGGGGCAAACATGAGAGATTGGGGCAATCTGAAAGTCCGGCGCCCGCTGCCAGGAAAGGCCTGAAAACGTCTCGCAAGCCGGTGCGTCCTCTGGCGGGACGCGAGGGGCGGTATCCGTCCAGGCCTTCCCAAGGGCGTTTCAGCTTCCGCCAGAAAGTCCGATGCCCAGCAAACTCCGAACCACACGGCTGTTCCACCAGGATGTCATCACCCAGCCCATGGATCAGGTGGCCGACCACTGCATCCAGCTGGTCGAAAAATGCCGCAACACGGGTCGCCGTCCGGCGCTGGTGTTTGCCATGAATCCCGAGAAGTCGATGCAGTCGCACCGGGATCCTGTCATTCGCCAGCTGCTGCAGCAGTCCGATGTCCTCATCCCCGACGGCATCGGCACCTGCATCGGTGCCCGCATCCTCAACGGCGTTCGCATGAAGCGTGTACCCGGTTCGGAGCTTATGCCCGAACTCTGTACCCGCGCCGAGCGCGAGGGCCTGTCCATCTACCTGTACGGCGCCTCGCCCGAATCCAACGCCGGCGCCCTCAAGACCATCCGCGCCACCTGGCCGCGCCTGCGCATTGCCGGCGCCAGCCACGGCTTCATGCCACCCGGCACCCTCGAAGACCTCTCGCACCTGTACAGCCCCGAAAGCGCTGAGACCGTGGCCGCCCGTATCGCCGCGGCCCGCCCCGACATCGTGTTCGTGGGCCTGGGCAGCCCCCGCCAGGAGCGCTGGATGGCCGACATCGGCGCTCACCTGCCGGTGGGCCTTTTCCAGGGCGTGGGCGGCACCATCGACGTGCTCTCGGGCGTGGCCAGGCGCGCCCCGCCCTTCTGGCGCAACCTGGGCCTGGAATGGTTCTACCGCCTCATCGAGAACCCCAAGCGCTGGCGCCGTCAGCTGGCGCTGCCCCGCTACCTGAGCCTGGTGATGCGCCTGAAGCTGACTCCGTCACGGCGCAACGACCACGGCAACGTGCGTGCGACATCCACCCTCACCGGTGGCCATGGCGACACCCGCTCACCATCCACCCTTACCGGCTGACGCCGCCCCTGGCCCCGGCAGCCTGCCCATGGGTTCCGAACCCCGGCCCTGCCGGATGCCCCATCCACCACCGCCACACGCTCACGCTCCCGTTCACTCTCTGTCCGACATGACCCCCATCGACATCACCCTGGTTGCCGGCGCCCGGCCCAACTTCATGAAGATCGCTCCGCTCATCCGTGCATTCGGCAAGCGGGCCGGGAAGGTGCGCCACCGCCTGGTCGACACCGGCCAGCACAGCGACCCGGGCATGAACCGCATCTTCTTCGAGGAACTGGGTATCCCTGAGCCCAACACCCGCCTCGAGGCCGGCGGCAGCACCCAGGCCGAGGTCACCGCGCGGGTCATGGTGGCCATGGAGCGTGAACTCACCGAGCACCCCGCCCACGGCTTGCTAGTGGTGGGCGATGTCAACTCCACGCTGGCCGCCGCCATCACCGCCAAGAAGCTGCAACGCGTGCTCATCCACGTCGAGGCCGGCCTGCGCAGCGGCGACCGCGGCATGCCCGAAGAAATCAACCGGCTGGCCACCGACGCCATCACCGACCTGTTCTTTGTCACCGAGCCCTCTGGCCACGAAGCCCTGCTGCGCGAGGGTCACCCCGCCGATCGCATCCACTTCGTCGGCAACGTGATGATCGACAACCTCTTCCACCAGATCCAGCGGCTGGAGGCCAACCCTGCCAGTGGCAGCCGGGGCGCCGCCTTGCGCGCCGAACTGGGCAGCACGCCCTACGGCGTCGTCACGCTGCACCGCCCTTCTAACGTCGATCATCCCGAGCAGCTCGCCGGTCTGGTGGGCGCCCTGCGTACGCTGGCCAAGGACCTTCCGCTGGTCTTCCCGGTCCATCCGCGCACCCGCGCCAGCCTGGAAAGACACCACATCGAACTCGGCCCGGACATCCGCACCACGCCACCGCTGTCCTACATGGAATTCCTCAGCCTCTGGAAGGATGCGCAGATCATCCTCACCGACAGTGGCGGCCTGCAGGAGGAATCCAGCGCCGTGGGCGTACGCTGCGTCACCCTGCGTGACAGCACCGAACGCCCCGTCACCATCACCGACGGAACCAATGTTCTGGCCGGAACCAACCCCGCCCGCATCCTGGAGGTGGCTCGTACTGCCCTTGCGCAGCCCGCCTCGGGCAAGCGTCCGCTGCTGTGGGACGGACGCGCTGCCGAACGCATCCTCGATGTGATCGTCGACTCTCCCCTGTTTGCCCAATGAGATGAACCTGCTGGACAGCCTGCCCGCCGTGCCCGTCAATGCCATTGCGCCTCATACAGGCACAGGTGCGCCTCGACGACAGCGCCCGCCCTTCATCCGGCCAGTGCGCATCGGACGTGACGCCGGCGCGCTGGCCGGCATCTACCAGCCCGTCGCCCTGCGTCCTGAGATCGGTGTGCTCATCTGCAACCCCTTCGGCCAGGAAGCCATCCGCGCCCAGCGCTCGCTGCGCGTGGTAGCCGAACGACTGGCCCGGCAGGGCGTGCCCTCGCTGCGCTTCGACTACTTCGGCACCGGAGACTCTCCCGGCGAGGACGGCAGCGGCCACCTCACCCGCTGGCGGCAGGACATCCTGCTGGCCGATGTCCACCTGCGCCAGCTCTGCGGCTGCCGAACCACCATCTGGATGGGCCTGCGCCTGGGCGCCACCCTGGCCCTGCAGGCCGCCGAACTCATCGACGACCTGCCCCGCCCGCGCCGCATCATCCTCTGGGAACCCATCCTGGACGGCGAACAGTATCTGAGGCACCTGGCCCGGATGAACGAGTTCTGGACCCGCCAGAGTAACGTCACCAACGAAGCCCTGGGCTTTGCGCTCACCACCCGCATCCGCCGCCATATCGCGGCCATCCGGCCAGATACACTTGCCCTTCCCGCCGGCAGTGCGCTGGACCTGCTGGGCACTAAGTCCTTGCCGGGTCGCAACGCCTTCATCGGCCACTGCCGCGAACACGACGCCCCGCTCCACGACATCCTGCTCGACAGCACTGTCGAATGGACCTCCAACACCGCCCTGGACAGCCAGTGGGTACCCGACGAGGCCATCGCCGCCCTGCTGGAGATCTGCGCGCAGCCCGACGACACCCCGGCAGCAGAACAGCCGCCCCGGGCCTCCCACGCGCATGCCGCCACGACCGGATCCGAGGCCCCGCAACGGGCCACTCAGGCAGCAGGCACGCCCACGGCCGCAGCAGCGCCTGACCCAGGCCAGGTCAACGTCCCCCGGGTGGTCTCCCCCCATCAGAAGCCTGCCGGAGACAGCCACGCTTCCAGCCGCAGCGCACCATCCGCACGTCCGGGCAACGACACCAGCCCCGACGTGAGGGCATCGGGCACCACTTCCCCATCGGACGCCTCTCCCAAGCAGCAGGCCCATGCCCGCATGGAGCAGCCTGACAGCATTCCGATGGGCTGACGCCCAAAGACCCGGGCCATCCGGAGCACAAAGGGCCGTGCCCCCTCACGGCACACCGAAAGACAGAAAGCACCCGGCCGCCGCGTCCCAGGCGCAGCGGCCCCAACTCAGAGAGACCGGCATGGACGCCTCAGCCATTCCCTATCGTGAAGAAACCCTCTGCTTCGGGCCCGAGGCGCGCCTGATCGGCACCATCACCCTGCCCACAGACAGGCAGCCCCAGCCCGGCAGCCAGCCCGGCCTCATCCTGCTCAACGCCGGCATGCTGCCGCGTGTGGGTCCCCATCGGCTGAACGTCGAACTGGCGCGCACCGCTGCCGCCCAGGGGCTCACCGCCATCCGCTTCGACCTGCCCGGCCTGGGTGACAGCGGCTTCACCAGCAGCCGTCTCTCGCACGAGGAACAGACCCGCACCGCCATCGAGGACGCTATGGCGCTGCTGGCCGACACGCCCTTTGCGCCCGACCGTTTTCTCATTGCCGGCCTGTGCTCCGGCGCGGACGCGGGCTTTCAGATGGCCCAGCACGACCCGCACATTGTCGGGCTCTTCATGATAGAGCCCTACTACTTCCCCAATCAGCTATCGGGCATGTTCCGCACCCTGCGCCGCCTGCGTGAATACGGCCTGCGCCGCAGCGTCATCCGCATTGCCCAGAAACTGGGCATCGCACGCACGCCGCACGCCTCCAACGAATCCAGCGCCATGCCACTGCCGCCCCCCGAGGAAGGCGTGCGCCAGGCGCCCTCGCCCGCACGCTTCGCGCACGACCTCGATGTCCTGCTCAAGCGCGGCGTCAACATCCGGCTCATCTACGCCAACACGCTGATGGGCCGCTACGACCTGCACCACCATCACCGCCGCATCTTCAGCCGCCTGGGCAAGCCGGCCCACTTCGCCGTCGAGATGGTGCCCCACACCGACCACGTCTTCACCCGCATTGAGGCCCGTCGGTACCTCATCCGCGACATGGCCGCCTGGCTGCAGTACTTCGATGCGCCACAACCGGCCCCGGAACAGGGCGCGGCCTGACGGGTTTCAGTGGGCGTACATGCGCTGCGGCATGACGCCCTGCGGTGCAGCCGCCCGCGTGACCTGCGGCTGCGCCAGCGGCAGCTCTTCGCCTGGCTCGGCCACCCGCTCGGCCAGGATGCGTGCCGGATTCTCTTCCGTCAGCCGATAGGCAATGCCCATGCCGAAATGCTGGGTAAGATAGTGACGCGCCTCGCCCATGCGCGGTGGCCGATGCGCCAGATTGTGCGCATCGCTGGCCACCACATGCGCCAGCCCGCGCGTCAGCAACGTATGCGCCGTCTGCCCCGCCGCACGCCCGAAGGCGCCGACCACCGAGGCCGCCGTCAGCTGCAGCATGCAGCCCATGTCCACGAAGGGCTTGATGATGTCCGGGTTGCGCATCACCGCCTTATTGCGCTCGGGGTGCGCAATGAGCCAGCGCACCCCCTGATCAGCAAACATTCGGCAGGCCACGTCCGAACCATGCGGAATGGCCCCATCAGGAAACTCCAGCAGCATCATCTTCTTGCCGTCCAGCCCGCCCACCATGGGCAGCTCGCCACGGGCGAACATGTCGAAGACATCCGGATGCAGGTGGACTTCGCCCCCCAGCCGCACATCCAGTGGAATGCCGGCCTCCCACAGTGCCTGCCGGTACTCGGCAAACACCGGCAGCAGCGACGAGCGCCGATTGTCGAACACGCCAGGGTAGACGTGAGGCGTCAGCACCGACGTATGGATGCCGTTGGCCACGGCCGCCCGGGCCAGCGCCAACGCGTCCTCCATCGTCCGTGACCCGTCATCCACGCCCGGCAGCAAATGGCTATGCAGATCGATCATCATCCCGTCCTCAGTTCGCTCCGGCCCCGGGCAGACAGCCTTTCCGGCCCGTGTCGGCCCAAACCCGGTGCCTGGCCCAGTACCCGGCCCGGTTCCAACTCCGGCACCCGGCCCCATGCCCGGCCCAAAGAACGAAACCGGCCAGACGGCCGGTTCCTCATACGTTCAGGCGGTCGGGCCCAGAGAGCCCGGCCAGACATACCCGGGCAGCGCTCAGATCGAGCCCACGGCATCCTGCCTGAATTCATCGATGGCCACCTCGCGGCCTTCCCAGGCCGAACGGTAGCCTGCCGACAGCAGCGCCAGCGAGCGCAGGCCCTGCGAACCATCGGTGTCCGGCGTGGCACGTCCGCGCAGCACCTCGATGACGTTGTGATAGTACAACGGATGGCCAAAACCATACACCGAGGCCGTCTCGTAGTTCGAGTTGAGGATCTGCTCGTCCTCGGGGCGCTTGTCCTCGAACTCCCAGTGCTCGATCTTGTTGACGGCCACGCCACCCACCTTCACGGTGCCCTTCTCGCCCAGCACCACAATGCTGCCTTCCATGTTCTTCGGATACGTGAGCATGGTGACGTTGATGCTGCCCAGCGCACCGTTCTTCCAGCGCACGCTCATCACGCCGGTGTCCTCGGCCTCGATGTCGCGAGCCAGCGTGGCGGTGTAGGCATGCACCCGGTCCACGGGGCCGATCATCCAGTCCAGCAGGTCCACGTAGTGGCTGGCCTGGTTCATGAACGCACCACCGTCCAGCGCCCAGGTGCCGCGCCAGGGGGCTGCATCGTAGTACGATTGCGGCCGCGTCCAGAAGACGTTGATCACCGCCATGTAGATCTTGCCGAAGCGCCCCTGACGGATGGCATTGCGCAGCGCCTGCAGCGTGGCGTTCTTGCGGTTCTGCTTCACCACGAACAGGTACACGCCGGCCTTCTGACAGGCGGCGTACATGGCCAGGCCGTCCTTCCAGCGGGTGGCCATGGGCTTCTCGCTGATGACATGACGACCGCTGCGCGCCACCTCAATGGCCTGCTCCGAGTGCAGGCCCGAAGGCGTGGTCAGCACCACGATGTCGGCCGTGGTTTCCTTCAGCATGTCGGTCAGCGAGGCATGACCCCGGGCGCCGGTCCGCGCCACCGCCTTCTGCAGCGCTTCCGGGTCGATGTCGCAGACATCCACCAGTTCTGCCTGCTCGGCGTGTCTTTCCAGCGCATCGAAATGATTGGCCGAGATGCGGCCACAGCCCACCAGCGCGAAGCGGATCTTGCGGCTGTCTGGGACTTTTACGGTATTTGAGACCAAGGGTAAGACTCCTTCACGAACACTCGGCGTTGTGCTGCGAACATCGACGCTCTTCGGCCACTGCTCGCGGGTTGCTGCCAACGATTCCGGACAGGCCCGGCGGGCCGTGCAGCTTCTGGCTGCATCTTGCACCGGGTCCCTCCGTCGGAAACCATCCGCTCAACCTCGCGGAAAAACCAAGCATAGCCAGTTCGCGTCATGCCAGGGACCAAGAAACGCACAGATCACCCAACAGCCAAGGTGATGAGCATCACACCATAGTCAACCGCTAACGAAAACACCATGCAATAGCCCCCAACAGCCGCCTGATTGCCGTGGAATCTTTACATGACATGATGCACGCTGCCTCCACGTGGCCATGTGTCGGCAGGTTACATAGGTTCTTTCAAAAGCGCCAACCATCCACGCGCTCCGGTTACATATACGTTTCAAATAGTGGCAATGGCCAAGAAAACGACAGAAAACCTTCCACTTCGGCCGCCTGCGCCCCTGAGATGAGCGCCCGGCAGACATCGCCTTGCGGAAAGCACCCGGTTGCACCGTGTGGCCCATGTCACGGCCCGGCTGTATAACCCCGCCAACAAAGCCAATCTTCGACAGACTTTTGTCAATGACGGCATAATTCCATGCTGGCAGAAACGGGGGCTTGCGCCTATGCTGCCCGTCTACCGGGCCGGCCCTCGTGGCCGGCGCCCTCGTGGCCGGCGCCCTCCTGTCGGGGGCCCTGCCTGCCCTGCGCAGGCATCCGGAAGAGCCCCACCACGGACCTCACATCCACCCGGTGCCCCTGCCAACCCCCAGACAACAGCCCGCAGCCCGCCCGCAGCGGCCTGCCTCCGATACTCCATCGAACCGCGGCAACCTTCCATCATGAACATGTCCAATCCGTTTCCCGTTGACGACGACCTGCCCATGGCCGATCCGGTCGGGGTCGTGCAACGGCCCGGAACCGCTCTCGTCCGCAGCGCGGCGCCCACCTTCGGCACCTACCTGAGCATCGTCCGGGAACGCAAATGGCTGGTGCTCGGCACCGCGGCCTTCGTCACGGTGCTGGCCACCGTGGCCGTCAACCTGATGACGCCCATCTATCAGGCCAGCGCCACCATCCTCATCGAGAACAACAAGCGCAGCGTGGTGCCTCTGGAAGAGATCTATGGCGTACCCGCCGGCAGCCGCGAGTTCTTCCAGACGCAGGCCGAATTCATGCGTTCGCGTGAAGTGGGCATCCGCGTCATCAAGGCGCTGGGCCTCGAGAACAACCCCTACTTCAACCCCGAACTCACCCCCGAAGGTCAGGAACAGGCCGCCGAGGGCAACGTGAAGGAACTGTCTCAGGAAGCCCTGGAAGAACAGGTGCTCATCCGCTACAAGGCGGGCCTGGACATCTCTCCCATCAAGAACAGCCAGCTGGTCGAGATCCGCTTCGAGTCGCCCGACCCGGTGCTGGCCGCCAAGATCGCCAACCAGACGGCCGAGTCTTACATCACGGCCGACCTGGACGCGCGCTTCGACATGCAGCAGACCGCCAGCCGCTGGCTGAACGACCGGCTGAACCAGCTGCGCACCGACCTGGAAAACGCCGAGGCCAACCTGCAGGCCTATCGTGAAGAAATCGGTCTGGTGGCTACGCCCACCTCGGCACTGGGTGGCAACGAGCGTCAGCTCGACAACTCCTCCGACCGCCTGATCGCGGCTCGCGTCGAGCGCCAGCGTCTCGAACAGGTCTATCACCAGGTTCAGCGCGGTGCCCGCAACCGCTACGAAGTACCCGAGGTCTTCAACAACCCGGCCGTGGTGGCCGCCCGTGCAGCCGAAGCCAACGCCGAGAAGCGCATGGCCGAGGTGGCCGGCTCGATGGGCGCCTCGCACCCGGCCTACAAGCAGGCCCAGAGCGAGCTGGACCTGGCCCGCAGCAGCCTGCGCAAGCAGTCCGAGGCCGTCATCTCCAGCATCTCCAAGGCCTATGAAGTAGCTCGCGAGACCGAGCGTGCACTGGAACAGGAAGTAGCCTCCTCCAAGGGCAACATCCAGGAGATCAACCGCAAGGAAGGCAAGCTGAACGTGCTGCAGCGTGAAGTGGCCTCTAACCAGCAGATCTACCAGACCTTCCTGGCGAAAGTGAAGGAAACCGACGCCACGGCCGACTTCCAGAACCCGATCGCCCGCGTGGTCGACCCGGCCGTGCCGCCGCTGCTGGCCGCCAAGCCGCCCAAGCCGCAGCTCATCCTGCTGGCCGCGCTCATCGGCACGCTGCTGGGCGCCATGCTGGCCATCAGCCGCGAGCAGAAGAACGCCGTCATCCGCTCCAGCGACGAAGTCCAAGAAAAACTGGGCGCCCCGCTACTGGTGGCCGTGCCCAAGCTGACCGGCGAAGAAGCCAAGCAGCTGCCCATGCTGCAGCACCTGCAGCCCCAGTCGCTGTTCTCCGAGTCAGTGCGCTCTGCCCTGACCGGCGTGCGCCTGTCCCTCATGAACGTCGAGCGGCCGGTGGTGGCCTTCACCTCCACCCTGCCGGGTGAAGGCAAGTCCACGATGGCATCCAGCTTCGCCATCGAGCAGGGCCGCACCAAGCGCACCCTGCTGATCGACTGCGACATGCGCAAGCCCGCCCTGCGCCGCATGCTTAACATCCCCGAGAACACCAAGGGCCTGAGCGACCTGTTCCATGGCGAGCCCATCGAAAACTGCGTGCTGCCGCTCAACGACCTGGACATCTCGGTGCTGGTAGCTGGCACCCGAGCCCGCAATGCGCATGACCTGGTGATGAGCCCGCGCTTCACCGACGTGCTGGAGCAGCTGAAAGAGCACTTCGAGCTGATCGTCATCGACACCCCGCCATTGGAGATGGTGTCCGACGCCCTGCCCATCGGTGCCAACGCCACGGGCCTCATCTACGTGGTCAAGGCCAACTCCACGCTCATTCCCATGGCCCGCCGTGGTCTGGAGCGCATCGCCGCTGCCAACGTCCGCATTCTCGGTGTCATCCTTAACAACCATGACTTCGAGAAGGCCGGCCGCTACTATGGCGAGTACAACACCTACGGCGAGACCTACGGCCAGGGTTTCTACGGCGAAGGCCACCAGGGCTGATCTTTCGGCCCGCATGGGCGGCGACCTTCCCGCAAGGCCACCGCCCCGCTCCCGGAGCGCAGGCAAGCTGCCTCACGCTGCCATGCGCCCCATGAAAAGCGCCCCTTATGGGGCGCTTTTCATGGGGCGACACATATGCAACCTGGCATTTCAATATCGCCATTCCAGGTAACAGATCTTATACATCATGTCGTCGCCCCTCCACATCCGTAGGGTATGCTTTTACGACAAAAGAACCGACACATCTTTCTCTCCCGGTTCCTCCGGCGTCGCTTCGCGTCACCCCGTGCCGCACTTCCTCTGCGCGGACCGCCAGGCCGGAACAACCACGCTTCCCATGCCCAGAATCGCGCTGCTGACCCGCTACGACACCCAGGGAGCTTCCTCCCGCGTCAGGACCCTTCAGTACCTGCCCGTGCTGCATCAGGCCGGCATTGAGACCGGACACTTCCCACTGTTCGACAACGACTACCTGAAACGCATGTATGGCGGGCAGAGCATCAACCTGCAGCGCCTGCAACTGCTTGCCCGGCGCATCCTGAAGATGCCCTCCATCACCGGCAGCGGGCGCTTCGACCTGCTCTGGATCGAGAAGGAGCTGCTGCCCTACCTGCCCTTCGGGCTGGAAAAATGGCTGCTGGACAATGGCGTACCCTACGTGCTGGACTTCGATGACGCCATCTTCCACAACTACGACCAGTCCGGAAATCCCTTGGTGCGGCGCCTGCTGGGGCACAAGATCGACCGCCTGATGGCGGGCGCACGCCTCGTGATGTGCGGCAACGGCTATCTGGCGGCGCGTGCGCGCAATGCCGGCGCTCCCTGGGTCGAGATCCTACCCAGCACCATCGACTTCGAAAAGTACCGCGCCCTGCCGGCGCCGCAGCAACCGGTCATCTCAGCCGACCATCCGCTGCGCATCGTCTGGATCGGCTCGCCCACCACCTCCAAGTATCTGGAGATCATCCGCCCGGTTCTGGAGCAGCTCTCCAGCCGCTACCCGCTGGAGCTGCGCGTCATTGGCGCCGAGGCACGCCAGTGGCCCGGCGTTCAGAGCGTGCACATCCCCTGGGCCAGCGACACCGAGGCCAAGGAACTCAACCAGTCCCATCTGGGCATCATGCCGCTGGAAGACACCCCCTGGGAACAAGGCAAGTGCGGCTTCAAGCTCATCCAGTACATGGCAGCCGGCCTGCCGGTCATCGGAAGCCGGGTGGGGATGAACATCGACATCGTGCAGCCCGGCACCCACGGCTTCCTGGTCAGCGGTCCCGAGGAATGGGCGCAGTCCATCGAGGCACTGGCCGCCTCGCCGGAGCTGCGTTCGCGAATGGGTGTCGCAGGCCGCAAGGCTGCCGAGAGCTCCTACAGCATCGCTGCCGTAGGTCCGCAGCTGGTGCAGCTGCTGCAGCAGGCCGCTGGCCCTGCTGCAGCCCGCACCGCCTGACCCTCCGGCCGCTTTCGACAGACAAGCATGTACCGATCCAAGATCCTGTGGTCGCTCGCCGGCCTCTTCTCCACGCCGCTTGCCGCCTTCTTCTTCATTCCGCTGCTGCTCTCGCGCATCGACAACGAGCGCTTCGGGATGATCGCCCTGGCCTGGACGCTGCTCAGCTACGCTTCGGTCCTGGACCTCGGCATCGGCCGGGCCACCACCCAGTACGTGTCTGCCCTGCGCGGCAAGGGGGCGCTGGCCCAGATCCCGCCCGCCATCGATGTTGCCTGGCGCCTGTCCATCACCTACAGCGCCATCGGCGTGGTGCTGTTCCTGGTGGCAGTGGGCTTCGACGTGGAAAGCCTCATCACCTACCGAAACATCGGCGCGCAGGAGCTGAAGATCGCCACCATCATCCTCATCTTCACGCTGCCGGTGCAGGTGCTCAGCGCGCTCTATCGCGGCATCATCGAAGCCTTCGAGGATTTCCGCATCCCCAGCATCGTGCGCATGTACCTGGGCGTGGCCAACTTCGTCGCGCCCATGCTGGTGTCGCTCTGCAGCCAGTCGCTGGTGCCGCTGGTGGCCTCCATCCTGGTCGGCCGCGCCGCCGGGCTGTTCATGCTGTATTTCAACGTGCGCAAGAAGATGCACGCCCTGCGGACCCGCCTGGGCAGCCAGGCCGTCCAGGCCAGCACGCCAGCGCAGCGACGCAGCATCCGCGTGCAGCTCAACCGCTTCGGCAAATGGATGACGGTCAGCAACATCGCCCATCCACTGCTGATGCAGTCCGATCGTTTCATCATCGCCTCGGCCATCTCGGCGGCGGCCGTCACCGCCTACTACATCCCCAACGAGATCATCCTGCAGAGCACCATGATCGCCTCGGCCATCACCAACGTGATGTTCCCGATGCTCACCGCACGCCTGCAGCACGATGCCGGCGAAGGCCATCGCATCTTCGTCATGTGGCGTAACCGGCTGCTGCTCATCTCGGCCGCCATGTACATCGTGCTGTATCTGGCCTTCCCTGTCATCCTGCAATTCTGGATGGGCGACAAGGTAGGGCCGGAGTCCGCCACGCTGGGCCGCATCATCTGCCTGGGCGCCTTCTTCTACACCGTCTCGGTCATCTACACGTCGTACCTGCACGCCCAGAGCCGCGTGCGCGCCTGCGCTACCATCCAGCTCATTGAACTGGCCGTCTACATTCCGGCCCTGTACCTGTCGGCCCGCTTCTTCGGCCTGCAGGGCGCCGCCATCTGCTGGGTGGCACGCGCCATCTTCGACGCCGTGGCACTGGCCTGGGTCTCGCGCCGGCCGGCAGCCACGCGAGCCCCTGCTGCGACCTGATGCTGCACACCGGGGCACGCACGCAGCCCCGGCTCCCCCATCCTGGGGCCGTTCAGATCCCTTCGATCTGCGGGATGATGGCGCGGTCCACCAGCTCGCTGAAGTGCTTGCCCCCCCGGGGCAGCACCAGCTGGTCGCGGCGCGGCACCGGCGCAAACTCGTTGCCCACCAGCTTGATCTGCCGCAGCGACCCCACCTGGCTTTCCGACAGCTCCAGCAGCGGCCCCCGGCCCGTCCATTGCACCTGATTGCCGGACAGCTCGCACATCAGCAGCGGATACTGTCCCCGGTCGTCGCCCACCTGGGCCAGCACGTACACCGGCACGTTCATCGAAGTAGCCCGGATCTCGTTACCCACAATGCGCACACCGTACATGCCACGATTGGTGAAATGGTCATCGGCCCCGCGCAATCCATAGCCCCGGTGACTCTTGCGCCGCAGCTTGCTGTTGAAGGCCGATTCCACCGCAATGTAGCCACGGGCTGCCGGCCCGACCAGCCGGTTGCCCCAGAAGGAATTCTCGTTGGCCACCACCGCACAATAGATCATGTACTTGGGCAGCCCCTCGCTGCCCACTTCCACATCGTTCATGTAGAAGTCGTTCTTCGACGCCCCCACATAGGCCTGCAGCAGCCCCTCGCCCCGTGCCCGGTTGTTGCGGATGCGGTTGTAGCTGACCGTATTGAACGATGAGCCGTAGGCCAGGTGGACGGAGGAAGACAACGAATCCGTCAGCTCGTTGCCGGTGATGACGTTGTAGTGCGACTGGTGCTGGATCGACATGCAGCGGATCTGGCCCTGCAGCTTGTTGTCCTGCACCAGGCTGCGCCGCACGCCCAGGAAGGAAATACCGTAGTAGGCGCCGCTGATGCGGTTGCCCTCCAGCAGGTTGTCGTGCGCCGGCACCGGCACATCCGGCAGCACGAAGCGCCGCAGCCAGCTCTCGCGCGGGGAACTGTCACCCGCAGGCAGCAGCCGCTCAGCCTCGATTTCGATGCCGAAGCAGTCGTGCTCAGGCAGCGGCTCCACCTCGATGACATTGTTGCGGAACACGTTGTAGGCCACGGCGCGCGTGCTGTTGACGCCGTTGCTCATGCCCCGCACGTAGATGCCGTGCCCCACCTGCACGTGGCGGATCTGGTTGTCCACCACATGCACACCCTGGGTGTCGATCAGGTAAAGCGCGGCCGCCTGGTCCCTGTAGGTCACCTGGCATTCGATGGACAGTCCGGACACCAGGAAAGGATTCTTAATCGGGTCTCGATCAGCCAGTTTCCGCACCAGAAAGCCCGCCCGTTTCGAGCTGCTCTGCAACCGGATGAGGTTGCCCTGATCGCCCTTCACGCCGGCCATAGCGCCCGAGAAGCTCACCTGGTCCGTGATGACGTATTCGCCGGCCGGAAACACCAGCCAGGCGTGCTCCCGTGCTGCCGCCTGGGCTGCGCGGATCACCGCCAGCGTGTCGTCATCGCGCCCGTTGGCCCGTGCACCGTAATCCATCGGCGTGATGACCTTGTCGGTGCGGGCGGGCCCCGCAGGCGTGGCGGCCCGCAACTGCTGGGCCATCAGGAACGTGGCGGCACCTGCCCCCAGCGTCTTCAGAAACTCCCTTCTCATTTTTCCTCCGAGGTGCGCGGTAATCGATCCGCTGACTCATTGAGCAACGGTTCGCCCGCCAGATCGGTCGACCTTCCCCAGAGCCCTTCAGCGCAGCCGCCCCGGGTTGCCCCGCACGGGGCGCTGGCCCATGGCCTGCTGGCCTGGCAACCGCTGGCCAACAGGACGCTGCCCCATCGGCTGGCGCTGCCCTGCCGGGTAGGCCTGCCCGGCCGGACGCTGGCCAGCCGGATA
>ERZ772946.245-NODE-245-length-24107-cov-18.7546_pt1 | contig 24107 bp, 21 predicted proteins | sample MGYA00511680_ERZ772946 | MGnify/ENA primary metagenome ERZ772946 (study PRJEB29015, sample SAMEA2737918) | human oral metagenome | biome: human oral; feature: human-associated habitat; material: dental | place: China | collected 2016 ... | reverse complement strand
TAGAGCACAGACGAGACAGTGCGCGATCGCGGCTCATCCTCCGCAGGTTCGCCACCGCGCTCATCGAGACCATGGTGTGCGCCAGTCCTCCTCTGGCGAGCATCGACAATGGCCCGCCCAGGACGCCCAGTGCTCCTGCACGCGTCATATGCGCTCGGGCGCGCCAGTTGCCCGGGTCGAGCAGACACGTGGCTGCCACCGCCGCAACATGCGGCGAATGGGCCGCCACCTCATAGGCAAGAAGGCCACCGATGCTAGCGCCCAGAAGCACCAGGGGGCGGTGGTCGCGCTCGGCTTCGACGAGGTCGATGAGGAGATCGACCCAGGTGTCGTAACGCACGGCTGTGGGATCCGGTGACCTCGTGCGCCCGTACAGAGGCAGGTCGACGGCACTGATGTCGATACCGCGTGAGGCCACCAGCGCGGCGATGGGCCACAGCGCCCCGCTGTGCCCGCCCGCCCCGTGGACGAGCAGCACCCGGGCTGGCGCCCCCGGTTCGGGTGCGCGCGCAATGTGCACACGATGGCCGTGCCACCGCCACCACGTCGACCTAGGCACCAGCGAGGCCGCGTGCCGGTGGTGGGGCGGCAGGAAGGGCACGTACGGATTGGCCTGCATACGCCGATTCTAGTTGCGTGAGCCGCGGCGCCTGCGCTTGCGTCTACGACGGAGGTAAAGCGGTCCACTACAAGCTGCCTCACTGCTCCCTTATCCGTGCGATAGTTTTGTTAATCGGCCAGAGGAGAGGCAATGAGTGACGAGCAGGTGGGCATCCCGGTGGAGCTGTCCGAGGCGCTGTCGGAGAACGAGGCGGCGGAGAGAATATTCGCAGCGCTGCCTTCATCGCACCGCAACGAGTACCTGCGTTGGATCAGTGAGGCGAAGCGCGCCGAGACCCGCCGTCGTCGGGCCGCCAAAGCAGTAGAGATGATGGTGGGCAAGCACGGATAGTCCAGGCCCCGACCTGATTGCCCGCGCCGAGCCGTCGTCATGGTGACGGTCGGGCGCGGCCCGGCGTCTCGGTGCAGTGCCGCCGTTGACGCGACCCTCAGGCGCGCTTGGCGAACCGGTGATGCTGGTCGGTGTGGGTGCCGAAGTGCTGGGGGCGGTGCTGCCCACGGGCAATGACCTGATCGTCAACCCATCGCTCCCAGTGCGTGGCGCGCTTCCGATCACCCGCACTCAATGGTGCAGCCACGCCGGCATCGAGGAGGTCGTCGAGAATGAGGAATGAGGGCTCGGGAGTCTCGACGTCCCAGTCGATGAGCCCCCACGGCCCGTCGGGTCCGAGGAGAACCAGCGAGCGGTTGAGATCGTGCAGATCGTTGAAGTGCTCGTCCTTCCCACTTGTGGAGCTCCAGTACCAGCGTGCCAGCCGGAACGACTCCGACACCTGCGTCCAGCCCCGATAGCGCTCTCGCAACCCCCGGTCCAGAATCGCGAGCGTATCCCAGGTCTCGTCCTCGGTCAGCCAGCCCAGCGCGAATCCGCAGCGCGTCAGCATGCCGGCACGCACCAGGTCCCAGGCAGAGAAGTCCACGTTGCGGATGTCGCGATCATTGTTGAGCATGCGCTCGAGGCGCCACAGTGTCTCGGCCGAGTCTGAGGATGACTCGGCACTCTCTCGTAGGTCGTGTCGTTCGGCCTCCGCGAGGGAGGTGTCGACCCATCGGGCGCGCTCGGCATCGAAACCGGTGCGGTGCCCACAGGTGATGAGCCAGTGGACCTGGGAGAGAAGGTCGGCGCGCGAGCGCACTCCCCAGTCGAGAGACAGCATGGTGCGCGTGCCTTCAAGGTCGGAACAGGTGAGGCGGTCCCACGGGTCACGGCGGCACAGGGAGTACGGCGCGCAGATCGCCAGAAGCCGTTCATGCGGGCCGGCGGTGAACTCCTCGGGCTTGGAGTGCCTGACGGGCCGATGATGCTCAGTGAGCTCATTCCATGTGGACTCCTCGCCCCGGTGCGGGGCCGAGGCTGCCTTATCGCGGCGCAAGCGTATTTTTTGATGGATTGATTTGGAGATCTCGATGGTGGCGATCACTCCAAAAAACACCAGCGCGGCGGAGAGGAGTAGGGTCTGCATGGACATGACGAGAATTGTGCAACATGTGAACAGGTGAGTGCCACATTGATGTGCACGCCTCGACTCAAGATTATTGAGTTGAATGCCTGTTTATTTACAGACTGTTGATGAAAGCTTCGAGGCGCTTCATTCCTTCGTGCAGCTCGTCGCGGGAGGCCGCGTAGGACAGTCGAACGTGGGTGCGGGCCGTGGTCGTGGAGAAGTCCTGTCCCGGAGTAAGGGCCACATGAGCCTCCTCCAGGGCGCGGTGACAGAAGGTCTGGGCGTCAAGACCCGTGGAGGAGACGTCGAAGTAGACGTAGAAGGCGCCGTCGGGCAGGACCGGGACCGGAAGGCCGATGCGTTGCAGCCCGTCGAGCACGATGCTCCTGCGGGCGAGGAGCTCTTGTCTGCGTTGCTCGCACACGGAGATGGATTCGGGGGAGAAGGCCGCCAGCGCGGCCTGCTGAACAGGCGTCGAGGCGCACAGGAAGTAGTTCACCGCCAGGTTCTCGGCGGGGGCAACGAGCTCCTCGGGAAGAATCGCCCAGCCCAGGCGCCATCCCGTCATCCCGAAGTACTTGGAGAAGGAGTTGATGATGATCGCATCAGGATCGGTTTCCAGGACGGTGCGCGCAGGCCTGCCGTCCTCGCTTGGATCAGCCAGGCCCAGGTAGATCTCGTCGACGATCCGCCAGGCGCTGCGTTCGCGGGCCAGTTCGCAGATCGATGCCAGCTCCTCGAAGGGGATGGATGTGCCTGTGGGGTTGGACGGGGTTGCCAGCATCACCGCGCTCGTCTGAGGAGTCCATGCCGCCTCGGCTGCGGCCTGGTCCATCTGGTATCGGCTGGCAGGACTGGTGGGTGCCAGAATGATCCGGCCGCCGTAGGTCTCCACCAGCTGCCGGTTGCAGGGGTAGGACGGGTCGGCGATGACGACGTCGTCGCCGGCCTGCGTGGTGGCGGCGGCCACCAGCAGGAGCGCCGACGACGCACCAGTGGTGACGACGATCCGGGCGGGATCGACCTCGACGCCGTGCCTGTCCCGGTAGAAACCCGCAATGGCTTCACGCAGTGCGAGCAGGCCCAGGGCGGGGGAGTAGGGCAGTGGCCGGCCGTCCATGATGCGGCACATCTCCTCGCGAACCGCGGGAGGAGCGCCGAAATCAGGCTCACCCAGGCTGAGCTTGGCGATCGAGTGACCCTCCGCCTGGAGGATTCCGGCGCGTTCGCCGATGCTCATCGCATAGAAGGGCTGAGCGGCTGTGGCCCGGGCGGCGATCTTCATGACGGCTCCTTGACGCGGGGGCAGAACAGGGCCATTGTCCCCCTTCCGGTAGCGGGAGGGCAAAGGTTCCGAGAGGGAACGGCGACGTTTCGCGAACCGGAGGTGAGGGTTTGTATAGCGATGCTGTGGTGCCTCCGGCGGGACTCGAACCCGCACGCCCGTAGGCAGCGACTTTTAAGGTCGCGGTGTCTACCGATTCCACCACGGAGGCGAGAAGCGCCCCCAATATGTGAATAAAAGGGGCGTCAGTACAACTCCGCACCATTGACTCTAACAACCTGATGGTGCTGCTGGACTTCCGAAGGAAGCTGGCCGCCGGTGAGGGCGGCCAGGTGTGTACCGGCCCCAATGTAGCGCATCTGCCGGCTACTGGCGGGTCGGATGGCGTGGTGGGTGATGCGGACGAGTCCATGCCGTCTCACGGGGCAGATGCGGCAGAGCCAGAAGGTGAGCCCCTGCAACGACGATGCACCGCACCGGCCACCAGCGTGGGGGAGCGGCCGAACGGTGAGAGTGATGCGCCCGACACGCCGTCACGGTCGCCGCGCAAGGTTGGCCGCATCAAGCAGACGAAGTTCCGGCCTCTCACACCCGAGCAGCGCCAACAGGTGGTCGACCTGTACCGTGCTGGCGTCCCCGTCAAGGAGATCGTCCGACAGACGGGCGTCAACCGCTCGACGGTCTACCGGCTGCGCGGGCAGGCAGGGCTGGAGCGCAGCCGCCGCTTCACCGACGAAGACCGTGCTCAGGCGATCCTCCTCCGCCAGGAGGGCCTGACCATCGCTGAGATCGCCAAGCGGCTCGGCTTCAGCAGCATGACCATCGGGCGCCACCTAGCGGCCGCTCGCGAGGAGTGACGGTAGCGGCGGTGAGCGCGGTGCCGCCATCGTCGAAGAGCGCCCAGAGCAATCTGGGGCGCCGGATAGCCTTCGCCGCTGGCCGGATGAAGGTTGTTAGACGGCGACTGGCACCCCATGCTAAGTTCTCTGAAAACGGCAACAATGGCCATAGTGTTTCGTCGTGGATAACTACACTCAACAATACACATTCACACTATGTGTGTTGCATCTCACGCCACATGCAAGCCTCCCCCTATGCCTCAGTTGGATAGTATTGAACGCATGGTGATATACAGCGATGAAGACGCAGCATTGAAAGAACTTACTTACGGAGAAAATACCACCAGTACCATTGATCGCAATTCGGCGCTGGCATTGATAGGAATTCTCAAACAACTTAAAGACGTTAGTTCAACTTTATCTTTCGAAGACACTACGAAACTAGTTCTGTCGACCGGACGGGCAGGCGACAGGGATAGGTTTCCCCAGAGCGAAGACTTAATGCCCGGCTTAATTTATGGCGATAAAATTGGTATGGTAGAGGCTCTGAATAACATCCTAGATGATTTGATTGGTCGTTTACGTGAAACGGTGCCAATCAAGCCACTAGGTTTCTACTCTGGTGATCTTATTACCGTAAATATGGACTATAGTAATAACACATATTATGTATGTGTTGCAAACGGCAAAGTCAAAGTTCCTCTAAGCTCTAATGATACTCCTAGCACCATCACCTTAGAGAGAGCCATAGAATTGCTTGCATCAAAGCGCTGATATAGATTCTCCGACTAGCGCTACTGTAGGCGGCCGCCAACCCCTTTCACCTGCAGCAACGCAGGGCTCAGTGATTATTCGTCAGTGGGTTCTTATGGCGATCTTCCAAATTCACTTCTCTGCGATAGCCCTCCAATCCACATCCGTAAGCCAGTCATGGATCTGTTGACGATCCCTCTTGACAACAGGACAAAGGTTATCCAAAAAACGTGATTGCTGTTTTCTGCGCTTTGGGTCGTAGTCGTCCGGCACGACATCGCTCGAAGTCACCAGCACACCATGCCGTGCCCTGGAGAGCATAACAGCGAGTGTCCGCGCTTCCTCATCCATCATGGCAGAATTGTCGCCCGCTTGTCTTGCCTGGTAACTGGGCAAGTAGTCTTCCTCAAGACCAATGACCACCATCCAATCAAACTGCTGGCCCTTACCAGCGTGGCCAGTAAGCAGATGTACTCCAGCGCGAGTGATGAGTGAATCGTTGTCACCAATTTGAATGCGCTTCTGGATAGTATCTGGACTTAGATCCTTCTGCAAGAGATCCAAGCACCAGTCGACCGCACTCGAGAGTGCGGTTCGCTCATCGGGATCTTGCTCATTGTCAAAAGCAACGGCTTGACGAAGGAATGCCAGCTGATCATCTGCACTGTGGAACTCGGACAACGACAGCCCTCTCAACATGCTGCGAATCTTCTGCGCTATAGACTTATCGAGTACGCCGTCATCCCAAATACAGTATGGGAGACCACTAGCTGCGATTGTTTCGTCGACAAGTTGGCGTCTCCGCTTAAGGCGTGCAGAAATGCCGATTCGTTGTTGCGGGGCCTGTCCTTCAGATAGGATCCAGGAACAGAGGTTTTTAATGTAACTTGCCTCTTCCTGTGCATGATTGAACTGTCGGTAGGCAGCTAGCCCACCGCTTGGCCAGGAGTCTGGGGCGGCTGCCGTCAGCATCTGTCCGCCAGTCAGACTGTTAAGCGAATTCACCGCAGTTAGTACGGCTGGCGATGAGCGGAATGACTCAGCAAACTGGATGGTTTCGGAGCATTCGGTTTCGAGTTCCTTTTTGACATGCTCAGGCTGAGCGCCAGCAAAGGCGTAGATGCCTTGAGCTAGGTCACCCGCATAGGTGGTCTTCTTGTAGCCGATGCGTTGGACAATCCTCAGTTGCTGTAGTGTCAAGTCCTGGAACTCGTCGACGATGATCGCCCCAAAGTGCCGCTGGTAGAGCGCTGCCACCTCATCGTTGGCAAGGATCAACTCAGCAAGCCTCGGCAGATCATCGTAGGTCAAGCAACTCTCGGCTTGGCGCTGCTCCTCAATCATGAATGCATACTGGTTGCCGGAACCCTGAAGTTCAGCCAGAACCTGCTCATCATTCAGCGCTCGACGCTTCGCTGAACTAATGTCGCTCTTAACGTTGTTGGTCAGCCCTTTAAGTTTTAGTGCGCGACAACGCTCACCCACCCAGTCGTGCTCTGGCATTGTCAGCCTCTTCGGATCGAGGCCGATGACGTTGCTATGAGCTTGGATAATTCTAGCAAAAAGCCCATGGAAGTTGCACACGGTGACCGCTTCACGCATCTCGCGTGGTGTGAGATAGTGGCTCAAGCGGTCGTGCATGTTATCGCGCGCACGTTTGGTGAACGTGGCCACCAGGATGCGTTGTGACGCCGTGACAGCTTGTTGATCGAGCAAGCCCCTTACGCGTAGCGCCAATGTCTCGGTCTTGCCGCATCCGGCGGGCGCGATGATGAGGAGCGAAAGCCCTTCGTGATCTAGGACTTGCGCCTGTTTTGGCGTTATGTCTAGCACTTCAGGCACTCTCGATGTTGTTGAGCAGATCCATGATGCTTTTTATTTCTGATGCGGAACTTTCATCGAGAAGTTGGCTTACAATTGACGCAGCTGCTACCTTATGATTTGGGTGCCGCCTTGGTTTAAATCGACAGAATTCGGCAATGTCTTCATCAGTAATGGTGTTATTATTGAACTTAGTTTTTAGCTCTTGTTGTTTCTTTGTTTCAAACATACCTGAAGATAATAACTCAGAAACGAGAGTGTTTCGATCAAGTGCCTGCACATATTCATCTTCGAGATCTTTTAGCGATACCCAAACGGAGTTTTGTTCGAATTCATCCTGTCGAATGTTGAGATACTTGGGGACATCAGGAACTGCATCTTCATCTATGAGTATCGACGTAGGAATATCGAACCCGTCTGCACCAAACAGACTACACACGTGCTTCATATTCTTGCAACCACCTACCTCCATGATCGTCACCCCAAGACGATCTAGCTCACGCCCAGTAAGTTCTGCGACTCGCTCGAGAACGATGCGATCCGATATGCCTTCTACAAATATGATATGGCGCGCTGTCAACGGCTCCAGTTTATCTTTGACCCACCAGGTGAGTATCAGCCGCTGATCGTTGTTGAGTAGCCCCTGCGCCGGCTGAACAACCTTGCCATGGGCCTTGACAGAGACAATGCACTCAGGATCAAACGCACTCACAATATCCGGCGAGTGCGTCGCGATGATCTTTTGATTTCTCCCATTCTTCAACAGCCGCGCTAAACTACGCTGACTGCTAGGATGGAGATGAATCTCGGGTTCGTCGATGGCGACGACATTCGCGCCATTCGAAATCAGGTCGTACAAAGCAATCGCATAGATGGCACGCTTACCGTCGGATTGCTCGCTGATCGACTTGTCGTTAACATGAAGTCGCACACCGTCCAGCACATTATCGTCCGCAGCGGCCCCAGGCACAAAAGTCAGATCGTTTTGTGCAACTCTCTCTGGCAAGGCCGTACTGAGCTGATCAGACATCCTCTCCCGAAGTTTAGTGAGTACATTTGAGCACTGGAGCTGGCCACGAATCGCATCAATCAAGCCATCAAAGTCAGCTTGCTCATCGCCAAGTTCCACACCGGCCAACACATCATCAAATAGAGAATGGCGATCATCACTCATATTTCGGGCACGATCGTTGGCGTTGAGCAGTGTCCATCCGATCGCTTGGAGTTGGTTGCGTGAGATCTGTCGTCCGGTGTTCTTGTTCGGTGCAGTGCGCGTTATCGAAAGCGTCTCATTGTCGTCAAAGCTGGCTTCAAGACGGATCGTGAGTGTCTGCTCTTTCTCACCGTTTGGGTCAACCGTGATCTCATCGGGAAATAATGCTTGTTCGGTATTCGAGAACTCACAAAGATCAGCTTCAACAACAAAGGGCCGTCCCGATTCGCGAAGATCCTCAGGTGTGATCTGGTTGTACAGCTGCCCTGTGCTAGCACCTAGCAAGAGGTCAAGGCAGCGCAGCAGCGATGACTTGCCGACGTCATTTGGGCCGATGAGCACCATATGCTGGCGAACTTCCAGCTCTAGATCCTGGAGACGGCTGTGGTTTTCGACTTTGACTCGCGTGAGACGCATAACGTTCCTTTTTGCTTTACTGATGTATTTGACGGCTTAACGACTATTTTTCAGCTTAGGTGACGCTTGCCCTTACGCAAATGTCTCCATTGGTCGTCATTGCCCATGCGTGAAGTAGCACGCTCACAAGATAACGTGCTATCAAGCCACCCCTGTCGTGTCGTGACAAAACTGCAACATTCTGCAGTTCTGAGACGCCGACCTTTCAAAGTGTACTATAAAAGTGCTAAAATTAATAATGTAATGTCCGATAGCATTCCCTCTCCCCGCCACCGCCTCCGTCGCCTCAAAGCCGCGCTATTGGCCGTCTCCTTCACCCTGGCTGGCATCCTCCTCATGATGCTCAACGCCTGGCTGGCACCGCTGCGGCTCGGAGACTGGCAGTGGCTGCACGCCCTGCCGCTGGGAGAACTGGGTGGGACGCTGTTTGGGGCGGGGCTGCTGTCGACATTCTTTGAGTACACCTTCCGGCGCGATCAGGAGCGGACGGTGACGGAGCGCTTCCGCCAGACGATCCAGGAAGAAGCACCGGCCCTGCGCGATGCCGTTATCGAAGCCTTCCGCTTCGACCGTCAAGACGTAGCGCGTATAGCCACGCCCGAGCTGCTGGACGACTTGGCCCGCACCAGCCTGGGCCTGCGCTTCGGCGACCCAGCCTTCGGCCGTGAGGTCTATGCCGACATCCGCCACCAAGCCATGGCTGCCGAAGAGCGCTGGTACGACGCCCGCGTCGACGCGACCCTTGGTATACCAAGGGGTAGGAGCAGTGCTCCTACCCCGTTCTTCGACTTACGTGTCCGCTGGGAGTACACCGTCACGCCGCGGCACCGCTTCCGCAAGTTCGCCGTCGTCTCCGACCGCCAGCTCTACGACCAGCTGGTGGCCGAGCGTGGGGAGACGAGTGTGTGGTACCGCCGGCCCGTGCCCGGCCTGGCCGTTTCCGATCCAGAGGTCTTCGCCCTGGAGCAGTTCACCGTCAATGGCACGCCGGTGCCGTTCTCTCGGCAGGTGGAGGATGCAGGGCAGATCTATGTCGTCGATCTGGGTACCGAGGTCATCAACGATGACAAGTCGGTCGTCATCGCCTTCCGGTTCCGTTCACTCGTGCCACGCAACGGCCATGTCTTCCATCTCAACATCGATCGCCCGACCAAGGGACTGGACGTGGAGCTGTCCTACGACGCCGACACGATCGAGCGAGTCCGCCTGATGGACTTCGCGTCGCGTGGTGATGGTGGGCGCGTCTCTGAGGAACCGCAGTCAGCAGTCGTGCGCTATCGCTACGACGGCTGGCTCTTCCCCAGGGCAGGGCTTGTCTTCGCCTGGACGCTCCACAATGAGCAAGTGGCCCCGCTCGACCAAGCAGCCGATGCGCAGCTGCGAGCTAACGTTTCTGAGAGAACGGAAGCCGGCCAGCACGCCGGCATAGCCAAGTCGTCGGTCAGCACTAGCAATGACGACGCCCGCCCAGCGCAGGCCGCTTGACGGACGCCGCGTGGCCCACAGGTACAGCCACGATCGGATAGAAGCCCCGCTGTACGGGGCCTTCATTCAGCAGCCACCCATGCTGCTCACCTCCCTCCATCTCGGCTGACATCTCTAGATTGCCACACATGTATGGTGGTGCCAAGTTGGTGCCCGCTCGACGCTGGTGCCGTGCGCGCTTCCTCCTCCACCAGCCAAGACGAGCAGTGGTGGCCCATCGCCCGCCAGCTGGGTCTGCGACTGCAGTGCGCCCGCATCGCCAAGGGCCTGAGCCAAGAAGCCTTGGCCCACGCCGCCGGCATCTCCACCTACACCTACCAAAAGTTCGAGAAGGGCGAGTCCCGCCCCGGCACCCCAATGAACCCGCGGCTGCGTACCCTCATCGCCCTGGCAACGGCGCTGGACATGCAGGTGGAGGAGTTGGTGGGTGGGATGAGTGAGTAGCTGTGTCTCCTACGACAGCTGCAGCAACTCGTGGAACTGGTCATGTTGCAGTGGCAGATACGCTCCGTCATTCAGCCCACTTTGGCCAAGAACCCTCTGCAAGGCTGCATCCATTACCACAGCTAGCCCAGCATTAGAGTCAAACACCCTGTTCGCAAGACTGACCACTGATTCATCGGCGAATTTGTCGAGCAGTTCTTGAATTTGCTGGCGTTCGGAATCACCAGCAATCGACGCATTCTTGAGCGTACGAAGCTCATGGGCCGCAACGGCCGCAGCAAGCAGAAGCGTAGCAAGCCTCTGCTGTGCTTCCTCGCTACTCATGACATGATCCGGATCAGCCATCGCGGTGGATAGCTCAGTCGATGCATCGACGGATGCAATTTTCGCCAACGCCGTACTATCGATCGTCGCGCAAATCTCCGTCTGCTCCTCTTGAGTCTTCTGATTGAGCAGCGATCCGAGCTTTGCCTTTAAGGATGGGCGGGCCGTGTCACCCCACCAAGCCTTAATCTTGGGCGCAACCGCTGAGACAACAATAGTGCCTGCGATGGATACTCCCGCAACCGCCAACATTGCAACTGCAGTGCTCAAATCAGAGAACTCACTCGATTCATCATCCTCATCACGATCAACTTCAACCAGTTCAGCCTGCCCGCTTACCTGGTTGGTTTCATCGTCAAGAACGGCACCTCGGAAGGCACCTTCGGTGTTGTTCGAGTGTGCGAGGTGCGTTCCTTCGGGGATGATGGCGCGGTAGAGCGGTTCCTGGTTGGCCATGGCTGTTTCTCCTAATTTAGTTTGAATAAGCAGCGAGCTGAGACGTCGGAAGCTTCGGCGTTCCTGCCGAAGCGGACGCCTTCGCAAGCATAGTGCTGGGCACCTTCACCTTCGCACCATCGCCACTTTACTATCGCTCCCGGTGCTAATCTGGCGAACTATTAACCGACGCGCCAAAAATCACCGCTTCAAATACGAAGTTCACACCTATGACTCGGAGTCCTTTTGTTGGTGGAGGCTATCAGTAACAGACCCCCTGTGCCGCGTCATCAACTTGTGACTCATCGTCTCGAACCCACGAGAGAGAGCGGGCACATCCTCCTTGACCAAGGAGGATGTGCCCGCTTTATCGCAGAGCTACTGTCGTACTTTGGTGAGGTCAGTCTTCAGTTAGCCCTTCGGTGGGTAAGGGTCATTGCCATAGGAGTTGCGCTCACCAATGGTGCCGTCTCGCTTCTTGATGATGTGCTCACTATGGAGTTTCTGCGCCATCTCGCGTCCCTTGGCTTGTGCCTCAGCCTTGGTGTCGAATGTGTTGCTAGCCCGCTTATTGCCTAGGACGCGATTCTTCCATCGACCGTTCTCGCTGTATGTTTCGACATTGGCTGGCATGATGCTATCTCCTAAGTCGCTTTAGTGTGGCCGAGTATAACGGAACGTCAAGCGATGCTGAGGTCTGCACCCATGTCCGCAACCGATCTGTTATATATCAATCGTTCAAATGTCCGATGTCTCGAGTAAGTGCGACTTCGCATGTCTTCTGGAGTATTTCACAAGCGACGACGTAAACTTTGCAACAGTCAAGAGGCCGCAGGTGCCTACTGTGGTAGTTCTATGACGACAGTTCCGGCAAGCGCCAGGACACTCCAAGCACCTCCCGCCACAAGGGTGACTCCCACCAGCCGGGTAGCTTGAGCATGGTCATGTTCGTGCCGGAGATGGCGAGCGCTTCGCCGTCTGGCAACTCGAAGAGTTCGTGTGGCTCAAGGGCATGTCGCAGGGTACCGACGTGGTCGACCGACACGACACTGTTGTAGTGCTGCATCCACTCTTCGAATGAGTCGCCGATTTCGCCGATCTGTTGCCCCTTCATCAGCATGTTGGTGCGTTCCATGCGAAGAAAGTGCTGGTCGTACAGGCCACGGATGCGTGGATCGACACGCTCAACGCTCCGAGCTCGCCGTGCTGCCGACTCGATCAGGTCTGTCGTTGTGATGCCGCGATGTGGGATGGCTTTGAGCGCTTCGTGATCGACGGTGATGTTCGTGTGGTAGCGGTTGACCAGGGGAGTGAGCTGGGATACACGCTGTAGATAGGCTGCGTCGCGGTAGCCCCCCAGGAGCAACTGGCTGCCTCCCTCCACGATGCCGTAGCCCTGGCCGGGCCAGATCGCGTTCATGCGCTCGATGTCTTGCACGCCGAGGACGACCGTGATGCCGTCGCCGCCGGCCGTGGACATGAGTTCGGGCAGGGTATGGATGGGGGCGATGTTCGCCACCTCGTCCAGAGCAAGCATGCACCCGGTTGGGCGCTCTTCTGCCGCCGTGGTGCGCCACCGAGTCACCAGCGAGCCGACCAGCGCTGCAACGAAGGGTGCGACGACCTGTGTGTCGCTAGAACGCGCCTGCAGATACAACGTCGAATCACCATCGAAGAGTTCCGATAGTGTGAACTCCTCGCGTCCAGCCGGACAACACCGTTCGATCGATGGCAGGATGACGTTGCCAATCACAGACATCACATTCTGCCGAGTCTCGTCGGAGATCTTATCTTTGGAGAGAAAGTTCGCCAATGCAAGGCTCGCAGGATGTGTTGCCCCCCGCTTCCTCTTGAAAGCATTCTTAAGGGTGCCCATAGAATCAAATACGTCAGTGTCTGATTCCGAACTGCGTAGCCGCATCTTACGCACCAGTTCTGCGAACATGCTAGCAGGCTTGCGATTTAAAGCGCATGCCATCATGATTGGTGCCAAAGCCTGGATGGCTGCACCACGGAAGAAGTCGGCGTTGTTGACGGTGTGTTCGCCCACCAGGCTAGCTGACACGAAGAATCTGGCGCGCTCCTCAGCAACCTTCCAGTCTTTGCACCCCTTCAAGAAGTTCCAAGACTTGTAGTGCGTGGGTGATGCCGGATCAAGCGCGACGTGCACCACGTTGCCGCCTGATACGTCCGCCAGCTGCTGACGGGCGGACTCGGTGACCTCGATGATGTCTGGGTGCTGCTGCTGTCCAGGTGCCCGTGTCGACGTACACACGGCAAGGCCTGGAAATGCGGTGATGGACTGGACAAACACGCGCGTCGACTTACCAGACCGGGGAGCTCCTAGGACAGCCAGTGTTTGCTCCTTGGGGAGGTAGATCAAGCTGCCGTCGCTATCCTCCCCAAGATAGGCACCCTTGCCGCTCGAGAGTAGGGCACGAGACAAGACGAGTAGATCATTCATAGCGAGAAATCTCCGCTCTCTGAGACGTCATCGTCATCGTCGGCATCGATATCATCGGCATCTATGTCTGTTGCATCTGTATCGATATCAAGACCATCGTTGTCGGCGTCAAGGCCGCCATCTGACGGCTCGTAGAAACCTATTTCGTCGCCGGCGTCTACGGCGCTGTCCGGCAAATCCTCCTCTTCTACCGCCAAGTCATCCATGGAGAGGAAATCATCATCAGTGTTGTCGATGTCAGTGTCGTCCGTATCCAAGAAGTCATCCTGCAGGTCGGTGGTGTCATCGAAAGCCGATGGTGAGTCTTGCACTGCCATGTCAGCATGCTCATCTTCCGATATAGATATAAAGTCGTCGTCAAGTGCCGCATTGCTGTCGGAGAGCGACGCCTCTAGCTCTGCAATCTCGGTTTCTGATGTGAACTCCAGCTCGTCGCCGGCGTCTGCTGTGCCGTCCGATAGGACGTCCTCATCTGCTGGCGCGTCGGTAACTGCTAGAGGACTCTCGTCGACGTCATAGACATCAGTGTCGTCCGCGGCCAAAAACTCACCTTGAAGGTCGGTGGCGTCGTCAAGTGCCGCGTCGCTGTCGGAGAGCGACGCCTCTAGTTCCGCGACCTCGGCCTCGGATACGAAGTCCAGCTCGTCATCCTCGCTATCTACTGCCCCCGACTGATCTTCCATCGCAGGCTCAGCGGACGGCACAGCATCCAAGTCGACATCGCCCTCATCTCCTATGCCAGCAGCGTCTTCAAGAGCGGCGACGTCTTCGACTGCCATCTGTTCGTCGATGTCTAGTGAGCCGTCGTCAACCTCGGCACTCTCCTCAGAACTCTCTAGCGATAGATCGGATGACGGAACGTCGCTCGCATCGGACTCCGTTCCAAGCTCTCCATCAACTCCCGCCTCACTCTCCACACCCACGTCATCGCCGTCGTCCATCTCAGCATCAGAGAGGGCATCTTGGGTACCGTCGACGCTCTCAGCTACAGCTACCTGGTCAACGGCGGCAGACTCATCGCCAGAAAGAAAGTCGGGGCCAAGCTCCCCGTTGTCTTCCTCGCTGGCCACATCCTCGGCACCCACATCATCGTCAGACGGGACGCCATCGAGGCCGATCTCGCCGCTTTCGATCGCTTCAAACGCCACCACGTCAAGCGCGGAAGGAGACTCATCCTCCTCCCCGGAGGGAGCACCTGTCTCTAGAGCCGAAATGCCTTCGGCATCTACCGCATCGCCCACAGACTCCGCCTGCTCGGCCGGTGAGACGTCGACTGCTCCAGCCTGGTCTCCCGTCTCGAGTGAGTCCCCGCCGGCGTCAGACAGCTCATCTGTGCCAGGCGTATCCATCTCAAAGGCTTCGATACTCCCAGCATCGGAAGAGTCAAAGGTTGCATCAGAGACGGAGCCGGCCTCTTCGCTTGTAAGTTCAGAAGCATTCAATGATTCGTCGGTGGCTTCCACAGCATTGATATCGGTGGTATCGATACTTGATGTTGCTACATCGTGAGATGTGACGGGTTCCGCGACTGGCTGGGAGGAAGCAGCGATCGAACCTTGTTCTGCCGACGTATCGATGTGTGCACCCAACTGCAGATTGGCTTCCGTAACCTCTTCGTCTAAAGAAGTTGACGCAACGTCGAGTTTCGTCGGCGCATCACTATCGTCAATATGTTGCGCGCTACTTTCCTGCGATAGTGCTTTCCCGGCGGAAATGAGGTCGTTGGTGTCAGATTTCGTGGGTATCGTTGTATCACCGGAGGATACAGTATCAAGCCTCATTGAGTTGACTTCGGGCTCTGCCGTTACTGACGTTTGAGGATCGGTAGATAAAACTCTCTCAGAGGAGTTCTGATGTGATACTGGCGCGCTCTGACGTTGTTTATCTACCCCGGTGGTTGCAACAGGCTGTGCTGCGGGGGTCGTCGCAGAATCTATGTGTTGCTTTGCTTTGACCTCGCTAGTATTCATTGTGCCATTAGTAGGCGAAGATAGGTTGAGTTTTGCTTCTCGTCGAGCATCTAAAACTCTTTTAGGCACCTTGAGTCCGATGCCGCTGTCATAGAGAACTACAGGCACCTCTTTCCAGTTGGATGACATTTTTTCTTTGAAGTAGTCATTAATCGAATAATCTATAGGAAACATAGTTGGATCTTGTTTGCCGTTCTCAATGTTTTCTGGCAGCACGAGAATCCAATTCTGTCCGTCAATTTCGCTTCCAAAAATCCTGGTGACACCCCCGCGTTGATTAAATGAAACTATTGCATCAGGTGCAGTCATTACCGAAACTACAAGCTGAACATACTCTTCCTCCGTTACGCCTCCTTCGACATGGTGTGGCGGTTTTGGCTCTCCTGTTTTTTTGTCCCGACGAGGTCTTGTGCCATGTATCCCGATCCTCTGAAAGACTTCGTCAAAATTATCAGGGAGGAAACAATCGGGCATATCCTTAGGGTTGTAGCCATATTTCTGAATATCCGACTGTGCTTGTTCGCTCACAAATTCTCCTCACATGCAAATTAAACACGGCCACAGAGGAACGTCCAATCAAAAACTAGTCGTGCAGTGTCACTGCGCTTGCTTAAGTAATTATATCGCTCACAAATAGCGTTGTGACTTGCGCAGCCTGCTCTTCCCATTGAGAGCATTAATCGTCGTAATCGTAACAGCCTCGAAATCTGCCAATTTTGTGTCCAAGCTTTCTTAGGCTGTCTCGTGTTGGCATATTCATGACGTTTTCCAACCACTCCCATTCCTCGGCGGAAGGGGAGAATGCGCCCATCGTCATTTCGGTGATTGTATTCATGAGGTCTGCGCACTCTCTGTCGGTCAACGTGAGGGTAATCAGTTCGTTGTACCCTCGCTTTTCGTCGCCCGGGCGGTAACTTTTACTGTTGGTTGGATTGACGTCACTCATATATACTCTCCTGTACTATTACTTCAATAATACGACATATTTAGAAGAATACAAGTATATTATCGAGAGTGCTCTAGAAATGCACTTCAAAGTTTCACCTCAACCCATTCCGCATTTCCAGCAGCGTCAAAGGCAGTATCTTCTCCCAGAATTTTTCCCGCGCAACGCGTCGCTCCTTGATCCTTTGCTTGCGGAGTTCATTTTCTTCTTCAATGCGATTGTTTGCTTGCTGGATGGAAAATGCAAATTCTGCATTCCTCGACTGTTCTTGTGCTTTGCGAAGATTCAGTTCATCTCGTCGAGCAAACTGCGACTCGCGAGCGATTTGTTCGCTATGAAGATCGCTTGCATCGTTGATGCGCTTCCTTGCATCGGCCTCTGCCAGGGCAGCGTTTGCCCTGGTGTTGGTAAGACGAGTTTCGGCATCGATTCTGGCGATCTCAACATCCGTTGGTGCCACCGTCCGGGCGATCGCAATCTGCGTCTCGTATTGAATGTGCTCCAGCGTGGCCTTGCTCGTTGCGGCAATGCATTGTTGGACGTCTCGCTGGGTGGCGTGCGGCAAGACATCGAGGCGTTGCATGGCATCGATGAATACCGACAGGAGCTCCTTCCTCGCCTCTACCGTGCCGGGTGGCGTGAAGCCCGCGTTAGCAAATGCCGCCAGGAGTTCGTTGTTGGACAGTAGGCGGTACAGCGAATCGTCGACAAACTCGTCGGCGATGGCATCTTGTGGCCCCAGTAGCCCGATGCTGGCATCGTGGCAAATTTCTTCAATACCACGCAGGCTAAAATGCTTGACTTGGTCAATCTGTTTTGCGAGGTTCTGGACGACCTGTTCGCGCTCTACTTGCTCGGTCATGGTGTTCCTTTCTCAGTTGCCAAAGACGACGGCTAGCGTGTCGCCTTCGTAGGTGGTGCTGTTGGAGGTGACGCGGACGGTGACGTTGTGGTTCTCGATCGTGACGTAGCCACTGCCCTCGAAGTCTGTGATGGATCGCCCGATATATCTACCTGGTGGAAGGGCGCTACCAATGGCATGGACGACATGGTGTCCACCCGGCGGGGTGGGCGAAGCAATGGTGGGTGCGTCGTCCATGAGTTGCCGCGGCGCTGCGACTTCCCATTCTGGCAATGGCTGCGGCGCGGGAGGGGTGCGAGAAGGAGCGCGTGCATGTCGCTGCCGGTACGTACCAGGCGCACAGTAGGCGATAGCTACACCGGTCACGATGCCGGCAACGTAGATTGTGCTAATGATGAGAATGAGGGCGTACATCCGGTTAGCTCGTTTCATGGTTCGCGAGGTTTTGTTAGCAGTGATTCATTAGAAATATGATGTTGATGCACACGAAGATGAAAATGATGAAGTAGTCAATGCAGCCATACTTGCGGTGGTCCGAAGTGTCATTGGCTAAACTTGAGGCTACTTGCGGCTCTGGTTGTAGCTCTGGTGGATCAGGCTTGATGGCGATAGGGGCCGGCTCGGTTGGGAGTGGCAGCGCTCTCGGTACGTCTTCTGGGGTAGCAGCGGCCGGGGGAGTGCGCGGTGTCGGACGAACCTCCTGTGTTGAAGACCCGCAGTAACGGCAATGGTCGCCATACATGCGGTAATGGCCGCATGTTCCTTGTATAAGACCCTCTAACGTGTCGTTGAGTGCCCTGAGAAGCTCGGTACAGTCCAGTGGGCGTAGGTCTGGATTCTGAGACAGTGCGGCTCGCAGACTAGTCCGAAGACGAGGAGGAAGATCGTTCAAGCCGCGAGACTGCGCAATCATGTCTGGCGTGTCGATATCGTCGTCCCAGAGCCAACTGCGGTTGGCGTCGATATTATCCTGTGGAATGCCGTTTGAATTCTGTGGGTCAGGCGCATCAAACGGGCCGATACCAGAGAACAGGAGCTTGCTGATATGAAGCCCCAGCACGAAGATGTCCGATGCAAACGTGAGGCGTTGTGTGCCCTTGCATTCGGGAGCTCGCCAGTTGATGGTAGTGTCCGCGCGCTGCCCGTCGGATCCGCTACCAGCAAGGAGGAACGAGTCGCAGTCGATGATAGCGACATGACCTTCGCGGTCAATCAGGATATTTGAGGCCGAGAAGTCGCCAATCACGAACCCTCGTTTGTGAATATCGGTTACCAGAAGCACCAAGCGAATTGCGGCGATCAGACTGACTGGCAGTTCGTCGACCAAGCGCATGCCGTAATAGTCGCTAATCGCTGTGAAACGGTTGGTATCGAGTTGTCGAACGGCGACACCTATGACTTCGCCGTCTCGACTATACTTTACGAGGTACAACGGTGCAGCTACGGCATAATGTGCCTTTTTCTGCATCACCTCGAGCGACTCTCGTTTGAGGTGTGGCCCAATGTACCCAAGGCCGGTGTCGTGCACTGCTTGGATGAACATTTCTATGTCGTCACGCGGTTTATCGACATACAGCTTGGCTAGTAGAGGTGCTTCGACATCGCTATTCGGTGTGGTGTCGATTTCGTAGACCGCGGCATAAGCGCCATGACCGATTTCTCGTCCAAGATAGACCTTTCGATACCCATCAAGTTCAGGGCCGGACAGGTAGATTGCGGTCTTGGAAGGCTGCGGCAATTCCAACGTCGTCTCCCTTCGCACCCTGCTGGTGGATGAGTCCTTGCGAGATGCTGTCTATCAATTTCTGCTTTGATGTGCCGTCACGTAGATCGGTACTATCGAAAGCGGAGAGAAGTGAGTCGTGTACATAGTGAAAGGGTTTCTCATCTGCATCGCTCGTCGGTCTCCTCATCAGGAGGCGCTCGACGCCATCGGTCGTCAGCGCGATTTTGGACATTGTTGGATCGTTTATCTTGAGTTCTCGTGGGCGAGCGCCAGTCTCGATGTTGCCAATAGTGTTGACACTCCCGGAGTCCGACCGCTGGACGGGTAGGAGATTGAGGAACGGGCCGCTGTGCCCTTGCACGAAGAGCAGGCTGTCGCCGATCGATAGCACCGAGACATCGTCGTTCTCAATCACCGCGATGGCGAAGGTTGTTTGGACGTTGTTGAACTGCGGTGCTCGTGCATCAGAGGCTGGCAGCGCGTGTGCCCAGTTGCTCCACTCGCGTGTGACCTGGCCGAATAAGCGACGGCATATGTCTTGGGGTGACAGTGAGGACTCAAGCAACTGTGGTGACAACGAGCGAACGAGTTGAATCGCACGGTGGGAGCCAAGCGCGGAATGCCGGTGCGACCCGACGCCGTCAGCAACTGCCAGGACGATGTGACACCCAGTTTTTGTAGCGTATGTTGCATCTTGGCAGTGAGACTTGTCCTTTCCTTTAATTGCAGTGCTGAAGGTTGTCCACGACATCGTCTTGATATCCTATCGTCTCTGGAGATTTTGCCTTAGTAAGTCCCATTTAACGTAGTCTCGGTTCATGTATTCGTAAATTGAATCCGCGTCTGCATCTGAGTCGACGTTGATGGAGTTCGTCATACTGGTGCTGAGGAATTCGATAAGGCGAGCAGCCGATAATTTGTGAAGGTCGAACGACGAGCGTGGTGCGAGCTCCATGAGCCGATCGATGCTCGCATCGTACGTGCCAAGCGCGAAAAAGAGGATGCGCTTTGCGTCCTCAGCGGCACGTAGTTGCCGAGTAGCTTCTGGGATGAGTTCAGGGGTTGTCGCCACACCGTCAGTGATGACAAACAGTGAAGGGCGTGTGATCGTGCGACGCTCGACGTCGCGAATCTCCACGCGGCGCCTTTCGATGACGCTTAACGCCTCGATAATTGCCTCACCGAGTGGCGTCAGGCCAGCTGGCGTCGGTAGTTCGGGTGGCTCCGTGATGTCCACGCCGTAGTAAAATGGCCCGCTCGTTGCACGTGCGTTTGGGAACTGACACCAGTCGACATGCCCCGCGGAGTGGCGACTTGGGAAGTAGCCGAGGGCGAACTCGACACTTCCATCAAATCCTTTTGAGCTGTGCATGCTACTTGAATTGTCTGGGGAAACCAGTCGTCGTAGTCCGTCTTCGAGCGCAGCAATACGCGTATTGATTCGTGCGTCCCGTGATGGATCTTCGTCTTTCAGCTCGTTGTTCATAGAGCCAGATAGATCGAGAAGGATGGTCACCATTCCACGGTCATTGCTACGTTCTGGGTCTGGCTTTGGCCAGGGGATCACATTGCCATCTGAGGTCATTCCATACTCCTGTCGGGGTGTGAGGGATATGAAGGCTGAGAGAAGTTGGACGGCACAAAGCACTGCGTGCAGCGATTCCTGCGCAGCGCGATACCTGAATAGACATGTCGCACTCAGGATTGCGATGAGCGGTGCGGTAGAGTGCGTGCGTCCGACAGAGGGCGGAGACGAGCCTCGTGGCACGTTGTTGTACGGCGTTGTCGGGCGTTTGGTGATATGCCGTATCGGAGAGAAGCCTAGGGCGACTATGTTTGAGGGCCGGAACTGCCGATCATGGCGCTCATACCTATACAGGTGGGCACGTGGCACATCGCCTCAATGGAGGGGGATCGCTCGCTTATCAGAGCGCTCGCGTTATTAACCGTCATTGGTTTCACCTCGAATGAGCCACAGAGATACTGGGGGAGATGAGCGCATCGCGGAAGTCGCCGGTGATGTGTTCGTGATGTAGCCTGCCAACTGACTGGCAACTTCACAAGATTGTTTCTGGCGGTTCTCGGCAAGTGCCAATGCTGGAGGTGATTGTCCTGTCAAGAATTTTGCTGCGTTGTCATTGTGGACTATGCGGTTTCTGGCCGCTCGGTGGTCTATTGCTGCCAAGCGATGTTTGAGGATGCCTCCAACATGAGACCGCTCTACTGATGCCCGATCGTCTCGCCTGGTGAGACGTTCTATCCTCACCACTCCCACCCAAACCCGCCGAACAGCCCGCCATGCACGTCGCGCTGGGTGAGGGTGGCGCGCTGTTGGGCATCCAAGCTAGTGCGGTTGTACTGGGTGGCGGCTTGGGGGCGGGCGAAGGGGCTAGCCCCGGTGAACTGCCAGATGCTGACTGGCACCTCCCCAATGAAGCGCACCTGGATGGTGGCCAGCAGTGAGCGGGCGTGGAAGGCCCGGCTGGCCAGTGAGATCGGCGTGGTGGGCTCCTCGCCCGGCAGCGGCTCTGCCCGGAAGGCAAGGTCGTAGCGCGTCGCGTCGTGCATCGGGGTGCGCCTGCCGGTGGCGGGGTCGATGTGCCAGAAGTGGTCATTCCACCCAGCCCCTTCGACAGCACGGCTATTGACACTGAACTCCCCGCCCGGCTGCGCCGTGACATGAGCGGGGTAGGAGCGCGAGATGGTGACGAAGTCCAGCTCACCGGCCATGTTGGCCAGCCGGTAGTGCTCCACCGTGCCCCGCCACTGACGGTGCTCGACCACGATGAGCGTAGTGGTCTCCTCATAGACGATCCCGCCGTGCATCTCCGGCACATCCAGCACCAAGGGTGCCTGAGCATAGCGCCCGGCCACCAGACGGCTGTGCAGCAGACGCAATCCGGCCTCCTCCCGGGAGGCAATCGTCTCCATGCTGCACCCCAAGCGGCTCGCCATGGCCCGCCGCCGCTCCAGCAAACTGCCACTACCCGCCGTCTCAGGGCTGAGCGCAAAGGCTGCCAGCAGCACACCCACCAGCGGCTCATCCTGCTCACTCCCGCTCTCACTCAGGCTGTGAATGGCTGAGACGAAGCGATGACGTAGCCGCTCAAAGGAATCCTCCAAGCTGCCCCGCAGCACCTCGTCAACGATCGGGGCGTGCACCAGCCGCGCCGCCGTGAAGCCACTGCGCTTACGCAGCCACGCCAGCTCACGCAGCAAGGACGCCGCATCATCGGCATCGAGACGAGCACGGGACATGAGCAAGCCTCCTGGGGGAGTAGGGGCAGGGCGTGAGTCAGGAGCGGGATAAGCGGAGATGACGTCGCTGGGGCGGGGCAGCGACGAGGCGACCGACAGAGCTGTGCCGGCATTGGTGAGGTGCCTCCTGCGACGGGCCAGTCATGGGTGGTGACTCAGTCGTCGGCAGACGGGACGACCGCGAGCCAGCCTAGACCGAGCGGTCGGGACAAACCAGGAGATAGAGCGGGGGAGTCATTGAGCGGCAGTGCATCGTCTGTGCCTGGCTTGGCGGACTGGCTCCTTGCAGCCGTGGCCGTGCTGCCTGCCGCAGTGGGGGCTGAGCAGTGCTGCTCGTGTGCGTCAGCGGTGGACGCCTGAGCGAGCCCGCTTTTCCAACTTTCTTCCAACTTTGACGGCGCTGCGGCGCAGCCTGCCTACCGTTCTAACCAACGCCACGAGCCCGGGGCTAGATCGGCAGAAAACGCTGGTCTAGCGCGGCTCGTGGCAGGTGGTACGGCCCGCTCTCCCCAGAGCGGCAGCACGGGCCGTCGGCCCGAGATGACCAGCCTGGCTGGTCGTGTTTCTCTTCCTCTCCTCGAAAGGACTCTTCATGGCTTCTACCAATCTCAGTCTCTTCTCGCCCCAGCGCACCCGGATGGGGGTGGTGCTGGGCAATGGCCAGGCCCGGGTGACCAGGCGGGAGATCGAGCAGGTCGCCGCCCAGGCAGAAGTAGCCGCCCAGGCCGAGCAGGCCCGGGCCTTCCTGACCTCCCAGGTCCTGACCAACATCGCCACGCTGGTCACCCAGGCCGAGGCCCAGACCCGCATCGCCCCCGGCGGTGCCCAGTTCTACGAAGCGATCATCACGGGCTACGCCCTGGGCGCTGGGCAGCGGATCGGGCAGCTGTAGGCGGCCGGGCGCTGCGGTGCGTCGCTGACCCAGAGCGCGAGCTCACGCGCGACTGGTGGCGCGGAAGTACTCCTGAACTGCTGGAGGGCACCAGCGCTGACTGCTCGGCTGGGCGGGACTGTCGCCTCTCGGCGGGTCTCAGGATGGCCGGGGTAGTACCGCAACGTCGCCAACAACGCCGCCAACCCGGTGGCGAGCGCCCCGTCTCGCGCCTTCGTTCCTTCTCCTCACGTTCTTCTCTCTCTTTCTTCTCATCTTCGGAGGTTTCATCATGACGGTCGTAATCGGGATCCTGGCCCTCATTGGCTTGGCGGTGGTGGGTGCAATCGGCTGGGCGTTTGCCCACGGGGTGCGCGACGGACTAGCAACGTGGCGGGAGGCACCATCCGGTGGAACGAGTCAGCCGGTGCCCGTGGGCGCATCGCCGCTGTCGCTGTCTGCTGCGCTGCCGAGCAGCTACCAGGCCGGCCAGCTGGCCGGTGAGGTCGCAGCCAGCTGGCGCTCCGCACATCGGGTGGCCAGAGCAGTTGGAGCAGGCGTCCCGGCCAGCTCATCCTGGGCAGCCGCCCTGGCTCTGGGTAGTGAGCTGAGCCAGCAGCGCCAAGAAGCCGGCCGGGCCATGCAGGCAGCCATGGCCCAGGTGCTGCAGGACAACGAGCAGGCAGTGCGGGACGCCGCGGCTGAGGCTGCCGGAGGAAGGCGCGACACCAGTAGCGGTGGCGGTGTCACTGACGAGAGCAGCAGCAACAGCGCCAGTGGTGGCGGCGTGTCTCCTGAGGCGGTGCCGGATGCATCGGACAGCAACCGCACGGCAGAGGGTATGGCCCGTCCCACCTGGCCGGCTCACCCGCCCTCGCGTCGCCCGCCGCGGCCGCGTCCCAGGCGGTGCACGCAGCAGCGACCGGCT
>ERZ772946.244-NODE-244-length-24140-cov-12.0137_pt1 | contig 24140 bp, 20 predicted proteins | sample MGYA00511680_ERZ772946 | MGnify/ENA primary metagenome ERZ772946 (study PRJEB29015, sample SAMEA2737918) | human oral metagenome | biome: human oral; feature: human-associated habitat; material: dental | place: China | collected 2016 ... | reverse complement strand
TCGGTGCGAAACAGAATTGTGATTATACAGGAGCGATGCTTAAAGGGGGCTGAATACGCAAGAGAAATTTTAAAAAACGATTTGGAAAATTTTAAATTTTATAATGAAATTTTATGTTTAACACGCCTGAGACAAATTTCATCTCCAGCCTCCGTAAAAATTTTATAAATTTTGTAAACGACCTATCCAAACTAAAATTTGATTATACCGCGATATGCCGTAATATCGCAACCGCCGACCGCATCCATTCGCGCATAAAACCCGCTTGCAAAACACTTAAGCGCACGATTATAAGATTTCGCTATAATCACGTCCGATTTAAAATTTATCAAAATTTAAAAGGACTTTTATGCGCGCAATTTTTTCTATCTATATCTTCATCATCGCGGCCCTTATCGGCATCGAGCTCTCGCTCGGCGCACTCGTAGCACCCGTGGTATTTTTCCCGCAGCAGATTATCGGAGAGGGCGTGCTATCGCACTTTCAAAGCGGCAAGCTAATGAGCGAGATCTTCGTAAAATACGGCAGCATCCTCATCGCAGTCTCGATCATCTGCCTCGTTTTTGAGATGATAAATTTCAATAACAACAAATCGCAATCCTTTCGCTTGCGCCTTTCGACCCTGATGCTGACGCTCGTAAATATCATTTTAGCCCTACTTTTCGTGCTTTACTTTACCGACTACGTTATAAATGCCCAGAAGATCGGTGCAGAAGCGACGATGACGCAGGAATTTGCCCAAATCCACGCGGCTAGCGAATGGTGCATGAAACTCATCATCGTGTTTCAAACGGTGCTGTTTTTCGCAAAAATCCTCCCCGCCCTGGCTGCGAGAGATGGCGTAGCAGCGAAAGACGCGCGGGATGAAAATTAAAATTTACTACGAAGACACCGACGCACAGGGCATCGTGTATCACGCCAACTACATAAAATTTTGCGAGCGAGCGCGCAGTGAGGCGCTTATGCAGGCAGGAGTGGACTTCGCGCGCGCGGACGCATACTTCGTAGTTAGCGAGCTTTGCGCTAAATTCCTCCGCCCTGCGCACCTCGGCGACACGCTTGAAATTCGCACGAACCTAGCCGCGCTCAAAAACGCCAGCGCCCTTTTGCAGCAAGAAATTTACAAGATCAAAGATATTAAAAAGACGGATTTCAGCGAGCTTTTATACGCGCAAGACGTAAAGATCGCCTTCGTAAAAGACGGCAAGCCGATCAAATTTAGCGCCGAAATTTTAGAATTTTTTAAATCACTTTGCGCGCCAAGCCAAAACCCCTCTATTAAATCGCGCAAGCCTTAGCGTCGCAGTTTGCGCCGTTGTCGCAAATCCATTTTTGAAAATCTGCTTGTATTTCGTCCTGCCGAAGCTTGGAATGTCGCCGATCGTGCCCACCCCGCTGCGTATCATCACGGCGATCTACTATGCGATCGGCCGTCCGTGCGCCGCAGCGTCAAGCTGCTGCCTTGAGGCGATGACATCTCGCATCGGCGACCCCTTATAAAATTTCGCATCCGCAGTCTGCGCCGCTCTACTCCGCTCGCTGTTTACACTAAGTAGAGCGTAAATTTCGTCGCCGTCCGACTGCACGAATAATAGCTGCGCTTCCTCGCGACAAGCCATTTTATCCTGCGTAAAATTTCATCGTTGCTTACTCGCTCCAAAACAGAGTGCGCGAAATTTTGCTCGCTGCCTACTCTTTCCAACGCGAGCTGCGTGAAATTTCAATCCGTAGCGGGTACCCAAACGGCTTTGTTTTTGAAATTTAGCCTTGTGCGAACTTTCGTTTTTGCACGTAACCTCGCCGCGGCACGTTATCTCGCGCGATTATTTTTGTTCGCAACTTTGCTCTTGTGCGAAAGAGCATGCGCTAAATTTCCAAAAAGTTCGCTCTTGCGGGCTGAAATTTGCGCGGGTACCTCTCACCGAGCAAAATAAGGCGCATGGCGAACTTTCTTGGTTTCTGCGTTTTTCTGCCGACATAGCACGCGAAATTCTGCCGCGATAGCCTTGCTAAGGCGTGCTACCGGATTTTTACTCAAAATTTTTATACAAAAGCAAAATTTATGGACGAGCTGCTTAGTTTTGCGCCGCGCGGCCATCCCCGTATCGCGATTTAAATTCACTGCAGCTCTCGCCGCCACGTAGAATTTCCAAAAAATGCCGCTATCCTACGCCGACACGGGATTTTGCGAAGTGGTAATGTTCTTCGGCGGCGTAAAATTTCGCAGCGGGCAATACGTAAAATTTGATCCGCTTTGTTATCTTGCGACGAAGTAAATTTTGCGCTGCCACAAAATTGCGCTCAGCAATGACCCAGTCTGTATTCCTTTACTTTGCCTCAAAATGCCCCGCAAGCCGCGGCGCCCGCGCACAAAGCCACACACGAAATAAAAATAGCGCGCAAAGAAAGCGCTCAAATGCGCCTCACAGCAGCTCTTTTATCTTCTGCAGATCCTCTTTGAAAAGCTCCGCCTTGCTCGGATTTTGCGCGATGAATGCGGGATCGAAGCTTGGCACGAAGCTGATGCCGCCCTCGTTAAAGACCGAGCCGTGCAGCGCGTCCATGCCCGCCAGATCGCCGTTTCGCAGCACGATTTTACAGCAGAGCTCCCCTAGGCAGAGCACGACTTTGGGCTTTAAAATTTTGATCTCGTCGGTCAGATAGGGCGCGCATTTTAAGATCATTTCCGAGCTTATGCGCCTATTTTGCGGCACCGCGCACCTTATCAAAAAGCTAAAATAAATTTCTTCTGGCGCGCAAATTTGATCTAGCGCCGCTTCAATCTCAGCTTCCAAACCGCCGCCAAAACCCTCGCTAACGCCAGGCGCAAGAGCCACGATCATAAGTTTTACGCTCGCGGGAGTTTTGAAATTTTTGATAGTTTTGAAATTTTTAAAATTTTGCTCGCCGCCTCCCGTACGCGTTTTAGCAAGCTCGCAGAGATTGCACTCGGCGGTAGCGGATTGCAGCGCGTCCAGCGCCTTAAAAAATCGCTCGCCGCCGCTTAAAATTTCGGCGCCTACGTAGCGGTAGCCGAACGCTTTGTAATAAAGCAGCCTGCGTAGTTGCGAGCTTTGCACGGCGCGCCTACGATCTGTTTAAATTTCGCGCGACGAATCCGCGATCAAACTGCGCCAAATCTTTGTAAAATTCCGCTCTAAAGCCCTGCTCGCGCAAAAACGCCGACAAACTCTGCTTTTGATCGTAACCCATCTCGCAGGCTAGAAATTTTGCGCGCTGTGCGGCGATCAACACGATGCGTTTTAAAATTTCATCCCCCCGCTCGCCGCCAAACAGCGCCTGTTTCGGCTCTTGCAGCACGCGCGCGTCTAATTCGTAGGAGTTTGCGATGTAGGGCGGATTTGAGACGATGAGATCAAACTCGCCCGCAATCTCATCAGCGTAGGCGCAGTGCACGAACTCGACATCCGCACCCAAGCTTGCGGCGTTTGCACGCGCCACCTCAAGCGCATCCGCGCTGATGTCGCTAGCCGTGATACGGCAAGCAGGAAGTAGCTTTTTTAAGCAGATAGCGATTATGCCGCTGCCCGTACCGATCTCGCAAATGCGCGGCTCGCCCAAGCTCTGCGCCAAAGTAAGCGCCTTTTTTACTAAAATTTCGGTCTCACAGCGCGGTATCAGCACCCGCTCGTCAACGTAAAATTTAAAGCCCATAAACTCGCAGCTTTGCGTGATGTATTCAAGCGGGCGACCATCTTTAAATTCAATGATCTTAGCGCGAAACTCCGCTTCATGCGCAAGCTCTTCCGAGCATTTTAGCACGAGCTCTTCGCTGCTAAGTCGCTCGCAAAGCTTTAAAATTTCGCGCGCGACGTATTTTGAGCCGCACTGCTCCAGCCCCCATCTTAGCGCCTCAGCGATCCTCATCAAGCTCTCTTATGCGCTCATACAGGCTCGGGTGCGAATGATACACCGCGGCGTAAATTTTATGAGCGAGCGGAAACGCCTTGTTTTCGCTGCCCAGCTTCTTTAGCGCGCCGATCATGCTCTCTTTATCCTGCATGCTGGCACCATGCCGGTCCGCGCTAAATTCGTGCATGCGGCTAAGCTTGGAGATCACCGGCTCAAAAAACGCATGCAAAATCGGTGCAAACAAAATCATAAAAACCAGCGTCGCGCCGCCGTCTGCGTTAAGTCCCAGCGCGCCGAATACGCCTGCGGGGAGGTTTCCGAATACCGCGAATGTCGCGCCCAAAAGCACGAAGCTGAGCGCTAAGCCTTTCAAAATATCGCCGTGTTTGAAATGCCCGAGCTCGTGCCCTAAAACGGCTAAAATTTCATCCTCGCTCAGTTTTTCTATGAGCGTGTCGAAAAGCACGACCTTTTTCGTTGCGCCGAAGCCGCCGAAATAGGCGTTTAGGCGCTTGTCGCGCTTGCTCGCGTCGATCGTAAAAACGCCGCTACTTTTAAAGCCGCAGCGCTGCAAAAGCCCCTCTATGCGCTCTTTTAGCTCGCCGTGCTCTAGCGGCTGCATCTTATTAAACAGCGGCGCGATAACGGTCGGATAGATTAAATTTATCAGTAAAACTATGCCGAAGCTTAGCAGAAAGCCCCAGACCCACCAGTGCGCGCCCAGGCTATTTACGCAAAAAACGAGCGCAGAGGCTACCGCAAAGCCAAAAACCAGCGTGAGCGCGAGCGATTTTAGCGCGTCTTTTACGAAAACGGCGGGCGTTATCGTGGAAAAGCCTAGACGCCTGTCTTTGACGAAAGTTTTGTAAATCTCAAGCGGAAACGATATCGCGCCGCCGATGATTAAAAACGCCGTTACAAAGCAGCTTCCCGCCAAAATTCCGTCACCCGCTAGATCATATATCGCGCGCTGTAACGCGCCGGCGCCCGCAAGTATCCAAATAAGCGCCACCGCAAACGAAAAGCAGTGCGAAAATATATTAAATTTTAAATTTACCGCGCCGACCTCGCCTGCCTTGCGATAATCCTCCTCGCTAAGCACCACCGCAGGCTCTTTTAGCTTGGCGCGGATGAAGCTTAGTTCGAGCAGATCGAGCGAAATTTTATAAATCGTGTAAAGCGCGTATAAAAAGATCAAAAACCAAACCATCGCGCCTACTTTAGGCTCTCGGCGAGCGAAAGCACTTCGTAATATTCATTTTCCATACTGTTTAACGTTCCTCTTTTTTCTTCAAGTTCTTCAAAAAGCCCCTGCATTCCGAGCTTTTGATAAATTTCAGGCGTCGAGAGCGCGTGATTTAGCTCCTTTATGCGTGCCTCGATAGCCTCGATCTTAGCGGGGTATTCTTCTAAAATTTTATTCTGTTTGTAGCTAAGCTTCGCGGCGCTCGTCTTTTCCTTTTTGTTTTCGCGGCCGCCTTCTTCCGCGCTCGCGCTAGCGCCAGCGTCAGCCTCGATCTGATCGATCTCCGCAATCTCGTCTTCAAACTCCAAATACTGCGAATACGGCATTTGAATTTGATCGATCGTGCCATTTTTTTCAAAAACCCAAAGCTTATTCGTGATCTTATCGATGAAATAGCGATCGTGGCTTACGATGATTACCGCGCCTTCGAAACTTAGCAGATAATCCTCCAAAATATTGATCGTTGCGATATCAAGATCGTTCGTCGGCTCATCCAAAATCAAACAATCGTACTGCTCGGTAAAGAGCTTGGCAAGCGCCAGACGGTTCTTTTCGCCGCCGCTAAGAACGCCCACGGGCTTATCCAAAAACTCCTTCGGAAACAAGAAATTTTTCAAATACCCATAGACGTGCATGTAGCTGCCGCGGACGCTTATGTGATCGCCGCCGTTTGGACAGAAAATTTCGATTATGCTTTTATCGTCCGTGATGCCGCTGCGGGTCTGATCGAAGTAGCCGATCTTGATCTCGCCGCGTTTGATCTCACCCGCATCGATCTTGCTGCGACCGAGTAGAATTTTAAGCAGAGTGCTTTTGCCCGCGCCGTTGGCGCCTACGATGCCGATACGCTCGCCCTGCAAAACCCGCGCCGAAAAGCCCTTGAAAAGCACCTTGCCGTTTAAAATTTTACCGATATTCGTGCATTCAAAGAGCATCTTTTTGCGATTGTCGCCGCCCGTGCCGTTAAAGCTCCTACTCGCGCGCTCCAGCTCGAGCCGCACGCGACGGATCGCGCCCGGGTTTTTCTTCGCATCCTGTCTCATCTGCATGATGCGCGCCTTGCGCCCTTCGTTGCGCTTTAGGCGCGCCTTTACGCCGCGGTGCAGCCACTCCTCCTCGGCGCGCAGCTGTTTAAGCAGCGTCTCGTGGGATTTTTCGAGCGAAGCAAGCATCTCCTGCTTGCGCCTCAGATAGTTCTCATATCCGCCGTCGAAATTTGAAATTTTACCCTCTTCGATCTCGATACTGCGCGTCGCCAAGCGGTCGATGAAGTAGCGATCGTGGCTGATAAAAACGATCGTCTGCTTCGAGCTAAGCAGCATATCCTCTAGAAATTTCACCATATAGACGTCAAGGTGGTTCGTGGGCTCGTCCAGCAGCAGCACGTCGGGCTTTTTAAGCACCAGTGCGCCCAGTGCCACGCGACGAATTTCGCCGCCGCTAAGCGTGCAGACCGAGCGGTTTTCGTAAATTTTAAGCCCGAAATTTTGCAGCACCTGCTCGATCTTATTATCGATCTGCCAGCCGTCCTTGGCTTCGATAAACTTAATCAGCTCGTCTTGCCGCGCCAAAAGCTCCTTGTTTTCGGGCTGTGCGGCGATTTTGCTCGAGATCGCGTCGTATTCGCTAAGGGCGGCATAAATTTCGGCTAGCTCCCGTCGCAGCGCGTCTTTGACCGAGAGATTTTCGTCAAATTTAGGCGTTTGAGCGAGCATCTGGATATTTAGCCCGTTTTGAGTGATCACGCGCCCCTCGTCGGTCTCGCACAGACCCGCAATTATCTTCATCAGCGTGGACTTGCCGCCGCCGTTTTTGCCGATCACGGCGACGCGCTCGTTAGCGTCCAGTGCGAAATTTACGCCGTCTAAAACGACGTGGGAGCCGAATTTTTTCGTAACATCGATAAGCTCGATCAAAGCCAATTTTAAGTTCCTCTAGTGTTAAATTCGGTGATTTTACACAAAATTCTATTAAATTTTAATAACTTTTAAAGGTTCAGCGATGCAAAGTTTGGAATTTAACGGCCTGCGCGTAGAAATTTTCGCCCCGCACGCGCCGCCTTTTGCGTCAGCCACGCGTGCGCAGCCTCTTGCATCCGTACAGTCTACCCCCTATCCGAGCCCTGCTTGAGTGCCGTGCCGATCATCTACCTGCACGCCTTGGAGTTTAGCGCGGCCAGTGTGGGCGAAATTTACGAGCTCGTCTCGCGAGGCGCCGATTTCGTGCTTGCGGCGATCTATCTAAACGAGGCGCAGTGGGGCGATAAGCTTAGCCCGTGGTCGGCAAAGTCGCCGTTTAAGGGGGTGCGCGATTTCGCAGGCGGCGGCGCGGCGCACTTGGAAAAATTTACGAACGAGTTGATCCCGCGTATCGAGCGGCACGTATTCGGCGCAGGAAAGCCTTCGTGGCGAGCGTGCGCGGGATACTCGCTGGCAGGGCTTTTTAGCGCGTATGCGGCGTTTGCGAGCGATAAATTTCAAAAGATCGCCTGCGTCTCGGCATCGTTTTGGTTTAGCGGCTTTGATGCCTTCGTCGCCGCGCACTCGCCGCAAAGGGGGCTGACACACGTCTATGCGTCCTTGGGCGAGGCCGAGATGAACCCGAAAAATCCGCGCGGAGCACTATGTGGCGAGACGGCGCAAAATTTCATCGCAAAATGCCGCAGTGCGGGCGCAAAGGCGGAGTTTGAGCAAAATCCGGGCGGGCACATGCAAGATGAGATCGCAAGAATTTCAAAAGCGCTTTTGAGCCTCGTAAACTCCTAAAATTCGAGTAAATTTTAAAATTTCACGGCGCGACAGAATAGGAGCAGCGAGAGATCGAAATAAACGAACCGAGAAGTGGCACGAAGCGTAAATTTAAAGCTAGTCGCCGCTAGAATTTCTCGCGCAACGGTTTTTTGTGCGATGCAATGAAATTTAGAACAAACCTGCGTTAAAATTTTATGGCACAAGCGGTGCGGCAAGAATGGCGCACCGCAATTCGGCGCGAATGGTACAGCGCATCCGTCGGTGCTTTAGCGGCTTTGATAAGTGTGAATCGGTTTTGAGCGTAAATCATACGGCAGCTCGTCGCTGTGGCATGGGGTGGGGTGCAAATCGCAAACGAGCCGCTACCGAATTTTGCTAAACGGCTTGATGCAAATCGCGAGCAGAGGCTGTTAATTTTCGTAGAAAAGTACGGGGCTAGTGGTTTAAAATTTCAAGCGAACAGTCGTTATAAAATTTGAAGCAAATCATCTCGCAGCTAGGATTTAGCGCGCCTGCAAGCTAAATTTAAACAGCAGCGCGCCGTGTATGATCCCGCCGTTTTGTTTAGTTTACCGGCGGGCTAAATTTACCGCTGAAATTTCAAAATTTACACTGCACCAAAGAGCGCTTTGGCGCTACGATACGTGCCGCTTAGTTTAAATTTTAAAATTTAGCGTCGGGCGGGCGCACTTAGCCGATACCTGCCGAATTTGCGGCGGCAGAATTTGCAGAATTTTGTCCTGTGAAATTTCGCGGCGCATGCTTCATTATCAGCTCTCTACTGAGCGCTTTGCCCGACGCACGTTTCGCCTTTTCTCTCGCTATACAGACAGCGCCGACCGCTCCATTACTCGCGCTCACTATGTCATTTGCTACATTTGCTCGGAACCAACTGCGAAAAGCTGCAAATGCACCGAATTCTAACCGCACGCCCTAAATTTCACCGCCTACGCAAAGGGCAGAATTTTTTTGTAATTGCTCCACAGCTCGCTCTGCTCGCCGAAATACGCAAGCAGTCCGCGCGCGTTGCGATCGAAAGGGTTGGGCTCTTTATGCAGCGCGATACGCTGCGACAGGCGCAGATCGTAGGTGTTGTATATCGCAGAATACGGCACCGGAAAGTCCGAAGCGTAAAGCAGGCGCGAGTGCACGTCCGTTTGGCTCGCCAGATGCGGCAGAGCCTTGGCGCGCACCGGCGTCATCAGAGCAGAAACGTCGGCGTAGAGGTTTTTGTGCGTGCGCAGAAGTGCCAAAAGCGCGAAATAATCGTGTCCGAAATTTCGCGGGCGGCGCGAGAGCGCACGAAAAATATGTGAATACTCATAGTTAATCGCCATGTGCGCGCACACCGTCGTAACGCCCAGCTCAAGCGGCGCGTAGATCATCTCCAGCGCCTCGCAGTGGCGCGTGCTCGGCACCGAGCTTTCGTTGCCGACGTGGATCACCAGCGGCAAGCCGAGCTTGGCGAGCTTCTCAAAATACGGCACGTAGCGAGGCAGCCTCGTATCCAGATCCCAATAGTTTTGTAAAAATTTCGCCCCCTTAAATCCGAGCTCGAAGCAGCGATCGATCTCATCGAGCGCGTCCGCTCGCTTTGGATTGACGCTAAAAAAAGGCACGATGAGATCAGGGTTTTTTTGATAAATTTCAAACACGCTGTCATTGTCCGCGCAGACGGTCTTATCGCGATGGATTAGCTCGCCCGCATCGCTAAATTTAGCATCCACGCCGAAAAGCACCGCCTTTTTAACGTATTTCGAAGCTCTAAGCCCGCCGAGCAGAGCGTCCACATAGGCTTCATATGGCTCTTTGATCGCGCGCGGTACGTCTATGCCGAAGCGCCTGCCGAAAAGGCGCAACGCGAGCCTGTCGTAAGGGCGGTCGAAGCGCACCTCCTTGCTTAGCAGATGGACGTGAAAATCAAGCGTTTGCATCGGGGATCCTTGGAAAAATTTTGCCGAGTTTATATCAAATTGCGGTAAATAGTTAGAATTTTAATTCGGATTAAAATTTACGCTCCGTACCTTGCCTCGCATAGAATTTAGCGCGGACGTAGTCCGCCCCTTATAAAGCGTCGTCGGGGGTTAGGTGGGGGTTTGGGGGCGGAAAGGGGAGCGACCTCGCAATTCAAGCCTCCTTTCCGCCCCCAAGATATTTCATCTATACGTAAACGCAATAGTACGTTCAACAAAATCAGGATTTACACAACTAGAGTTTTAAACAAAATTTTAAAATGTAAAATTGTAAAATTCCACTAACTGAAATTTATAACTTTACAGCCAAATTAATAGAATTATGCAGCGAAAGTTTAGCACTCCATGTTATCGAACTTGCCGTACGAATATTTTTTTGTGGATGGAATATTTTAAGGAAAAATAGGCAAAGGGCAAAGTATGTAAAAGAGCGATTACGCACAAAATAGCCGATGTTGATACAAAAGCAAACCTAAAAGAATTTTCGGCTACAATTTCCCCCAAATAAAGGCAAAATATGAAAGAAATCTCGCTGCTAAGGCTCTCGCTCGCAATCTACGTCGATATGTTTTTGCGCCTCGTGACTACGTTTATCAACACCTACATGATCTCACGCGTGGACGTCTCGCTAGTGGGCGCGCTGGGGGCGGGCAACGAGATATTTTTGCTCTTCATCACCGTTTTCGGCTTCCTCGCCGTTGGCTGCTCCGTGCTCGTAGCGCAGGCGCTGGGGGCGAAAAACAAAGTCCTAGCCATGCGCGCGATCCACACGAGCATCGCATTCAACGCGCTAGTGGGGCTTTGCAGCGGCGTTTTCGTCTTTAGCTGCGCGCCGTTTTTGCTACACGCGCTGCAGGTGCCCGCCGAGCTTTTGAGCGAAAGCGCGATCTATCTTAAGGTCATCAGCATCGTCTTTGCGATAGACGCCGTCGCGATCGTGCTTAGCGCTATCGTGCGCGTTTACGGATACGCAAATTTCATCATCGCGGTCTCCATGGTTATGAATTTAGTAACTCTCGCGGGCAACTACGTCGTGCTATTTAGGCCGTTCGGACTGCCGTACTACGGGCTTGAGGGCATTGGCGTGAGCACCATCGCGGGGCGCATGATCGGCGTATTTTTATTCTTTCTCATCATCACGAAGGTGCTAAAGATAAAATTTTACCTAACGATGTTTTTAAAGATTCAGTTCGCCACGCTGCGCAAAATTTTATCCGTAGGGCTTCCGAGCGCGGGCGAAAACATGCTGTGGATCGTGCAATATCTAGTCGCTTTCGCCTTCGTAGCGAGCATGGGCGAGGCGAGCCTTACCGTACAGACGATCTATTTTCAAATTTCATCATTCATCTTCTTCGGCGGAAGCGCGATCAGTATGGCAAACGAAGTGATCGTAGGCCGCCTCGTAGGCGCTGCCAAGCCGCAGGAGGCGTACCGGCACACTTTTACCGCGCTGCGCTTTGGGCTTGGAGCGACGGCGCTTTTCGTCGCGATAGTGTTTTTAGCGCGCGAGCAGATCATGGAGATGTTGAGCTTAAACGAGGCGCACAAGCAGGTCATGCGGCCGCTTTTTTACCTCACGCTGGGACTTGAGTTCGGACGGACGCTTAATATCGTATTCGTAAACGCCCTGCGCGCAAGCGGCGACGCAAGGTTTCCCTTTGCGATGGGCGTGATCTTTATGTGGGGCGTCTCAATCCCCGTGGGCTGGTTTTTGGGCATTCATCTGGGGTATGGAATTTTGGGCGTTTGGATCGGGTTTTTCTGCGACGAGTGGCTACGCGGTAGCGCGAATACGGCGCGATGGATAAGTAAAAAATGGCAGAGCAAAAAGTTAGTCTAAATTTGCTAGGCTTGCCGATAAGTCTGCGTTTTAAGCGGATGAAATACGCGCGCATCCGCATTAGCAAGGACTGCGAGATCAGCGTGAGCGTGCCGCGCTCCTACACCGCGGCGCAAGCGAAAGACTTCATCCTGAAGCACGAAAGCTGGATCCGCCAAACGCTAGCGCGACTGCAAAGCAAACTTTTAGCAAGCGACGAGGTTAGAATTTTAGGCAAAATTTACAAGCTGAAATTTAGCCGCGAGGCTGAGCTCAGTACAAACTGCGGCGCGAATAAAAATTTAGACAATGGCGGCACGCGAGGCTGGGTGAACTGGGCGAATGACGATACGAATAGTCACGCGGGCAGCGTAAATTCAGCTCATTTACAAAGCGGCGCAGGCATAAGCGGTAGCAGTACAGGCGGCTATGTGGGCGGCAGCCCAAATAACGGCACGGGCGGCATGAATTACGGTGCGGGCGGCGGCACGGCAAGTGAAATTTTAAAATTTCACTCGGGCGGGCACACCTCGCAAAATGGCGCGGCGAGCGAAAATTTGAAATTTGACCTACCTGGCGATGCGGCGCAGGGGCTAGCGCAACAGAGCAAAATGCGGCAAAACGGCGGGTTTATAAATACCGCAGTGCAAAATGGCGCAGCGGACGCAGATTTGGAATTTAATCTCGCGCGAGAGGACGCAAGCCTGGAAGGCGGCGAAAATTTAAAATTTCACTCAAATGCTTTGGGCGCGGGGGGGCAAAATTTAAATCGCGACGGCGCACAAAATTTAGCGGGCGAGGGGTTTTTAAAATCGAGTTGTATCCAGACAGAAGTGCTAGAGCAAAACGGCGTTGAACAATCCTGCGGCGAAATTTTAAAATTTAATCCTGCCGCAGGAGACGGAATTTTAAAATTTAAACCCGCCGTGAACGAAAGAACTTCAAAATCCGCGAGCGAAAACGTGCCGCAAAATGTATCGCAAAGCGCGCAAGCGGAGGAGTGCTACGAGCCCAATTTTACGATCAAAAATTTTATCCAAAGCTCTAAATTTAAAGATAAAATTTTTATGTCACGAGACGTGATCTTTTGCGAGAGCGAGGGCGAGTTTGCGGCGTTTAAAAAGGCCTTTGCGCTTGAGCTTTATCTGCGCTATATCGCGAAGCTTTCCCCACGGATAGGCCGCAAGATCGCGCGGGTACGGGTGCGCAAAATGCAGACGCGCTGGGGTAGCTGTAACCACGCCAAGGGCTATCTCAACTTCTCGCTAAGCCTGATAGAGCGGGATCCGCGCTTCGTCGAATACGTCGTGCTGCATGAGCTCGCGCACCTCATCCATGCAAATCACGGAGCGGATTTTTACGCGCTCATCGCGCAGATCATGCCCGATTTTAGGGCACGTATCAAGCTAGGCAAGGGCTAGTTCGCGAACGGGGCGCTCGTTTAAATTTTGCGTCACTGCGGCACGATCTTTGCAGCCGATAAATTTCAACCGATCTTTTTGCTGTGCCGTAGCAGGCCGCAGCCAGTCCGAAACTTGCGCGGCAAAGGCGGCTAAATTTCGCAAATTCCACGCATTTCTCCATCGCAACCAGCAGAAGCCAGCGCGCGGTAGGACTGAAAAAATAGTGGTGTTCGGGGATCTGCTCCATTATAAATTTTAAAAAATCGTAAAAATATTCAGGCGCAAATTTAACCTCGGCGCTCGTTAAACTATCGCCCAAATAGCAGATTTCGCCGCCTAAAATCCTCGCTTTTACCGCGGGGTTTGCATCTATGAAGCTTCTGGCACCGGCAAAGCTCAGGCAGTCCGCGGTCGCGTAATCTTTTAAATCCCGCAAGACGGGCTTGGAGCCGATGAGGGCGAAATTTTCCTCTATAAATTTCACTCCGCCCTCGCTTACCCGCCAGCGATCGCCCAAGCTCGATAAAAACGCAAACATCTCATCATCTGCGGATCTGAAATTTACAGGCTCATTTTTGCGATCCATCTTTGTCCTTTTTAAATTCATAGTTGCTTTTATTTTGAAATTTTTACGATAAAGAACAGAAAATATGTTTGATTTAATCTTTTTAAAATCATTATATTAAATTAGACTAATCAAGGTTTCCCGAGCTCTTTTTATTTCAAGCGAAATCCTTTACCGCCCTTTAAAATTCAACCAATTCAAATAATCGTTCTTTCTTTATTTTTTTGAACTTTATTTATTTGTTATCATCAGTGAACTGTTCTTTGACAAGATCTTTGATATCGCTTTTAATACTTTTAGTATCAACTATTGAATCCTCACCCAGCTTCTGAAATTTTTCTTTATCTGCCTTCGTATATTCCTGTTCATCATCATATTTTTTTGTGATCAACCGAATCATCTTGCGACGCAAAAACTTCTCATCTCTAACATTTGACCTCTCTTTGATCCACCCAATTAGTAATACCATCAACATTATAAAACCAATATAACCTAGAATTGGATACATAATCGATACTAATTTTTTAAAGCCCATAAAGGATAATATATACCCTACAACTACGGTGCCAATCATAATTGGATAAAAACGTTTTGATTGATTAGATGAGAAACGTTTTGCTAAGGCATAGAATAAACTGAAAGCAGTATTAAAGATCAAGCCGAAGATAACAAGTGCATACACAAACGCAAATGCAGGATGAATCTGTTTGGCAATAGCCAACATAGGAATATCAACAGTCGTTGCAAGTTTTACATTTGCATATAAGATACAGGTTGTAACTGTGATGATAATACCGATTATAAATCCACCCAAAGTACCACCTTTTTCTGCTACACCAATCCTCATAATGGATCCCCCTAATACAAAAGCCATTGATACACCTGTCATAACGCAGAGCGAAAAATAATTCAGAACAGAAAACCAGATATTTGGCATTGGAGTAGAGATTGTATTTGCAATTGTTTCTAATTCTTTAAAATCAAAACGTTGACTTGCAAAGGTATACACTGCCATAATCATAATCATGATAAAAATAATAGGCGTAAATATTCCGATCACATTCGTGATTTTTTCAAAATTAAGAAAGCTAACAAGGATTATCAATACGGCACATAGGAGTGCTCCTGACCAGAATGGCATGCCAAATTGCTGATTAAGATTTGATCCAGCCCCGGCAATCATGACAAAACCTACCACAAAACAGCAAATAATTAAAGAAATATCAAGAATTTTATTAGTGATAGATCCAGCAATTTGTGAAAGAACTTCAAAGTGATCATTGGATCTAAAATAACTACCGAATGTAATAATGATTTTACCAAAGACGGCATTGAGAATACCAAGAATAACGGCTCCAAGAATACCCCATTTGCCAAAACTGACGAAATATTGCATCAGATCCTGACCGGACGATAATCCAGCACCGACAATAACCCCAACATATGCTAACGCTACATTTAAAATTTGTTTTAACATCATCCTACCTCTTAATTATAAAAATTTTAATTTGCTTTACTAATATTAAGAATCTTTAAATTTAAATAATATTAAATGCTAATTAAATTTTATCCAAATAATGACACGAAATTTACACCGAAATTACATCCAAACTCTTAGCGAGATTCCAAGCGAAAATCCCGTACTTTGGTGAATAAAACCGCAAGACCACCGCTCAAAACAGATCAAGGCAAATCAAGGCAATTTACTTGAAAAAATTCTTGATCTTATCGAGTATCCCCTCGTCGTCTCCGCCCTTGCTACCGAAGCTTTCTTGAAGCTCGCGCAAAAGCGCCTCCTGCTTCTCGTTCAATTTTTTAGGAGTTTGGACGTTTACCTGCACGATCAGATCGCCGTTTTTCTTGGTGCGGATATTTGGCGCGCCTTCGCCGTAGATCGTGAAACGCTGCTTGTCCTTCGTGCCTACTTTGAGTTTCAGCTCCGCCTTGCCACGTGGCGTCGGCACCTCGATGCTCTCGCCCAAGATCGCCTGCGTGAAAAACACCGGCACCTCGATATACAGGTCGTCTCCATCGCGTAGGAAGTGGCTGTCTTCCTTAACGCGCACTATCACGTACAGATCCCCGATCTCGCCGGTTTTGGAGACGTTGCCCTTGCCGCTTAGGCGCACGCGCTGTCCGTCGTCTATGCCTGCGGGAATGTCAAATTTAAGGCTCACGTCCTCTTCGGTAAAGCCCTTGCCGCCGCAATCCTTGCACCTGTCTTTTACGATCTCGCCCGTGCCGCCGCATTCGGAACAGCTTTGGATGAAGCTCATATATCCGCGCCTAACCGCGACGCGCCCAGTGCCGCCGCAAGCGGAGCAAGTATGTCTTTTTTTATCCTTCGAGCCGGTAGCGTCGCAGGCAGAGCACGGCTTTTTGATTTTGTATTTTATCTCCTTGTGAACGCCCTCTAAAGCCTCTTTAAATTCCAGCGTTACGGCCAGCTCGGTATCTATGCCGTATGGATCGCTAGGGCGTGAACGACCGCCTCCGCCGAATGCTTGCTCGAAAAAATCGCCGAAAATCGAGCTAAAATCAAATCCTCCGCCGCTCGCGCCGCCGTATGCGCCGCTGATGCCCTCTTTGCCGTAGCGATCATACATCCTGCGCTTTTGATCGTCGCTTAAAATTTGATACGCTTCGTTGATCTTTTTAAATTTCTCCTCCGATTCCTTGTCGCCTTGGTTGCGGTCGGGGTGGAATTCCAAAGCGAGCTTTCGAAACGCCTTTTTTATCGTCTCGGCGTCGGCATCGCGCGCCACGCCTAAAATTTCATAATAATCTTCTTCCACGAAATTCTCCTTGAACTATACAAAAGGGGCAATTTTATCTAAATTTAATAAAACGCAAGTTAAGACTTAACTATTTTTATGTATAATGCAATATTTAAAATTTCAAATCAACGATGCAAAGGATAAAAAATGATAAATGTATTGATGATAGAAGACGACAGCGAGTTTGCACAGCTTCTAACCGAATATCTGGCTAAATTTAACATCCAAGTTACAAACTTTGAAGACCCGTATTTGGGCATTAGCGCAGGGATCAAAAACTACGATCTACTGATTTTGGATCTTACGCTTCCTGGGATGGACGGACTTGAGGTCTGCAAAGAGATCCGCGAAAAATACGATATTCCGATCATCATCAGCTCGGCTAGAAGCGACGTGAGCGATCGCGTCGTAGGCCTTCAGATCGGCGCGGACGATTACCTGCCGAAACCTTATGATCCAAAAGAGATGCACGCGCGCATCATGAGCTTAATTCGCCGCTACAAAAAAGCTAGCGAGAAGGAAGAAACCGCCACGGATAGCGTATTTCGTATCGACGACAAGCGCCATGAAATTTACTTCGGCGAGGAGTCGCTCGTGCTAACGCCTGCGGAGTATGAAATTTTAGAATACCTAATCAAGCAGCATAGCTTTTCGGTATCTCGCGAGCAGCTCGTATACCATTGCAAGAGCCTAAAAGATAAGGACTCAAAGAGCTTAGACGTCATCATCGGACGCCTACGCACCAAAATCGGCGACAGTTCCAAAGCGCCTAAGCATATCTTTTCGGTTCGCGGTATCGGCTACAAGCTCATCGGATGAAACACTCCTTAATCACGAAGATCACCGTATTTTTCGTAATCGCGCTTATTCTGGTATGCACGCTTTTTGTCACTTTCGGGCGCATCCAGATGAGCAAAGCCCTGGGGGCGATGCAGGCAAACCAGATAAACGCGGTAAATTATCTACTTGAGCTTTACAAACGCAATACCCCGCCTAGCGACATCGAGCAGTATTTTTCAAATTTCGGACTCGAGCTCGTCAAAGACAAAAACGTAATCCAAAATATCGGCACCAGCGGGAAGAAATTTTTCGTCCAAGACACCTCCATCGGGGAGTTTAGCTCGGTCGAGTACAATAACTCGCTCTTTTTAAATATCAAAAACAACTCCTTCATCGTCGTTTTTGAAAGTATCGGCACCAAAAATTTAAACGATCCGCTCTGGGTCGGGTTTTTCCTCACCGTCGCGGTTTTGGTTTCGCTTTATCTGTCGATCATGAAGAGCTTCACGCCGCTAAAAAAACTAAGCAAAAATATCAAAAAATTCGCTCAGGGCAACTTGGACGTAAATTTAGCCGCCGCACACAGCGAGGACGAGATCGGGCAGGTCGCGCAGGAATTTAACAACGCGATCGCCAAAATTCAAGAGCTGATCCGCTCGCGCCAGCTATTTTTGCGCACCATTATGCACGAGCTCAAAACCCCGATCGGCAAGGGCAGGCTCATTACGGAGATGCTCGAGGACGAGACGCAAAAGGTGCGACTCGTAAACGTTTTTGAGCGGCTTGAAATTTTAATCAACGAGTTTGCTAAAATCGAGCAACTCCTCTCAAAAAGCTACTCGTTAAACTATCAAGACTACCATTTCAGCCTCATTTTAGAGCAGGTAAGAGATATGTCGATGCTCGATAATTGGGATGAGCTCATCAGCGAAAATATCGAGTGCGACGCGGTGATAAACGTGGATTTAGGGCTGTTTGCGCTGGCGATCAAAAATTTGATCGACAACGCCTTAAAATATTCCGCCGATAAAAAGGTCGCCATCATCTGCGACGAAAATAAGATCAGCGTCGCCAACCGCGGCGCAGCGCTTGCAAAATCATTCGAGCACTACAAGCAGGCCTTTATCAGAAATAAAGACGAGAAAGCCACCGGCATGGGGCTTGGGCTTTACATCATCGATAAAATTTGCGAGCTGCACAAATTCCGCTTCGAGTACAATTACAGCGACGGTACGCACTACTTCTCGATCGTCTTTTCGCCGAAGGGCGCTATATGAGCGGCACAGACAGGTTCGAAGAGCTCGTCGCAAGCTTTGAAAAGCTTCCGGGCGTGGGCAAAAAATCCGCCCTGCGCTTTGCCTACTACGTAAGCGTGCAAAACTCCTTCCTAGGGCTAAATTTAGCACACAATATCGAAGAGGCGGTGCGCGGACTGCACAGATGCCGCATCTGCGGTGCGGTATGCGAGGGCGAGATCTGCGAATACTGCGCTGACGATGAGCGCGAAAGCGATAAAATTTGCATCGTCGAAAATCCAAAAGACATCTTTATTTTAGAGAGTAATAAAATTTACAACGGTCGCTACTTCGTGCTAGACGCCGCCGACGAAGATAAAATCGCGGCGCTACGCGAGATGGTGAGCCAAAACGGCGCGAGCGAGCTCATATTTGCGCTGACGCCGGGCATTAACTCAGACGGCATCATGCTCTACGTCGAGGACAAGCTCGCGGATCTGGGTTTGAAATTTACCAAGCTCGCTCAAGGCGTGCCTACGGGCGTAAGCTTAGACAACGTCGATATGCTCTCGCTAATAAAGGCGATCAACGGGCGCACCGATATTTAAAATTTCGACGAAATTTTAAATTTATGCGGATAAATTTATCGGCTAAATTTAAAGCATAAAGCGGCGAATAGACTTTACCGCGGAGCCCGAGCGGCGAAATTTTGGGCGTTAAATTTAAATAATGGACGTGCGATGAACGCGATGAAATTTACTGAAATTACGCGGCTTTGGTGCGCGAAACGATGCGGCAGGCACAGCGACAAACGGCGCCTTGCTCGCTGCGAGCTTTAACGGCAAGTTTGAGCCGTAAAATTTTAAGCGCTCCGTTTCAAAGCGGAGTTTTAAGCGCGGAATTTTGAGCGCTAAATTTTAAAAGGCGAAATTCTAAAGGTAAATTTAGATCGCTAAATTTTAAACGCGGTTTGGCAGCTACCGAGACTACACAAAGCTGCGAGCTCGTAAAATTTAGAGGCGAATTTCAAGGCGCGCGGAATGGTTTAAATTTTTAAATTTCGCCCACGCGGGATTTAAAAATTTAAACGAAATTATTTAAGGAAAAAGGTGAAAAAGGTTCATTTTATCGGCATCGGCGGCATAGGCATCTCCGCATTAGCGAGATTTTTACACGAGAAAAATTTTATCATCTCAGGCTCTGATATCAAAGAGAGCGAGACGACCTACAAGCTAAGAGCGGACGGCATGGAGATCATCACTCCGCACGACGCTTCGGCGATCAAAGATCAGGAGATCGTCATCTACTCCGCCGCGATCAAAGAGGACAACGTCGAGCTGCAAGCCGCACGCAAAAAGGGGATCGTCTGCCTCTCGCGCAAGGAAGCCCTGCCCTTCGTGCTAAAAGACAAGCGCGTCTTCGCAGTCGCCGGCGCGCATGGCAAAAGCACCACGAGCGCGATAACCTCGGCGCTGATAGACGGCTCGGTTATCATCGGCGCGATCTCCAAGCAGTTCGGCTCGAATATGAAATACGAAAACAGCGAAAACATCATCTTTGAAGCCGACGAGAGCGATTCGAGCTTTTTAAATTCCAACCCCTACGTCGCGGTCGTGACCAACGCCGAGCCCGAGCATATGGATCATTACGACAACGATTTGGATAAATTTCACGCGGCGTATCGCGGCTTTTTGGAACGCGCCAAGATCCGCGTGATAAACGCCGAAGACGAGTTTTTAAGCTCCATCAAGCTCGGCTGTATCAAGCTCTTTCCTTCGCGCGACATAACGGATCTAAAGGTGCTGCTGCGCGATCATCAGCCGTTTATGAGCTTTAATCTTAAAGAGCTCGGGCGCTTCGAGGTTTACGGGCTAGGAAGGCACATCGCCATAGATGCGTCGCTAGCGATCCTAGCCGCGGCGTGCGAGACGGGGCTAGAGCAGATCCGTAAAAATTTACTAAATTACAAAGGTATCAAAAAGCGCTTCGACATCCTGTGCGCCACCCCAAACTTCGTGCTCATCGACGACTACGGCCACCATCCTACCGAGATCAGAGCGACTCTGCAAAGCGCGCGCGAATACGCTAGCCTGCTTGGGCTTAGCAAGATCACGGCGATCTTTCAGCCGCACCGCTTCAGCAGGCTTAAGGCGAATTTAAACGCCTTTAAAGAGTGCTTTGCGGGCGTGGAGGAGTTAGTCGTACTGCCCGTTTACGCCGCTGGCGAGCCTAGTAACGGCATCGATCTGAAAGAGGAGTTTAAGGGGCTCGGAGCGCTATTTACTGAGCGGGTCTTTAGAAACGGCGAGCGGATAGAATTTAGCGATATTTTCGGCGTCCGCCACATCATAAACGACGGGCTCGTGATCGGATTTGGCGCGGGCGACATCACCTATCAGCTGCGCGGAGAATTTTAAGCTTGAAAGCTCTCGCCAAATTTATTAGACAAACTCCGCTACGGGCGGGCAAGGATAAAATTTGAGATTTTTGGTGTTTATTTTCGCGTTTTTATTTATCGCGGCAATCTTTTTCGTGCGGGACGAAATTTTAAGCAAAAAGGCTAAAATCATCGCCACGGCGCTGATCGTGCTGCTGTGCGCGGGGGCGTATCTTTACGAAAGCGCGAGCGAGCGATCCGCCAAGCTTGAAGAGGAGATGGTGTTTAAATTTAACGCAGGTGCCAGATTAAGATGCGGCGACGCGATAAATTCCGCTGCCGAAACGCGCGGCGCGGCAAATTCCTCTCCCGAAAAATACGGCGAGGATGCGAAAAATTTGGGCGTGCAAGCGGATGAAGCAAATTTAAAAGAGCAGGACAAGGCAACTTCCGCCGCACAAAGCTCAACCGCGCAAACGAACGAGCAGACTTCAGCCGCGCAAATAAACGGCGCCGTCTCGGATGGGAAAAATTCTATACAAAGCCCTACTTCGCAAAATTCTACGCAGCAGAACGATACGCAGAACCGTGCGCCGCAAAATTCCGCGAGCCAAGGAGGTATGCGAAGCTCCGCTTCACAAAATTCCGCGCAACGAGACGACACGCAAATCTATAGTCAGCAAGGCTCCGCTCAAAATTCTAAAGCTGCGCAAAATTTCGCCGCAGACAAAGAGCAAGGCTCCGCGCAGATCGTAACGCGAGAGAGCTTCACCTACTCCTTTTCTCTGGGCGCTTTCATCGCCAAAAAGAGCGCGGGCGCGGAGTTTAAGGGCAAAACTTATAAAATCAAAGAGTGCGTTTATGATCAGTGACGAACTCTTTACACGCCTCGATCTAGGCGAGTATCTAGCTAAATTTAAAAGCTTTTTGGCGCGCGAAAAGCCGCTGTTTTTAAGCGGCGATAGCAAGCTAAATTTTGAAAAAATTTCGGAGCTTACGAAATTTGATCTCGCGCAGTGCGAGAGCGTCGCGAACCTAGACGACGCACTGATGCGCATCTCAAAGCACGGCGTGCTTCATATCAGCGAAATTTACGAGTTCAGCAAGATCGTCCGATATTTTTTGTATCTCAAAAAGCAACCCTTCGAAGGTAAACTCGCCGCTTGGCTTGCAAAGATCGAGATTCCTGCGCCCATCGCGCAATTAAAGGATTATTTCGACGACCAGGGCGGCTTTCGCGATGCGATAGACGAGCGCTTCGGCGCGCTAAATGAGGCGTTTAAGATAAAAAAGGGCGAGATCGAGCAGACGCTAAAAAGGCTGATCTATTCCAAAGCCCTTTCGCCCTATCTCGCCGATACGCAGATCCACTACATAAGCGACACCGAGGCTCTGCTGGTGCGCGGCGGCTTTAATCACGTACTAAAAGGCAGCGTCGTAGCGCGCTCAAGCGGAGGCTATTTTTACGTGCTTCCCGACGCGATCGCGGCTCTGAAGTCCGCTCAAAGCGCGATTTTGGATAAAAAAGAACAGATCGTTTTCGAGCACTGCAAGCAGATCAGTGCGGTTTTTAATAAAAACTTAGCCTTTCTAAAATTTATAAACGCCGCCTTCGATCAGATCGATGCGCTGATTGCGCGCGCTGCGATGGCAAGAGCGAGCGATTACGAGTTCGTCCTGCCCGAGCCTTCGCGCGACATCGTCCTAGATAGCTTCGCCCACCCCGCGCTTAAAAATCCAAAGCGCGTGAGCGTGGAATTTTGCGGCAAAATTCTACTCATCACCGGCGTGAATGCGGGCGGAAAATCGATGCTTTTAAAAAGCATTCTAAGCGCGGCGCTGCTAGCCAAATACCTCCTTCCGATGCCTATTCGCGCAAGCCTCAGCCGCATCGGCACCTTTAAAGAGTTCGAGCTCATAATGGAGGATCCGCAAAACTCCAAAAACGACATCTCGACCTTTGCGGGCAGGATGGTTGCTTTTAGCAAGTTGTTCGGGCGCAAAGAGATTTTAATCGGCGTCGATGAGATCGAGCTGGGTACCGATTTTGAGGAGGCTGCGAGCCTATACGGCGCGATGATCGAGCAGCTGATAAGCGGCGACGTGAAGATGATCATCACCACCCATCACAAGCGCCTGGCGATGCTGCTTGCGAAAGATCCGCGCGTGGAGCTGCTGGCGGCGCTTTACGACGAGAAAAACAGCGCGCCGAAGTATGAGTTTTTAAAAGGCACGATCGGCAAATCCTACGCCTTTGAAACCGCACTCCGCTACGGCATAGCGCAAAATTTGATCGCCGCGGCGCGCAAAAACTACGGCGAAAACAAAGAGAACTTAAACGAAGCTATCTCAAAAGCGATAAATTTAGAGCTTGAGCTAAAGCAAAAACTAGCCCAGACGCAGCAAAAAGAGGAAAAATTAGACGCGCTAAGCGAGGCGCTAAAAGATCAGCGCGAGCGCGCTCAAAGCGAGCTGAGAGCCGAGCTTTCAAGGCTGCAAAACGAATACTACCGCGCGATTTCGGAGGCCAAACGCGGCGTGAGCCTAAGCGATGTGCGCGAAAAGCAGCGCGCCATAAACCGCGCAAACGAGCTCGCACGGGCCGTGCAGCAGCCGGAGCTCAGCGCGCCCGAGCCGCAAAGCTTCAAGGTGGGCGATCGCGTAAAATACGGCAAGATCAAGGGCGAAATTTTATCGCTCAGCAAAACCCAGGCGCTGATGCTAAGCGATGGCATCAGGCTGCGCGTGCCGCTTAGCGAGCTAAAGCGAAGCGGTGCGGCGCCCGCGCCCGCAAAAAATATCAGCATCAAGGTGCAAAAGCCCTCCTCTGCGTCGCTCGTGCTCGATCTGCACGGCTTGCGCGCCGAGGAAGCGATCAGCAGGCTCGATAAATTCATCAGCCAAAGCCTCGTGATGGGCTTTGATGAGATCATCGTCAAGCACGGCATCGGCACGGGCAAGCTCGCGTTCGCGGTAAAGGAGTTTTTAAAATCGCACCCCAGCGTCAAGGGCTTTCGCGACGGCACGCCCGCAGAAGGAGGCTTCGGCTCAAAGGTCGTCTCGCTTTAGGTTCTAGCTCAAAGACCTTTTCGCTTCATACGCGAATGCGAACGATGCGGAGGAATTCGCCCTATTTCATCTATGCCTTCGCCGAGGTTTTGTAAAAGTACGGATGCTTTTAACGTGGAATTTCGCCGCGGGATTTTAAATTTTACGCCCGCGAAGCTATAAAGCTTTTAAATTTAAACTTAGGATTTTAAAAATTTAAAACGCAAGAGCTCAATTTTAAATTCTAAAATTTTATGCGGCGAAAGCCGCAATAAAAAGAATTTAACGCGAGCC
>ERZ772946.239-NODE-239-length-24372-cov-48.5451_pt1 | contig 24372 bp, 21 predicted proteins | sample MGYA00511680_ERZ772946 | MGnify/ENA primary metagenome ERZ772946 (study PRJEB29015, sample SAMEA2737918) | human oral metagenome | biome: human oral; feature: human-associated habitat; material: dental | place: China | collected 2016 ... | reverse complement strand
CACTGGCGTCATGACGGCGAAAAATCCTGTTATCCCCAGCATCCACACGTGCTACTACCCCTACAGATCTAGATGACAAGAAATCGCGAAGCACGATCGGCCAACGAGACCGGACCAGGCCCCGGGCGCTTGTCATTCGGAAAGGCTCATGGGATGAGCATGGGTGATCGCTGGTGACAGGGTGACTCCCACGGACTACCGTCTACACTCTCGACCCAGGACTGCGTACCCAGCGACGCCGTTCCCATGACGACTGTCCGCCGGCGACCTGCCGGCACCACGTATTTTTCTCGGCTCAGTAGTGCCACGACGCCTACCGGCCGACCGACCACGATTGACGGAGGCACCTACCGTGAAGCTCAGGGTTGACCGAGACATCCTCGCTGAAGCCGTCACCTGGACTGCACGATCCGTGCCCGCCCGCCCGCCGGTACCCGTGCTCGCCGGCGTCAGGCTGGAGGCCAAGGGCTCCAGCCTCGTCCTGGCCTCCTTCGACTACGAGGTCTCCGCCCACTGTGAGGTGGCCGCCGACGTCGAGGAGGACGGCGTCGTCCTCGTCTCCGGACGCCTCCTGGCCGATATCGCCAAGGCACTGCCGAACAAGCCCGTCGACCTGGAGGTCGAGGGCAACAAGGTCGCCGTCTCCTGCGGGTCGGCCCGCTTCTCCCTGGCGGCCATGGCCGCTGACGACTACCCGGCACTGCCGGTCATGCCCGCCGTCGCCGGCACGATCGACGCCCACGACCTGGCCCGCGCCGTCGGCCAGGTCTCCATCGCCGCCTCCCGCGACGACACCCTGCCGCTGCTCACCAGCGTCCAGATCGAGGTCGAGGGCAGCTCGTTGGTCCTCATGGCCACTGACCGCTACCGCCTGGCCATGCGGGAGCTGACCTGGTCGCCGTCCAACACCGAGCTGTCCACCACGGCCCTGCTCAAGGCCCGCACCCTCTCCGACGTCGCCAAGTCCCTGACCTCTTCCGGAGACGTGACCGTGGCCCTCAGCAGCGAGTCGGCCGCCTCCAGCCTCATCGGCTTCGAGGCCGGCGGCCGGCGCACCACCTCCCTGCTCACCGACGGCGACTACCCGCCGGTGCGCCGGCTCTTCCCGGAGTCCACCTCGATCCACGCCACCGTGGGCACCGACGAGCTCATGGCCGCCGTGCGCCGCGTCAGCCTCGTCGCGGACCGCTCCACCCCCATCCACATGTCCTTCACCCAGGGCAACCTGGAGCTCGACGCCGGACAGGGCGACGACGCCCAGGCCACCGAGCAGCTCGTAGCCCACCTCGAGGGGGACGACATCTCCACCGCCTTCAACCCCGGCTACCTCCTCGATGGTCTGGGCGCACTCAACCAGCCCTACGTCCGGCTCGACTTCACCCACGCCTCCAAGCCCGCGGTGCTCACGGGTATGGACTCCATCGGCGGTACCGAGGACTCCACCTTCCGCTACCTGCTCATGCCGATCCGCTTCGGAGCCTGAGACACGACGGTGCATGTACGTCTCTGACCTCTCCCTGGACGACTTCCGCTCCTACCGCAGCCTGGTGCTGTCCCTGGAGCCGGGCCCCAGCGCCTTCGTCGGTTCCAACGGGCAGGGCAAGACCAACCTGGTCGAGGCCATCGTCTATCTGGCGACCCTCTCCTCCCACCGGATCGGCGCGGACACCGCCCTCGTCCGACGGGCGGCACCGGGACAGACCCAGCCGGCCGGCGCCGTCGTGCGCGCCCGGGCCGTCCACGGGGAAAGGCCCAGCGTCCTGGAGATCGAGATCATCGCCGGCAAGGCGAACCGGGCCCGCCTTAACCGGGGCAGCTGCCGGCCTCGGGACCTGCTCGGAGTGCTGCGCGCTGTTGTCTTCGCTCCGGAGGATCTGTCCCTGGTGCGCGCAGAGCCGGGGGTGCGCCGAGCGTTCCTCGATGACCTCGTGGTCACCCTGCGTCCGAGTCTGGCCGGGGTGCGTAACGAGCACGACAAGATCCTCGCCCAGCGCGCCAGCCTTCTGAAGTCCGCGCGCGCCGCCCGCTCATCGACTGCCTCGATGCTCTCCACCCTGGAGGTCTGGGACGCCCAGCTCGCCACTGCGGCCGCCCGGCTCATTGCTGCCCGGGTCGATGTCATGCGGCGTCTGCGCCCCTGGGTGGCCGCCGCCTACGAGACCGTCTCGGGCAGCTCCGGGGAGCGTTCGCGCGCCCAGCTCGCCTACCGTTCGAGCCTGTTGACTCATGAGGGGATCCCGGAACCCGATCCTCATGACGAGGCGGCCTGGCTCGCCGGTGAGGAGACGCTTCTGGACGAGACCGCCGTCACCACACGCCTGGAGAGCGCCATGGGCGAGCTCCACGCCCGAGAGATCGACCGCGGCGCGAACCTCATCGGGGCGCACCGCGACGACCTGTCTCTATTCATCACCGGCCTGCCCGCCCGCGGATTCGCCTCGCATGGCGAGCAGTGGTCCCTGGCCCTGGCGCTGCGCCTGGCCTCCTACGACATGCTGCGCACCGACGTCGACGCCTACGGCGGGGACGGCGAGCCCGTCCTCATCCTCGATGACGTTTTCGCCTCACTTGACGAGCAACGCCGACGCGCCCTGGCCCGCATGGTCGCCGGGGCCCAGCAGGTCCTGTTGACCGCGGCCGTCGACGACGACGTCCCCGACGAGCTCGCCGGTGCCCGGTACCGGGTGGCCGACGGCGAGGTCGCCCGTGGCTGAGCGCCTCCGGCCCACAGGTGAAGGATCCACTGGCGCGGACGGTGGATCCGGTCGGGGATCCGGAACGGCCCCCGGCACCTTGCCCGACGTGCTGGCCCAGCGGGCACTGACCCGGCAGCGGGCTCAGGCCTGGGAGAAGGGAGACAGCCAGGTTCCGGCCCGCAGACTGCGTGAGCCGGCCGGTGGTTCCAACGGGGTCGGTGGTGCGGAGCAGACGGCGCCTTGGGACCAGCGTCGTGAGTTGGCCCGGGCATTGGGACAGAACCCGGATGACCCGGCCGATCGTGGCCCCGGGCTGGCACGCGGTCGAGACCGGCCCGGCCCCACGCCCTTCGACCCCCGCACTGGTCAGCGGGAGCTGCGCCGTATGGTGGCCGACAACGGTTGGGCCGGAAAGCTCGCGGTGGCTGGCGTCGTCGCCCGGTGGCAGGCCATTGTGGGCGATCAGATCGCCGAGCACTGCACTATCGAGTCCTTCGAGGCCGGTCGCATCACCCTGCGTGCCTCGTCGTCGAGCTGGGCCCAGCAGCTGCGGCTCCTTCAGCCGACCATCGAGGCCCGGATCATCGAGGCCCTGCGCTCGGGTCCCGGAGGACGCCAGGCGGGGGGCATCAGTACCGGTGATGGCGTGGAGCTGCGGATCCTGGGACCGGCCGGCCCGTCCTGGAAGCGTCGGGGCGTCGGCCTGCGAGGAACCCGCGGACCACGCGATACATACGGCTAGTGGTACCATCTCCAATGCACCAGTCGCCGGGCGTCGTCGTCGCAAAGATCTGGGACGGACACGAGACACCGCACGGTTCGGTGATCTGCATGTAACAGAGGTGACCACGGGCACGCTCTCAGCGACCCTCAGCACAGCGGGTTGAGTATCCATCTACGCTAGAATGCGGTGAAACCGCCCAGGTGCGCCCAGGACCGTCCTGATGTACCCACCTACGTGTGCGCATGATCCTCCTCAGGATCGTCGCGTGAAGGGCCCGGACGGAGACATCGGACCACTGAGGTCCCGATGCGCACAGATTGAGGAGCAACTGACACGTGTCTGACCAGGACGCCACTGTGAATCATGATTATGGAGCCTCGGACATCACCGTCCTCGAAGGGCTCGAAGCGGTCCGGAAGCGCCCCGGTATGTACATCGGTTCCACCGGTGAGCGCGGCCTGCACCACCTCGTCTACGAGGTTGTCGACAACTCCGTCGACGAGGCCCTGGCCGGATACTGCGACCACATTGAGATCACCATCCTGGCCGACGGCGGCGTACGCGTCAGCGACAACGGGCGCGGCATCCCGGTCGATGAGCACCCCACCGAGCACCGGCCCACCGTCGAGGTCGTCATGACGATCCTGCACGCCGGAGGCAAGTTCGGTGGTGGTGGCTACGCGGTCTCCGGCGGTCTGCACGGCGTGGGCATCTCCGTGGTCAACGCCCTGTCCACTCGGGTGGACACCGAGGTCCGCCGCCAGGGATTCGTATGGCGCATGTCCTTCGCCGACGGCGGCCGTCCCATCACCGAGCTCGTCAAGGGCGAGTCCACCGAGTCCACCGGCACCACCCAGACCTTCTACCCGGACCCGAGCATCTTCGAGACGGTCGACTTCGACTACGAGACGCTGCGGCGTCGGTTCCAGCAGATGGCCTTCCTCAACAAGGGACTGCGCATCACCCTGACCGACGAGCGCGTCGGCGTTCAGGACGCCGGCGACGAGATCACTGGTGACGACTCCGCCCCCGACGCCCCCGAGGTCGGCTTCCGCACTGACTCCTACTGCTACGAGCACGGCCTGAGCGACTACGTCGCCTTCCTCAACAAGTCCAAGAAGGCCGAGCTCATCCACCCCGAGATCATCGACTTCGAGGCCGAGCAGTCCCTGGGCGAGAACCACTCCATCAGCCTGGAGATCGCCATGCAGTGGACCAGCGCCTACTCCGAGTCGGTCCACACCTACGCCAACACGATCAACACCACCGAGGGCGGCACTCACGAGGAGGGCTTCCGCACGGCCCTGACCACCCTGGTCAACAAGTACGCCCGGGACAAGGGCCTGCTCAAGGAGCGCGACGACAACCTCACCGGTGACGACATCCGTGAGGGGCTGACGGCCGTCATCTCCGTCAAGCTCTCCGAGCCGCAGTTCGAGGGCCAGACCAAGACCAAGCTCGGCAACACCGAGGCCCGCACCTTCGTCCAGCAGACCGTCTACGGACAGCTCGGTGACTGGCTGGACTCCCACCCGAGCGACGCCCGCGCCATCATCACCAAGGCATCCCAGGCCGCCGCCGCGCGCCTGGCCGCCCGCAAGGCCCGCGAGGCCACCCGTCGTAAGGGTGTCCTGGAGTCCGCCTCCATGCCCGGCAAGCTGCGAGACTGTTCCTCGAAGAACGCCGCGGACTCCGAGATCTTCATTGTCGAGGGTGACTCGGCCGGTGGCTCCGCCGTCGGCGGCCGCGACCCCGAGCACCAGGCGATCATGCCGATCCGCGGCAAGATCCTCAACGTGGAGAAGGCGCGCCTGGACCGGGCTCTGTCCTCCGACACGATCCGCAGCCTCATCACCGCCTTCGGTACCGGAATCGGCGAGGACTTCGACATCGCCAAGCTGCGCTACGGCAAGATCGTCATCATGGCCGACGCCGACGTCGACGGCCAGCACATCGCCACCCTGCTGCTGACGCTCCTGTTCCGCTACATGCGCCCACTCATCGAGCACGGCCACACCTACATCGCCATGCCGCCGCTGTACCGGCTCAAGTGGTCCAACGCCGAGCACGAGTTCGCCTACTCCGACGCCGAGCGCGACAAGCTCCTGGCCGCCGGACAGGAGAAGGGCCGCCGCCTCCCCAAGGAGGGCGGGATCCAGCGCTACAAGGGTCTGGGCGAGATGAACGACCACGAGCTGTGGGAGACGACCATGGACCCCACCACCCGGATCCTCAAGCAGGTCACGCTCGATGAGGCGGCCGACGCCGACGAGACCTTCGCGATCCTCATGGGCGACGACGTCGAGCAGCGGCGCTCCTTCATCCAGCGCAACGCCTCCGACGTCCGCTTCCTGGACATCTGAGCGGTACCGGGCCGCACGTGAACCGCCGGTCTACTTCCGGCGACATCCTCTGAACACGAAGGAATCCTGTGAGCGACGAAGTTGAAGAGATCATCGGCGACGAGGGAGCGACGAACGTAGTCGCCCCCGAGCGCATCCAGCCGGTCGACCTCCAGATGGAGATGCAGCGCTCCTACCTCGACTACGCCATGAGCGTCATCGTGGGCCGGGCCCTGCCGGACGTGCGCGACGGCCTCAAACCGGTCCACCGCCGCGTCCTGTACGCCATGTACGACGGCGGCTACCGCCCCACCGCCTCCTTCTCCAAGTCCTCGCGCATCGTCGGCGACGTCATGGGGACCTACCACCCCCACGGCGACAGCGCCATCTACGACGCCCTGGCCCGCCTGGTCCAGTGGTGGTCGCTGCGCTACCCGCTCGTGGCCGGACAGGGTAACTTCGGTACTCCCGGCAATCTCGGCCCGGCCGCTCCCAGGTATACCGAGTGCAAGATGGCGCCGCTGGCCATGGAGATGGTTCGCGACATCGACGAGGAGAGCGTCGATTTCCAGGACAACTACGACGGGCGGAACCAGGAGCCGGTCATCTTGCCGTCCCGATTCCCGAATCTCCTGGTCAACGGGAGCGAGGGCATCGCGGTGGGCATGGCCACGCGCATTCCTCCGCACAACCTGCGCGAGGTCGCCTCCGGGGTCCAGTGGTTCCTCGAGCATCCCGACGCGAGTCGCGAGGAGCTGCTGGAGACTCTCATCGAGCGCGTCCCCGGCCCCGACTTCCCCACCGGTGCCACCATCCTGGGGCGGCGCGGCATCGAGGACGCCTACCGCACCGGTCGCGGATCGATCACCCAGCGGGCCGTGGTCAACGTCGAGGAGATCCAGGGCCGCCAGTGCCTCGTGGTCACCGAGTTGCCCTATCAGGTCAACCCCGACAACCTCGCCGATAAGATCGCCCAGCTGGTGCGCGACGGGCAGGTCGGCGGTATCGCCGACATCCGCGATGAGACCTCCGGCCGCACCGGCCAGAGGCTGGTCATCGTGCTCAAGCGCGACGCCGTCGCCAAGGTCGTTCTCAACAACCTCTACAAGCGCACCCAGCTCCAGGACAACTTCCCGGCCAATATGCTGGCCCTGGTCGACGGCGTGCCCCGCACCCTGAGTCTGGACGGGTTCGTGCGCCACTGGGTGGACCACCAGATCGACGTCATCGTGCGTCGATCGCGCTATCGTCTGCGCAAGGCCGAGGAGCGCCTCCACATCCTCGAGGGATTGCTCAAGGCGATCGACGCCCTGGACGCCGTCATCGCTCTCATTCGCCGTTCGCCCACTACTGATGAGGCCCGCAGCGGGCTCATGGGCCTGCTCGGCGTCGATGAGGCCCAGGCCGAGGCGATTCTCTCCCTCCAGCTGCGCCGACTCGCCGCACTGGAGCGCCTCAAGATCCAGCAGGAGAGCGAGGATCTGCGAGCCCGGGTCGCGGACCTGCGCGACATCATCGCCTCCCGGCAGCGTCAGCGCAGCATCGTCTCGGACGAGTTGGCCGATATCGTGAACAAGTACGGCGACGAGCGACGCACTCGTATCGTGCCTTTCGACGGCGAGATGAGCATGGAGGATCTCATCCCCGAGGAGGACGTCGTCGTCACCATCACCCGCTCCGGTTATGCCAAGCGCACCCGAACCGATGCCTACCGCTCGCAGCATCGTGGCGGCAAGGGGATCAAGGGCGCTGCACTGCGGCAGGACGACGTCGTCAGTCATTTCTTCGTCACCACCACCCACCGCTGGCTGCTCTTCTTCACGAACCTGGGTCGCGTCTACCGGGCCAAGGCCTATGAGCTGCCCGAGGGCGGGCGTGACGCCAAGGGCCAGCACGTGGCCAACCTGCTGGCCTTCCAGCCCGGTGAGGAGATCGCTCAGGTCATGGAGCTGGGGAGCTATGGCCAGGCCGACTTCCTCGTCCTGGCCACTCGTCGCGGCCTGGTGAAGAAGACTCGACTGAGCGAGTACGACTCCAATCGCTCCGGCGGTGTCATCGCCATCAACCTGCGCGAGAACGGGGACGGGATCAGCGACGAGCTCGTCTCGGCGTCCCTGCTGTCCGCCGGGCAGGATCTGCTCCTCGTCTCCCGTCACGGCCAGTCGCTACGCTTTCGCGCCGACGACGAGACCCTGCGGCCCACCGGCAGGGCGACCTCCGGTGTCACCGGCATGCGCTTCCGGCCCGGAGACAGCCTGCTGGCCATGGGCGTCGTCGATCCGCAGTGGACCGACGCCGACCTGTTCGTCGTCACCGAGGGCGGCTACGCCAAGCGCACGCTCGCCACCGACTACCCGACCAAGGGTCGCGGTGGCCTCGGAGTCAAGGTCGCCAACCTCGTCGAGGCTCGCGGCGACCTGGTCGGTGCACTGGTGACCGCACCTCGCGACGAGGTCCTGTGCATCATGGCCTCGGGCAAGGTGGTGCGCTCCGCGGTGACCGAGGTCTCCCGTACCGGCCGCGCCACGCAGGGCGTGACGTTCGCCAAGCCTGACGACGGCGACCGCATCATCGCCGTGGCCCGCAGCGCCGAGCGTGAGCTCGTCGACGAGCCGGACGGGCCCGACGTCGGCGAGCTCGCTGATGGACCGGAGCACGATGCCGCGGGGCCCGACGAGGTGGATTCGGCGGATTCGATTGACGTAGTTGTGAACACCGCTGCGCCGGGTGATGCTGAGACGGTAGGCTCGAGCGACGACGAGAGTGAGGTTCAGGCATGAGTCAGTCGGAGTCCTTCCCACCCATGGGGGGAGACAGTGCGTCCCAGGGCAGTGGGAAGTCCGGTAGTCAGTCCAAGACGATCGCTGGTCCCCGGCGTGTACGGCTGTCCCTGACACGTGTCGATCCGTGGTCGATCATGAAGGTCACCTTCATGCTGAGCGTGGCGGCGGGCGTTATGTTCGTGGTCGCGGCCATCTTCGTATGGCTCATGCTCGACGCCATGCACGTGTTCTCCACCATCAAGGAGTTGGCGAGCACGATCATGCAGTCGGACAACAACGCTTACTCGGCGCTCGTGGAGTACCTGGCCTTCAAGCGAGCGGTATCGATGGCCATCATCATCGGCGTGGTGAACGTGGTTCTGACAACCGCCCTGGCCACGGTGACGGCACTGCTCTACAACCTGACTGCGACGCTCGTCGGTGGGGTTCATCTCACACTGGCGGATGACTGATCGATTTGAAGGCGATCGACGTGGTGGGATAGCCTCATCCGCGTCGCCGGGCCTATAGCTCAGTTGGTTAGAGCGCATCCCTGATAAGGATGAGGTCGCTGGTTCGAGTCCAGCTAGGCCCACCGTCCGCGGTGAGACGATGAGGAGGTTTCATGAGGAACCGTACATTCGTATCAGCCGCGGTCTTTTTGTTCCTGGCTGCCACCGGTTATGCCGCGTGGCTCAGGTTCGAGGCGGCCCGAATGGAGCGGGCCGCATGGGCTGAGGTCACCGATCCCGTCGACTGAGAATAGACATGATCGACTGATCATTCCCTCAGGGGCCATGGCGCAATTGGTAGCGCACCTGCTTTGCAAGCAGGGGGTTACGGGTTCGAGTCCCGTTAGCTCCACCTCCGCCGTAGTCGGGCAGTAGTGGTCCGCGTGTAACCGACGGTGCGGAACACGTCGAGATCGGTCCGCTTCCGTGCCGAGATCGGTCCGTTCCGAGTGGGGCCGGCGAAAACCGAGGACCAGCGGTTCGTGACATCGTTGAGGCGTCTGCGTCGCGCAGAGGGGTTGGCCCAAAGACTGCAGGGACGGTGGAAGGACCGCCGCCGATCGGATGCCACTTCCGGTTCGCCGCAGCCCAGAGGACCACGGTGAAGGGCTCGGCGGTCCTTGAGAGCGAGACGCCGGAATGGAAGATGGTCCGGTTCGACGAGGTTCCGGCATGACGGGGCGCTTCCGAGCCGATGTCGAGCATACTGAGCGGATCGGGGCTGTTCGCCGGCGGACGCTTCCCGGGGCGCTCCGTGGATCGCCGTCGGCGTCATGACGGCGCACCCGCATCGAACCGACGTTGCGCCGGGACATCGCCCACCCGCTGCCGACAGGTCTTCCAAGGTCTCGTCCGCTGCATCATTCACCGCCGCGTGCCCGACAACCCGGGGCGGATCTTGACAACGGTGAGGAACCGGACCCATCTCGACGAAGGGACGGAGGACCCACTCGGGCTGCTGGTGGTCCGGGCGGTGCGAAACCACAGGGGACGCTGGCGTCGACACACAGCGGTGGACAACCCAACGCACGGGGTCGTGTCCACAGCGGTGGATGGGCGTGTGGCTTCAGCGTTCGGTTTTCCCCACCTGTGGGCTGGGCTGTGGAAAACAACACCGCTGTGTTTCCACATGTGTGCGCACAGCTGTGGATGAATCACAGTACTGTGCTTCCCCAGATTCACAGCTCTGAACAAACCTGTGGATAACCGTTCGAAGGATGTGCGGTCAGACCAGTGCCGCTCGCAGGCAGATCAGCCCAACCAACGCGACTGCGATGCCCACCGTGCCCCAGATCCCATAGACGGTGCGCTTGGTCCGTGGTGCCCAGGCGTACAACGACGCCACGAGCGCACCGGTCACCAGCCCTCCCAGGTGGCCCTGCCAGGAGATGTTGGCCCCCAGGAAGGAGATGACGGCATTGATCGCCAGGAGTGCCACGATTCCCGAGGTGTCCCGCCCGAAGCGCCGTTGCACCACGAATATGGTCGAGAACAGGCCGAAGACTGCTCCGGAGGCGCCCACCGTCATCGTGATCCAGGCATCGGTATCCGGCCGGGAGAGCCAGTAGATCGCCGTCGAGCCGCCCAAGGCGCTGAGCAGGTAGACGGCGGTGAACCGCCAGCGCCCGAGCACCGGCTCGAGGGAGCCGCCCAGCACCCACAGGGCCCACATATTGAAGCCGAGGTGCATGTAGTTCGCGTGGAGGAAGGCGGTCGTCAGGAACCGCCAGGGCTCGCCGGCGGCCAGTGCCGGCAGGAAGGCGAACTGGGAGTCGAGGGAGGGGACGGCCATCTGCACCAGATAGATCACCATGCAGGCGGCGATGAGCCCTTTGGAGACCAGAGCGCCGGCCACCGCTCGTCCGCCGAGCACGGAGCGCACGTCCCGACGGGACGCCGCTGCTCTGCGAGCGCAGTCCACGCAGTGCACGCCGACGGCGCTCGGCACCTGGCACTGGGGGCAGGTGGGACGATTGCAGCGCTGGCAGCGCACGTATGTGACCCGGTCGGGATGCCGTGGGCATACTGGGAGTTCGTTGGACGGATCGGTGGTGAACTGGGTCATGGTTGGGTCCTGTCGGGCGGGGAGGGCATCGAGTACGGCGACGCCGCCGGTCCGCGGAGGGCCGGCGGCGTCGAGGCGTCGAGGGTTCGAGCGCGGCTCACTTCGTGACGGTGACCGAGGTGATGACGACGTCCTCCAGAGGGCGATCGCGCGGGTCGGTCGACACCGCCGAGATCGCGTCCACGACCTGGCGGGATGCGTCGTCGGCCACCTCGCCGAAGATCGTGTGCTTGCCCTGCAGCCACTCGGTGGGCGCCGTGGTGATGAAGAACTGGGAACCGTTGGTGCCTTTGCCGAGGCGACGACCGGCGTTGGCCATGGCCAGGATGTAGGGTTGCGTGAAGGTCAGGGAGGGGTCGATCTCGTCGTCGAAGGTGTATCCGGGGCCGCCGGTGCCGGTGCCCAGGGGATCGCCCCCCTGGATCATGAAGCCCGGGATGACGCGATGGAAGATCACGCCCGAGTACAGGGGCGCGTTGGACTGCTCCTTGGTACGAGGGTCGGTCCAGGTCTTCTCACCCGTCGCCAGGCCCACGAAGTTCGAAACGGTTTCAGGAGCCTGCTCCGCGAAGAGCTCGAGGCGGATGTCGCCGAGGTTGGTGTGCAGTGTCGCTTCCATGACCGCAATCGTTGCACGCGCATCACGAACGGCGCTGAGACGCTCGGCTGCGGACACGCCTGTTCACCCCAGGCAAAACGCGTGGTCGGATTACGGGTGCGATCGGTCCGCGGGTGCGACGATGGACCCCAAGCGACCTCATCGTTCCGAGCAGGGAGACCATCATGGCTTGCAAGACCTTCGAGAAGAAGATCGACACCGACCAGCTTCGTCACGAGGCGGCCTCCCTTGCCGAGAACATCGCGGCTCGGGCCGAGCGCGCCGCCGTGTGGGCGGCTCCCCGCGTGAGCAGGGCCCGCACCGAGGTCGCCAAGGCCGCCAAGGAGGCCCAGTTGCGCGCACAGCCCGTCGTCGAGGAGGCTCGTAGCCGGGTGGCCGAGGACTACGTCCCGGCCGCTCACAGAGCCGCCGTTGCCGCTCAGGCCGCGGCCGGCACGGAGGGTACGCTCACCGAGCGCGCTCAGCGCATCGCCGTCGCCGCGAAGAACGCGGCACTTGATATTCCGGAGGTTCCCGTGAAGAAGAAGCACCCCGTCCTTAAGACGCTCGGCTGGCTCGCGCTGGCCGGTGCCGCAGCGGGCGCCGCCTACGTCGTGTGGCGGCGCAGTCAGCCCGTGGAGGATCCGTGGGCCGAGGAGTACTGGGCCGACTCCGCCGAGGATGAGACCGTCGGGGTGGAGGGCGCCTCCACGACCGAGTGAGGCGTGAAGAGGCCCACGCGCTCCAGTCTCAGATCAATCGGACCTGATCGCGGCGTCCCCCGTGCGGCTCGTGCGGGGGACGCCGCTGCGGCTCCAAGCCTCCCGGAGAAGTACGCGGACGGATAGGCTGGGATCATGAACACCGTCGTTCCCGCATCCCCGGCATTCCTGATTCGAGGGACCAATGAGCCCGCTCCCCTGCGGATGCCGCGGTTGGGAGCGGGTACCTACAAGATCGATGCCGAGCGGGTCGAGCATGTGGTTCGTGATGCTCTCGGCGTCGGCTACCGGCACATCGACACCGCTCAGATGTACGGCAATGAGTCCGGAGTCGGCACCGCTATCGCGGACTCGGGAATCCCTCGCGACGAGTTGTGGGTGACCTCCAAGCTCGACAACCCCAACCACCGGCGCGATGACGCCCTGCGCAGTTTCGAGGCCACCATGCGCGATCTGCGTCTGGACGTCCTCGATCTCTTCCTCGTGCACTGGCCGATGGCCCACTCCCCCGGCATCGACCTGGTCGATACGTGGCGCACCATGATCCGGATCCTGGAGTCGGGCCGCGTACGAGCCATCGGGGTGTCCAATTTTCAGGCCGAGCACCTGCGCACGATCATCGAGGCCACCGGCGTGACCCCGGCCGTCAACCAGATCGAGCTTCACCCCTACCTCCTGCAGAAGCCGCTGCGCGCGCTGCACGACAGTCTCGGTATCGTCACCGAGTCCTGGTCTCCCTTGGGGCGCGGGCGACTGCTGCAGGATCCGGTCGTCATCGACGCGGCGGCCGCGCTCGGCGTCACCCCCGCCCAGGTCGTCATCCGCTGGCACCTGCAGCACGACCTGGTCGTCATTCCGAAGACGACGCATCTCGAGCGCATGTGCACCAATGCCGACGTGTCGTCGTTCGTGTTGACGGACGAGCAGATGGCGGCCCTCGACGCCCTCGATCGGGGGTTGCGCACCGGATCGCATCCCGACAGGATTCAGGAGTGAGCGCCGGCGAGGCGCGTCGTGCTCACTTCCAGCGGAGGAGCCCCAGGAAGCCGATCATCATGATGAGGAACCCCACGTAGAGGTTCCCATTGGCCAGCCAGTCGTTGGCGTGGTGGGACTGGAAGTACGGCAGCGGATAGGTGCCCTTGAAGAGATAGGTCGTCACGACCCACAACAGCCCGATGACCATGAGGGTCACCATGGTGGGGGCGTACCAATTGGGGCTGCCGGTGCGCTTGACCTTGACCGGTACACGGGATACACGGTTCGCCGCGGATCGCGACTCCTGCTTCTCCTTCTCCGCTGCGGCCGCCTTGGCGGGGTTGCCCGAGCGCTTGGGAGCGGACTTCTTCGACTGGGCCACGTGGGCCTCCTCACTGGCGGGACGACTGGGAATCCGGACTTGTTGCCGGGTACGGCCAACGCCTAGCCTAGGGCATTGCGGAGCAGGATCCGTCGGCCTCGAGTCGTGGACGAGGCGCGCAGGTTCGTAGAACGACTCATAGACTGGTCATGGCACTCAACGTCCAGCCACCCAGGAGGGCTGATGGCATCCAATCGTCACAGGGCGAGGCCGCGTCGTCGTTCGGCGCTCGACCGGGTCCTGTCGGGATTCGGGGAGCTCCTCATCACCGTCGGGATCGTCGTAGCGCTCTTCCTGGCCTGGCAGCTGTGGTGGACGGGGATCGCCGCGACCCAGAAGGCCGAGGCCCACACCACGGCCTTCCATGAGACCCAGGTGGAGTCGCCCAAGATCGAGGGCACCAAGCACACCGAAGACCCGCCGGAGTTCGAGCCCGTCGATTACGGGGGCACCATCGGCATGCTCGTCGTCCCCAAGTGGTATGGCGTGACGAACAACAATATGCCGATCCTCGAGGGCACGGGAAGCGATGTGCTGGACCAGGCGGCGGCCGGTCACTACCCCGAGACGCAGCAGGTCGGTGAGATCGGAAACTTCGCGATCGCCGGTCATCGGCGCACCAATGGCAATTCCTTCCTGCGCATCGACACGCTTGAGGAGGGCGATGAGATCGTCGTCGCGACGAGGGACACCTGGTACGTCTACACGGTCTCGTCCCACGATATCGTCGAGCCGACGCAGGTCGACGTCATCGCCCCGGTGCCGGGCGACCAGGAGGCCCAGCCCGTGGATCGCTATATCACCCTGACGACGTGCCACTCCCTGACCACCGGTGAATGGGGCAATGACCACCGGTGGGTCGTCCACGGGAAGTTCTCCTACTGGATGCCGCGATCCGAGGGGCGCCCCGCCTCGGTCCTGGGCGACCCGGAGGTCAACTGATGTACGGATGGATCTGGCGGCACCTGCCCGGCCCGGCCTGGTTCAAGGCCATTGAGGCCCTGGCCCTGATGGTGCTGACGGTGCTCTTCCTCTTCGAAGTCGTCTTCCCCTGGGCCAACGCGACGTGGAACCTCTCGGGGGAGGCCACGGTCTGACCCACGGCCGTGGTCCGACTCCGCGTTCTGCCCGCAGCCCGATCGCGACGTCGCGTGCGTGACGCAGGCGGGACTGGCGCGCCGCCCGGCGTGCGACGCCGACTGCGCTCGGGCGGGGCGGTTGACATCACGACGGTGGTCGTCGAGAACGTGCGGGGCCGGAAGACCCGATGAGGACGGGGGGTGGTTCCCCGGCTCCTAGTCGTCGTCCTTCGGCGGCTTGGGGTTGTTGACGGTCGGCTTGGGAATGGGCTGGGAGGTCGGCGATGACGACGCGCCGGGGGTCGGAGTCGCCGTGGCGACGGGCGCCTCGTAGATGTGATGCGTCACTTCGAGTGAGACGGAATCCCCCACATTGACGCTCTGGTTCGCCCCGGGGTCGACCGAGGTGACCTCGTAGGTGTCGTTCTTCGACGGATCGGTGGTCTTCGCGTCGCTCGTCCTCACGTTGTAGCCCAGGCCCGCGTTCTTGAGGGCCTGCTGAGCCTCTTCCTGACTCTTGCCGACGACATCGGGCACAGTCGTGCGTCCCGAGGAGACGACCACGGAGACGGTCGCGCCGCGTGACACCGGATTGCCAGCAGCCGGATTCGAGCGGATGACCTGTCCGGCCTGGGTGCCCGGGGAGTCCTCGGTGGTGACGTCGCCCCATGTCAGGTTCGCGTTCTCGATCTCCTTGCGCGCCTCGGACTGCGTCATGCCGCTGACATCGGGCACCTTGACCGTGGCCGAGCCCGACGAGAAGCTCACCGTGACCTCGGTGCCGAGAACGGCGGAGGTGCCGGCCCCCGGATCGGAGGAGATGGCCAGACCCTCGTCGACCGTGTCCGAGCTGACGTCATCACCCCTGACGAAGGTCAGACCGACGTCCTCGATGGCGCTCTTCGCATCATCCTCCGACATGTTCGACACATTCGGCACGATTGCCGCGGTCGCCGTCGGCGAGGGCGTCTCGTTGGGATGCCTGGATCCGGGGAGGCCGGAGGCGAGCATGCCGATGACTATGCCCGCCAAAATGAGGAGAAGGATGATGAGCATCCACACCCACCAGCGGCGACGGGGCCGCTTGTCCTCGGCCGTTTGCTCGGGGGCCGATGGCTGGGTGGAGATGGGCGGCGCCGGCGGGGCGGGCGAGGGCGCCGTCGCCGAGGGCATGGCCGTCGTGCTCTGCCAGGTCTCGGTGGCCGGTGCCGATACGGCCATGCCCCGCGCCGCCGCCAGGAGCTCGGTGCGCATATGAGCGGCGTCCTGATAGCGATCGTCGCGGGCCTTGGCCAGGGCCTTCAGAACGACTCGGTCGAGGGACTCGGGCACGTCCGCCGCGAGGGCCGAGGGCGGCTTGGGAATCTCGCGCACGTGCTGGTAGGCGATCGCGACCGCGGAGTCCCCGGTGAAGGGCGGCTGGCCGGTGAGCAGCTCGTAGAGCAGGCAGCCGGTGGAGTACAGGTCGCTGCGGGCGTCGACGAGCTCGCCGCGCGCCTGCTCCGGGGAGAGGTACTGGGCGGTGCCGACGACGGCGTGCGTCTGGGTGACCGTCGCGGCGGAGTCCTCGATGGCGCGCGCAATGCCGAAGTCCATGACCTTCACCGCACCGGTGGAGGTCAGCATGATGTTCCCGGGCTTGATGTCACGGTGCACGATGCCGGCGCGGTGGGAGTACTCCAGGGCGTCCAGCACGCCCGTCGTGATCTCGACCGCCTCCGGGATCGGGACGGCCTCGCCGTCGCCGAGGAGCTCGCGCACCGTGTGCCCCTCGACGTACTCCATCACGATGTAGGGCACTGAGCGGGTTGAGCCGTTGGGTGCGGTGAACTCCTCCTCGCCGGAGTCGTAGACGGCGACGATGGTCGGGTGGTTCAGGGCCGCGGCCGACTGGGCCTCGCGGCGGAAGCGCGCCTGGAAAGTGGGGTCACCAGCGATATCCGAACGCAGCAGCTTGATCGCGATGATGCGCGACAGGCGCTTGTCGTAACCGAGGTGCACCTCGGCCATGCCGCCGCTTCCGATGAGGTCTCGGATCTCGTAACGGCCTGCGAGGATCTGGGGGAACTGACCAGTCACAGTGCCTCCTGTGGTGGGATGACGGACATGACGGTCTGCTCGCGCGGCATGCCCGACTGTGTTGACGTAAGGGTACCCGCGGTGACGACAATGGCGAGGAGCGTCAGGACGGTGAAGGCGACGATGACGGCCAGCCGGACGCGGGCCTGGGGAAGGCCGAACAGGCCCCGCCCGGAGGCATGACGCGTTGGACGGGGATCCGCGTCGAACCAGCCGGCCGTCGTCCGCGTGCGCTTGGCGGCGGGCATCGCACGGGTCGACGTACTCGGGGCATCCTGCTCATCAGCACGGTGACTGGGCTCGCCGCGCCTGGCGCGCGCCCGGCGTCCGCGCCTGGGAACGGACTCCGATCGGGAGCGGAATCGGGGAGCCGAGTCGTGCGGACCATCGTCGGAGCGGGAGCGGTCGACGCGGCGCCCCGTGGATGTCCAGGTCGGGACCTGCCGCGGATCCCACGAGTCCGCGGGCAGGTTGACAACGATCCGATCCAGGCGCCGCGCGACCTCACGGGCCGAGCGGGGCCGGTCCGCGGGCTTCTTGGCGAGCAGAGCCATGACGACGTCGCTGACCTCGACCGGAATCGAGTCGGGCAGGGGCGGGACCGGCTCGTTGACGTGGGCGAAGGCGATGTCCACCTGGGTCGTGCCCGTGAAGGGCCGGTGGCCGACGAGGGCCTCGTAGGCGATGATCCCCAGCGCGTACAGGTCCCCGGCGGCGGTGGCCATATTGCCCATCGCCTGCTCGGGGGCGAGGTACTGGGCCGTGCCCATGACCATGCCCGTGGCCGTCATCGGGCGCTGATTGACCCCGGTGGAGATGCCGAAGTCGGTGAGCTTGGCCAGGCCCTCCCGGTTGATGAGGATGTTGGAGGGCTTGACGTCGCGGTGAATGACGCCGGAGTCGTGCACGACCTGGAGGGCCCGGGCGACTTGAGCGAGGATCGGCAGGATCTCCGCAGGCGCCATGGTGCCCTTCTCGGCGATGATGTCGGACAGCGCCTTCCCCTGAACGAGCTCCATGATGATCCAGCCCGAACCGTCGCGTTCGCCCGCGTCCAGCACGATCGCCAGGTTGGGGTGGCGCAGCCCGCGGGAGTTCGTCGCCTCGGCCCGCAGACGCGACAGGAAGATCTCGTCGCCCGCCAGCTCGGGGCGCAGGATCTTGGCGGCGACGGCCCGTCCGCTGCGCAGGTCGGTGGCGCGCCAGACCTCCCCCATGCCGCCGAGGGCCATCCGCTCGACCAGCTGATAGCGTCCTTGCAGCTCCAGGCCGACAGCAGGTTTCATTGGTCCACCGCCGCGTCGATGACGCTGGCCGCGATCGGCCCGGCGACCGAGCCGCCGGTTCCGTTGGCCGCCGTCTGCTCGCCGCCGTCGAGGACGATGGCCAGCGCGATTGATGGTTTGCTCAGATCCGTCCCGGCGAAGCCCACGAACCAGGTCACGGGACCGCCCTCGTCCGATCCGGTCTCGGCCGTGCCGGTCTTGCCGGCGACCGATACGCCGGCGACCTGGGCGCTGGAACCCGTGCCTTCGCTGACGGCCTGCTGCATGAGGGAGGACAGGGTCTGCGCCGTCTTCGAGGAGATCGGGGTGCGGGCCTCCTTCGGGGTGGTGGTGCTGACCACGTTGAGGTCGGAGTCGAGCGTCTGCGACACGAGGTACGGCTTCATCTGCTTGCCGTTGTTGGCGATGGTCTCCGCGACCTGGGCCATCATGAGCGGCGTGGCGCGCACGGAGGCCTGGCCGATCCCGGCCATGGCCGTCTCGGCCTGGGTGTCGTTGTCCGGGTAGGTCGAGGGCGTCACCTCCAGGGGGATGGACTCGGACTCGTCGAAGCCCCAGGCCTCGGCCTCCTCGGACAGGGATTTGTCGCCCACATCCATGGCCAGCTGAGCGAAGGGCGTGTTGCAGGACTCCGCGAAGGCGTAGGCGAGGGTGACCCTTCCATTGCCGCAGGACTCGTTGGCGTAGTTCGACAGGGAGTGGGTGGTCCCGGGCAGGGTGAGGGTGTCGGGGGCGTTCATCTCGGTGTTCGCGTCGGCCTCCCCGTTGCGCAGAGCGGCCGCCACGGTCAGGATCTTGAAGGTCGAGCCCGGCGGGTAGCGATCGCCGCCGATGGCGCGGTTGACCAGCGGCTTGCCCTCGTCCGCGCTCAGGGAGTCCCATGCGGCCTGAGCGGTGGCGCTGTCATGGGAGGCGATCTGGGTGGGGTCGTAGGAGGGCGAGGAGACCATGGCGAGGATGGCGCCGGTGGAGGGATCGAGGGCGACGACGCTTCCCCGCCGGCCGTCCAGGGCGTCCCACGCGGCCTGCTGCACGCTGGGGTCGATGGTCAGCTCGATGGCGCCGCCGTGCTGGGTCTCACCGGTGATGAGCGCCTTGACGCGGCTGGAGAACAGAGCGGGATCCTGGCCGTTGAGCACCGAGTTCTCGGCGCGCTCGAGCCCCGTCATCGAGGCGAAGGCGGTGGAGAAGTAGCCGGTCGCAGGAGCGTAGAGCTGCCCGCCGGGGTAGGTGCGCTGGTAGGAGAAGGCGTCGTCGGTCTTCACCGAGTCGGCCACGGCGGTCCCCTTGACCATGATCTGGCCGCGATCGGTGCCGAACTCGGAGTAGACCGTGCGCGAGTTGCGTGAGTCGGTGATCAGCGTGCCCTGGTCGCTGGAGGCCTGCCACAGGGCCGGACGCGCCAGCCCCTGCACGCTCGTCAAGGAGGCGGCCAGTGCCAGGAACATCACGACGACCAGGGCCGTGACCTGGTGGATCTGCCTGTTCACGCCTGTTCCTCCTCGGCATCGATGACGGTGGTTGCGAAGGGGTCGCCGGGTGGGGGACCAGGGGGGTCAGGGTACCCGGAGGGCGCAGGATGCTCGGGGAGCATGACGCGACCGGGTGCCGCATCCGGAATTCCAGAGCTGGGACCGGGTCCCGGTGCGGGAGGTCCGGGAGGCGCGGTCGGGGCCGGAGCGCCCTCGGGTGCGGGAGGCGCCGCGGAACCGGTCACCGGTGTGGTCGCGACCGTCGGGTTCGAATCGGCGCCGTTGGTGCTCTCGGTGCCGGCGTCGAGCACGTGCTTACGGATACCGGTTGGCAGCTCCGCGGTGTCGACGAAGCGCGGTGCCGTCGTCGATGGGCGTCTGGCGGCGTCCGACAGCCGTATCAGCAGGGCCAGGATCATCCAGTTGGCCACCAGGGAGGATCCACCGTAGGCGATGAAGGGCATCGTCAGCCCCGTGAGCGGGATGAGGCGCGTGACGCCGCCGACGACCACGAAGACCTGTATGGCGATCGTGAAGGAGAGACCGACCGCGAGCAGTTTGCCGAAGCCGTCGCGCAGACGCATCGCCGTGCGCAGCCCGCGCTCGATGAGCAGCAGGTAGAGCATGAGGACGGCGAGCGTTCCCGTCAGCCCCAGCTCCTCGCCGATGGAGGCGATGATGAAGTCGGAGTTCGCGAAGGTGACGAGGTGCGGGAAGCCCGCGCCCCAGCCCGAGCCGAGTACTCCTCCGGAGGCCATGCCGAACAGACCCATCACCAACTGCCACGAGCCGCCGGGGGCGTCGTAGACCGAGATGTCCATGGCGTCCGCCCATGCCGTGATGCGCTGCTGGACGTGCGTCAGGTGGGTGGCGGCGAACCAGGCGGCCGGTACGAACAGGGCGGCCCCGATGAGCAGCCAGCTCGGCCGGTCGGTGGCGACGTAGAGCGTGACGACGAACAGGCCGAACAGCAGCACCGAGGAGCCCAGGTCGCGCTGGGCCACCAGCACCAGGATGCTGACGCCCCACACGATCATGAGGGGGCCGAGATGGCGTGCGCGCGGCAGGTTGAGGAAGAGGACGCGTCGTCCGGCCAGGGCCAGGTTGTCGCGGTTGGAGACCAGATAGGAGGCGAAGAAGATCGCCAGAAGCACCTTGGTCAGCTCGGCGGGCTGGAAGGACATGGGGCCCAGGTGGATCCAGATCTGGGCGCCGTTGACGTTCTGCCCGAGACCGGGGATGAACGGCAGGACGAGGAATCCCAGGCCGCCCCACATGGCCCAGCGGTCCCAGCGGCGCAGCAGGCGGTAGTCGCGCACGAAGAGCACGGCGCAGAACAGCACGACGCCGATTCCGGTCCACATGGCCTGCTTGGGGGCGTAGTCGTGGGGCTGGCCCAGGCGCTCGTAGGACCGGTCGAGTCGCTGGATCATGGCCAGTCCGAGCCCATTGAGGGCCACGGCCGCGGGTAGGAGCACCGGGTCCGCCCAGGGCGCGGTGCGCCGCACCCACAGGTGGACGACGATCGCCGCGCCCACGAGCTCGGCGCTGAGCTGAAGGATCTGCGCCGGGGAGGAGGCCGGGAGGGAACCGGTGCGGTTCAGCGCGGTCAGGATGAAGCCGCTCAGTCCGAGCGCCAGGGCGACGATGAGAAGGCCCGCCTCGGCCCAGCGACCGGTGCTGTGCGCGGGACCGGGCGAGATCGAGGAGGCCGGGGCCGGGTGCGTGGCCGGACGCGTGCTGCTCATGAGTCCGCCCATCACTTGTCCGGCTCGACCGGGGGCTGCTCCGGTACTGCGGCGGGGGCGGATGCCGACGGTGCGGCGGTCGAGGTCGGGGCGGGGGTGGCGACGTGCGTGGCGACAGTCCCGTTCACGTACTCGCGGGCCGCCCCCAGCGAGGGCTGGGTGACCGTTCCGGTGAGGCGTTCGCGCATGAGGTCGTCGAGATCGTCGAGGGCGGGCTCGTCGTACGTCTCGACGAGGTGGCTGAAGGTGATCGGCCCGATCTGCTGGGGGACGCCCTGGTAGATGGCGATCTTGCCGTCGGTGATCGTGACGTAGTACTGGGTCTGCGTCCATCGGTACCCCAGGAGGACCGATCCGGCCAGTGCCAGCACCAGCAGGGCGGTGGCGACGAGCGACTGGCGCCGCCTCCGCTTGCGTTTGACCTTCTGGGTGCGCACCTCCTCGGCGATGGCGTCCGCCTGCTCGGGTGCTGACTGGTCGTCGTCGGACTCCTCGAGGCTGGCCACGAGGGCCGCGGCCTTGGCCGCCGGCGTCGAGGCGGCCAAGGCGTCGGCCTCGGTCGCGGGCGTTGCGGGGGAGTCGCCGGAGGCGGCGTGCTCCAGACGCGCACGGCGGTTGGCGGCGGAGCCGACCATTTGCGGGTCCGTCTGCGGCTGGTGCTCGTCCTCGACGACGTCGACGATGACGGCGGTGACGTTGTCGGGGCCGCCCGCCCGCAGCGCCAGGTCGATGAGCTGGTCGGCGGCCTGACCCGGATCCTCCACGCCGGAGAGGACCTCGGCGATGGTCTCGCCGGTGACCGGACCGCTCAGACCGTCCGAGCACAGCAGCCACCGGTCGCCCGGGACCGCTTCGCGAATGGATTCGTCGAGTTGGACGTCGCCCTCGGCATCGCCGAGCACGCGCAGCAGAACGGAGCGCTGAGGATGGCGTCGGGCCTGCTCGCGGGTCAGCCGCCCCGTTTCAACCAGGTACTCCACGAAGGTGTGGTCGGTCGTCACCTGCGTCAGCTCGCCGTCGCGCAGGAGGTAGGCGCGGGAGTCGCCCACGTGGATCATGGCGAGCTTGTTGCCGCTGCGCATGATGGCGATGCAGGTGGTGCCCAGGCCGGAAAGGTCGGGGTTGCTCGCCGACAGGGTGACCAGCTCGGTGTGCGCCTGCTGCACGGCCTCGCGCAGCAGCCCGAGGAGCTCACCGGCCTGATGGGAGTCGGCGTCCAGCGGCACGAGGTGCTCGATGGCGACGGCGGAGGCGATGTCGCCGCCGGCCGGCCCGCCCATGCCGTCGCACAGGACGACGAGGTGGGGGCCGGCGTACCCGGAGTCCTGGTTGGAGGCTCGTACCAGGCCGACGTCGCTACGTGCCGCATAGCGCAGTGAGATTGTCATGGGCGCAGCTCCAAAGTGGTCTGGCCGATCCGAACGGGTACGCCGACCGGCAGCTCGACGGCGCCATGGACGGCACGGCCGGCCAGCGTCGTCCCGTTGGTGGAGTTGAGGTCCTCGAGCCACCAGGCGCCGTCCTTGGGGAAGACGCGCGCGTGGTGCGAGGAGGCGTAGGAGTCGTTGAGGACGAGCGTGCAGTTCTGGTCGCGGCCGATCGTGATCGACGTCGGCGTCAACGGGACCATGGAGCCTGCGAGCGGGCCCTCGGTGATGATGAGGCGGGTGGCGCCGCGGCGTCGGCCCTGGGGGGCGGCCGGGGAGGGCTCGCGGTCCCGCCGACGCTGCGGCGCGGACGCGGAGGCCTCGACGGTGTCACGGCGCAGTGCGCGGACGATGAGGAAGATGAAGAACCACAGCAGGGCCAGGAAGCCGAACCGTGCAACGGTGAAAGTGAGGTCGCTCACATGCCTTCCTCAGTGCTTTGCGATCCGTCCCAGAACATGATCCGGGTGCGACCGACCGTGAGAGTGTTGCCGTCCAGAAGCGTAGCGGCGTCCACACGGTGTCCCTCGACGAAGGTGCCGTTGGTCGAGCCCAGATCTGTGGCGATCGCGTGGCCCTGTGTGAGGCGAATCTCAAGATGCCGGCGGGAAACACCGGAGTCGTCGACGATGATGTCGGCCTCCGAACCGCGGCCGATGACGGTGACGGGGCCCGTCAGCAGATACCGCTGCCCGTCGATGTCGAGGATCGGGTGACTCGGCGTCGCGCTGGCCGAGGCCGCCGGTGCGGCGCCGCCGCGTCTCGTCGAGGACTCGATCTCTATGGCGGGGGCCGTCAGGGTGCTGTCGGGGGTGAAGGAGACCTTGACCGGGCCCACGAAGGAGTAGCCCTGCTCGGAGGCGTGGGTGGTGGCCACCTCCTCCATCTGACGGATCATCTCGTCCAGCCCCCAGTTCTCGATGCGGGAGGTGTCGCTGGGCGCCAGGTGGATGCGGAAGACGTTGGGTACCACAGATCGATCGCGGGCGAACGAAGCGGCGCGTTTGTCCATCGTCTCGCGCAGCTTCGAGGCGATTTCGATGGGCTCGACGTCGTCCGAGAAACGAGACATGGCGCGACTGGTGACGTTCTCGACGCCCTTCTCGAACTTGTCCAGGATGCCCATGGACTACCTCCCCCTGTGCTCGGCGCGGTCTCCGGATGACAGTACTGCGGCCGCGGTGGCCGTGGTGCCGGACGTTGCGGTGGCGCCAGGCAAGCCATGCCCATCGTAACGGTTGTGGCCCCTAGGGCGGGTAGTGCAGGGCTCCCCGGTGTTGCGGCCGTGGGAGATGTCCCACAGCGAACGGTGGATCGAGTCCGGCGACAGACGGGGGTGAGCGGTTTCACCCGGTGGGGAAGGGTGCGAAGTGGACGCCGGGTCCGTCCGACGGCTATCGTCAGGCTCGCTTCTCGCGCGAGTGGCGGAATTGGTAGACGCGCACGGTTCAGGTCCGTGTGATCTTACGATCATGGGGGTTCGAGTCCCCCCCCGCGCAC
>ERZ772946.234-NODE-234-length-24895-cov-7.49461_pt1 | contig 24895 bp, 20 predicted proteins | sample MGYA00511680_ERZ772946 | MGnify/ENA primary metagenome ERZ772946 (study PRJEB29015, sample SAMEA2737918) | human oral metagenome | biome: human oral; feature: human-associated habitat; material: dental | place: China | collected 2016 ... | reverse complement strand
CGTGGCCGGCGTTGCCGTCTTGGTTGGCACGGCCTTGGTGGTGCCAGCGCCTGCCGCGGGCTTGGTATCTGCGGCCGGCGGCAGGGCAGCCGGGCTGGCGCTCGGAGTGGCCACGGGCGGGTACAGCGGGGCTGGCTTATATTCGGGCACCCACAGGGTCAGCATCTGGCGCACTTCGGCGTCGCCCACGGGGCCGGGGGATTCCAGCCAGCGCTTGACGGAGATGTCCCAGCTGGTGCCGGGCGGGTCGATGGGGCGGGAGACGCGCAGCTTGGCGTGCGGGGTGGGCAGGGTCTTCTCGTTGTCGGCCAGCAGCTCTTCAAAGAGTTTCTCGCCCGGGCGCAGGCCGGTGAAGGCGATGGGGATGTCGGCTTCGGTGTAGCCCGACAGGCGCACCATGGTGCGGGCCAGGTCGACGATGCGGATGGGCTGGCCCATGTCCAGGACGAAGGTTTCGCCGCCGCGTCCCATGAGGCCGGCCTGCAGCACGAGCTGGGTGGCCTCGGGGATGGACATGAAGTAGCGGGTGATGTCGGGGTGGGTGACGGTGATGGGGCCGCCGTTGGCGATCTGTTCGCGGAACTTGGGGATGACGCTGCCGCTGGAGCCCAGCACGTTGCCAAAGCGCACCAGCACCATGGGCAGGGTGGCCATGCTGTGCTGGTACTGCAGGATCATCTCGGCCAGGCGCTTGGTGGCGCCCATGACGTTGGTGGGATTGACGGCCTTGTCGCTGGAGATGTAGACGAAGCGCTCAATGTCGAAGCGCGAGGCCACGTCGGCCAGGACGCGGGTGCCCCAGGCGTTGTTGCGTACGGCCTGCCAGGCGTTGTTCTCTTCCAGGATGGGAACGTGCTTGTAGGCGGCGGCGTGGTAGACGATGGAGGGGCGGTGGCGCTCGAAGACTTCCTGCAGGCGCGCGGCGTCCTTGATGTCGCCGACGGTGGGCACGAGGCGCTGTTCGGGGAAGGCGCGCTTGAGGTCTTCGGTGATGCGGTAGAGGGCGAATTCGCTCAGCTCGTAGATGATGATCTGGCCGGGCTTGAAGCGGGCGATCTGGCGGCAGAGTTCGGAGCCGATGGAGCCGCCGCCGCCGGTGACGAGGACGGACTTGCCTTCCAGCATCTGGCGCAGGCCGCCGGTGTCGAGGCTGACGGGGTCGCGGCCCAGCAGGTCGTCCACGTCCACGTAACGGATCTGCGAAACCTTGACCTGGCCACTCATCAGTTCCTGCACATCAGGGATGACCAGCAGCTTGATGTGGGCGCGTTCGCACAGCTCGAAGACGCGCCGGCGGGTGGCATGGTTGGTGGCACCGACGGCCAGCACGGCGTGTTTGCAGTTGCTGTCGCGGGCGATCTGTTCGAGCTGTTCCCAGTGGCCCAGGATGCGCACGCCACCCATCTGGCGGCCGACCTTGTTGGGGTTGTCGTCCAGCACGCCAATGACGTACCAGTACGGGTTGCGGTTGAGTTCATCGATGAGGGAGAGGGCCGCGTTGCCCGCACCCAGCAGGATGACGGGCTGGGGCTCGACCCCCTTGGCGCCCATGGCCTTTTCCTTCCACCAGCGGTAGAGCAGGCGCCCGGCGCACATGAAGAGGATGAGCAGCAGCGGGTCGAGAAAGTAGAGCGAGCGCGGTACGCCCAGGCCGTTGCGCCAGAGCAGCAGCAGGATGGGGATGATGAGCGCGGAGGTGCCCACCGACAGGGCGATGAGCCGCATGTCGTGAATGGATGCGTAGCGCCAGATGCCCCGGTACAGGCCGAAGTAGACGAAACAGCCCACCTGCACGGCCAGTACGGCGGGCAGGGTCTGGAAGAGGATGATCTGCGTGGAGCGGTCCAGCTCGAAGTTCCAGCGCAGCGAGAAGGTGAAGGTCCAGACCAGGGCGGCCACGACGATGTCGTGGCCGATGGCAATGAAGGTGCGCGGATTGACGTTGAACAATCTCATGTCAGGAAACGGGCTCCTTGCGGCCGGCGCCCAGCAGGAAGGCGGCGATGATGAGCGGCAGGTAGGCCACGGTGACCAGGTGCCAGGCCAGGCTGGGTTGCAGGCGGGCAAGCGCTGCCAGGGGCAGAAGCCAGAGTACGTTGATCAGGCAGTATACAAGTGTGACCCGTGCATGGCTGTCCCAATGCCTGCTGAGGCGCTGGTACGCATGGCTGCGATGTGCGTCGCCCACGCGCTGGCCACCAAGTAGGCGGCGCAGTAACGTGACGGTTGCGTCGGTGATGAAGAGGGCACCCAGGATCATCCAGCTGGTAACGGGTATGCCGTAGCCTGCGCTGACATCGGTGTCGCCGGTCAGCTGGGCCTCGCGCAGCCAGGTCAGGTGGCCGGTGATGTCCAGGCCGGCCACGGCCAGGATGGAAAAGCCCAGGAAGAGGCTGCCGGCATCGCCCATGAAGATGCGGGCCGGCGCCCAATTGTGCACCAGGAAACCGGCGGTGGCAGCGGCGATGATGAGGCTGCCGACCGACCAGGGGTCGGTCATGAGGAATTGCAGCTGCAGGCGCTCCAGCAGGCCGGGGGCAGTGTCGGCACCGGTTTCGGCCAGCACGAGGCTGCGCAGCAGCACGCCGGCCAGCAGCATGAAGAGGGCCTGGCTGGCGGCGATGCCGTCGATGCCGTCCATGAAGTTGTAGAGGTTGATCCACCACGTGCTCAACAGCATCAGGGCCAGCAGCAGGCCAAGGGTCATCAGGGAGGGCAGCAGGGCGTCGCGGGCCTCGGCCTGGGTGAGGCTTTCGGACATGCCGGGCAGGCCCCAGCCGGACAGCAGCTGCCAGAGTTGCTCCTTCAGGCCGGCCCAGGCGCCGCCCGCGCCGGGCAGGCTCGAGAGCACCACCAGCAGCCAGGCGCAGCAGAAGAGCTGAAAGCCCAGCCGCAGGCGGATGCTGAGCGGCTGGCGATCGTCCTGCAGGCCCAGGATGCCCAGGACCAGCGCGGCAAAGAGGAGCGGCAGGGCTATCCAGACCAGGGGTCCCAGGCTGTGGAGCCAGGCCGCGTCCTGCGCCAGCAGGTTGGCGAAGGTGCCCTGGTCAAGGGGCTGGCCCGGACCTGCCAGATGGTGCAGGGTGACCCCGGCCAAGGTCAGCAGCAGGAAGCCCGCCAGGCTGGCGGCCACGATGGCCGCGCCGCCGCCACGCGGGGTGACGCGGGTGTGGGAGGAGCGTTCGTTGGGAACGTCCTCCAGCCCCCAGGCCACGGCGTTCCGGATGATGAGGCCGGTGCCTGCCCAGGCGAGGGCGGCGGTGGCGGCAAGTATCAGCAAAAGCGTGATGGAGGTCACCTAAGTCTTCCTGGGAATGGGGGGAATGCCATGAGGGCGAGGGCCGGGACCGCTTATACTCCAAAGATTATGCGCCTACTTGGGGCAGGTCCGGGGCAGGTCCGCGCGTTGCCGCCGGGGGCGCGTTCCATTGCCGGACAGCGGTCCGGCTTCAATCGGAAGGATACTGAATACATGATTCTCGTGACAGGTGGTGCCGGTTTCATCGGCTCGAACTTCGTGCTGGACTGGCTGGCTGGCAGTGACGAGCCGGTGGTCAACGTCGACAAGCTCACCTACGCCGGCAACCGGCAGAACCTGGCGTCGCTGGAAGGCAACCCTGCGCACCACTTCGAGCAGGTCGACATTTGCGATCGCGAGGCCATCGATGCGCTGCTGGCCAAGTACAAGCCGCGTGCCATGGTGCACTTCGCGGCCGAAAGCCACGTCGACCGCTCCATCCACGGCCCGGCCGCCTTCGTGCAGACCAACATGGTCGGCACGTTCACGCTGCTGGAAGCCGCCCGTCAGTACTGGAACCAGCTGCAGGGCGCCGAGAAGGACAGCTTCCGCTTCCTGCACGTTTCCACCGACGAGGTGTACGGTTCGCTGGAAGCCGACGATCCGGCCTTCACCGAGACCACGCCCTATCAGCCCAACAGTCCATACTCGGCCAGCAAGGCTGGGTCCGACCACCTGGTGCGCGCCTATTTCCATACTTATGGCATGCCGGTGCTCACAACCAACTGCTCGAACAACTACGGGCCCTACCACTTCCCCGAGAAGCTCATCCCGCTGGTCATCACCAACGCGCTGGCCGGCAAGAACCTGCCCATCTACGGCGACGGCAAGAATGTGCGTGACTGGCTGTTCGTGAAGGACCACTGCAGCGCCATCCGCCGCGTGCTGGAAGCCGGCAAGTCGGGCGAGACCTACAACGTGGGCGGTCACAACGAGAAGACCAACATCGACATCGTGCGGCAGATCTGCAAGCTGCTGGACGAGATGAAGCCCGATGCGGCCGGTTCCTACGAGCGTCTCATCACCTTCGTGAAGGACCGTCCCGGTCACGACCGCCGCTACGCCATCGACGCCGCCAAGATCGGCCGCGAGCTGGGCTGGACGCCGGCCGAGACCTTCGAGACGGGCATCCGCAAGACGGTGCGCTGGTACCTGGACAACCAGGACTGGGTGGCCAACGTGCAGTCGGGCGCGTACCGCGAGTGGATCGAGCACAATTACCAGGATCGCAAGGGCGACGCGAAGCAGTGAGCGTGGCCGAAGCCTGGCACTGACGAATCCAAACCTAGCGAGCCAATTTCCATGAAAGGCATCATCCTTGCCGGAGGTTCCGGCACCCGGCTGTACCCGGTGACGCAGGCTGTGTCCAAGCAGTTGCTGCCCATCTATGACAAGCCGATGATCTACTACCCGCTGTCGTGCCTGATGCTGGCCGGCATCCGCGAGATCCTGATCATCTCCACCCCGCAGGACACGCCGCGCTTCCAGCAGCTGCTGGGCGACGGCAGCCGCTGGGGCGTCTCGCTCAGCTATGCGGTGCAGCCCTCGCCGGACGGTCTGGCGCAGGCCTTCATCATCGGTGAGTCCTTCATTGGAAACGACAGCTGCGCACTGGTGCTGGGCGACAACATCTTCTACGGCCACGCGCTGGGCGAGGATCTGGCGCAGGCTGGCCGCCAGGAAAGCGGCGCCACGGTCTTTGCCTACCGCGTGCACGATCCCGAGCGCTACGGGGTGGTGGAATTCGACGCCGAAGGCCGCGCCGTCAGCCTGGAAGAGAAGCCCACGCAGCCCAAGAGCCGCTATGCGGTCACCGGTCTGTACTTCTATGACAACCAGGTGGTGGACATTGCCCGCAACCTGAAGCCGTCGCCGCGCGGCGAGCTGGAAATCACCGACGTGAACCAGTACTACCTGAAGGCTGGCCAGCTGAAGGTGAAGACGATGGGTCGCGGCTATGCGTGGCTGGACACCGGCACGCAGGAGTCGCTGATCGAGGCGTCGATGTTCGTGCGCACCATCGAGAAGCGCCAGGGCCTGAAGATTTGCTGCCCCGAGGAAGTGGCCTTCCGCAAGGGTTACATCACGGCAGACCAGCTGGCCAAGCTGGCCGAGCCGCTGAAGAAGAGCGGCTATGGCCAGTACCTGCAAACCATTCTGAATGAACGGATTTTCTGATGAAGCGTATCGATACCGCCCTGCCGGACGTTTTCCTGATCGAGCCGAAGGTGTTCGGCGACAGCCGTGGCTATTTCTACGAAAGCTACAACCAGAAGGTCTTCGACGAGATGGCGGGTTCGCACGTGGAATTCGTGCAGGATAACCAGTCCCGGTCGGCCAAGGGCGTGCTGCGTGGTCTGCACTATCAGATCCAGCAGGCGCAGGGCAAGCTCATTCGCGTGATGGAAGGCGCCATCTTCGACGTGGCGGTGGACATCCGCCGTGGCTCGCCCACCTTCGGCAAGTCGGCCGGTTTCGTGCTGTCGGCCGAGAACAAGCGCATGGCCTGGATTCCGCCGGGCTTTGCCCACGGCTTCCTGTCGCTGGAAGACGGCACCACGGTGCTGTACAAGGCCAGCGATTTCTACGCGCCGGCGCATGAGCGTTCGCTGCTGTGGTCCGACCCGGTGCTGGGCATCGAGTGGCCGCTGGATCAGGTGGGCGGTCTGTCGGCCGTGCTGGTGTCCGACAAGGACAAGATCGGCAAGCCGCTGGCCGAAGCCGATGTCTACGCAGAGGGGCAGCCATGAAATTCGTAGTGACGGGAACCACCGGGCAGGTGGGCTGGGAGCTGATCCGCGCGCTGCAGCCGCTGGGCGAGGTGGTGCCAGTCTCCATCGACGACCTGGACCTGACCGATGCCGAGGCCACGCGTCGGCTGCTGGACCGCGTGAAGCCCGATGTGGTGGTGAACCCGGCCGCGCACACGGCGGTGGACAAGGCTGAGACCGAGCAGCAGGAGCTGGCCCGGGTGCTGAACGCCGACGTGCCGGCCGTGCTGGCCGGCTGGTGCAAGGCCCATGGCGCGCTGCTGGTGCATTACTCCACCGACTATGTGTTCAATGGCGAAGGCACGCGCCCCTGGAAGGAAGACGACGCCACGGCGCCGCTGAACGTCTATGGCGCTACCAAGCTGGCCGGTGAACAGGCCATCCAGAAGAGCGGCTGCGCACACCTGATTCTGCGCACTTGCTGGGTGTATTCGCTGCATGGCGGCAACTTCCTGAAGACGATGGTGCGGCTGGCTTCTAGTCGTGACCACCTGAAGGTAGTGGCCGACCAGTACGGCGTGCCCACGCCGGCCTCGTTCATCGCTGACGTGACGGCCGAGCTGATCCGTCGCCGCAGCTTCGATCCGAAGCTGGCCGACTGGTCGGGCATCCTGAATCTGGCGCCGTCGGGCGAGACCACTTGGCATGGCTATGCCCAGACCGGGCTGAAGCTGCTGCACGAGGCCACGCTGGCCGCCGGCGAGAATAACGCCCAGCGTCCGCGCCCCGAATGGCAGGTGCCGCGCATGCCCACGCTGGAAGCCGTACCGGCCACGGAGTTTCCGGTGCCCAGCAAGCGACCCAGCAATTCGCGGCTGGATCTTTCCTGCATCGAGCAGGTGTGGGGGCTGCGGATGCCGCCGTGGGATGAGCTGCTAAAGACGGTGCTTCGCGACGCCTGATCGCCGCAGCAGGCAGCCTCGCTGAATGCGTGGCTGCCTGGATGTCATTCAGGACTGAGGAGACGCTTTCGGCAGGGTGCCGGGGGCGTCTCTTGTTTTGCATGCATGGCACATGTCTGTCATGCAGTGGCCATGTGCGTAGATGGAGCAGCGTTGGCGCATGGCGTTCCGGTCACAGGGCAGCTTCCGGTCATGTGAAACGGTCTTTGGGGGCGTTTTTCATGACGCGGGGCGGCAGTATCTGGAGTTGTCAAGGCGATGAATCCAATTCAATACAAATATGGCTAGCTTTGAATGTTAAGTATTGCAAATACATCTAATTGTTCAATTTGTATTAAGTTTTAGAAGACTTGTAAAACCGGAGACGCCGTATTGTTTTTGAAGGGCATGCTTTTCCTTGTGGGTAGAATGCTACAGCTTTGAATTTTGGCTGGCGGCGAATCCTTAAATGTGCGGAATTGCGGGATATTTTGAACCTGGCCAGCGACGTGCGTCGCCGGACCTGTTGCTGAAGATGGCCCAGGCTATCCATCATCGCGGGCCGGACGACGCAGGGGCATGGGCGGATGATGGCGTGGGTCTGGGGTTGGGGCACCGACGCCTCTCCATCATGGATCTGTCGCCGGCGGGCCATCAGCCCATGGTCTCAGCCTCAGGCCAGCGGGTGCTGGTCTTCAATGGCGAGATCTACAACTTCACCGAGCTTCATGCCGAGCTGGAGCAGCAGGGCAGGGCGCCGGCATGGCGGGGGCATTCTGATACCGAGACGCTGCTGGCAGCCTTCGAGGCCTGGGGGGTCGAGCAGACGCTCAAGCGTGCGCGGGGCATGTTCGCCCTGGCGCTGTGGGACCGGCAGAGCCGGACGCTCACGCTGGCACGTGACCGGCTGGGCGAGAAACCACTCTACTACGGCTGGCAGATGCAGGGGCAGCAGCCGGCCTTTCTGTTCGGCTCCGAGCTGAAGGCGTTGCGCGAGCATCCGTCCTTTGCGGGTGAGGTGGATCGCTCGGCGGTGTGTCTGCTGCTGCGTCACAACTGCGTGCCAGCACCGTATTCCATCTACCGGGGCATTTCCAAGCTCATGCCCGGGCACTACCTTACACTGACCGAGCAGGACCTGCAGGCACAGCGTCTGCCGGCCTCCACGCCTTACTGGTCGCTGGCCGAAGTGGCGGTGGCGGGCGTTGCCTCACCCTGGCAAGGTTCCGATGACGAGGCCATTCGGCAGCTTGATGCGCTGCTGCGCGATGCCATCGGTCAGCAGATGGTGGCCGACGTGCCGCTGGGCGCCTTCCTGTCGGGCGGCATCGATTCGTCCGCCATCGTGGCCCTGATGCAGGCGCAGTCGTCAAAGGCGGTGAAGACCTTTTCCATCGGCTTCGACGAGGCGGGCTACAACGAGGCCGTGTACGCCAAGGCGGTGGCCGATCACCTGAAGACCGAGCATACCGAACTGTATGTGCAGCCAGTGCAGGCGCAGGCAGTCATTCCGCGTTTGCCCGCGCTCTATGACGAGCCCTTTGCCGATTCGTCGCAGATTCCCACCTTCCTGGTGTCGGAGCTGGCGCGCAAGAGCGTGACGGTGTCGCTGTCGGGCGATGGGGGCGATGAGCTGTTCTGTGGCTACAACCGCTATCAGATGACGGCCCAGCTCTGGAACCGTCTGGGTTCGCTGCCGCTGCCGCTGCGCCGGATGCTGGCCGGGGGCATTCATCTGTTGTCCCCCACGCAGTGGAACCAGTTGGCCCGGAAGCTGCCGGGGGCAGACTCGCGCTACGTGAACCTGGGCGAGAAGCTGCACAAGGGGGCGGGTGTGATGGGTGCGCGCTCCATCGAGGACCTGTACCTGGGCTTTGTCAGCCACTGGCGCGACCCGGCGTCGGTCGTGATCGACGGGCGGGAGCCACCCTCGCTGGTGACGGGCAACCGGCCCGACCTGCGTGGGCTGGATGGCGTGCAGCAGATGATGGCGCTGGATGCGCTGACCTATATGGCCGACGACATTCTGGTGAAGGTGGACCGAGCCTCGATGGGCGTGTCGCTGGAAAGTCGTGTGCCCTTCTTGGATCACCGGGTGGTGGAGTTTGCCTGGCGGCTGCCGCAGTCGCTGAAGCTGCGCAATGGCCAGGGCAAGTGGCTGTTGCGGCAGGTGCTGTACCAGTACGTGCCTCGTCAGCTCATCGAGCGGCCCAAGCAGGGCTTTGCGGTGCCCATCGACGCCTGGCTGCGTGGTCCGCTGCGTGACTGGGCCGAAAGCCTGCTGGACGAATCGCACCTGCGTCAGGAAGGCATTTTCCAGGCGGCAGCAGTGCGTCAGAAATGGGCCGAGCACCTGTCCGGCAAGCGCAACTGGCAGCACTGGCTGTGGGATGTGCTGATGTACCAGGCGTGGGCTGAGGAACAGAAGAAGTGAGATCCGGGGCAGGTCTGCGGCATGCAGGCCTGTCCACCGTCACTGCATCCGTTTCAGCGCCGTCTGGGCATCCACCGGGGGCTTCCAGCCCAGTTGCTGGCAGAAGCGCTGGTTGTCCACGGCCAGTGATCCGGCCAGGCGCTGCCAGATGCCTGACTTGCCCGTCAGTCTGGCCAGGCCGGCTAGCAACGCCGGCGGTACGGGCAGCAGGCGGGCCGGCTTGCCGGCAGCCTGGGCCATGGCCCGGATGAGGGCTGGTGTGGAGAGCGCCGGACCATCGCTGAGGTGAAAGAGCCCGGCCGCGCGTCCGGGGCTGTCCAGAATGGCCATGATGGCGCTGCACAGGTTGTCGATGGCCAGGAAGCTGCGCTGGTTGTCGACGGATCCCAGCGGCAGCGGTAGTCCACTGGTGGCTAGCTTCTGCAGGGCTGCAAAGTTGGCCTTCACGCCCGGACCATAGACCAGCGGCGGTCGCAGGATGGTGATGACCGGGCCGTGCTTCAGACGCTGCAGGTGGCGCTCGGCCGCCAGCTTGGCAAAGCCGTAGCAATCCTCGGGGCGGGGCGGATCGTCTTCGCGCAAGGGGTGTCCGGGGGCCGACCATTCGCCGGCGGCCTTGATGGAGCTGAGAAAGATGAACTGTGCCACGCCGGCGCGGGCGGCATCGCGCGCCAGCCGGTGCGGTGCCCGCACGTTCACGCGCCAGAGCTGGCGCTGGCTGTCGCGGTTGGCATCCAGCGGCACGTGGGCAATGCCGGCACCGTGAATGACGGCGTGGGCGCCCGACAGCACCGGCTGCCAGTCGGCATCGGGCCCGACGCCCGGATGGGCCAGGACCTGCAAGCGCTTGCTGTGGATCCAGTCTTCCATGTTCCCGTCATGGCCAGCGCCTGTGGGCGTGGTGCCGGTCTGACTGCTGCGTGCCTCGCTTCCCTTGGGGGATGAGGGGGGCAACCGGAAGGTTGCGGGGTTGCGCGTGACGGCGCGTACGCTGTAGCCGGCTTCCAGAAGCTGGCGCACCAGGTGCTGACCGATGAAGCCGCCGGCACCAGTGACAACGATCGGTGCGGAAGTGGACGACGCAGTGTCGGATGGGCAGACGTTACAGTTTTCCATGGCGGGAGATTGTATATTTGCGCCCGGACGGCCTGGGTGGGCGCCGAATGAGTTCTGGGTGTTTTCCGGCAGGGCATGGGCGTTCATGCCAGCAGGGCAGTCTTTGGCTTGTGCGCGTTCGCGCGGGTGGGCCGCTCCGGTGTGCAGACCGGGGGCAGACATCAGGTTCAGCGGCGTGTTTCGGCACCGTGCGAGTGCGCGTGGTGGCGTGCGTGGATGGTCATTCTGGGGTATCGTTAGAAACATCCCGGAATGTGTCCTGGCGGGCCTGTGCGCCGGCAAATCTCAGGTTCTCGGGCGTGCTCCGTCACGTTGCGAGCCATGCGGGACAGGGCATGTTCCGGGCAGGAAACAGCAGAACAACACGTCTCAGGAAGTCACGCATTTCCCATGATCGATCAAGTCCTTCCACCTGCCCAGGCGCCTGTGGTCTCCGCGGCCATCTTCAAGGCCTATGACATCCGCGGCATCGTCGAGACCGCGCTGACCGAAGAGGCTGTCTCGGCCATCGGTCTGGCGCTGGGCGCCAAGGCACGCGCCCGGAGTATCGGCCAGGTGGTGGTGGGGCGCGACGGCAGGCTGTCGGGCCCCGCATTGGCGCGGGCGCTGTCGGCCGGGCTATGTGCAGCCGGGGTGGATGTGATCGACATCGGCATGGTCCCCACGCCGCTGGTGTACTTCGCCACGGTGCTGACCGGCAGCGGCACAGGTGTGGCCGTCACTGGTAGCCACAACCCGCCCGAGTACAACGGCCTGAAGATGATGCTGGGCGGCGCCACGCTGCACGGCGAGGACATCCGCGACATCGCGGCCACGCTGGCCGATCCGGCACATTATGCGGCGCTGTTTGCTGCCACGCCGGGCACGGTGCGCACGCGGGACGTGGTGCCCGACTACATCGCCCGCATTGCCGGCGAGGTGAAGCTGGCCCGGCCGCTGAAGGTGGTGGTGGATGCCGGCAACGGCGTGGCGGGGGCGGTGGCACCGGCGCTGCTGCGGGCGCTGGGCATCACGGATCTCACCGAGCTGTACTGCGAGGTGGACGGGCATTTCCCAAACCATCACCCTGATCCGGCCCATCCCGAGAACCTGCGCGACCTGATCCGCGAGGTGCAGGCCCGCAATGCGGACATTGGCCTGGCTTTCGATGGGGACGGCGACCGGCTGGGCGTGGTCACGCGCAGCGGTCAGATGATCTTCCCCGACCGGCAGCTGATGCTCTATGCGGTCGACGTGCTGGAGAAGAATCCGGGCGCCACCATCATCTACGATGTGAAGTGCACCCGCAACCTGGCGCCCTGGATCCGCGCGCGGGGCGGGGAGCCGCTGATGTGGTGCACCGGCCATTCGCTGGTCAAGGCCAAGATGAAGGAAACCGGCGCGAAGCTGGCCGGCGAGATGAGTGGCCACATTTTCTTCAACGATCGTTGGTATGGCTTTGACGACGGGCTCTACACGGCAGCGCGGCTGCTGGAGATCCTGGCGCGCGTGCCTGATCCGGGCGCGTTGCTGGAAGGCCTGCCCGATGCCAGCAGCACGCCCGAGCTGCAGGTGCCGCTGGCCGAAGGCGAGAATGCGGCCCTGGTCCAGGCGCTGCGTGAGCGGGGCCACTTCGAGGGGGCCGAGATCATCACCGTCGACGGGCTGCGCGTGGAATACCCCGACGGCTTTGGCCTGGTGCGCGCCTCCAACACCACGCCGGTGCTGGTGCTGCGCTTCGAGGCTGACAATGCGGCCGCACTGGCGCGCATCCAGCAGGCCGTGAAGGCCGCGCTGCTGGCCATCCGTCCCGATCTCTCCATTCCGTTCTGAGTGCCCGTTTCCCATCATGACCCAGTCCTCCGGCGCCCAGAACATTGCCCGCTGTCTCTACGGCTGGGGCTGGCGCCTGGCCACCCCGCTTCTGGGCAGCTATCTGCTCTACCGCAGTCTCTGGCAGCCTGAGTACCGTCAGCACTGGGACGAGCGCTTCGGATATTGGCGCACGCCCAGCAACACGCCAGACACGCACAGCTATCACACCGGTCAGGTGCGGCCGCTGTGGGTGCATGCCGTGTCGGTGGGTGAGACGGCCGCCGTGCTGCCGCTGCTGCGCCAATGTGCGGCCGCCTGGCCCGAGGTGCCCATCCTGCTGACGCACGGCACGCCCACCGGACGGGCCACGGGTGCGCTGCGCCTGAAGGATCTGCCCGGCCGCATTGCGCAGAGCTATCTGCCTTATGACCTGCCGGGGGCGGTGGAGCGCTTCTTCCAGCACTGGAATCCCGCTATCGGCCTCATTGTCGAGACCGAGGTCTGGCCCAATCTGGTGGCGGCCGCCAATCGTCACCAGGTGCCGCTGATCGCCATAAACGCCCGTCTTTCGCCCCGTTCGCTGGCGCGCGGGCAGCGCTTCCGCTCGCTGATCGAGCCGGCGGTGCGTGGCTATTCGATGATCATCGCCCAGACCCAGGATGACGCCGAGCGCATCGCCCATCTGGGGCAGCGCCCCGAGTTCGTCACTGGCAACCTGAAGTTCGACCAGCCGGCCGACTTCGTGCTGCAGGCGCGTGGCCGGGGCTGGCGCAGCCGCTTCGGCGACCGCCTGGTGATTCTGGCGGCCAGCACCCGTGAGGGGGAAGAAGCGCTGGTGCTGGAGAGCTGGCAGCGCGTGGTGCAGCACCGTGATCCTCGGCTGGGCGGCATTGGTGACAGCCTGCCGCCGATGCTGATCATTGTGCCTCGCCACCCTAATCGCTTCGAGGCGGTGGCCCGACTCATCACCCGCCACATGGGCGAGGCGCCGATGCTGCGCAAGGCGCTGGACGATCCGAACACCGATTTCTCGCGCTGCAACGTGTTGCTGGGCGATTCCATGGGCGAGATGCAGGCCTGGTACGCCGCAGCTGACGTGACGGTGATGGGCGGCTCGCTGCTGCCCTTCGGATCGCAGAACCTGATCGAGGCCAATGCCGCTGGCTGTCCGGTGGTGCTGGGGCCGTCGGTCTACAACTTCCAGCAGGCGGCTGAGGCGTCCATTCTGTTCAGTGCTTCCATTCAGGTCAGCAACCCACGCGAGGCCATTCCGGTCGCGCTGGAGCTGGCGGCCGACACGGCACGACGCGGCGCCATGTCCGCGGCTGGCGCCGCCTTCGCCCAGGCACATCGAGGCTCACTGGAGCGCACGCTGGAGGCCATCGGGCCGCTGATGGAATCGGCGCTGGGGGCTCCGGTGGCCCCGCTGATCACCGCGCCGCAGGTCGTCGTGCTTTGACGGGCTGGCCGCTGCCGGGGGACATCGGTACGGTGGCCGTGTTCGATCCGGCAGGGGCCTTCAGATAACCGTCGACGGCCGCGATGTCGGCATCGTCGAGCGCGCCGATGGCTGCCTTGAGCCGCAGCTGGTTCAGCAGCACGGCATAGCGGGTGGAAGCCAGGTTCTGACGGGCCTGAAAGAGCTGCTGCTGGGCGTTCAGCACGTCGATGTTGACGCGCACGCCAGCACGATACCCCTCATGGTTGGCCTCCAGGGCCAGCTGGCTGGAGCGCACGGCAGCCTGCAGTGCATCGGCCTGTTCCATGTTGCTCTGCAGCGCCAGGTACAGGTCGCGCACCTGCTGGGCGGCGCCACGCCGGGCGGCTTCCAGCTGGCTTTCACGCTGTTCCAGGGTGGCCACGCTGGCGCGCTCCTGAGCGACCAGTCCGCCGCCGGCGTAGAGCGGGATCTTGACCTGCACGCCGCCGGAGATGTCACGGGTGCGGTGTATCTGGGAATCGACGGTGATGTTGGTCTGGCCGATGAGGCTGACGACCTGGGCACCGATGGTGACAGTGGGATAGTGGCCTGCGCGGGCGACTTCCACCCCGTGGCGTGCGCCCTGCACGCCCATTTCCGCCTGGCGCACCAGGAAGCTGCGGGTGCGTGCCTGGTCTTCCCAGTAGGTCTGGGACTGCGCCGGGGTTGGCGGAAGGCGGGTATCGGGGGGCAGGCGCTGCAGGCGGTCGGCGGGCAGGCCGGTCAGCTGGGTGAAAGTGGCCTGACGGCCCTGCAGTGCGTGGCGGGCCGCCGCCAGCTGGGCGCGATTCAGGTCCAGCCGGGCCTGCGCTTCCTGCTGGTCGGTGATGGTGGCGTTGCCGGTCGAAAAGCCCTCGCGGGCGGCTGCAAACTGTTCCTGGATGGCGTTGCGCTGCGCTTCGGCCACGTCCACCGCATCCTGCGCCGACAGCACGGCGAAGTAGCTGGCGGCCACCTGCTCGGCCAGGTTCTGCAGCGCCTGCGCCAGCCGGCTCTGCGCCAGCAGTTCGGACACCTGGGCCTGCTGCAGGCGGGCCGTGTCCTGGGGACTGTACACCGGGATGTTCAGGCTGATGCCGGCCAGCCGGTTGTCGTAGTGGTGCCGGGCAAACAGGTTGGTGTGTAGCTGGCCGTTGGTGGTGCCCAGCTCAGCGCCGATGGTTGGCCGCAGCCGGGAACGTGCCGCCTTGCGCTGCTGATTGTCGATGTCCACCTGCAGTCGGGCGGCCTGCACGGTGGGATCCTGTCGCTGCGCGGCATCGAAGGCTTCCTGCAGGTTGGTGGCCCAGGCGGGCAGGGCAGGCAGCAACGCGGCCAGCAGCAGGCCGATGGCCCAGCGGGATGCCGCGGTCATGGAACGTCCGGCGTTGTTCCCTGCCGGGGCCCGCGCCGTGAGCCACGGGGGTTGCGGGGCATGGGGCAGAGAGACCGTCTCTCCTGCGGGCTGGAAAGCAGGCCTGTTCCAGGGAAACCAGTGTGTCTTGGTCATTGCCCTTCCGTGTGAGTGGGCCGCCGGTTTCAGTACCGGGCCATGGCAGGATCCTGCTGCGCGGCCCAGGCGTCGATGCCGCCGGCCAGATCGTGGACCTCGGCAAAGCCATGGTGCGCCAGGAAATGGACCGCCCGCATGCTGCGCACGCCGTGGTGGCAGATGCAGACGATGGGCTGGTCGGAATCCAGCTCATGCACCATGGCGGGCAGCTCAGCCAGCGGTACGTGCTGCGATTCAGGCAGGCTGACGTGTTCGAACTCCCATTCCTCGCGCACGTCCAGCAGCAGGGGGGATTCGCGCCGAGGGTCTCCCAGCCATTGGGCCAGCTGCGCAGGCGAGAGGCGGCTCATGTTGGCGTGGTGGATCAGAAATGGAAATGGCTGACCGAGGGAAAACCCTGCAGGGCCGGAGCCATCGTCTCGAACAGGTTGAGCGGCTGCAGGCCCTGGTCGGTACGGGTGTAGACGCGGGCTTCCATGACGGGAGCCTCACCGATGAAGCAGAAGAGCCGCCCGCCGGCGTTCAGCCGGGCCAGGAAGTCGGCAGGTTCGGTGACTACGGCACCCGACAGGATGATTACGTCCCAGCGGGCATCGGAGGCCTTCAGGGCCTCGTGGCCGTCGCCGGTGTGCAGCTGCAGGTCGGTCAGGCCCGCACGGGCCAGGTTGGCTGCGGCGAAACCGGCCAGTACCGGGTCGATTTCCCAGGAGCTGATGTGGCGGCTGCAGCGTGCGGCCAGGGCGGTGCCGTAGCCTGATCCGGTGCCCACTTCCAGCACCTTTTCCTGGGGCTGGATGGCCAGGCCCTGCAGCAGGCGGGCTTCTACTTTCGGTGCCAGCATCACCTGGCCCGAGGCATGACCGTCGACATTGAGCGGAACCTCGGTGTCGGCAAAGGCCATGCCCTGCCAGGCGGCCGGCACGAAGTCCTCGCGGGGAACTTCTGCCAGGATGCCGAGCACCCGGCCATCATTGACCCGCCAGGGACGGATCTGCTGTTCGATCATGTTGAAGCGGGCTTGCTCGGTGTTCATGGTGTTCGGCGCCGGGTGATGTCTCTGGATGAAGTATGCCAGTATGCCGGGAACGGCGAAACGCCGGGAAAGAGGGAAGCCGTCGGGAACACGGCGCAGGCCTCAGGCGGGCAGGGGGATCGGAGACGCCTCCTGTGCCGGGGCCTCGGGTGTGTGTGCGCCGGCGGAAGAGGGCGCGCACACGGCTGTCGAGTGGGGGCGCAGCAGCGTCAGCACCAGGTCGGCGTGGTGGCGGATGAAGTCGGCCGGCTCGATGATGGGTTTGCAGCACTGGCCCACCGAATGGTTCCAGACCAGCTTCAGCATGAGCGGGGCAATGACCAGGTGAGTGGCCGTGTTCAGGTCGCAGGGCCGGCGGAACTCCCCCCGTTCGATGCCGCGCTGCACCAGCCGACGGATCACCTCATGGGTGGGCATGACCACTTCGTCGTTGAAGAAGCGTGCAATTTCCGGGAAATTGCTGGCTTCTCCGAGGATGAGCTTCATGATGCCGCCCATCTGCGGCTTGCTGAAGCAGCTCCACCAGCCCTCCAGCACGTCGGCCAGCAGCTCTTCACTGCTGCCGGTGGCCTGCTCGATGCGGCGGCGGAACTGCTCGATGACCGGCAGGATGGTGACGCGCACCACCGCCTTGAAGAGGTCTTCCTTGCCGGCGTAGTACAGGTAGAGTGTGCCCTTGGAGACGCCCGCACGCGCTGCCACGTCATCCAGGCGGGCGGCGGCATAGCCCCGGGCCACGAAGACTTCCAGCGCGGCGTCCAGCAGTTCGCCGGGGCGCTGTTCCTTGCGGCGCTCCCAGGCGCGGGGGCGCTTACAGCGGACAGGGGATGGTGTGGTCGTGTTCACCGAGTTTATTAATGACTGTCAGGTCATCAATATAGCTTCATTGTGATATTTTCGTCAATCCTGCCGCGCCTGGCGCGCTTCCTGGCGCATTCGCCACCAGGCGTCCAGCCGGCGGAATAGCCAGCCGCGTGGCTGCTGGATGCCGGTGCGCACGTAGTCGACCGCCAGCGGGTCTTCCAGGAAATTGAGCTGCAGCTGCCGGGCGGTTTCCTGGCCCATGAATAGCAGCCGGTCGCCGGGGCGCAGTTCGGTGGAAGGATCGGGCAGCAGGGTACGCTCGCCACGCCGCACCAGCATCACGGCCAGCGCCGTCAGCCGGGTCTCGTGGTGGCGCGGGTCGCGCAGGATCTGTTCGATGGTGAGCGCGCGGCCGCCCCGGTTGCGGAAGAAGGCATTGAAGAGCCCGGGCTGGGTGGGGTCGCAGTGGAAGGCCCAGTTGCGGGGCGCGGCGTTGCCGACCGTGGCCATCACGCGTTCGATGACCTGGCTGGCCGCCGTGTTGCCCTGCTGGCGCACCAGGCTGATGAAATCGCCCAGCAGCGGGGTCTTGAGCGTCTGCAGGATCTCGCGCACCACCAGCTGCGAATGCACCACGCGCAGGTTGGCGCGTGCCGCATCGATGAGCAGCCGGTCGGCCGACTGGTTCTGGCGGATGATGACGTAGATGTCAGGATTGAGGCGGCGTGCGATGGTAGTGACGCTGAGGTTGATGGTGTCGTTGTCGGTGCCGGCTACCAGCACGCTGGCCCGTGCCACGCCGGCTGCCTTCAGCGAGCCCTCGGAGTTGTCGCCGCGCTGCAGGCGCGCCTCGCCGGCCAGGTCCCGGTCGGGGTCGATGGCCTTCCAGGGCACGCGTGCCTCGTCCAGCGTGGCCGAGATGGTCTGGCCGAAGCGGCCGTAGCCGATCAGCACCCACTTGCCCTTGGGCAGGTTGATGCGGGTGGGAATGGGCGTGCCCGGCGCAGCCGTCACCCAGTCCTCCATGCGCAGCACCTCGGGCGCGGCAATGTCCAGCGACAGGTTGGTGGCCAGCACCTGGAACGGGTTGACGGCATGCACGTTGCCGAAGGCGTGCAGGTTGTTGGTGCCCTCGGCGTCGGTCACGCGCGCAATGACGGTGATGTCCTCACGCAGCAGCTTGGCGCCGATGGCGATGGTCTGGTTGGCATGCTCGTTGCTGGTGAGGGCGATGACGCCCTGGCACCAGCGCCGGTGGATGCCGGCATCTTTCAGGGAGCCCGGGTGGCTGGCATCGGCCTCCATGATCAGCGGCGGGCTGAGGAACTCGTTGAGCGCAAAGCGCGTGGCGCGCTCGCCGTCGATCTCCACCACCACCACCCGGTGGCCCAGCTGGTCCAGCGCCTGGGTCAGCGCCAGCGCGCTGCGGCCGGCGCCGCAGATCACGAAGAAGGGGCCGGACAGACGCTTGACCTGCCAGCGGAACACGTTGCGCGCCACCGTGCGCCGGAAGGTGCGGTCGGTGGTCATGGCGAACACCGAACCCACCGCGTAGGTCCAGGCCAGCACCGACAGGTAGATGGAGATGATCAGCCAGGCCCGCTGCTGTTCGGAAAAGGGAAAGGGCAGCTCGCCGAACCCGATCGTGGTGGCCGTGTAGCTCATCACGTAGGTGGCATGGAAGAAGCCCATCTGCCAGGGGTTGCCGTCCGGATCGACGCCGGGCGCGATGGCCAGCCCGAAGATCGAGATGGCATAGACCGCGATCAGGATGATCAGCGGCACCCGCAGGCGCCGCAGGATCATGTAGATGACGTCGATCATGGCGGGGAATCCGTGCCGCAGCCAGACTCAGCGCGTCTGGCGCAGTGTCTCGCCGATGAGCAGGATGACCGAGACCAGGTTGGCCAGCAGCGCGCCGCCCGACAGCGACACGATGATGCTGACTGTGTGGCCGTCCAGCGGGGTGTTGTTGAACTGTTCGACCCACATCCAGACCAGCGAGGCAAAGAGCAGCTGCAGCGTGGCCACCAGACTGGTGGCCAGGTGCGTGGCGCCCATCTGGGTACGGTCGCCGAACTTGATGATCAGCGTGATCAGGTTGATGACCACGGCGATGAACAGTTCGGCCGGGTGGTGGAAGTCGGCACGGTCGATCTCGCCCAGGAAGAACCCGAAGTTCAGGGTACAGGCCAGGATCGTGAAGAAGGCAAAGACGACTTTTTCGAGGTTCACGCTCGACTCCGCGACAGGAAGGGCGCTGCGGTGGATGAGGGCATCCTGCCGGACAGGCCGTGGTGGAGGGGGCAGGCCTTCGCAGGGGGCGGCCATGGCGCCCCGGGTCTGCCCGCAGGCCGGGCTCCTGGGAGCAATGGCCTCTCTACTGGCATGTTACGCCAGCTGTCCGGGAAGGTGAACCGCCTGCCAGAAATGGTGCAACGGCCCGCGGCCATGTCCCACCTGCAGCGCATCGGCGTGCAGCAGTGCGCCATGCACGTAGTCCTTGGCCATCCGGGTGGCCTTTTCCAGCCCATGCTGCGGCCACAGCGCCGCGATGGCCGACGACAATGTGCAGCCCGTGCCATGTCCGTGTCGCGTGGTGATGCGGGGTGCGGACAGGCGGATGACGCTCTCGGGCGTGGCCAGCAGGTCGGTGGATTCGGGGGCGCCGTCGGCCAGATGCCCGCCCTTCAGCAGCACGTTGGGCACGCCCAGCGCCTGCAGCGCAGGCAGGCAGGCGCGCATGCCGGCTTCATCGACGGGCTGCGCGATGCCCAGCAGCCGGGCGGCTTCCTTCAGGTTGGGGGTCAGCAGACTCACCTGCGGCAGCAGCGCGGTGCGGATCCGCTCCAGGTCGCTTTCATTCATCAGGCGCTTGTGAGTGCTGGCAGCCATCACGGGGTCTAATACCACGAAGGGGGGACGGTGACGGGCCAGTACCTCGGCAATCACCTCGGCAATCTCGGCGTTGGCTACCATGCCGATCTTCACGGCGGCCACCGCCACGTCCTCGAACACGGCTTCCAGCTGCGCCTGCACCAGCTCCGGCGCCAGCGGCGAGACCATGCGCACGGCCTGCGTGTTCTGCGCCACCACGGCCGTCACCACCGCCATGCCATAGGTGCCCAGCGCCCCGAAGGTCTTCAGGTCGGCCTGGATGCCAGCCCCGCCGGTCGGATCGGTGCCAGCGATGGAAAGCACGTTGGCGGGGACGGTGGGCGCGGGGCTGGGCGTGGAGGCCGGGGTGGGGGACATGGCGGTATGTCGGGAAGAGGGAACGGGACAGTGCATTATCCATGTCGGTGCGCCGTGTCGGCTTCCTGTCTTCCCGGGTGCGGGATGCGTTTCAGGGCATCCCCGCATCTCGGCAGGCGGGTTACCGTGCCGGGGTGATAGGATGCCATCCGTCTCGGTGTCCGTTTCCGGAGTCCTGCCATGTCCCGTTCCGACCGCCCCGTGTCGGGCCACTTCGATCCTGTGACGCTTGCCGGCCAGCCTGGCGCGGCCGCCCGCACCATTCCCAATCTGCTCACCGTCGCCGGCGTCGATCCTAGTGGCGGGGCCGGCGTGCTGGCCGACATCAAGACCTTCTCGGCGCTGGGGGCCTATGGCTGTGCCGTCATCTGTGCACTCACCGCCCAGAACACCCGGGCCGTCACCGGCATCGAAGGCGTCTCCACCGACTTCATCCGCCTGCAGATCGACACGCTGTTCGATGACGTGCGCATCGACAGCGCCAAGCTGGGCATGCTGGGCACCGCTGCTATCGCGCGCACGGTGGCCGACGCGCTGGAGCCGCTGCTGGCTTCGGGTCAGCTGCCGGCGCTGGTGGTCGATCCGGTGATGGTTTCCAAGGGCGGCGACGTGCTGTTGCCTGCCGACGCCATCCGCATGCTGACCGAGGCCGTGCTGCCGCTGGCCACCGTCATCACGCCCAACCTGCCCGAAGCCGCGCTGCTGCTGGATCAGTCCGCCCCTGACGATGTGGCGGGCATGCGCCGGATGGCTGAGCGGCTGCGCCGCCTGCTGGCCGATGCCGACGGGCGCTGGGTGCTGCTCAAGGGCGGCCACCTGCCGGGCAACCCGGTGGACCTGCTCTTCGATGGCGATCGGATGATCCAGCTGGATGGCCCGCGCATCGACACCGACAACCTGCACGGCACCGGCTGCACGCTGTCGGCCGCGCTGGCTGCGCTCATACCGCAGTCGGCCGACATGCTGGCAGCTGCCCGTGCCGCGCGCGACTATCTCACCGGCGCGCTGGCCGCCTCCAGCCAGCTCACGGTGGGGCGGCGGGTGGATGGCCGTGGCCATGGGCCGGTGCACCATTTCCACCGGCTGTGGTCGCGCGGCTGACTTTTCTGTATCAATCTGTTCCAGGGGGCGCGATGCCGGTGAAAGTGGCAGGATTTGGCACTGTGCCTGCCACGATGCGGGTTAACATCCTGCCCCATGGAATCCCTCTACGCACTCCCCCTGATGGTCAAGGCCGTCATCCTCGGCATTGTCGAGGGCCTGACCGAGTTTCTTCCCATCTCCAGCACCGGCCACCTCATCCTCACCAGCTCGCTGCTGGGCTGGGATGACGAAAAGGCCAGCGTCTTTGCCATCGCCATCCAGACGGGCGCCATCCTGGCCGTCATCTGGTACTACCGCGAGCGCATCGGCAAGGTGCTGGCCGGCCTCACGTCCGATCGCGTGCAGCAGCGCTTTGCGCTCAACATCATCATCGCCTTCATCCCGGCGGCGGTGCTGGGCGTGCTGTTCAGCAAGCTCATCAAGACCTATCTGTTCGGTCCGGTGCCGGTGGCCGTTGCCCTGGTGGTGGGCGGTCTGATCATCTTCCTGGTGGAAAAGCGCCAGGAAAACATCAAGCCGCGCATCACCGACATCGACAGCCTCACCGCCGTCGACGCCCTGAAGCTGGGTCTGGCGCAGGCCTTCGCGCTCATCCCGGGCACCAGCCGTTCCGGCTCCACCATCATCGGCGGCATGATCTTCGGCCTGTCGCGTCAGGTGGCCACCGAGTTCTCCTTCTACCTGGCCATCCCCACGCTCATCGGCGCCAGTGTCTATGACACCTGGAAGAGCCGCGACCTGCTGAGCGCCGGCGACATCCCGCTGTTTGCCGTGGGCACCATCTTCGCGTTCTTCAGCGCGCTGGCCTGCGTGCACTGGCTCATCCGCTTCGTGGCCAGCAACAGCTTCCGCGTGTTTGCCTGGTACCGCGTGATCTTCGGTCTGCTCATCCTGGCGGTCACCTACACCGGTCTGCTCCACTGGGGCAGCGCCATGGACTGATCGTCCGGCATCCCCGACATCCCTCCCATCCCGGACCGGCACGGCCCCTGCGGCCTTGCCGGTCCTTTCTTTTTGGCGGATGGGTAGGCGTCCTGATGGCGGCCGGGCGCATTCGGGAAAGTCCCTATCCGGTGGGGCATGACATACTTCCGGCCTTCCTCTTCTTCCTCCGGGAGTTTTCATCGTGTCCGACGCGGTCGTCGCCAATCGGCGCGGCTGGCTGATCCTGGCCGCCGATCTTGTCCTCTTCTTCCTGCTGCTGCGCTGGCTGCCGTTCTCGCCTGTCGAGAACCGGGGGCTGGCGCTGCTGGTGTTCGTGGGTGTGCTGTGGCTGACCGAAGCCTTCCACATCACCGTCACCTCGCTGATGATCCCGCTCTTTGCCATCGGGCTGGGGGTGCTGTCCACCAAGGCGGCCTTCGCGCCTTTTGCCGAGCCGGTCATCTTCATGTTCTTCGGCGGCTTCGTCATCGCGGCCGTGCTGCACATCCAGAAGCTGGACCTGTGGATTGCCGGGCACGTCATCCGGCTGGCGGGTGGCAGTCTAAAGCTCACCATCTTCTACCTGTTCGCCGTCACGGCGTTCCTGTCGCTCTTCGTCAACAACACCGCCGTGGCCGCCATGATGCTGCCGCTCACCCTGGGCATTCTGCGGCAGGTGGACGTGAAAAAGAACCGCAAGCTCTATGCCTTCGTGCTGCTGGGCATTGCCTTCAGCGCCAGCATCGGTGGCATCGGCACCCTGGTGGGCAGCACGCCCAACGCGCTGCTGGCCACGATGATCGACATCAGCTTCGCCGACTGGCTGAAGTACGGCATGCCGGTGGTGGCGCTGATGATGCCCGCCATGGTGCTGTCACTGTGGCTGGTGCTGCGGCCCGACTTCAACGTGCCTTTCAATGTCGACATCGAGGACATCCCGCTGGATGGCCGGCGGATGTTCACGCTGGTCGTCTTCGCCGCCACGGCGGTTCTGCTCATCCTGGGCAAGCTGGTGGTCGGACCGCTGCAGCAGCTGCTGGCGTTGCCCGAGCCCATCAAGAACATCGATTCGGTCATTGCCATGATGGCCGTGGTGGTGATGTGCGTGGGCGGATCGGCCAGCTGGAAGCAGATCCAGGAGCACACCGAATGGGGCGTGCTGATGCTCTTCGGCGGCGGCCTGGTGCTGTCCATCGTCATGAAGGACACCGGGGCCAGCAAGATCCTGGCTGACAGCATCGTGGCTGCCGTGGGGCATCAGCACCCGCTCATCATCATGCTGTCGCTCACCGCCTTCGTGGTGTTCCTGACCGAGTTCACCTCCAACACGGCCACGGCGGCGCTGCTCATGCCCATCTTCATCACGGTGGCACGCACGTTGCAGCTGCCCGACATCGCGCTGGCCTCCATCATCGCCTGTGGGGCATCGTGCGCCTTCATGCTGCCCATCGCCACCCCGCCCAACGCCATCGTCTACGCCACCGGCAAGATCCGGCTGGGCGAGATGGTGCGCGTGGGCGTGCTGCTCAACATTGCCTGCATTCTCATCATTGGCCTTCTGGCCCATGGCCTCTGGGTGCATTGGTAGAATCCGGGCCTCTTTCCCAATGGAGGCCCGTTACATGCAGCTCCCCAATCATGAAGGCAGGAAGGTTCCTGCCGTCGTCTTTCATACCCGTTCGGGCGATGCCTGGGTGGACGTGACGACCGACGAACTGTTCGCCGGCAAGCGCGTGGTGGTGTTCTCTCTGCCGGGCGCCTTCACGCCCACCTGCTCGTCCTCCCACCTGCCGCGCTACAACGAGCTGGCCCCGGTGTTCAAGAAGCTGGGCATCGACAGCATCCTCTGCGTCTCGGTCAATGACACCTTCGTGATGAACGCCTGGAAGGCCGATCAGGAAGCCGAGAACATCGGCGTCATCCCGGATGGCAACGGCGAGTTCACCGCCGGCATGGGCATGCTGGTGGACAAGGACGACCTTGGCTTCGGCAAGCGCTCGTGGCGCTATTCGATGCTGGTCGAGGACGGCACCGTCAAGAAGATGTTCATCGAGCCGGACAAGCCGGGCGACCCGTTCGAGGTGTCGGATGCCGACACCATGCTGAAGTACCTGGACCCGAACTATCAGCAGCCGCCGTCGGTGGCCATCTTCACCAAGCCGGGCTGCCCGTTCTGCGCCAAGGCCAAGGCGCTGCTGAAGAAAAAAGGCCTGTCCTACGAGGAGATCGTGCTGGGCCGTGACGCCAGTACCGTGGCCGTGCGCGCCATCACCGGTCGCTCCACCGTGCCGCAGGTCTTCATCGGCGGCCGCCACATCGGCGGCAGCGACGATCTGGAAGCCTACTTCAAGGGCTGATGCCCGAACGCCGCGGCGTTCGGTTCCGGGTGCGGGCGGCGAGAGGTGCCGTCCCGCCCGGCATGGCGTCAGCGCACCTTGGCCAGCTCCTGGCGGTAGCCCGCCACGGCGCGGGCCAGGCCTTCCTCCAGGCTGATGCGGGGGCGCCAGCC
>ERZ772946.233-NODE-233-length-24986-cov-25.3082_pt1 | contig 24986 bp, 22 predicted proteins | sample MGYA00511680_ERZ772946 | MGnify/ENA primary metagenome ERZ772946 (study PRJEB29015, sample SAMEA2737918) | human oral metagenome | biome: human oral; feature: human-associated habitat; material: dental | place: China | collected 2016 ... | reverse complement strand
TCAGCTGGTTTCTCAGGCTCAGCTGGTTTCTCAGGCTCAGCTGGTTTCTCTGGTTCAGCTGGTTTCTCTGGTTCAGCCGGTTTCTCTGGTTCAGCTGGTTTCTCTGGTTCAGCTGGTTTCTCTGGCTCAGCTGGTTTCTCTGGTTCAGCTGGTTTCTCTGGTTCAGCTGGCTTCTCTGGTTCAGCTGGCTTCTCTGGCTTAGCTGCTTCAAGCTTGCTAATTTGTTCAAGAGCGGATTCTAGCGCTTTATTAACTTCTTCTTGAGTCTTGGCCTCTTGAATTGCAGCGATTGCTTGGTTTGCAAGTTCAATTAATTTCTTCTTAGCTTCATTGTTAGTTCCAAGCTCACCGACTTTTTTCTCGATGGCTTCTGTCAAGCTAGCCATGGCCTTATTGTATTCGATTTCCGGCTGTTTCGGTTCAGCGGGCTGTTCTGGACTAGGTTCTTCGCCAGGTTTTTGGTAGTTTTCGTCCTTGCTGAGAATATCTTGCAAAGTACTTACTGTCAACATAACATCCTGAGCATCTACAGTTTCAGCGCTGAGTTGGTTTCTCAATTTGTCTAGATTTGCTTGGAAAGCTTGGCGTGCAGCAGGTGTATTTTTCAATCCTGTTGGGTCAAAGTTAGCCAAATCGTCCTTCCATTTAGTGATGGATTGGAGAAGCTCTTCTTTGCTGTAGAGTTCGCTTCCTTCACCACGAGTGATGAATTGATCCACCTGAATACCGATGTTTCGAGACAAATCGTTTCGATCAGGATCTAGTTGAAGGGTGACTGCGTGCAAGTTTTCATCAAGACCTTTTAGGCTAACCAGAGTTTGATTGCCTTGGCGTTGGGCAGCGTGACCGCTAAAGTATTTCTTGCCATCAATAGTCGAAGAATTTCCCATGCCATCTTGGTAAGAAACTTCTTTACCATCTAAGAAGACCTTGTAGATACCGTGACCTGGATCTACAAATCCCTTGATGTCAAGTCCAGTACCGTAGAAGTAAGCTGTTACAGTTGTCTTTTTCTTTTGCTCGTCAGTTAAGCGACCAAAGGAAGCCCAAGACTCCGTCTTTTGGTATTTGTCTGCGGAATTGGTTTCGTGGTTCCAGCCAGGACTGTAATCCAACTGACTAGCTTGGTCATCATAACTTGTTTGATCCTTGATCAGCAATTCAGCCTTCATCACTTGGATTGTTGCATCGGTAGCAAAACCGAGCAAGGCACCATCAGAAACAGAAGTGAGCTTGGCTTTGAAATCAAAGACAGAGTCGGCTTGTTCTGTAAAGTCAATCGTTGGGATGGTAACAGTCTTTTCTGTTTCTCCATCTTCAAAAGTCACATCTTGAGTTGTATCTTGGTAAACTTTACCGTGAACTCCAGTTCCAGGTTCCGTAATGAATCGAACAGTAGCAGTTCCCTTGCTTCCACCAACACGTCTAATTTTAACAGTGACTGGCTTTCCTTTTTCGACTTCGTAGTTAGTAGACTCGAGTTCAAACATCCCTTTGCTATCATTGTTTAGGGTGTAAATCCCTTCTGTAGCAATTGGTTCACCTGTTTTGTTCACGAGGGTAATAGTGTGTTGGCCAGGTGCTAAATCGCCTGTTTCAAAGACTTTTTGACTACGTTTACGGCTAGCATTCTTAGTTTGCACATCCGCAACTTTTTGGCCATCAACGTAGACGGACATTTCTCCATGACCTGGGTCGACTGTAGAGACGACATAGGCCTTGGTTCCTGTGAAGGTATAGCTTACTTTGGCGTCTTTTTGATTGGTCCACATAGAAGTGCCACGAACACCTTCAGATTCATGGTACCAAGTTGTACCGGCTGTATCCGCTGTTGTATTTGAGTGGTATTCAAGTCCAAGAGGGTAGCCGTCTGTCTTTTCGATACTACTTGGCGTTTTGTAGACAGAGAAGTTGTTCAAGATTGGTGTAGCTTGTGCTCCTGTGATGGTCACACGAATTTTTTGTGCCTCTACAGGCTTGCCTTGAATCAAGCGACGGTAACCAACCGTTGAACCTTCCCCGTAAGTCACCCAGCGTCCGTTGATTTCAACTTCAATCTTGAAACCAGAGATACGTTGACCTTTGGCGATGTCTTCTTTGAGTTCGACAACGTCAAAACGTCTCTTTTGCCCTAAATCGACTGTGAAACTACCAGTTGTAGCATCATTTGAGAGCGCCCAGCTCGTATCATCTTTACCATCAGTCAGGTGACTTTCTTTGTAGAGGTGGTTCTGACGAGTAGAACTTGCTGTTACAGTGGCACCTTTGGCAAAGTCAGTCGCATACATTTGGTCTAGAGTTGCCTTGAACTCCTTCAAGCGAGCCACATCCGCATCTGCAAATTTCCCTTCTTTATTTGGTGGAATATTGAGAAGGAGTGGGGTTCCACGACCAACAGACTTGAAGTAGATGTCCATCAGCTCTTTGAGTGATTTCGGCTGTTGATTGTCATGGTAGAACCAGCCAGAACGGATCGAAACGTCGGCTTCCCCTACAGAGTACATATCACCATCTGGGTCACCGTGGTTGAGGTATTCGTTTTTCACATCGTCTGTGATATTGGCCTTTTTGACTTTATGCCAGACAGGGTCACCTGCGATACCACGTTCATTTCCGATCCAGCGAACGCTTGTCGGTTGAGCAGAGAAGATGGCGATATCTCCTTCAGCTTCTTTGATGTATTTGAACCATTCATCAAAGGTGTAGGTTACTTTTTGGGCACCGCTACCACGCGCACCGTCCATCCAAACTTCGATGAATTTGCCTTTATTTCCGTATTTCGGATTTCCAAGGATTTCTTTCAGTTGGTTGAGATAGTATTGGTTGTATTCTTTTTCGGTTGCAACATGGTATTTTGGATGGTTGGCATCCCATGGTGACAAGTAAACACCCATATTCATATCGTACTTGCTAGCAGACTTGGAAACTTCTTCGAGAAGGTCACCCTTTCCATCTTTCCATGGGCTAGCAGCTACGGTATGATTCGTATACTTAGATGGATAAGCAACGAATCCGTCGTGGTGTTTAACAACCATAATGGTTCGTTTGAAGCCCGTTTCCTTCAGAGTGCGAATCCACTGGTCAGTATCCAAGTTGGTTGGATTGAAGTATCGAGGGTCTTCTTTTCCATTTCCCCACTCGGAATTAGTATAAGTGTTCATTCCGTAGTGAATGAAGGCCGCCAATTCTTCCTTGTGGTAATCGAGTTGGGCCTTGCTTGGAAGAGGTCCATGATTGCCAATCTCAGTTTCTTTATCTTCTGGATGAGCAACTGGAGGAGTCGCAGTCGTTGGATTGGATGTATCAGCGATTGGTTCGTATTCAAAGACGACTTCATTCACACCTTTATGCTGGATGGTTGCTTCCAAACTAGCCTTGACTGGACGGTATCCAGCAATGTCTTTTGCATGGAAGGTGTTGACAAAGGAAACATCGTACTCTTGACCGTCATTGTTATCAACTGTCGCCTCAGCTAGTTCAGAAGTTGTTCCTTTTTGACGGTAGTAAACTTTGAAAGAGCCTTTGTTGACTTTATAGACTACCTTGATGACACGGGTTCCAGGAGCTGTCTTGCTAACGACATTGTGGTTCCACTCATCTTTTAGTTGTTGATTGATTGCTACACCATCGATAGAAACAATTTGATATTTTTCTAGATTTTGCTTGTAGAATTCGGTTGGAGTGATTGCTTTCTTGAAATCATAGTCAAAGCCAGTTCCCACTTCTGTTTTGTCTAAGAAAGTATCATTTTCTTTGACTGTATTGCCTGCTTCATCCACGTGCTGGATAAGGACGCGTCCGTAATCAATTCCCTTGACTAGATTAGCGACACCGCTCTCATCAAAGGAGTACTGATTTTCTCCGATGACAGCTGTCTTATTTCTAAGCATCTCACCTTCGGGTGTAAAGTAATAACGTTTGCCATTATCACCTTGATACCAGCCCTTGACACCATATTTGTCAATGAGTTCTTTAACCCATTTGAGTTGTTCAGGAGAGAGGACAAGTCCACCACCAAAGCGGTCTTTCTCAGGGACACCGCTGTCAACAGTTCCGTGTTGGTGTACGCCGATGACTTTTCCATCACCATTGATAATTCCACCACCAGACAAACCGGACACAGAAGTTGTTTGGTAAGTGATGCCAGTAGCTCCCTTGTCATCATAAGGGTCAACGGATTTTACCTTGCCGTCAGCTTTATAGAGTTGACCAGCTACGATAGGTTGCTTGAGTTCTTTCGAACTAGAGTCAGTTGGATAGCCAATCGTGCTGACAGGATCCCCTGCTTTGTAAGTCTTATGCTCAGCGAGTGGCACAAAAGTTGCTGCTTTATTTGGGCTTGCAATTTGTACAGGGACAGGCGCTACAACTGCTGCCAAGTCATTCTGATATCCCTTGCTAAACTCTTCTTTGTTCCAGAAGTGGATATCTTTTTCTTGGAAGAGTGTGGTATTTCCTGAATTTGGTTGAGAATTCTTAACGGGAGCGTTGGATCCTAGATTGTAGTAGAAACGTGCTGAGTTTCCACCACGAACGTTCCCATCTTTATCTAAAAAGTTATGAGCAACTGTCAAGAAAACGTTAGGAGCTACGAAAATACCAGACCCAGAAACGATGTATCGTTGAGAACCACCGTTATAAATGCTGTAGACCATAGTGGCAGCAGTTGCGGGTTGTCCCTCGTATTGAATATGCTTGAGGTCCAAACCACCGTTAATAATAGCACGATTCTCTTTTTGAGCGTTCTCTTCTTCCTTCGATTTCAAAATACTTTTTGATTCAACTTGAGGACTTTCAGCCTTTTCTACGGTAGCTGAAGTTTTGAGAGGTTTGACGTCGGTGTCAGGATATGCTTGATCGTGAATTTCTTCAGGGAGCAGATCAGCCTTACTTGTATCAGTAGGAGCTTCTTCTTTTTCTAATTGCTGTGCTGCTGGCTGGTTGAGATTTTCTTTCTTCTCGGGTTCAACTTTGTTTTCTTCTAGATTGGAAACCTGCTCAATTTTACTCTCAAGGTTTGATTTTCCATCAGGAAGATTTTCATCAGCTAGAGCCGTTCCTGAAGCAAAAAATGCTAGTCCGACCATGACCGAGGCAACTCCAACGGTCAGTTTCCGAATGCTAAAAGTTTGCCCTTTTTCAAAGAGGTATCGATTCATAATATACTCCTAGTTTTTATCAAGGCAGTCAGCTACTGCCAGAGCCCAAGTTGAACTTGGTAACAATCTACTTCTGCTCTCAAACGAGAGACAAATAATCTCAGTTTTTATTTACTCTATTCAACCTCCTGCGGTATAAAGCGCTTTCATTTTAAGATAAAAAATTTAAAAAGCCATTTTCTCCCTTAAAATAGCCAAAATCCTTAATATAACAAATATACTAAATTATTTTAAAAAATGCAAGAGTAAAAACTAAAAAAATAAACAGAAATTAAAGAAAATAATTTACTTTTTAAAGAAAGATCCGACCTTTCATTTGGTTTTAGAAATGAAGGGTCGGAGTGAAAAGAGGTTAGAGCAGATTTTCAATAGACTCTTGGAGGTTCTGGGGGGCTGTTTTGGAGGAAAAGCGCTCAAGGACTTGTCCCTCTCGTCCAATGAGGAATTTAGCGAAATTCCATTCAATTCGTTTTCCTAGAGGACCAGATTTCTGATCTTTCAACCATACATAGAGAGGTTCTGCTTCCTTGCCATTGACCTTGATTTTGGTAAAACGTGGAAAAGTAGTTTGATAATGTAGACTACAGAAGGCGTTGATTTCCTCTGCGCTACCCGGAGCTTGCCCCATAAATTGATTGCAAGGGAAATCTAAGATTTCAAAGCCCTGATCGTGATAGCGGTCATAAAGTTCCTGTAATCCTTGATACTGGGGGGTTAAACCACAGCCCGTAGCAGTATTGACAATCAAGAGGACTTTACCACGATAGGTATCCAGAGAAGTCATCTGATTATCTTGGTCTAATACTGAAAAATCGTAGAGTGAAGTCATTAATCTATTTTCTCCTTATGTTTGTGATTTTTAGGAGTTTTCTCCTCCTGTAGTGATAGAAATCCATAAATCATGGTTCCAAAGATAGCAGCAATACTCAAACCAAATACCAATAATGGGGTGAGTGTATCGATTTGGACAAGTTTTTCCAAAAAAGTAGAAAGAGGAATTTGTTCAATATAGAGTTTATGAAAGCACAGCAAAGTAAATAAACCAATTAGAATACCGATAAATACGAGCCGACTACGAACTCTAATCTCCTCTGTTTACTATAGGTTCTGTACATCGCTGAGGGCTGGAATATATACTAGAAGGAGCAATATCTCGGGACTTGGTAAGCAGTGATTTCATAAGGCACCTCCTAATCGTCGTCCTGGTCTTCCTTGGCTTTTTGAATGCGAAGAGTGACGACAATTTGCATCATCAGTCCGAAAAAGAAAGCTCCCAGTATAGTTTTTAAAATATGTTTTGTATTCAGAAGAGAACTGATGAAATTTGGATTTTCACTTGTTAGGGTATCGATGAATGGTATTATAAAAAATATCGCTATTCCGTAGATTAGACCGGCTTTTAGACCAGGAAAATGTAGCTGCTTACTTTCTTTTTGGTTAAGCATTTCGGGATCAATGGCTGTGATACCCGTTTTCTTGGTTTGAGAGACTACATAGAGAGCAGCTATCATCGAAATGCCAAACACCACAAGAGGATATCCGAAAGCGACAATTTGTGGGTATTTATAAGCGAGGACAAAAGGGATGAGGTTGCCAAAAATCATCAGATAAAAGAGGACGACAAAGACCTGATTCCCAATGCGATCGGCTTCGCGCCGTTTGTGTTCGTCAAGGGGGCCAGAAATTCCGTAAATGCGTTTGATGAGTTTTTCAGTGAAGGTTTCTTTTTTCATGAGTTAGCTCCTTTTTTTTAAAATCGTCTTCCCAAAAGAGACCGTTGAGGTCAGTTTGTAGGCTGCGGGCGAGATTGAGACAGAGTTCCAGAGTTGGATTGTACTTATTATTTTCAATCATGTTAATAGTCTGTCTCGAGACACCGATATCTTTAGCGAGCTCAAGTTGGGAAATACCCAGTTCCTTTCGGAATTCTTTAACACGGTTCATATGGTCTCCTTTCTGATATGTCGTATATATTTGACTATATTATATTCTTTCAAGAGCGGTATGTCAAGTATATATGACATTTTTTGAGAATTTTTTTGAGAAGGTCTCTAGCTTTATCTGACTAGTTTGCACTTGTCAGATCTCCTCGATTAACTTCCGTCAGATCCCCTGCTGTGTTATAGCTATAGCTGGTCTTTTGTCCCTTGACATCTGTCACGGAAGTCAGGCGATCCAGTTCATCGTAAGTGTAGGAAACTGTACTACCATCTGGGTAAATCATCTTCGAGATATTGCCATAAGCATCATACTCGTACTGGATCAGGATACCACCTCCCTGACGAACGCCTGTGATCTCGCCTTCTTCGTTAGGAGATAGAAAATCAAAAAGTTAGGCTTTACAATGGAAGCATATCAATACAAGTAAACAGAAAATCTAGCTGGTAGAAACTTTAGATAAATGCAAAAATAGGAACTAGCAAAGTTTGAACTATCAATCCATAACAATTTGTTTTTACATACCTCAACACAAAGGGAACTTCAATGAACCTTTACATTCTGACTACCTCAGCAATAAAATGAAAAGCATTAGAAACCATTATCCAGAACTTGCACATGTAACTCCTCATAAATTGCGATATACTGGAGCAAACCTTGCCCAAGCAAGCTAGAACGTCTATTGAAGCTATTTCTGAAGCGTTGACCCATAGTGATATGATTACAACTAAGACTGACGTCAACATTTCAATGGCTGTTGGAGAGATTGCTTATCGCTGCCTAAATAATGGTGTAAACCATAAAGTGTCTGTAAACGTTGATATAATCGTATTGATTAACGTTTTGAGGTAACTGACTCTGTCGGTTTGCGGCCACATTTTTACCATTTTAGTATAAAAGCATCAAAAAAACATCCAAGAGTAAATTCTTGAATGTCTGAAAAGATTATAACTCTATTAACCTTGTCAATAGACTGGAAATGATGATATTATGGTCTCCTTATCTCAAATACTGCTGTATGAACCCATTCATCATGAATTTGTAAGTCATTTTCTATCATTCTACTAAAGGTGAAGCCATTTTTTAAAAGTACTCTCTGAGAAGCCAGATTATCTCTTGCTGTTCCTGCAATGATTCTATTGAAACTATAAGTCGTGAAGGCCTTATCTAAAACGAGCTTAACTGCTTCGCTGGCATAGCCTAAATTGGTAACATTTTCCCCAATTCTATACCCAAGCTCTGCTGTTGTTCAATCACCCTCTAAGACACTTAAATTGATTCTCCCGACCATAACTCCTTGCGAATCTCTGATAAGATGCATGTAGATATCCGGATTCCTTTGTTCCGTTAACAATTCCCTTGTGATTTCTTTAAAACTTTCTAAATCAAAATAGTTAGCTGGTCTAGGAGGTAAATTTCGTTCAAAATACTCTCTATTTTCTTTTTCAAAAAAATAGACATCTAGACTATTTTCTTCAGACAACAGCTCTAAACTGATCATTGCAAATCCTCTCCCATCATTATCCACACTCAAATTTTCGCATATTGACACCAGCTAAAATCCTGGTTAAGCCGACAAATCTCCCCTTCTCTTCTTAGTAAAAATATCGTTAGACTGACCTATCCCTAGCGTCACCTACTCTAATTTTTGCAACAGCTTTACAACTTGACGATTTTCAATCCTCACATAGTATACACCACTATCATTGACAAGTTTATCCTCTTGATATTTAGCAATCTTTACAGCGTAAAGACCTCTTGGTAAGGGTTGGTTGGCAAAAAATTCCTTCATGAGCTTTTCAAGCTCTTTAAGATAGTCATCATACAAGAGATCTCTTTTTTCTTTTGGAACGAAATACTGAAATTCAAATGTCGGTATAAAAATCTCTTTTTGGAAAAGATATTGAGCATCCATGGGATACATTCCTTGCAGAGCTTGTCCCTTACTTTGATTTTCCTCTAATATTTCATTATAAAGATAGATATTATCAGATTGGCTATTAAATTCAAAACGAATCCCCTCATACTTCAAATCAGGCAGTTGAGGATCTTTGATTGAACTGTCCAGTGTTTTTAAAAATTCGCTGGTGCCTGAACTAACTTCAATCCCTAAATAGGCTAATTCTGGGAAAACATTATAAATTTTTTTATCATTTTTGTAATCAACCTCTGCATCTGTCTTTCTATATGTTTTATTTTCCGAAAAACGAGTATAGTATTTAAATCGAGTTTGAACCTGATAGGTTTTTCCGGCTATATTTTCACTATAGGTACCATGGATTATAAATCCTCCCACGCTTGTATAGTTTTTCTCATATTTTTCTAACTCAAATTGACCTGTGAGACCGTAATTTTGATAAGAACGATGCACAGCTTGCTCAATCTCAGTTCGACTTACATGAGCAAATAACCCCCACATATCCATTAGAGAAAGAATAGGACTGCTCACTGTGAAGATTGCGATTGGGATAACTATGGATAAGCACCCTATTAATATCCAATTTTTATTCTTGGAATTTCTTTCAGATTTTTTACCAGTTTTCTTTTTCCCTTTAAAAATTAGAATGAGCAAAACCAAAATCCCTAGTACTAATAAAACCAATCTACAATCTCCTTTTATTTTGGATAGCTGTTAACAGATGTATAGGAAGGAGGCTAACAGAAATACTCTTCTCACCTACTAAATTATCCTGAATTCCATAAACTCGTCTGAAACGAGGAGCAACCCTTAACCCATTATACCATATGAAACAATACCGTGAGAAGATGAGAGAAGTAAACACTCCATGGTAGGAAACATAAAAAAGAACACCCTGAAAGGTGCTCTTTGTAAGTATAGTAATTCTCTCGAATTAACGTTTTGAGAATTGTGATGCTTTACGAGCTTTCTTAAGACCTGGTTGGAAACATTTTTATTTGAATAGATTTCAATATCCGCTTAAAATCAATGTTTTCTCACGTTTTCAGAAAGAACAATTTCATCTAATTTGAATAACTTTCAGTTGAATGGTGTGAATTTTACACTAAAAATACATAAATTGAGCTAGATTTTACCAAAAAGTTCACACCATTTGAATTGTTATTGTTTTATATATAGAAGTCAAAATATACAAAAAATTTCAAATATTTGATTATGAACCTCTTCTCTCAAACAATCTATCTGTCATAGAAAGTTCTAGAATAATAATCTCACTTTGTTTATCTAATGAAAGTCTTGACGACACTAATTTTTCTTTTAAAATCGCAGAAATATACTGTATTTGGTTATTTTCTACTTCTTCAACTAATGCCCTTAAGTCTTCACCTTCAATACTTTCAAGAACATCGTGAATAATAAAGTTAGGAACGGTTTTTCCAATTGTTCGAGCAAAAAGTTGATAGGCAATATCATATGCAGCAATAAGAGATTTTCGAGTCCCAGTACTTGTCCCTTCAGAAAGAGCCCCTATTGATACTGGAAATCTATCATGTTTAGGATCATAAACTAGTACGGGTTGTTCTTTATTAATACGACTTGCCACACTTTTAAAATAATGATTAAAAGCATCCATTTTTGCCTGATATTTTGCTTCAGAAATTTCAACAATTGTCTTAAGTTCAGTTATCTTTTCTATCAATTTTTCCTTCTGTTTCTCTATCTCACTGATACCATTAATTTCCAATTCATTCCTGACTTTTTTAATCTTTAAATCATCTAATTGATTTAGTTTATCATAGTACAAATCTACTTTATTCTCTTCTACTAAAGAAATGAATTCAGAATTCTTATTTGTTAGATCAGTTAAAATTATCTCACTACGCTTCTTTTCTTGTAATAATTCTTTCATCCTATCGTTAAAGTAAGATAATTTATTTCTACTTAATTGGTTATTAAACTCAACTAATTCTATAAAAGTCTTTGTAATATCAGGCAGCAATTCAGAAACTTCTTGGAAAAAATCGCTCGTCAACTCTGAATTAACTATTCTTTGTGACTTTTCTTCAGTATCTTTAATATATTTTTGTAACTGAGAAATATCAAAATCAAGCCTACTTATCTGCTGGCTTATCTCTTCATATTTTTTTCTAACAACATTTATCTGAATTCGATTTTTCTCAAAAGATTTTTTATCAACCAAATCATTAATTTCTTGTTCTAATCGATTAATTTCTTGTTCAATTATAATATTGATTTGTTTAATCTTAGCTATGTCATGTAGAGAGTTTTGTTTTTTATAACTATTTTCTTTGCTCTCAATTTTTTTAAGTTCTTGTTTCAACTTTCCAATTTCTAAATCATTTTTAGGATTTGAAATATCAAAAAGATAATTATATAAAGCACGATATTCTGATGTTTTTGAATAATTATCCAATACTTTTAAGAATTGGGTATTATCCTTTGTCATTAAAATCCTTACAAAAGATTTTATTGTGCTTCTAAAAGTAGGAATCTGAACGAAATTTTCAAATAATAATTTATTTAAAAATTTATTTAATTCATCATACGAAGTTTTCTCTCCATTAATATACCGCTTACCTCTATTAAATAACTCTGTTTTTATAGAAACTTCTTTAGTAGGATTATTAAAATCATCAATTAATCTCAGTTCCGTAAATAATTTTTGATCTTCAATAAATGACTTAAGTTGTTCATTAACACTCTGTGTTTCATAATCTGTGTAGACGGCATCCTTACTCCTAGCTCCTAAACTTAAATCCAGTAATTTCAAGCAAGTTGTTTTTCCAACCTTATTGTGTTTCTCAGACTGCTCTGAATCGACTATAAAATTAATCCCATTTCTAAATTCTATTTTTCTCAATACATCATCAGTATTTTTACTAATAATACTCAAACTTTTAATGAACACTTTCAATATCTCCTTTGCTATTAACTCTTATTTTATCTAATAGAAAAAGAAAATCTAGTGCTAACACAAAAAACTCATAGTTTAAATTGTCCTCAATTTCATTTTGAAGTTCTAAATAAATATTTTCTATTTTAGTCATTCCTCTTAAAATTAAGCCATACACAATCGCAGACAGGTAAAAAATAGTCTTATTGGGTTCTGCATTTTTATCAAGCAATAACATCGTCGCTCTCCTTATCATTGTTTGGATTTAATAATACCTGACACTCTATAACTACATATTGGAGCAATGCAATTATAAATTTATCTAAATCTGAATCATCGATTCCACTAGACAAAAAATCAGGATCTCTCGCTATTCTTTCTTTTATCTCATTATGCATATCCTTCAGACATTCGTCTCCATTGCCGACTATCGGTTCACCATTTTCATCCATAGGTGTAAAATCAAAAAAGATATCTTTTACTTTTTCAACCACTTTTTGACTATCAGGAAATTCATTTTTTAGAATCTTCTCCAGTAAGACATAGTTGTTAATCCCCTCTGAAAATTTGCGAATATATGTACGTGAATTATTATATTGAAGCTTTTCTTTCAATTTAGCTGGCTTCTTCAGTTCAAATTTTTCATTATTTTGAGATTGAAATTTTTTAACATTCTCCAAAAGCTTAAAAAGCACTGTTGGAATCAAGGTCCTTTGCTCAATATTTGTTATATATAAATTTTGAGTATTATTATTACTAAAATTTCCAATACTCTGAGAATTAGTCATTTATTATCCCCTATCACCAATATGCTGTTCATTATTGCTACTATTATTGCCTATAATTTGACTATTATTGTTATTTTTAATAATTGATTCAACATCTTTTTTTGTTTTCCAAGAAATACATGTAGCAATAATTCCTAAAATTGATGCAAATATACCTAAAATTGTATTTATGTTTTCCATTATTTAATCCTCATTTTATATACTAATTATCCATGTAAAAATTAACTTTTCCATTATCACTCTTTACCCAGATCCCTCAACCGTTCCTGCCCCATCTTCAACATCTCTTCCTCCACCTTACTCCATTTTCCAAAGAGGCATTCGTGTAGAACTTCTGCTGCTGAGGTTTCATCTACTTGCGAATTATAGACGCACGATTGATCTCTTTGAAAAATTTGAATTTGATTAAAAATATTGTCATTTTCTAACTCTCGTAAGTTATCAACTAAATGTTCTACAATTCCATCATGGTGTTCTTTGGGAGTCGCTCTAGATTGACTAGGATCTATAGCATAGAGCTCTTCATAACGTATCAAGGTACTGAGATAGGACAATTCTGGCTTGGTAGCAATTAGTGCAAGTGAGACTTGATATCCTTTAGTTATCAATAATTGTGCCGTTTTTCTAGGAACTTCTGTTGTTCTCAAGGTGCCCTCGATTAACAAATGATAACCTTGTTTACTCAATTCATCTACGAGATATTCAACCATTTTTCCCGCAAATACTTTGGTATAATCCACACTATCTTTTCCATACTTTTCCTGTAGGTCAAGGTAATTCGGATGAAAAGAACGATAACTATCTCCATCAATGATAATGATATTGCCTTGAAATTCCCTTTGTTTAATACGATGAATCGTTGTTTTACCAGCACCACTCTGTCCACCTAGCAAGATAGCCTTGGGCTGAGACGAAGTTGTTTTACCACGAGTTAAAGAACGAACGAGTCGTTTGGATGCTCGTTCAAAATCATCTTGACTAAATTCTTCTAGTTTCATTAAGCCACCACCAGATGAGTAGCTTGTTCTAGCATACGTTCAATGCCATCCAAATAGCCATTAAATCGCTCAATATCCTCAAAAGTTGAAACAAGATAAATCCTCGTGTTAATCAAATCAGAAAGATCATCGCTCATTAGAACCCAAGGATTCGAAGTATCATCAAATGCAATTCCTTGTTCATCTTGAAAACGATAAAGTTGCGCTAAGATATTCGCCCCTCGTTCTTTAATCACTTCAATTTTCAGAGTTAACTGATAATTTTCTACTGGTGTGAGCATTTTTTCCTCCCCTACGATATCGATATAAGAAACATTAAATTTCTTGCAGATACGATCTATTAATTCTGTCGAAATTGAACTTGTCCCATTTTCATAACGACTCAGGCTATTTCGAGAGATACCAATAATCTTTGCGAATTCAGGTTGAGTGAGATCATGTGTTTTACGTAATATTTTTATATTTTCTCCAATCATAAGAGGTCTCCTTTTATTTATTTCTATTATAGCACAAAAAATAAAAACGCACCATTTTTGGTGCGTTTTTACCGATAGATAGAATACCTCATATTCAGTTATTGAAGAAAAAGTACTATGAGGCTGTTCAAAAAGTCTTTGAGAATATAAAAAGTAAGAAAACCACAATCGAAAACATATTGGAGATAGGAATCTATGGTATACTAGTGATAATAAATAGTTATCAGTAGGAGAATAATATGGAAATAAAAATAATTGATAAAATTCTATCTCAAAAATGTTTTTGGACAATTATTTTTACTTGTTGGGTTTTTATTGGAATTATAGTATCAATTTTTGATTCATCACTAAAATACAATTATATATATGTTTTTGGAGTAAATTTTCTTTTGTTAGCTCAGATTATCACATACCAAAATTTAATGAAAAAAGAAATAATCCTTAAAACGTCTATTTCAGGTACTAAAGTCAATAATCTTCCACTATTTCCAATATTCAGCAAAAATAATAGTTATCTAAACAAATGGTATAGTATATCTATTTGTTTTGCAATTGGTTTAATTTATTTCATTTCACTAGTATTATTAAAGGTTCTTATCCTGCAGGAGCTAATTACAATTTATGGGGCAATTACTTTAATTCTAACTGTATTTATTGCAATACAACTGTATTTAAAGTACATACTTTATATTCTCACATTAAGGAAAATTTCAAAATTAGAGTTTATTTCATTAGTACCAATTTCCCTACATAATCCATCTGAATCTGATTGGATAGTTAAATTTACCGATAGTATGAGTTCATTTAGTAATTATTTTGGAATTTTAGGTATTGTTTATACTGCTCTATTCTATTTAACCACTCCACTATCTGCTATTAAATTTACCAAGAATACATTAGTAATAGATACACCTAATAACTTAGTATTTATAATTACTTGGGGAATAATTTTTATACTGATTGGTTTTGGTTATTTACTTTTTGACTATCTTTGGAAAAAATATATTAAAGAAATAATAAAAAAAATAAAAAGAATGCAACTAAAGGAATATGATATTACTGATTACAGTAATAAACAACTTAATAAAGATTATATTGAGCTATTTAAACTCTATAAAGATTCCCCTAACTTTCCACAGTTATTCAATGGAAAAGCACTCAATCCAATAGGTTACATCCCCATTTTGATAAATCTATATAGGCTACTTCAGCCATTTTTAACACAAAATTAGTGTTGTTAAAAGAGCAGAGAATCCCAATCTCTGCTCTTTTATCTTAATAAACCCTCGCTCTCACCTTCGCTAATTTAATTGAATAATCAATAAAATAATTTAATCTTTCCATAGAGTGATTTTTTTCCAAAACTTCACATTGTTTTTTAATATCAAACTCAATTAGCGAAACTTCATTTTTTATATATTTTAACACATTATATTTTTTCAATAAAATTTCTAAATTAGTCACCTTATCTTTATTCTGAAGTCCTATTTTTTCTTTATTAGAGAGAAACTGTTCAAGGTAAATGTAACATAAATTTTTCCTACTTTTATTAATATCAAAATTATAATTCCCTTTGTATTTTACAGTAAACTCAGGATTAAAGTATGCTTCGCAATCATTTAGTAACTGAAATAAGTAGCCTAATTTATAACCAATAATTGCTAAAGGTTGATTGTCTAATTCAGGATTATATGATTTCATACCAATCACTAAACAATTTTGAATAACTTGGGAAGTTTGGTTATCTAAGATTTCTTTTATTTTATCAATACTTACATTCATATCAATATTTAATTCTTGTATTGTTCCCTGACACATTCTCATAATCATATGACTAAATACCCTAATTGTAGAATCATCAAGTTCAGATAATAATTCAATACACTTTCCTAATAAAAAAACTGTGATTACTAAGGCTTCATCAATAGAATATTGCTTATGTACTGTGTATATGCTATGCCTTTTATCGTCTTGATCAATAATATCATCAATAATAATAGAGGATTTATGAATTAACTCAATAGCTATTGCAGATTTGTAAACTTTTTCATTTAGATTTTCAGAAAACAACTTATAGCCATAATATGTTAATAACGGTCTGAAACGGCTCCCATTCACTACTTGAAGTATCTCATGATATTGTACTGGTAGTTCAAACAGTATTGATTTAATTCCAGAATCAATACGGAACAAAAAATCTTTTTCTTCACTATTTAACGTAATTATTGGTGCCTTTTCCATATTATTCTCCTACTGATAACTATTTATTATCACTATACAAAGCATTCAAATAAGTTTATAATAGCATGATTATTGATAAAGGAGTTATTCATGGATTATAAACTTATTTCTACTTTTTTAGACTACTGCAAAACTCATAAACGCTTGAGTTTACATACGATTCGAGCTTATAAAAATGATCTTTTGCAGTTTTACAATTCAAATTACACCAGTGTGGAAATATATGTTGAACATTTGACGAAATCCAATATTAAATCTAGTACATTACGTCGTAAAATTGCTAGTTTGAAAGTGTTTTACAGCTATTTAAAGTATCATAATTTAATTGATGAGAATCCTTTTAATCAATTACGTTTTCAATTTAGAACGGAAAAAATATTACCTAAAACGATTCCCTGTGATATTTTAAAAAGTATTTTTTCACATCTAGAACAGAAAGTTACCTATTCAAAAACTAAATATCAAAAACAAAAGGCTGAAAGAAATTTACTAATCATTTCTCTATTGCTTTCAACTGGTATCAGGATTTCCGAACTTTGTCATATTCATCTCAAAAATATTAATTTTTCAAATAGGACTCTCCATATTATGGGAAAAGGCAAGAAAGAACGTATCCTATTTTTAGGAGATCAAATAACATTTAGCTTATTAGAAACATATATAAATAACTACTGCTTTCAACCCAGTGACTACCTATTCTCTGGAAAATATTCTTTCAAACCATTGTCAGAGCAAAGTGTACGTTTAATTCTAAATACCCTTGTTAAACAACATAACTTAACTACACCTATTACTCCCCATATGTTTAGACACAGTTTCGCAACAATGCTTCTAGATAGTGATGTTGATATCCGATACATTCAACAAATTCTCGGACATAGTTCTATCTCAGTCACACAAATTTATACTCATGTATCTCAATCAAAGCAAAAAGAAATTCTAACCCTGTGTAATCCCATCGCTTTGATTCATTCACAGTCCAAAAAATAACTATCGTCACGGGCTTCGCCGTTATAAGCAAATGAATTGCCTGTTGTATCTGTGCTTGTCTTTCTTTCTCCATAGAGATGATAGCTAGTTGATGCGACGGCTTGTCCATCCTTGGTCAAGTAGAATCCTTCTCCCCACTTCCTTGTTTTGCTGTAAGCAACTAATCCTTTAAGTCATAGGTGTAACATAAGACTCTCGAAGAAATCATTCCTCGAGAGTCTTTGCATGTTTCTATCACAACAGAAGGGGTTAATTTAAACAATTAGTACGATTCTAGTTAAGATAATCATGTAATTTAATTTCTCTTTTTAAGTTTTTCAAAAACATTCTAAGTAAATTATTTCTGAGAACTTTTCAATTTATTAACTTAAATAAATAATTAAATTCCTATAGCCTCAGATACTAAATAACAATCACTTTTCCAACTTGAAAATAAGAGGAAATTTCTCAGAAATTACATCTATCCCAAAATTAATACCAATTACTTGATAATGATGAAAAGTTTTGAAATATACTTGTTGTAATTTATCCCTTAACTGACTATGAGTAAGTTCAACAAGAACTCCTTTAGCAATAGATTCCGTATTGTTATTATCTAAAATCTCAATAGGATTTAAATCCCAACTTTCATCAATAGCTTTACAAAAGAGTACATTCCCAAAATCAATATAAAAATGATTATCCTGATTCTTTAATCCATCTAGATAAATTTTTAGGTGAGTTCCTTCGTCTAATTTGCAACGTAATTCATACCAATCGCTTTCAATCTTATTTCCGATGTTAACCCAACTCACTATCTTCCTCCTCATCTATATTAACTTGAATCTCTTCCCCTTGACACAAAATTATGTCAAAAATCAAATTACTAGAAACAACTCGGTAATGTTCCAATTCATTTTTTTCTAGTAATCCTCCTGAACTATGAATAATATATTCAATTAAAGAACTATTTTCTATTCGATAAATAGGATAGTCTTTATCTAATTTATTTAAATGAAAAGTTTGGCAAAATATTGAAAAGATTCTTCTGTCCATTATTTGATAACAATGGCTAAAAGGAAATTTAAAATTTAACGAATGCTTACTCCCTTTTAGAAAAATCGTAGCTAGTTCATAATCGGTATTTTCACTAAATTCTGCTTCAGACTCATATCTATCCTCAAAAAAATTCCCCCATTTTATATATTTCTCATTTTTTACATACTTTTCACTTCTTGATTTATCAGAAATAAAAGAGCGGGCAGCTGAACCTATTCGTTTTAATATATCAGACATGTTATACCTCTTACTAATATTATTAGTATCTAATTTTATAAGGAGCTTTAAACTGAAACTCTAATGTTGGGATTCCCTCTTTACTAGTTGGTCTTACTACAACCTTTGTCCCATCAGGTAAATTCCCTACTTTCCCAGGACCAGCCATTGTTGATATCTCTTTCACATTTTCTAAATTTAATGAATTGAAATCTTCAAGCGCTTTAGCATATCCTCCAGAAGATTGATAGTTTTTAGCGATACTACCTGATTTTGTTATATCATCTAAATCTTTAACAAAATCATGTACAATTTCTTGACTAGTTAGAGCCCTTGTCCCGTCTTTGACATCATCTACTTTATCCACCACACGAGCAGCATCTGACGCTTTATCAGCTGCCTTCGTAGCTTTCGAAGCATCATTGACTGCATCTACTGCATCGAGTGCTTTTTCAAGTTTCCTTAATTTGCCAGCCTTAGCTATAGGATAGAAATTACTTGCAATATCAACAGCTAACTCTGCACCTGCCGCCCAACGATTTGCGTCTTCGCCCGTTAGTGGATCTTTCCCTGTAACTAAACGTTCTCCATTATTCCAGCCTATTAATTCAGCTGCTATAGTTGGAAGTGTAGCTTTATTTTCTTGGTTAAACTTCGCAAATTTTACATTAGATGCATAGGCATTTTCCTCAGGAGTCATTGGGGGAGCTTTTAGATATTCCTCTAATGTCATCCTATCAATTCGCTCTTTTTGATCCGGTCTAAGTCCATGTCTTGCCGCATCTTCATACTTTCTAAAATCTGCGACAGATGGAACTTTATTTTCTCCCTTATCGGAGGCACCAGTTGTTTTTGGATCACAGACATGCTTCAAGGTGTTCTGTAAAGCCGTGTTCCAATTACGAAGTAAATTTAGTCCTTCTCGGATGGTAGGGGAGGCCTTAAATCCTATTGCCACAGCATAGGCAGTACGAATTGCTTGATAGCGTAGTTCTTGAATACGAGCTTGTGCTTGCTGATATTTCGTTTGAACATAATCGACTGCACTATTGTAGGTCGTTTGAACCTTATTCCACTGTCGACTACCCCAATTAACCGCACGGTTGTATTGGGTGCTAATCCAGTTGGTCGCGTGGTTGAAAGCACTCTTAGTCGCATTCCAAGCCTTGGAGGCGAAGCTCTTCACACTATTCCAGGTGTTTGAGGCCACTCTTTTTACCGTATTCCAGGTACTAGAGGCGACTCGTTTAACACCATTCCAAGCATTAGAGGCCGTCTTTTTAACATAGTTCCAGCCTTTTTTGATACTGTTCCAGAAGTGCCCACTCGGGTCGGTATAGTTGACAGGGTTATTCTGCACATAGCTGTAGCGGTTCTGGCTAAGAGGATCCGTCGCCTCACCTGGGTAGCTATCCTCGGTTAAGAAAGTACCTCCCTGACTATCATAATACCTTGCGCGTAAATAGTCAAGTCCAGTATCGTCACGGGCTTCACCGTTATAGGCGAAGGGATTCCCTGTTGTGTCTGTGCTTGTCTTTCTTGCCCCATAGAGGTTATAGCTGCTTGATGCGACAGCTTGTCCATCCTTGGTCAAGCCTGTCACAGAGCCTGATTGGTTAGTCAAGTAGTTGTAGCTGTCACCTGTTTGGTTGTTGAGGTAGCTGGTTCGACCCTGACCATAGCTATAGGCCTCACGAGCCTTGCCATCATGGTCATAGGTTTCGAGGACTTCTGTATGTTCACGATTGACATCGTTGACATAGTTGCGTTCCTCATAGTAGTTGTAGGTATCCTCTCGTGTGGTGTAAGGGATTCGGTGTCGTAGATATAGTCTAGTTTTTCTGAGTTCTTCTCAGAAGCGATATTTATATCAACATCGTCAAATAGTAGTAAACTTTATAGTGAACTATAAGTAAAATCTCCTGAAGAAATTCTTCAAGAGATTTATTAATTTTAATTAATACATTGTCTATTAATCCACATAAATGCGCATGCCTTCTAATACCCCCTTAGCTTCCTTAAATCCCTCTAATCCATATTTAGATAAGATTTCTACATCATCAGCCAGTCTGATATCTTGTTGCGGATTAGACACTTTTTCTTTGAATAACTTTACAATTAAATTCAACTCCGCTGTATTCATATCATAGTAATTTTTCCAATGCTCTAAACCAATTTCAAAAGAAGAGAGTTGAGGAATCAAAATATCTCCACCGTTAGAGAATATATCCTTCCAACTATCATTAGATTCTAACTCATTCCCATTATTCCAGAAACAAGCTGTAATAACGGGGAGAATCTCTCCATTCCTTTCATCCAATAGATATTGCAAGGTCTCTTCCTCCGCCAATCGAAAATTTTGAACTGGACAATTTTCAAAATAGTATGTATAAGGAATAAAATGGCTTAAACGTTCACTATTATCAGACCGAATAGCACATACACAAACATCATTTTCAAACGTAACAGTTCCTCGACTGCCAAAACCATCCTGAACGGAATAACTAGTCCCGTCCCAAGAGTGCTCAAAAGATAGTTCTGGAAATTTAGCGGACATAACTGCGCAAGAAATACTTGCTAAATAACATCCTTCATATAAAGTCTTTACATTTAAAGCATAAGACATCTCAATCACCTCCTGAATAATAATCAGATTTCATTCGATTCTCATATCTAGAAAGAACCTGTGCATTAGCATAACTATTAGAACCGCCTTTTGTTCTAGGAATAATATGATCTATTTGCCACTCGTTGGGATTAGATGTAACACCTTTTTGACTTTTTTGAGTTCTATATAAAATTTCTCCAGATAAGTCTGAGCGAACTACTCCACCATTTCTTACCATATTCTCTTTTATAATAGCTTCCTTTTGAGTCGCAGTAAATTTCTTACCAACGTCAACATAATTAGAATCTTGCAAATATGAGTAGGGGCTAGTAGCCGGTATCACATCCCCTGAAGGCTTTACATAAAAATCTGGCTTAGCTGTAGTTTTAGGCGCTGGTAAAGCTAACACAGGATCTGGTGCCGGCAAGGCAAGTGGCTTACTAGTCGGCCCAGGCAATGCTAGTTGCTGAACAGGGGTTACATCCTTACGTGGTCTCGTGACTGATACATCCCCTGATTTCGGCTTCGTCGTCACCACATCAGCCTTAGGCGCTCGAACTGTTCGGCTACTTACACCTTCCGTCACTGCGTTAAGCAGGAGGCTTGTTCCAATGCTGGTTGGAGTGATCTGGCCTCCTTGAGCCGCATCACTAAGCGTGTCAATCACGGTTTCACCCACCGTATCAACCCCGTGACGCAATAGACTATTGGTCACACTTGAGCTGGCTGCTCCGAGACCTCCAGTCGCTACGGTAAGAGCAATACCGACACCGATAGCTCCCGCAGTTACGGCAACCTTCTTCCAGTCGACATTTTTCACGAAATCAACTTTACATCTAATATTATTAGAAAGTATTTAATTTTATCACTTTTAGAAACTTTCTATATCAAAATGTTTCAGTCGAAGAAGAGCGACACTATTTATAGCTTTGAAAAGTAATCTTCTATTAACGCATTCGTGTCGTACATTTTTAATATATTTTCAAAATCTATAGATGAAATTTCAGACACATCAAACTCATCTGTTGCATTTATTGCATCAAAATCACTTGGATATGGGGCTTCACTCAACTCCATAGGTGTCCGAGTATCAAAGTAAGCTACCTCTCCATCATGGTATATCTCTAGTCGTTTCGTTTCATAGCGTTCCTCGTCTATTTCAGAATACATTATGATCGGATCATAGTCATTCGTATGATTCCAAATTGTTTTATAATACAACATATAAATCTCTCCTAGTTTTTTCCATGACTAATAATTCGATCAGTCAAGTCTAAAGGATTTTCATTAGGGAGCACATATACCCCATCTCTACCTTTTACTACTGTCAAATTGCTAGTATCAACACCTATATAATTAGAATACTTACTTCCTTGCCAAGGATTGTTTATAAATTGTTTAGAAAGAGAAGCATTACTTCGCTTTCCTGGAGCTATGTCTGAGAAATACTGACCATTACCATAGCGAGCATCTTTAGGATTATTCGCTTTTAACGATGGATTTAGAATTCCTGTATCTAATATTCCAGCCAACCATTTCTCGGATGTATAATGGTACAAGGCATGGTGGATGATTTCTCAACAATATCTGACGCTTTATATACTGTTCCATCTGGATTTATATTTAAGCATCATGTTATCAGTTTTATAAAAAATAACTATTTCATATTCAAAATAATTAAAAATTATTCGTATTTACATGATGTGTGAAAAACTCTCGAATAGCAGAAATTCGAGAGTTTAACGAGACAGTGTTATTCATTCCCACATAATTTCGTCATTATATTTACTTATAAAAGAATAGATTACTTGTGGATTAGTAAATAAATAAACAATCTGGTCATATAGATTTTTATTCATGCCGAAATCCCCGTCTAAAAAGTGTAACTCAATGGTTCCAGCATCAGTATTCATCTCTAAATCTTCAAATTTCTTCATCTTACTTTTACGGAAGTAAAAATCTAAAAATTTTTCCCAATTATAACCATTCATGTAAATTCCAAAATGTGCTTCAATATAATTTGAAATTTCTCTAACCAGTTTGTCTCCAATATCTATCGTAATTATACCTTCATCATTTTTTATGAAACTATCAATTTTTTTTGTAGACAGATTATCATTCTTTAATACAAAATTAGGAATAATAGATGGATTCATAATTAATGAACGGTTAATTTCAGCAGCTACTCCTGTAATTGTACAAAGTCCGTACATTCCTAAAATCTGAGGTTCATGTTCTAAACGCTCTCCACTTGAAGTACAAAATGAATTTCCTAAAGGATGAATCTTATAGAATCCTATCTCCAGTTTTTTCTCTTCTTCACTGAGAGGAGAATGTTTAATTACGTAAAAGTAACCTTTTTCCCAATATTGATTATTAACAATAAAAGGATCCGTCAACAATTCATGATAGTTAGGTTTAAATATTTCTATATCCATAGTATTGAAACATGTTGAAAATATTACTACAACATGGCTTCCACTCATCAGGCTATTGCTTGATTCAATATTTGATTCCATGACTTTCCCCAAAAAATAATATCCTTTTTTAGGTGATAAAACAAATATATCCCCTTCTTTAGGCAACTCATTACTAGGTTTTATTACTTGGAGTTGATAATCGCTCGAATCAAGCTCTTCAAACCTTTTTAATTTTCTTTGTATTTCTTTTGGAAGAGTATTAATTTTTTTATCTCTTCTTTCTTTTATCAAATTATTAAAAATCATAGTCTCCTCCTATTTATTATTTTGAGCCCACATAATAGCCTCATCATGAAATTTATTTTTGGGACTAATACTATTAATCTTATTCAACTTATTTGAGTTACCTATTGGATTTTCTATTAAATTCTGTTCATGTGCTCTTGCCTGATTTCTCGTTAGATTATCATATACAGGAACTAACATATCAATATCTTTGCCAGCTTTGACATGCTGATTTTGTCTCTTTTCCAATGACTGTTTAGTGATACCAGTATATACTGGCTCATTATTTTTCATTGCAAAGTATACAGTATTATCAAAATCTCCCTTATTTAACCAATTATTAAAATGATTATCTTTAGATGTTACTAAATTGACTTTAGGCTTCTCCGCAAACATTTGGAGATTATCTACTGTCATTGGTAGACGTCCGCCTGTAGGCTTCGTCGTCACCACATCAGCCTTAGGAGCTCGAACTGTTCGGCTACTTACACCTTCCGTCACTGCATTAAGCAAGAGGCTTGTACCAATACTGGTTGGAGTGATCTGCCCCCCTTGAGTCGCATCACTAATCGTGTCAATCACGGTTTCACCCACCGTATCAACTCCGTGACGCACCAGACTATTGGTCACACTTGAGCTGGCTGCTCCAAGACCTCCCGTAAGACCTCCTGTAAAGGCTCCAGTGACCGCACCTCCCTTGATACCTTCCCATGTATCCTTGAGGATAGTCTTGCCATCTTTTCCTGATAAGACACCTGAAACGAGGGCTTGCGTTCCTCCGCCTGCTGCTCCTGCTATAACTCCGACACCAACACCTGTCGCGACAGCCGCACCAAAACCAGTCAAACCGACACTTCCGACTAATCCGGCTACCACAGGAGCCGCTGCTCCTGCCGTTGCTACAGAAACAGCTACTGCTGCTACAGTCGCAGCTGCCACGATGGCAACCTTCTTCCAGTCGACATTTTTCACGAAATCAACGACTTGATTCTTGATC
>ERZ772946.231-NODE-231-length-25172-cov-8.0418_pt1 | contig 25172 bp, 19 predicted proteins | sample MGYA00511680_ERZ772946 | MGnify/ENA primary metagenome ERZ772946 (study PRJEB29015, sample SAMEA2737918) | human oral metagenome | biome: human oral; feature: human-associated habitat; material: dental | place: China | collected 2016 ... | reverse complement strand
CAGCAGAGCGCGCCGCCGGAGCGCCTGCGCCGGCCGCACGAGAAGGAAGATCGGCGTTTGCGGCACGCGCCTGGCCCTGCGCATCATGGCGCAGGCCACGCAGCAGCACCAGACCATACAGTCCGACCGCCAAGAGGATGAGAGTCAGTACAATGCCCACTGTCGCAGTTTACCCCGCCCGGGCACCGGTCGCGCAACATCGCACCGCCCCCGGCGCACTCCCTGCCACGTTTTCCACCGCCTTGGGGCCCAGTCTCTCATGTTCGACAGCCTTTCCCAACGCCTTGCGCGCATTGTGAAGACCATGCGCGGCGAGGCTCGCCTGACCGAAGCCAATACCCAGGAAATGCTGCGGGAAATCCGCATCGCCCTGCTGGAGGCCGATGTGGCCCTACCCGTGGTGCGCGACTTCATCGCCCAAGTGAAGGAGAAGGCGCTGGGCCAGGAGGTGCTGCAGTCGCTCACCCCCGGCCAGGCGCTGGTGGGCATCGTCCACAACGCCATGGTGGACCTGATCGGCGGCGAGACCGCCGAGCTGGACCTGGCGGCTCAGCCGCCCGCCATCATCCTGATGGCCGGTCTGCAGGGCGCGGGCAAGACCACCACAGTGGGCAAAATCTCCAAGTGGCTGCGCGAGAACCGCAAGAAGAAGGTGCTGACGGTTTCCTGCGACGTGTACCGCCCCGCCGCCATCGACCAGCTGAAGACCGTGGCCCAGCAGGCCGGCGTGGACTTCTTCCCGTCGCAACCCGACCAGAAGCCGGCCGACATCGCGCGTGCCGCAGTGGACTGGGCCAAGAACCACTATCACGACGTGCTGATCGTCGACACGGCCGGCCGGCTGGGCATCGACCAGGCGATGATGGACGAGATCCGCCTGCTGCACGACGCCCTGCACCCCATCGAAACCCTGTTCGTGGTGGACGCCATGCAAGGTCAGGATGCGGTCAACACCGCCAAGGCCTTCAATGACACGCTGCCGCTCACGGGCGTAGTGCTCACCAAGCTCGACGGCGACTCGCGCGGTGGTGCGGCCTTGTCGGTCAAGGCCGTCACCGGCAAGCCCATCAAGTTCGTGGGGGTAGGCGAGAAGCTTACCGGACTGGATGTCTTCCACCCCGACCGGATGGCCAACCGCATCCTGGGCATGGGCGACATCGTGGCGCTGGTGGAACAGGCCCACGCCAACGTGGACCACGCTGCGGCGCAGGAACTGGCCGAAAAGCTGAAGAAAGGCTCGCGCTTCGACCTGAACGACTTCCTGGCCCAGCTGAGCCAGATGAAGAAGCTGGGCGGGCTCAGCTCGCTGATGGAGAAGATGCCGGCCGAGATCCAGGGCAAGGCCAGCGCCGAGGACATGGACAAGGCCGAGCGTGACATGCGCCGCATGCAGGGCATCATCCACGCCATGACGCCGGCCGAACGCGAGAAGCCCGAGCTGATCAAGGCCACCCGCAAGCGGCGCATCGCCACCGGTGCCGGAGTACACGTTCAGGAAGTGAACCGGCTGCTGAATCAGTTCTCACAGATGCAGTCCGTCATGAAGAAGATGCAGAAAGGCGGTCTGGCCAAGATGATGCGCGCCATGAAAGGCATGATGGGCGGCGGCGGGTTACCCGGCATGGGCGGTGGTCCTGGCCCGATGGGATGATGATGGGCTGAGTGGAGGGGCTTCATTCGCACCCGGGCCCATCCTGGGTGATCGCCTTTCCTGACAATCCGACCGATACGCGGCTATTCGCAACCGTTCCGCGTTAATTAGTTACATATCGCATTAGCTTGGTCACAGAATTGCGTTCTAATGGCTTATAGAAGTGGCCGCCTGTCCATTATTGGACAGAAGGCTTGGGGGTTTTCACAACGAACCCTGGGCCTGCCGGGAAGCACTTGTCTTTCCGGCACACCGGCGCTTCGGGAAGACCCAAACCTCTCATCCTGCGGGCTGACACCTCCAGCCCGAACCTTTTCCATTCGGGTGACCGACCGTGCGTCTTGCCTATCTGATCCTTGCCCACCAGCAGCCCGAACAGCTGGCCCAGATGCTCTACTGCATCCAGCACCCCGACAACGTCTACCTGGTCATTCCCGACATCAAGGGACTGACCGGCAGCGAGGCCGCCCTGCAGGCCGTGGTGCGTCGACACCCCAACGTCTTCATTGCCCCGGCACGCGACATGCGCTGGGCTTCCTGGAGCCTGATGCAGGCCCGGCTGGACGGCATGCGTGAACTGCTGGCGCGCCCCGAGCCCTGGGAAGTGCTGATCAACCTCAGCGGCCAGGACTTTCCACTGAAGTCGCAGGAAGAGGTCCGCGCCTTCTTTGCCGCCAACGAAGGCCGCAACTTCCTCGACATTGTAGAACCCGAGAAGGTCTGGAACGACCCCTATGCCCGTATCCAGCGCATCCGGCTTGAGCCCCCGTTCATGAAGAGCGGCTGGAACGTGCCGAAACTGCGCATCGATCGCTGGTCGCGCCATCTGGGCCAGGCCCGCTACGTGGGTGGCCGCCCCTACATGGCGCTCACCCGCAGCTTCTGTCAGCACCTCATCGAATCGAACCACCTGCCCCGTTGGGTGAAGACTCTGCGACATGCCTACCGCCCCGTCGAGGTGTTGCCACACAGCTTCATCATGAACTCCCCACATGCCGACATGGTGGAAAACCGCCAGTTGCATGAGGAAGACTGGAGCGCCGGGGGATCGCATCCCAAAGTATTCACGCTGGCCGACCGGGAACGCCTGGAGCGCTCAGACAAGCTCTTTGCCCGCAAGTTCGACAGCCGACAGGACGGCGAGATCCTGCGAGTGCTGGAAAAGAGGGTACTGGGCGCCGAAGCAGGCTGACAGCAGACAAGCCACGCCGACACGCGCATCCTGCGTGTCGGCGTGCTGCTTTGGATAGGCCGCACCGCGTGGATAGATACGACACGGGGCGTGGCCAGATAACGCTACTCCATCAGGATAAATCCAGTGTCTTCGTGGGCAGCCAGCCTGTGGGATGAGGTATTTATGCCTCTTGAAAGTGGAATTTAACTATTTTTAATAAAAAAGACATAAAACCTCGCATGAACCTCTTGCCAAGACCAAAACCAGAGCATAGAATCCACTCGTCTCCTCCACCTCCTCCTTTGGTGGATTAGCCCGCACGCTTATCCGTGCGGGCTTTTTTCTTTCTGCGGTCGCTTTTCTTGTCCGGCTCAGTTGGTGCGGTACTTGGCCGGGTCTCCTCTCACTGCCACCGGGTGTCTCCGGGTCCCGCTGGTCCAGACCGCATGGCTGCATTGTCTTCGTTTGCGCGCCGGCGTGCCATTGGGGGCAACCCTAACCATCCCGGGCCGGATGACTTCCTACAATGAACCGATGAACGAAGCGGCCAGGATCCCCCACCCCCCATCTTCCTGCCCAGCCAATGCCGGGCAGTTGCCCCATGCAGAGCCTTTCGGCCGCATGGCCCACCTCGCCGAGTACCTGTACGACCATGCGGCCGGGCAGCCCGACCTGGCCGAACTGGCGGCACACGAAGGCATGAGCGTCGAATGCCTGCAGCGCCGGTTCCGTGCCTGGGCCGGCATCGGACCCGAGGAGATGTTGCGGCGGATCAGCCCATCACGCACCCGGCAGGCCCTGCGCACACGGCGGAACACGCCGGATGCCACATCGGACGGCCCCCTGGGCAGCAATGCTCGGAAAAACGGTGTGCTTGTCCACATTGAGGCGATGACCCCGGACGAGTACCGACAAAGCGCCCGTGGACTGCTGATTCACTACCAGCATGCCGACACCCTGCTGGGCGAGGCACTGGTGGCCAGCACCGAACGGGGCCTCTGCTTCCTGGCCTTCGTGGACGGTGACGACGGGGCCTCGTTGGCCGAAGCCCGCAAGCAAGCATGGTCCGACCTGCGCGCCGAATATCCGGCTGCCACCCTGCGCGAGGAGGCGCATCCACTGCAGCAACAGGCACTGGATGCGCTGGCCGCCATGTATCAACCTCCATCGGATAATCCCTTCCACGGCCTCGACAGCAACGTTCATCAAGCCGCCCATGCCCGCCACGTCACCCTCCATCTGCGCGGCACGCCGTTCCAGCTGAAAGTGTGGCGGGCGCTGCTGGACATCGCCCCCGGCCAGCTGGACAGCTACGGCCGCATTGCCGGCGACCTGGGCATGCCCACCGGTGCCCGTGCGGTGGGCAGCGCCATCGGCAGCAATCCGGTGTCCTGTTTCGTCCCCTGCCACCGAGTGATCCGCGAAAGCGGCGTGCTGGGCGGCTACCGCTGGGGGCGCGCCCGCAAGATGCTGCTGCTGGCCCATGAGCTGGGAGCGGCCGACCCGCAGGCGCCTGACCCGGGAGCATCTGACACAGACACGAGGACACCCGACACGGGCGATGTGCGATGACCGCCATGCTGTTCGGCGAACAGGCCGATCCCCAGGTCAATCTGTTGCCATGCGATGGCATCGTCAACGACTACGGCAGTGTGTTCACCGACGAAGCCGACGCAATGCTGGCCTGGCTGCTGGCCGAGGTGCCCTGGCAGCATGACGAGATCCAGCTCTACGGAAAGCGCATCGTCACGGCCCGCCGCGTGGCCTGGTATGGCGACGAAGCCTTCGACTACCGCTATTCAGGCGTCAACCATCGGGCGCGCCTCTGGGCCCCTCCCCTGCGGACGTTGCGCGACCAGGTGAGTGCCCGGGTGGGGGTCTCCTTCAATTCCTGCCTGCTGAACCGCTACGACGACGGCACCCAGGGCATGGCCTGGCACAGCGACGACGAGGCCGAGCTGGGACCGGAGACGGCGATTGCCTCGGTCAGCTTCGGGGCCACCCGCAAGTTTGCCTTCCGCCACCGGCACACGCGCCAGAAGGTCGAGATGCTGCTGCACCACGGCCAGCTGATCGTGATGCGTGGCCAGACGCAGGCCCACTGGCAACATGCGTTGATGAAGAGCACGCGCGTCACGCAGCCGCGCGTGAACCTGACGTTCCGGACCATCCGGGCGAGAGGGTGAGATCCTTCGGCCTTCCCCGAAAGCACTGTGCCCTCCCCATTGGATTGGCTCACCACGCCGCAGCCGTTTCCTTGACATCCGTGCTGCGCACGGTCATGGCCACTCCCAGCAACAAGGTGCGCATCAGACGCTCCGTGGCCTCCACCAGCAGCCGCTCACCCGCCTCAATGGCCTGCTCAAGACTCATCGGAATGGGCACGATCGACGCGATGGCATCGATGCCGATGTCATAGACATCCTGGGCCCCCTTGCCGAGCGTGCCAGCCAATGCAACAACCGGTACCCCCAGCTCACCAGCCCGCCGGGCGATTTCGGCAGGAACCTTGCCACGGGGTGTCTGAAAATCGATGGCACCCTCGGCGGTGATGACTAGGTCTGCCCCTTTGAGCAACGCATTCATGTCGAAACCAGCCAGCCCGGAGTCCAGAAGTGCCTGGAAGCGCGACACCAGCTGCGCCCCGATGGCAGCCAGCCCTGCACCCAGACCACCCGATGCGCCCGTACCCGCACCGCGGGCAAAATCGATGTCCCGTGCCTGTGGCAATGCGTATTCTGCCAACTTGCGTGCCCAGTTGTCGAAGCCTCTTTCCAGTTCGGCCACCTGCTGTGGAGAAGCTCCTTTCTGGGGGCCGAAGACCCGCGCCACGCCGCGTTCACCCGTCAGGATGTTATGTGCGTTGAGCGCCATCACCATCTTCACCTTTCCATCGCGCAACGCCGACGGCAGCCCGCTCATGTCCAATGTCGCCACATCCGCCAGACAGCGACCACCATGTCCAACCTCCCTGCCCTGGGCATCGGCAATGCGCACACCCAGAGCCTGCAATGCTCCCAGGCCCCCATCACTGGTACCGGAGTCACCGCAACCAATCAAGATGGTGTGGATGTCATGCCCCAGCGCAGCATGGATCAATTCTCCCACACCCCGGGTCGTGGTGAGGGTAGGGTCACGCATGTCTCGCGGCACCAGGCGCAGGCCGGCTGCAGCAGCCATTTCCACCACGGCCACCCCTTGTGCCTTGCCGCCGAGCAAGGCGAAATGTGACTCGACAGGCTGTCCTACAGGACCGGTAACGGTACGATGCACCAGGCGCCCTCCTGTCGATTCGGCCAGCATATGCGCCGTTCCTTCGCCTCCATCGGGCACAGGAACAGTCTTGACACGTGCTCCCGGCATGGTGCGTCGCACGCCTGCCGAAATGGCGCGTGCCACGGTACCGGCGTCCAGCGACTCCTTGAATCCGGCTGGAGCCACAAGGATATTCCTGGGGATGATCGGCATTGGCTTCCTCCTTGATGGATGATCCGAACGAACGGCTGCTGCCATTCACTTTCACCGAAACAGCGGCATACCGCTCAGCGGCCAGACGACGAAGGCAAACAACAGCACCAGAGCAGCGCTCAGTGGCGCCAGCCACAGGCTCAAGCCCAGCAGATCCTGGGCAGAATAGGTGGGAGCATCCTCGACCCTGGCAAACAGGGCCATGGGTTTGGCCGAACTGCTCATGGTGTGACAGAAACCTGCAGCCGCCGTCGATGCATACGCAGCAGCCATCGCGGAGACCCCAACCTCCGGTGCCAGCGATATCACCAGAGGAATAAGCACTGCAGACCGTGCCGACCGTGACTGAATGACCAGATGCGCTGCAGTGGAAATGAACACGATGACGACGACAAAAGTGACCGAAGCCGCCTTGCCAGCACTGCGAATGGGCCCGAGCATGCCTTCGGCTGCCCAAGCCGCGGCGCCGGAACTGGCCAGCGCCGACCCCAGCGCCAGCGTAGCCGCCATGAAGATCAGCAAGGACCACGGCACCGACTTGAGCGCCTTGCCCAGACTGACGACGCCCAGGCTGTTGCTGCTCATGGCCAGTCCGCCAGCCAAGGCGATGACGGCGGGGTGGATGCCATGGACCGGCTCCATGCACCAGAGGACGATGACCACGGCCACCAGCCAGGCGGCCCTCCCTTGAGCGGGCGTGAACCTGCCACTGATGGGAATGCCGGTGTGGCTTTGAAGGTCACTCACGGAAATGCTCAACGCCTGACAGCGATCTTCACGTGATGTGAACAGTACCAGCACCAGCTCCACGCAGGCCACACTGGACACCACCGCCAATGGCAAGCCATAGAGCATCCAATTGGCGAACGAGAAGCCCGGGTATCCCCGACCGACCAGAATCTGACTGGTGATCAGATGTGCACCGGCCCCCAGGTAGGAAGCCACGGCCGACAGCAGAATGACCGAAGGGAAGGCCAGCGCCAGCGCCCGGACCAGTGCGGGTCGATCGCGCAGTACTGGAGCCAGTGCCATGAACACCGGCATGGCCAATGCCGCCCGCCCTGAGGTCGATGGCACAGCAAAAGCTGTAGCCACAAGGGCCGCTCCACTCAGATGCATCAACTGTCGCACATCTCGCGCCCCGGAAATGATGAAGACCGCTGCTCTCGTGGCAAGCCCGGAAGCCGTGATGCCTGCGGCGATGACGAACGAACCGAGCAACAGCCAGACAGTGTCGTCACCCAGAGAATCGAAGAGCGTCTTTTCCGGCAACACGCCCATCACCACCAGCACGACTGCCGCCCCCAACGCGACATAGGTGTCATCGATGGCGGTGAAGATCCAGAACCATACCGCAATGGCAAAGACCGAGAGGGTGACTGCGCCCTGCGTGCTCAACGCCTTGGCTTCGTCCGTACCGTCCACGGCAATATTGACCCACCAGACAACGAGTGCCACCACACCAATGGCAGCCGCTATGGCAGCCAGATGCCGCACCGAGAAATCGTTGCGCAACCGCTGTGCCACCCGCTCCATCAGGCTTGGCTCAAGCGTTCGTCTGCCCCCGGATTTCCTCCTGTCCGGCAGATTCAATGACGAGTGGGTACGATGGAACACCGGAGCAGAACCGTCCGTCGTCGTGTGCTCGATCCGTTCAGCCTTGGTCATGGCGTGGGCTGTCATTTTTCGTGCTGCATGGCCTGGATGGCCGATTCCTGTACCAGCGTCTGGCTGGCACCCTCTGCAGGACGGGCCATCGGAACATCGATACCAAACACCGTCCCGCGTTCCGTACCCGATTCCACCCACGCATACCCGTCATGGGCATGCGCCAGTGCCTTTACCACAGCGAGCCCCATGCCCATGCGCAAATGGCCCTCATCTAGCGCATCACGCCGATGCGGCACCGGTTCGAAGACGGCCCGCGCCTGTTCTTGGCTGAGCGGCACCCCCTGATTGACGACCCAGAGGCTGGCCATGGCCTCACCGTCGGCCTGACGGCGAACGGATGCTCCCAGACCGATCCTGTCTCCCACCTGGGTGTTGTCCGCCGCATTATTGGCCAGATAGTGCAACGCCAACAGCACCCGTTGCAGATCCAGCTCGGCTTCGGCATCCACGGTCTCCACCGTCTGCCAGTCCCGATCGGGCCGCAGATTGCGCTGCTGCCGGACCAACTGCTGGATCAGGTCATCCAGTCTGACCGGATGACAATGCAGAAACCCCGGTCGACCACTTTCGAGAAGCAGATCCAGATCCTGAACCAGACGACGCATCTCGCCTGTCGGCCCGTCCAGCAAAGCCACCTGTGCGGGATCATGTGCCAGCCGTCGATGCAACGGTACCAGCGCCTGCAGTTGCCCCTGCAATTGCTGCTGCACCTCGTACAGCACGTGACTCTGCTCGCGGTACGAGCTTTCCAGCCGATCCAGCATGCCATTGATCGCCCGTGCCAGGCGGGTCAGCTCGCTGCTACCATGTTCGGGCAGCCGAGTATGCAGATCAAGCGGACCGATGCGTTCGGACAATCGTGCAAAGCGGCGTACCGGCGCCAGGATCTGCCCCGCCACCAACCAGGCGATGAACGCCGTCAACACCATGCCAGCTAGCGATACGCCGAACAGCACCAGCATGTTGCGATGCACGCTGTCGACATTGGCCTGAACGAACTGCGTCACCAGCAATACACCCCGCTTGCCGTGGCCCTGAATGACACTCTTGCCCCAGCGCATCAGGCCATCGGGCGTGCTCTCGATGCCTGAACTCTGCGGACTGGCCAACAAGGCCTTCAGGCGCTTGGGATTTGCAGCCAGCCGCTCGCCCGCATCATTGGAGGCGTTATCCAGCAGAAGTACCTCGTCGGGTGTCACGCCAATGAAAGCCTCACCCCGATCGGGGGTCTGACGCTCCATGTAGCGCTCCATCAGCGCAGTCAGCGAGTCGAAGGGCCCGTGCGTACGAGGGTCCACCGCCTCACGGGCAAACGCATTGAACTCATGCAGCTCCTGGACGACGGCTGCATTGGCATCTAGATCCACCTGCCGAATGAAGATCGAACGGACCGTCAGGATCAACGCCAGCACCATCAATGCGGCTGTCAGCAATATCCAGCCCACGACGCGCCAGCGCGCCGTGAGAGGCATCGCCAGAGGACGAGCATCGGTATTCGACTTCATGGCGTCCCCTGCCTTTGATGGCCATGGGGCTCACCAGCTTCGGTTTCCGGTCCCATACCGCGCTCACGAACGCCATTCTGCCGCTCGTCGCGGATGCCATCCTGATGAATACCATCCGCCCCCTTGCTTCTGGCGCCATCCACACGTCTGGCCTCGTCACCCGGCCCCATGTCGTATTTGTGCTTGATGGTGCGGGGTATGTAGGAATCCGGCAGACCGATTTCGGTCACCGCATCCGCACCATGGCCAGACATATCATCCGTATCGCGCAGCCGGACCTCGATAATGCCTCCAGACAACCTGGGCGGAGGTACCGTGCGCGTTATCTGCTGTGACAGCAGCGCGATGGCAACAGGAACCAGAAGCAACAGAATGATGATGGAAAGACGCGACAACACGGCGGCACCCCTCAAAAAGCAGGCGGGATAGCAGTTTCACTATGTTATCTCATCACCAAATCATATATTATGACACAATATGACAAATTTATTTCATGCAGTTTCTATAAACGCACAAAATGGAGCGATAAAACACAAAACAATCAATAAGATGTTTCTAAGCAACTTAACGCCAGATTAATCGACAATATCTACGCATAATAGTAGGTATTGCGAACATACGACCGACCCATCTCTATGGTCCTCTGCAAGGTCTTCCTTTCAGCGGGAGGATCGGAGTACAGCAGGAACCACAAGAGCGAAAACCGGGCTCCGTACATCCCCTCCCCGGAGCCCAGCTCTCGCAAAGACCGCCATATAAAAGGCAAGACATATCTCATGCTTTGCCCGGACGCGAATCTCGCCGTCCGGGAACGATCGCCTCACTGCCAGCGCAGGCCGCCGATGGTGTAGCCGCCATCCACCAGGATGCTCTGCCCCGTGATGAAGCGTGCACCCTCACTGGCCAGCCACACGGCCACGTCGCCGATATCCTCGGGCTGCCCCATGCGTTTCATGGGCGTGTGTTCGACAAAGGGCTGATAAGCGGCCACATCACCGCTGCTGCGGGCCATGGGCGTATCGATGATGCCGGGACAGATGTTGTTGATGCGGATTCCCTGGCGGCCATATTCCAGTGCCAGGGCGCGGATCATGGCATCCAGCGCCCCCTTGCTGGCGGAATAGATGGAGGAGCCGGCCAGCGCCCCATGCGCCAGCCAGGATGAGGTGTTGATGATCGCGCCGCCTTCACCCTGATCCAGGAACGCCTCGATCTGGTACCTGGCACACAGCCAGACCCCCTTCAGGTTGGTGGCCATGACCTCGTCGAAATCCGCTGCGCTCTGTTGCGTGATGGGAGCGAAATGGCCCAGGACACCGCCATTGTTGAAAGCCACGTCGAGGCGCCCGAAGTGTTCCCGCGTCCTGGCGACCAGTGCTTGCACCTGCACTTCAGAGGACACATCCGTGGGCAGGGCCAGGGCCTGGTTGCCTGGCAGCGCCGGGATCTGGCTGGCCTGTCGGTGTACTTCATCCACGACCTGCTGCAGTTCCGCAGCACGTCGGCCCGCCACGACCACGCTGGCGCCCGCTCGTGCATAGGCCAGTGCGGCGGCACGGCCAATGCCGGTTCCGCCCCCCGTGACGATGGCAACTTTGCCTGCCAATGGAAAGCGAAGAGGCTCATGCGGTGCATCAGTGGATTGAAGGGTCATGTCTGTCATGGTGCTTTGATGTTCCAAGGAAGTGAAAGGAGGGTGACGGCGCAAGGCGCATCGAGCTCCAGCACATCCGGCCGAGTCCGGGTGAGTCCGGGCGAGAGAGCAACACCATCGGTGCAGCGTCCGGATGCGTGGGCTGATGGATTGCCGGCAGAAGCGTCAACAAGAGCGTGAATTCATCGTAACAACGGCGCCTGGAGGCGATAAGACACCGCTCATCGCATGCACTGTTCGATCCACGGCATCAATGAAGACCCGGGGGAATGGCAGAACGAGTCTTCATATGGCGGCCGCCTCCCTCGTCGGGAGCCATGACGCCAAGCCATTCAGCCCCTCCCTTGAACCCGTCAACCGGGCTGATATGCTTTGCGTGCCCCTGAATTCACGTGCAGGATCCCTTTCCCGATGCGAGCAACCGAACTGGGAGAACTTTCAGCTTTCGTGGCCATTGCCGATGCTGGCAGCTTTCGTCGGGCTGCCGCACGGCTGAACCTGAAGCCCTCCACGCTGTCGCGTACGCTGCGCATGCTGGAAGACAGACTGGGCGTGCAGTTGCTGCTTCGCTCCACCCGGCGCCTTTCCCTGACGGAAGCCGGACAGGCGTTACTGATGGATGTCCGGCCAGCTCTGGAGCGCATCGACGATGCGGTAGAGCGTCTCAACCAGTACCGCGAGGTTCCCACGGGTTCGATACGACTGAGCGTGCCGCATACGGCAGCCCTGCATGTGCTTCTACCCAGATTGCGGAAGTTCTCGGAACGTTATTCGGACATCTCGCTGGAGATATCGGCTGACAATGGCTTCGTGGACATCATCCAGGATGGCTTCGATGCCGGCATCCGCCTGAGAAGCGATGTCCCCCGTGACATGGTGGCAGTTCCCATCAGCCCCCCGGTCCAAGTGGCGGTCGTAGCATCGCCCGACTATCTGGAGCGGTATGGCACCCCCGTGACACCTGCCGACCTGCAGCACCACCGCTGCATCAATCGTCGGCTGATTCAGGGAGACGGTCTGCAGCGCTGGGAGTTCATGCAGGACGGTCGCCCGCTGAGGGTCAGCGTGCCGGGCAAGCTGGTGCTGAACGACGCCGGCCTGATCCTCGCCGCTGCCCTTGATGGGCAGGGACTGGCCTATTCGGCCGATCAGCTCGTGGCGGAGCATCTGACGGCAGGTCGCCTGGTACGGGTACTGGCAGATTTCAGCCCATGCATCGAGGGCTTCTGCCTGTACTACCCGAACCGCCGGATATCCGTCACGCTGCGGGCGTTGGTGGAGATGCTGAAAGACGCACGCGTACCGGTGGCCCATTGAGGGCCCCCGTTGTACGGACCATACAGCGCTGGCGGCCTAAGCACCGACGGTCGCATCCTGTATTAGCTAGTACGGCCGGACGCGATGACACATTGGGAACGCATCCGATCCCGAAGCCATCCATGCAAATCATATCTGCCCTCCATCATGGTAGCCGGCAGAGCACTGGATGGGACAAGATCATCGGCATGCCAAGGAAGCCCCTACCGCAGGTGTGTCTTCCCAGCCAATCGGCTTGCCGCCCGCACGATTCAGGGCCCGGGTTTTGGTACCCTGTCGGCTGTCTTCATCAACGTACCGTCCACGACGACGGCATCGGTGAAGGCATCATCATCGGCCCCGGCTTGGGCACGGGACCGGCACCATACATGTTCAGGGAAGATATTCATGCAGAAGAACCAGAAACCCACCCTCTCCTCGGTGCGCACTCCGGCGCTGGGCCTGCTGGCCGCGCTGGCGCTGACATTCGGTGCACCGTCGCTGCACGCGGCCGACAAGTCCGAACTGCTGTCGGGCGCTCGCGAAAAAGTGACGGAAGCGAAGGATTCGCTGTCCGGCAAGATGAGCGAAGCTGCTGACAGCAAGACATCCACCCTGAAGGAGAAGAAGGATGCGCTGAAGAAGGGCGGCAGCAAGCTTCAGGACAAGGCCGCCAGCCAGAAGGACAAGGCCCAGGAAGCCACCAGCAAGGCCAGCGCCACGAAGGAGGCTGCCAAGGACAGCGCCGCAGGGTCTGTCGGCAAGCTGGACCTGAACAGCGCGACCGAAGCGGAACTTGCGCAACTGCCCGGCATCGGCGAGGCACGCGCCAAGGCCATCGTGAAGGGACGCCCCTACACCGGCAAGGATGAGCTGAAGCGCAAGAAGATCGTGCCGGCCAGCGTGTACGAGAAGATCAAGGATCGCGTGATCGCGCACAAGCGTTGATCCGATCCCAGGGCCCGTCGTGCAGGACATCAAGCCATTGCTGGTGTTTGCTGCCGTGCTGGAGCACGGCAGCATGCAGGGTGCGGCCCGTGCGCTGGGCATGACGCCCTCGGCCGTCAGCCAGCACATCACCCGGCTGGAGAAGCAGCACCGGGTGCGTCTGCTCCATCGCAGCACGCGACGACTGGCCCCCACCGAAGCCGGGTTGTTGCTGGACAGCCAGTGCGCCCGGTTGCGGCAGACGCTGCTGGACACGCAGGCTGCGCTGGAGAATCTGCAGACCGAAGCCATGGGCGAGCTGCACCTGGCACTGACGTCGATCAACGCCGCGCTGCCGCAGCTGCACCGGACGCTGCAACGGCTGCGCGAGGAATATCCGGGCATCGAGCCGGTCCTGCATTTCGATGACCGGCTGGCGGATCTCCAGCAGGGCGGCATCGACATTGCCATCCGTGGCGGTGACCGGGCCCTGGATGCGCCGGACCTGGTGGCCCGGCACCTGGTGACGTGGCGGTGGCAGATCTGTGCCGCCCCCAATTATCTGGCGCGCCATGCACCAATCGAGAGACCGGCGCAACTGCACGAGCACGCCTGGATCTATTGCCTGCCGGTACACACGGTCCTACAACGGGGGGCCGAAAGCCATGTACTGGACGTCGGCCACGGCATCCGTTGCAGTCAGATGGCGGCTGTTCCGCCCCTGGTGCTGGCCGGACTGGGGTTGTCGATGCAACTGTCCGGTGACATCGCCGTGCCCGTGGCGCAGGAGCAGCTGGCCGTGGTGCTGCCCGATTGGCTACTGCCAACCATCAGCCTGTACGCCGTCACACCGCACCGGGTACAGTCCGCCAAGGTGGCGGTGGCGCTGCGGATCCTGCAGGAAAGCTTTGCAGAATCCGGCTGACGGTCACTGGGCAGCGACCGTGAAGCGACGATGCAAATGGCCTTTCTTCTCGGCGTCGTCGGCAATGGCGATGGCCAAGTCAGCCACACTGATGCCCGCTGGGGCATCGCCGTCCATCAGCAGGTCATCGCCTCCCAGACGATAGCGGCCGGTGCGTTCTTCGCTGTAGCCGGCATTGGCCCCCAGACGGGCCGGCGGCGAGACCATGGCCCAGTTCACATCGCGGCGCGGTTGCAGGACAGCCAGCAGCTTGCGTGCAGCATCGGCACCGGCAAAGATCTCGGCCGGGAACTCAGGTGTGTCGATAAGCTGCAGGCCCGGTTGCACGTACAGGCTGCCAGCACCGCCTACCACCAGCAGATACGGCACGGCAGCAGCCTTGGCGGCCTCGACGATGGCCTGGGCACCCTGAGTGAACTCCGGCCCGATGTTGGGGTTGGCCCAGCCCGGGTTGAAGGCGCTGATGACAGCATCGAAGCCCTTGAGCTTCTGGGCGAAGTCGGGGGCGTTCACGTCAGCTGCCACAGCCTGCACGTTGGCGGCAGCAGGTACGGCCTGCGGCTTGCGAGCAAAGGCGGTGACTTCATGGCCGCGGGCAGCCAGTTCCTTGACCACGGCGGCGCCCACATAACCGGTAGATCCAATCACGGCGACTTTCATTGTTGCGTTCTCCACGTCTGCATGGGTGCTTGAGGTGTGGGCAGTATAGGTAGCAGGCAGCGCCGCGATAAGCCGTTGCGGGCTGATTTGATTATTCAGTTCAACTTAATAATCATGCTCCTCCCAGCCATGACTCGATACCTCTGCCCGACATAGTTCCCCCATCAAAAGGGAGTATCGCAGATAATCCATCGACCAAAAAACCACTTGGGAATCAATTTCCCCACCGGCTCCGGCCCGGATCGCCCTCTCACGGAGCCGTGCCCTACGCGGATCGTATTTTCATCCGTCGGCGCCCATCGAATTCTTCCGGTTGGGCGCCGATGTATCCCAGATGCGTGAAACGGAAGCCATCGACATACCTCAATCCATAGCCGAGGGCACGATTGAGGCCGATGTGGCAGATCCAGACCATGGTGGGGAGCATCAGTCCACGTCCCCAACTGTCCTTGAAGATCATGCCGACGGCGCAGGCCAGCAAGGGCAGCGTCAATGAATGCGCCAGGTTGTAGCAGAACGCCCCCACTCTCCTGCCGAAGAGATAGCCCAGCACCGACAGGTCCGGTACGAAGAACAGCACCAACAACAGCATCAGATCGCCAGTCAGCCAAGCATAGGCCTGCCCTGCGCAGATGCACAGCAGAAGTCCCTCAAGCTGCATGAGCCAGCGAACCCCGCCAGTGACGCTTCCCGCTCTCCTGGAAGCATCCGGGCAAGCTGCCGGCAGGCGCACATCTCCGGATGCCGGCATTGGACCACACTTGGCCGTGGTCCCACGTGCCGCTACGCTGTCCGACCTCATGCAATCATCACGGGCTGCAGGACCGCGCATGCCAGCAGCAGGGTCGTGGATGGCTGCGCTACTCTGTTCGGACGAGGGATCCTGCATGATGGCTCTCCTGGATGGCTTATCCATTTACTGACAGGATACGATACAGACAAACCCCGTCAGGATTTCAAAGCCCCACCCCCAACGTTACCGATACCGAAGAGATGTCGCCACTGAAACTCGTGCCGGCCCGGCGCCGGGCACAGGACGCCCGAGGCCATGAGGCGGAGCGCCCCCGCCCCGGGCGTCCGCAGAATCGGAAGAACGGCCCTCAGCCCGGGGCACAGACTCAGCCCCGAACGCAGGCCCGGTTGCAGCCCCGCGAGAAGGTCCAGCGACAGGCGCCGGCCGCGGCTTCAGGCGAGATCCCGCCAGAGGGCGAACGGCTGAACAAGCATTTGGCGCGTACGGGTGTGTGCTCGCGACGCGAGGCGGATGACTGGATTGCCCGCGGCTGGGTGCGGATCAACGGTCGGCCGGTGGAGATGGGGCAGAAGGTGATGCCGGGCGATGTGGTGGAGGTGCGGCAGGCAGCTCGTGCCCGGCAGCAGGACAAGGTGACGATCCTGCTGAACAAGCCGGTGGGTTATGTGAGCGGTCAGGCCGAGGACGGCTACCGTCCGGCGGTGACGCTGATCGATGCGCAGAGCCGCTGGGCCGGCGACATGAACCCGCGCCGTTTCGAGCGCAGCCAGCTGCGCGGGCTGGCGGTGGCGGGTCGGCTGGATATCGATTCGGTGGGGCTTCTGGTGCTGACGCAGGACGGGCGCGTGGCCCGGCAGCTGATCGGCGAGAGCTCGACCACCACCAAGGAATACCTGGTGCGGGTGCGCTATGGCGAGGTGGAGCACAATGTGCAGGCGGCCTTTCCGCCAGAGCGGCTGAAGCTGCTGCGCCACGGGCTCTCACTGGACGGCCACAAGCTGAAGCCGGCACAGGTGGACTGGGAGAACCCCGAGCAGCTACGCTTCGTGCTGCAGGAGGGGCGCCACCGTCAGATCCGCCGGATGTGCGAGCTGGTGGGCCTAGCGGTGACGGGACTCAAGCGCATCCGTGTAGGCAACGTCCTGCTGGGGCGCCTGCCGCCCGGCCAGTGGCGCTACCTGGGGGTGGACGAAAGCTTCTGAATGCTCCATGCCGGCGCCGATGCCGGCCAGCTTCTCGAATTCTGGCAGCGGCATGGGGGCGCCCAGCGCCTGGCCCTGGCCGTAGTCCACGCCGATGCGCTCCAGTGCCGGCAGCATCAGGTCGGATTGCACCGACTTGGCCACACTGGCGATGCCCAGTTCGTGCGCCAGCACGGTGAGGGTGCGTAGCACAGCCTGACCGGAACCCTGGTGGACGAGCGATTCGGTGAAGGCGCCGTCGATTTTCAGATAGGCCACTCCGATCTCACCGATGGCCGACAGGTTCACAAAGCCGCCGCCCACGTTGTCCAGCGCGGCACGCACGCCCAACTGGCGCAGACTGCCGATCAGGCGCTTCATCATATAGCCGTCCTGCATGGCTACGGCCTCGTTGATCTCGACAACCAGCTTGGGCGCGACCTGCTGGTAGCGGCATACCTGGCTCAGCAGGTAGGTCTTGAAGGCTTCGTCACTGAGCGCCTCGGCCGACAGGTTGAGCGAGATGAAGTCCAGGGCCCGGAAGGCGCGTTCGTTCTTGTCCAGCCAGCGCAGGGTCTCGTTCAGCACCCAACGGTCGATGGTGGCCATCTCGCCCCGGTAGATGGCAGCCTCGATCAGGCCAGCGGGCGAGCGCAGGCTGCCATCCGGGGTGCGGTGGCGCAGCAGGATCTCACCGCCAAGCCGGTTGGATTCGCCCAGGCCGACCACGGGCTGGATGGCCAGCTCGAAATCGCGGAACTCCTTGGTCCGGCGCAGCCGGTCCAGCACGTCCATCTCGACCTGGTGTCGCTGGCGATCGCCTTCCTGCTCACCGTCCTGGAAGATAACGACCTGATTACGCCCCTTGCGCTTGGCCTCGCGGCAGGCGTTGTCGGCGCGGTCGATCAGCTGGCTGCCATTCTGGCCGCGCATGGCCGGGCTCATGCCCACGCTGGCAGTGACAGCAAAGCGTTTGGGCGCGATGACGAAGGGGCGGCCGGCGATAGCATCCAGGGCACGATAGGCCTGCAGGCGATGCGGCGGATCGTTGCTGTTGAGCAGCAGCGCGAATTCGTCGCCCCCCATGCGGGCGATCTCCACATGGTTGCCCAAGCGGCTGCGCAGTCGGCGCACGACATCCACCAGCACGGTGTCACCGGCCTGGTGCCCGAAAACGTCATTGAGCACCTTGAAGCGGTCCAGGTCGATGTAGCAGAGGGCCACCTGATCCAGCGCCTCATGCTCGTTCAGCAGAGTCTCGAGGCGCATCTCCAGACCGTGGCGGTTCAGCGCACCAGTCAGCTTGTCGTGCTGTGACTCGTGGATGAGGTGGTGTTCGGCCTGCTTCAGCGCCGTGATGTCGGTAAGGCTGACGTCGTGACCGGTATCGGTCTTCTGGGCCTGCACCCGCAGCCAGCGATGGCCGCTCACCTTCTCCAGTCGCCAGACGAAGTCGGCTTCCTCGAAGTTCTCCAGCTCCTGATGGATGCGTTCGGCCAGATCGTGCGGGAAGGTGTGGTTGAGCGCGGAGAGCGTGTCGACGTGGGCACGGTCCAGCGAGGCGCTGTCCCCCCCGATGGCCGAGGGCGATGCGTCTGCACGCGCGCCCGGGGCTCGATGAGGGTCGATGCTGCCAACCGGCACGTCGAACAGCCGCACCGCCACTTCGTTGTAGCGCTCGATGCTGTTGTCGCGATCGAAGGACAGCAGGCCAATGGGCACGGCACGATAGGTGGCCTGATAGCGCCCCAGCGCCGTCATGGCAGCTTCCTGGGTGCGCAGCTGGCGCGAACGCTCGGCTGCCAGGTAGCCGATGACGGCGGAGGAGGCGTTCATCACGGCCAGCAGCGTGGTGGACTGCAGGTCCAGCCAGGGCAGCGGTGCCTGGGTAAAGCCCAGCAAGAAGAAGAGTGTGTTGGCGGCCGCCATCCCGTCCAGCAGCGGGGTGCACAGGTACCAGACCGACATCACCGAGATGCGGCGGCTGAGGTTGACCACCACCATGCCGACCACAGTGATGACGATGGCGCCGCCTACCAGGTACAGCAGTGTCTGGAAGATGTCCGGCGGCAGCAGGCCGGAAACCGCCAGCGCGAAGCCGCTGGCGATGTACATGCCGTGCAGCCAGGTGCCGAAGCGGTGACCCTGCAGCCGGGACTCCATCAGCCCCCACATCAGGGCGGCACAGGCGCAGGGGAAGGCTATCTGGGCCATCTGCTCCAGGCCCACGCCCACCATGCTGGCGGCCGAACTGCCCAGCCAGAACTGGATGTAGCCGCCCCGCACCAGTAGGAAGACGGCGCGCGATCCGAGCCAGAAGGCCAACAGCCGCACCACGCGGATGTGCATCAACTGGCCAGCCACGAAGGCGGTGAGCCCCAGCAGCACCAGGATACTGCCCAGCAGGGTGCCCTGGGCCTCGATCTGGCGCTGGGCCTCGATGAAGCGGACCTCGTCCCACAGGTCGAGCGAGAGTGCTGGGCCTGCGACGGCCAGCTCCAGGCGCAGCACGGCGGTCAGGTCATGCTCGCCGCTGAAGCGACGGTGGCCGGCCGGCAACGGCAGCGGCAACTCGGGCAAGGTGATGGCGTAGCCGGGCAGCGCACGGGCGGCGTTGACGGGCTCCTGCTCGTTGTTGAAATGCGCGTAGAGCAGCGCCTGACCGAATTCGTCGAGGATGACAGCATCGCCCTTCTGTACGGAACGGTTGGCGATGTGCAGCACGCGCGTGCGCTCGACGGTATCGGCGGGGATGCGGGCCAGCACCCACAGGGTCTTGGCGTTGCCGCTTTTGACGCTCAGATCCAGCGCAGGCCCCTGCTCGCGCAGAGAACCCAGCACGCTGGTGAGTTCGTTGAAGTTCTTCGATGACGCCAGGATCCTGTAGGGTAGGACCTGATCCGGCTTCGAATAGGCCATCGGGTAGGCGTACATCCACACCACGTACGACACCGCAATCAGCAAAAGCACCCACGACGCCAGTTGGCGTGCGCCTTGGCGTTGTCGTGCTGCTGGATCCTGGGGCTGCGTCACATTCGCTCCCGGGCGGGGGTCCCTGGTTGCCGTACGGTCATCGTGTCATCCCGGGAATGGGATGCATGGGGCGAAGACACACGGGTGGGGGCCGATGTCGGCCGGGGTGCGTCCATCCCCAGCAAAAAGAATAATGTCCGCCGACAGACGGCAGATCCCGCCCCCCAGACGAGCCGACGAGCGGTCAATCGAGGGGATGAGCGGCCGACGAACGGTCGGTTGACGGGAATGAGTGATGCGGGAATGCGACGTCGGACGGCTGGAAGCGCCAGCGCTTCCAGGCCGCAAAGACCGCATCGGGATAGGCCGACTGGCCCCGGCTGCCGTTGTAGCGCCCCAGGGCCAGAAAGAGGTTGCCATTTTCCAGGTCGAGATAGTGGCGCAGGATGACGCAGCCGTAGCGGACGTTGATGCGCATCCGGAAGAGTGCGTCGGCATCACCGTTGCCCAGCACGCGCGTCCAGAAGGGCATCACCTGCATGAAGCCGCGCGCGCCCACCTTCGAGATGGCGTACTGACGGAAGCCGCTTTCCACCTGGATGAGGCCCAGCACCATCTCGGGGTCCAGGCCGGCACGCTGCGCCTCGTAGCGCACGGTGAGGAGGAAGGCCTGGCGTGCCTCGAAGCCGGGCATGATGCGACGCGGCAGCCGGTCGGACATCTGCGTGAGCCACTCAATCTTCTGCGTGCGCGACTCCCACAGCGGCTCGGCATCGTGCGGGGCATCGATGGCGCTTGCCAGCGCTACCCGCACCGCGTCGGCCAGCACCTCGTACTGCTGGGCGCCCGCCCAGGCGATGCCGGGCATGAAAAGGGCAGCCGACAGTGCGACCGCCCCCAGCGCTGCAGCAAAGTGCCTGGCAATCAAAGCGTGGGCAGCAGCTTCTGCACCTCGGCCAGCACATCGGCCGGGGCGACCTTATGGGTAACCATACCACGCCGCACGGTGAGTTCCAGCAGCCCTTCCTTCAGGCCGCGGTCACCCACGGTGATGCGCAGCGGCACGCCGATGAGTTCCCAGTCGGCAAACATGACGCCCGGGCGCTCATTGCGATCATCGACCACGTGGCGGATGCCGGCCGCCTGCAGGTCGGCAGCCAGCCGGTCGACGGCCTCGCGCACGGCCTCGGAGCGCTCCAGGCCCATGGGGCAGACCACCACCTCAAAGGGGGCGATGGACGCCGGCCAGATGATGCCCTTGTCGTCGTGGTTCTGCTCGATGGCGGCGCCCAGCAGGCGGGTGACGCCAATGCCGTAGCAGCCCATCTCCAGCGGCCGCGACTGGCCGTTCTCGTCGATGAAGGTGGCGTTCATAGCCTGGGAATACTTGGTGCCCAGGTAGAACACGTGGCCCACCTCGATGCCCCGCTGGATGGCCAGGGTGCCCTGTCCGTCCGGGGACGGATCGCCCGCCTGGACGTTGCGGATGTCGGCGATCATCACCTCGCCCACCTGCCCTTCGGGCAGCGGCTCGGGCAGATCACGGCCCCAGTTCACGCCGGTGTAGTGGTAGTCGACCTCGTTGGCGCCGCAGACGAAGTCGCTCATGTTGGCGACCGTGCGGTCAACCACGATGCGCACGGGCTTCTTCATGCCCACCGGGCCCAGGTAGCCCGGCTTGGAGCCGAAGTGTTCGAGGATCTCTTCCTCGGTGGCAAAGCGGAAGCCCTTCAGGCCCGGCACCTTGCCCACCTTCACTTCGTTCATTTCATGGTCGCCACGCAGCAGCAGCAGCCAGACCGTGACCTTGGGCGGCTGACCTTGCGCGCCCGGGGTCTCGGTACTCAGCACGATGGACTTCAGCGTCTGGTCGAGCGGCAGCTTGAGATACTCGGCCACCACCTCACAGCGGGCCTGGCCAGGCGTGGCCGTGCGGGTGAGCGGCTGGGTGGGCGCCATGCGGGTGGCCAGCAGGGGCACGGCCTCGGCCAGCTCGATGTTGGCGGCATAGTCGGAACCCGTGCTGTAGACCAGCGCGTCCTCGCCCGTGTCGGCGATGACCTGGAACTCGTGGCTGGCCGATCCGCCGATGGAGCCGGTGTCGGCCGCCACAGCACGGTACTGCAGCCCCAGCCGGTCGAAGATGCGATGGTAGGCATCGAACATCTTCCGGTAGCTGACCAGCGCGCTTTCCGGGTCGCGGTCGAAGGAGTAGGCGTCCTTCATGGTGAACTCGCGCCCGCGCATGACGCCGAAGCGCGGCCGGCGCTCGTCCCGGAACTTGGTCTGGATGTGGTAGAAGTTCTTGGGCAGCTGGCGGTAGCTGCGCAGATCCTGCCGGGCGAGGTCGGTGACCACCTCTTCGGAGGTGGGCTGGATGACGAAGTCGCGCTGATGGCGGTCACGGATGCGCAGCAGCTCGGGCCCGTATTCTTCCCAGCGGCCGGACTCCATCCAGAGCTCGGCGGGCTGGATCACCGGCATCAGCAGCTCAATAGCGCCAGCGGCGTCCATTTCCTCGCGGATGATGGCCTCGATGCGGCGGATGACACGCAGGCCCAGCGGCATGTACGTGTAGATACCGCCGGCCAGCTTGCGGATCATGCCGGCGCGCGTCATGAGCTTGTGGCTGACGACTTCGGCGTCGGCAGGCGCTTCTTTGAAGGTTGGCAAGTGCAGTGCGGTGGCTTTCATGGGCTCGCTCTATATAATGGCTGACATTCTAGAGCGTGTCCTGGTGCTTTTGGCCAGCTGAAGGCCAGGATATCCTTGTGCACGCCACAAAAAAGAACGCGCCTGCACGCCGACCGGACACTAGCCACCATGCTCGACAAACACGGATACCGACCGAATGTCGGCATCATCTTGCTGAATCAGGACAACCAGGTGTTCTGGGGTAAGCGCATCCGTGAGCAGTCCTGGCAGTTTCCGCAGGGCGGCATCAACGCGGCCGAGTCCCCGCAGCAGGCCATGTACCGTGAGCTGCACGAGGAAATCGGCCTGGGCCCGCAGCACGTCAGCCTGCTGGGCCGTACGCGCGACTGGCTGCACTACGACGTGCCGGTGCGCTGGGTGCGCCGCGAATGGCGCGGCCACTACCGGGGCCAGAAGCAGATCTGGTTCCTGCTGCGCCTTGTGGCCGGCGACGACGCCATCTCGCTGGACGGCCAGGGCCACCCCGAGTTCGATGCCTGGCGCTGGACCGGCTACTGGACACCGCTGGACGAGGTCATCGAGTTCAAACGCAAGGTCTACGACAAGGCCCTGCATGAGCTAGCGCCGCTGCTGCAGGGCAGCGTGGGGACACGGGCAACCTGACCACGAACCGGCTGCCACCTCCTTCGCGCGGCTCATGATGGACATCGCCGCCATGGCGACGCGCAATCTGCCGCACCAGCGACAGCCCCAGCCCCACGTTGCCGGCCTGCTCGGAATGGCCGTCCACCCGATAGAAGGCCTCGAAGATGCGTTCGCGCGCGGCTTCGGGCACCCCGGGTCCGCGATCCAGCACCTCGATGCGCAGCCAGTCGGTGGCTTCGCCTGCTTCGTCCCCCTTCGTGGCCTCGGAATCGCAGGCCTCCACCTCCGGGCCGGCGCCGGCCAGCAGTCCGCGCTCCTGCGACAGGCACAGCAGCACCGGCTCGTCGCCTTCCGGCTGGTAGCGCCGGGCGTTTTCCAGCAGGTTGCGCAGCAGCCGGCGCAACAGGCGCGCATCACCGGCAACGGTCGTGCGGGCAGTGCCCGCCTCCGACACGGCATCCCCGTTCGCGCACGGTGGCGTCTCATCCATCCACACGGCGCCCGTCCGCGCCGCTTCCTCGGCCACCAGCTGCGTCAGGTCCACCGGCTCACGTCGCAGCTCGTCAAGGCTCAGGGTATCCAGCCTGCTGGCCAGCAGGATCTCTTCCACCAGCGCATCCAGCTCGCGGATGTTCTGGCGCACCTCATCCATGTGATGCGTCAGATCGGCGGGGTTCTCCAGCATCAGCTCGATAGCCATGCGGATGCGCGCCAGCGGTGAGCGCAGCTCGTGCGACGCATTGGCCAGCAGCCGGCGCTGGGTACTCAAGAGCGCCTCCTGACGGTTCACCAGCGCCTCGATGCGCTCGGCGGCGTGATTGAAGCTGTGCGCCAGTGCTGCCACCTCGTCCTGACCGGACACCTCGGCCCGCACCCGCAGATCGCCCGCAGCCTGCGCATCCACCGAGCGCTGCAGCGCCTCCAACCGACGGGTGATGCGCCGCGATACCGGCCAGGCGGCCAGTCCCACCGCCACAAAGAGCAAGGCCAGTGCCAGCGGCGCGCTGATGGGCAACTGCGGCGGCGCGGGGCGCCAGGTACGAATCAGCAGCGTGCGATCGTCCGGCAGCGCCACGCGGTGAATGACGGCCACCATCGCGCGCCGGGGCCCATGCCCTTCACGGGCCTGGCCGTGGTGGCCCTGAGGGCGACGCACATGAAGAGCCTCCTCGCTTGGCGGTGGGGGAGCATCCAGCCCGGGTGGGGGCGGCATCTCTTCCAGGCCGGGCTGTTCTTCCTGTCGCGCCCCGGCCTCGTCCGCACGGAAGGGGCGGCCAGCGGCGGCCAGCACCCTGCCCTGCGCGTCGATCACCTGCAGGTCGATGCGCAGACGACGCTGCCAGTGCCACAGCGCCTGCTGCAGCCGCTCCACGCCTTCGGTGGCCGCGGGGATCACCTCGGCCGCCAGGGCCTCGGTGAAACGGTTCTCCTGCGCCTCGGTCCGGTTGTCCAGCCGCCATTGCCAGAAAAAGGCCACCGCGGCGGCCATCAGCAGCAAGCTGGCGAGCAGCGACAGGAAGATGGTCAGGGACAGGCGACGCATGGGATATCGATATAGAGGGATCGGATGGCCAAAAGCGGTATGTGTCCGTCGATCAGGTGGAACCATTACGTGGCCGCGCGAACACATAGCCCACGCCGCGCACGGTCAGCAGCCTCACGGGCTGCCGGGGGTCCGCCTCGATGGCCTGACGGATCTTGCCCACATGCACATCGATGGAACGGTCGAAGGCCTCCAGTGGCGCCCCCCTGACCAGGTCCATCAGCCGCTCGCGCGACATCACTCGGCCGGCATGGCGTGCCAGCGCCAACAGCAGGTCGAACTGGTAGCTGGTGAGTGTGCGCTTCTCGCCCGCCACGCGCACCTCACGGGCCCCCTCGTCGATCTCCAGATCATCAAGCACCAGCACCGGGGGATCGTCGTCCGCCCGGGGGGCGCTACGTGCAGCGGCCCCACCCTGGGAGGCCGCGCTGCCTGCCGTGACACCTGCGCCACCGGAAACCGCCACGCCGGCCGCCTGATCGGCTGCACC
>ERZ772946.230-NODE-230-length-25176-cov-11.3963_pt1 | contig 25176 bp, 40 predicted proteins | sample MGYA00511680_ERZ772946 | MGnify/ENA primary metagenome ERZ772946 (study PRJEB29015, sample SAMEA2737918) | human oral metagenome | biome: human oral; feature: human-associated habitat; material: dental | place: China | collected 2016 ... | reverse complement strand
TTCTAAAGTTGTCATGATACTATTTCCTATGTTGTACGGTTACATTATCTTTGTATTACTCCCAAGAAAATGTACGATTCCCATTATTTCTTTTTTGAATAAGATTTCTATCCATCTTGGCAGTAGCTACATACCAGTGTGGGCAAGGGTGTTTTGCAATCGGAAGGGTTTGTGAGCAGTTCTAGATATTTTGATTTCACTCTTCAGGTTACCCCAACCGTAATAATCCCCAAACCAGGTCGCCTTTATCATCAGTCATGTCTCTTGGAATGCCGATTTGGTCGCAGTGGAAGTAGTGGGTTGGTTGGAGGTTTTCGCCGTCTGCGTTGGTTCAATCGCGGATTTGTGCTAAAGGTTCGTAGCTGTCGGGATCGGTGTAAGCCCAATTCTCTTTGCTACCGTCTTTTTTGAAGATTTCCACTTTGACCGGTTGGTCATGCAGATCGTAGAAGTAGTTCTGCACTTCGCCGTTTGCCAATTCGCGGTGAATCAGGTTACCGAGGTTGTCGTAGGGTCGGCAGACCGTCTTGGCCGTATTCGTAAGCTATTTTGGCTTAGATTGTTATGGAAGAAATATTTCAGATGACCTCAAAAAATGATTGAGGTCGTCTGAAAATATCGAATCTTACTTTTTGTTTTTTTTCTTAGGATTTAATTCGTCTTTACGCTGCTTATAAAACTGCCAATATTTTTTGTCCTCAATACTAAATGGATAATATCCAGCATCATTATAAGCAATATCAAAATATTTATAAGCTTCATCATATTTTTCAAGGTCATAATAAAAAATACCAGCTAACAGATACGTCCCTGCATTAGTGGTTCCTAAGTCAGCAACACTTAAAGCAATACTCAGCCAGTCCTTAGCCTGTTCATATTTTTGATTTTTATAATATAACTCAAACAAAGCAATCGTAACCATTGTCGTTGGATGCGCCCATTGGGTTACTGGCTTGGGTATTAGCTCAAATGCTTCTTTTAATAACTTTTCTTGTTCTAAAAAAGGTTTATTATAAGCCTCACAGACTAAATCATTAATCTTTGATTCTAATTCTGGGTTAACTGCATCTAAATTCATAGCATACAACTCCTCAATAAAAATGAAACAATATCAAATGTAGATTTTATATGTTAATCATGACCATAATTAGATTTCTGTCTAGGTACGATTGGGTCAGTCATATCATATCTACTTCGATTTTGTGCGCCACGAGAACTGTTTCCACCTTTTCCCGTACCTTTTTCAAGCCTATAGTTATTTGAATCTCTCATCCTTTTTCAAACGACCCCAGGCGGTGTATTCGCCGTACCATAAGAGATTGCCGTAGATGTCGGTCATCTCTCGCGGGATGCCGATTTGGTCGCAGTGGAAGTAGTGGGTTCGTTGTCAGCTTTTACCGTCTTCGTTGGTTCAATCGCGGATTTGTGCTAAAGGTTCATAGTTGTCGGGATCGGTGTAGATATAGGTATATCTGCCGTCCGGTTGGACTTCCTGCAAGAGGTGGCTGCTGTTCCGAACGAATCCGGTTACTTCTTTGAGGCCGTATGAAAAACAAAAACCGTGTGCGTGCCACATACACCCTACGTCAGGATTGAAGATTTTATGCGGGCTACGACTTATTACCAAGACTAATTATTGCATAATTTGTTGTTTTAATTTTTGGTCAAAAGAATTTTCCAGGAAGATCAAATCATCCTTGCTAAACAATCCATTATCATTTTCTAATACTTTTTTATCAAACAATAAAATATTCTGTATTAAAGGATCATTTAGTGGTAATTCATTCTTATTTATAATATAAATAGCGGTTAACGCTTTAAAACGAAAAGCCTCTGGATAAAGTGATAAATATTTTAAAACTTCTTTGTTACCGGAATGGAAGGCCATAATGATTGGAATATGATTTTGCTGCAAATGCTTTAATACATCTGGATAGATATTTTTTGCATCATTCTCAGATTCAGGTAATTTAATGGTATCTCCATAAGGAAATGAGGTAATAGGGGGAGCTTTAAAAAAATGCGCCTGTGAGATAGATGGTTGTACAAATACTAAATCATATGGATTTGACGATTTATCATAAGGAGGAACATTTTGGGAGAAAAAATTTCCCATTTCAGAATTGTATGCATATAGGTGAAGTATGACCCCCTCGAAAGTACGAGAATTGCTAAAGGATATTTCACCATAAACATATTTTCCTTTTTTAAATTTAATCCTATCTTTTAGAAAATTAGCATCAGGAATATTTAAATTATTTTTTAAATATTCAATAAGGCCTTGAATAAATTCTTTACTTTTCATAATTATCCTTCTTAAAATCAATCTTTGAATACTAAAGTCATAAAGCGAGCAACACCTTTGGAGGAACCCACATCCGTTTGCTTATCCTTATTTTTTGTTGAAACCATATATGCAGCCTTCGGACATTTTCCCCCAGCATTGTGCGGTTTTTTCAAATTGAATAGCCCTGATCTCTTTTGACCTTTCGTTAATCGTCTGTATTATTTTTTACCTCAATAAAATTGATTTTCCCATCTTTCATTGCGACTATATCAGGCCGTATTCGTAGGTAAGATATAAAGTAAGAGTGAACGATAATGAGATTATTCAGACTCCCTCGAAAAAGGATTGAGGCCGTCTGAGAATTGATTTTAGATGACCTTGATGTTTTATTGGGGCTCGATCCAACCTATGGTCTAAAAATGTCTTAAAGAGGCTTGTTACCTTTAAATATATTAAATCTTAATAGATTAGCACCTTTTGATTGAATATGTTTTATAGCTAATTCAAGTTCATTAAATTCATTAAATTCTTCTATCTCATAATCTTCAGCCTGATCCAATTTATTTTTTGGTACCGTATAGTAATATGTACAATAAGTTCCATTATTTTTCTTAATAGCAAATACTTGATAAACAACCTCTCCATCAATTTCAATAAGTTCATCATATCCTTTTGTTTGTAAATTAGTTAAATTTAACATATCTATTTTCCTATAATATCAATACGCGCTTGTTTCCCATCCGGATGTCTAATATTTATATGCGGGTACTTTCCATGTCCTGTTCCTTGTGGATCATCATGTCCTTTACAACATCCAGTTGCTTTATCCATAGCATTATCTTTTCCTTATTCACAAACCGTCCCACATCAAGAAAAGTTAATTATTCCACAGTTTCAGCAGCTTCTTTTAACCAAATTTGGATTGATTCGATAGGATTCAATTCTTTCGCACGAATAGTATTTGTATAATCGGGTGGTAATACTTCAACATTAATCATTATTTCTGAACGAGCTTGATTTAAGGAGAATATTCCCTTCATATCACACCGATGAAGTGCTTCCTCCATCGCATTAATCCGGAAATTGAATTCTTTTTCATATTCCACTTCTGTTTTTAATGAGTGAATATCAATACGATCTAAGAAAGCTTGGTTTACTTGATGGAAATATTGTGAACCAAACTCTAAGTAAGGACTATCTATCGAAGACCATTTAAAATCTGCAATATCGTAAGCATCCCAATTTTGAGCAATGCTTTGTTTTTTTAGTGCTTCATATGACCAAGCACTCACAACAGGAGCCAGTGCCTCACCTGTGGAACTTAACACAAAGAAGTAAAAAGTTTCATTTGTCGAATTAAACAAATCTATAGCCGCCTGACTTGTTGCCTCTTCGATTGTAGCAACTAACTTTTCAAATATATCATCAGAATAATTCATCCTGCTAACTCCTTAAGTATTACATTTTTTAATCTATCTCGTACCTTTTCATGAAATTTTCTATTATGCATTTCATTATGAGGGCGAGGATGACCAACAGCGATCCCATTAGCAGGATCATTAATATCAATATTGTAGTCTCTTAAAATCTGACGAGATTCTATAGCAGGTTCCCAAACATCAACCCACTCCTGCGCATTTGGCGCAAAACGATGCAAGTTAAGTCCACCTTCCAACCCAATCGGATCCTGATTCACAAACCGATCCGTATCAGGATCATAATAGCTGAAGAAGTTGTAATTCAACCCCGTCTCACGGTCGGCATACTAGTTTTGCAGGCGGAAGGGTTGGTATGCGCTATCCGTTACCTTGGTTTCCTCTTTCAGACGGCCCCAGCCAGTGTAGTTGCCAAACCAAACCAGACTACCGTCCTTATCGGTCATCTCACGCAGTTTAGGATAGTGTTTTCAGACGGCATGGTGCTATTTTTGTTAGATTTGCCAAATAATAAATATTTTTAAAATTGGTTATTCATTTTTTAAATTTCCTCTAGTTTTTCTTTCATCAAGTTTTCTAGCCAGTCTTCAAATTTTTCAAATTCAGTATCCTCTTCCCACTCTTCAGGAGGAATATCAGGAAAAAAAACACCAAAATTTTCATTTTCTTTTGTAAGAAGGAAACCAGCTTGCTCGCCAGTTCTTGGAATGGAAATAGTAATTAAGATATTAGGGAATAAATTACAATCAGTTCCTTCAAAAACTTGTTGTGACCAATCATAAAGTTCGTTAGGAGCTAAAAAATCGAATCCAGGTAGTAACTCATCTTGAAACAAAGTACAAGATCCTACTGTTAGAAGAAATTCTCTATATATATTAGGGAATTTGATTTTATATTTTTTCTCAAAATCGTTTATCTCATTTAAAGAAACATCATATCTTTTTTTAAAAATAAAATTTGATTTTCCATAATTAATTAAGTTTCCATTACTAGATTTGATTAAATCTTGTATATCCACAAGAATTTTTTTGAAATTATCCATAAATTAATATCCTTCATTCAATTTTTATATCTATTATCTAGGAACAATCTGGTTAATTATTCCTGTTGGGGTACTATATGGCAAATGTGTTCGTAGGGCAGACCCAGTACCGTGTATAGTTCCAGTATGAGGGCGTTTCACAGGAGTTGGATTCCACCATGTATTTGAACCACCATTTTTAAGTGGAATTATATGATGAGGAGTAACTCCTGCAGGCCATGTATGCCCTGTTTCACGTTCCCACTCTCGTATTAAGCTTTTTTGTCTTCGAGAAAAGTCTTTACCATCATGCGATTTTGTCGGACGCTTCTTTGTTTTGCACTAGGTAGTTTATCCTTAATCAAACATTTTTGTCTTTGGCTAACAGGAACCAGTGACCACTTATCAACATCATCCATAATGTCATCATATGGAATAATTCTTCTAGGCTTCTTATTCCGTTTTTTCTTCAAACCCAATGGATCAAACCAAGCATTTGTATTAGAAACAAAACTATACAAATTGCTCCCACCTAATAGTAAGATAGGATCTTGATTCATAAACCGCCCCGCCTCAGGCTAGTAATAACGCATCAGGTTATAGTGCAGTCCTGTCTCACGGTCAGCGTACTGGTTTTGCAGGCGGAATGGCTGGTATGCGCTATCCTTTACCTTTGTTTCCTCGTTCAGACGACCCCAAGCGGTGTATTCGCCGTACCATAACAGATTACCGTGGATGCCGGTCATCTCGCGCGGGCTGCCGACTTGGTCGTTGTGGAAATAGGCGAGGTATTGCCTTTCGTCTTTGCTTTGTCCGTTGCGGCCGGAGACTTTGCGGCTTTGTTTTTCGATCAGTTGTCCGGTGGCATCGTAGCCGTAGGCGGTGATTTTGCCGTCCTAGCCGGTTTCTTGGATTAGGTTGTCGGTTCGGTCGTAATCTACATCGGAATTGTAGGTTTCATTGGCTACAGCTTGCCCATTTATAAAGACTGTATTACTTCTGTATATCTATCTGATTTTTTATCCCAAAAAATGTACAAATAAGTAGTATCATGCTTCAACTTCGATATATCTAACTGCCCTAGAAACATTGCGGGAATATTATCAACGATAGGCCAATCAGGCTCCTGTAACCATTTAGGATGTTTATCCATGCAAATGAAATGTTCCTTAATAATCTTTTTAAAAGTAGTCACCGTCTTAGGTTTGTACTTATCATACAAGGAATTTAAATAACCCATATCAGCTGGTATCCAGTTAGGAATAGCATCCAAAATCAAATCAAAATTTTTTTCTGTCGTTGAATTCGAAGAGTACGGGATATGCTTGTAATCTAAAATTTCCCTGAAAATATCCATCAAATTTAACTTTGCATCAAGAGATGTCAAATCCTGACTAATTAAATATTCATAAGTGGAATTACCATTCATATAAGGTTTAGCTTTAGTATTTTCCAACAGGGAAATTAATTCTTGATTGGAATACAACGCCATTTCCAATTCTTCAGTTGATAATTTTTCTTCCACAAAATTCTTTAAAATTTCTATTGCTTTCATAGCTAATCTCCTAGATTCCTATAAGGGTCAAGCGCTGCATGTTGTTCTCTAGTTACTTCTCTCAAATTAAAAGGACTATGCCTATCTGCCTGACCTAAGCGTTGCGGTACATGATGATGCAACTCCATGGGATTTCCATTTGCATCTAAAGGAGCACTTCCGTAGTCGTAGCGCACCAGTTCCTTGTCGTTGAAGGTGACGGAGGCGAGGCTGTGCACCGCCATCGGAGGAGGCGATTTGGCAGAGATTATCTGAAAAACAGAAACTGCGTGCGTACCGCACACACCCTACGTCAGGACTGAAAGTTTTGTGCGGGCTACAGCTTGCTCGCTCCCTATCTGTAGGTTTTGGGAACTATATAGGCTACGGCTTGTTGCTAATGAAAGAAGTATTATTGATGAATTAAGAATATTGCCAAAATCCAGCTACTACATCAATATTATCTTTATTATCTTTGTAATATATATACAATGCCCCATAATCAAAAGGGTAATTACCATTAAGAAGATTATCTGGGTAATAATCTTCATCTATACTCATCAAGTACAAATATCCGTTTTCTTCTAAATTTTTATAAAAATATTCTTCTTCTTGAATCAGTTGCAATTCTCCTCCTACTGTTACTAAACCTGATAAATCATCACTATTTGCTTTCCTATACGGTTCAAAATAAATTCTATTTAAGTCCATATTTGTAAATGAAGTAATTTTACTTTCCTCAGATTTTGGATGAGTAAAAACTTTTATTACACAATTAGGATAAATATTATTATCAAGCATAATATCATGATTTTTAGGCAAGAAAATAGATAAGACAAAATTAGTTTTTAATGGATGTTCAAAACATCCATAAAACATCATTTCTGAAATACAATCTTGTTTATCATCAAAATATTTAGGAATATTTCCTCCTATTCGATTAAGGCTAATTTCCTTAATCTCGTTCAAAATAACTTTTTCTTGAATAGCTTTAGTCATTTTTAATTCCTTATTTGTATTAAACTTATAAATTGTTTTTTCTAGCAAAATTTATCGCTGAAGCTCTTAAATTTGAAGCGAGTTTGGTTACATAGGCACGAGTAGATGATTTTTTCCATCCTCTTCTTAACAAGCCTATATAGATTCCATGTCTAGTTAAATTTGTATTTAACTCAATGTTATCCATTGCCGATTGTGCTTTCAATTTTTAGGATCAAATAAATTAGCATTTCGTTGCAACCGAGAGATATGTTTATGTACATCCTGCTCATGTAAAGCCATGGCTGGATTACATTTGGCAATACCACTATTTCTACTAGGAACCTTATTATTTTGCCTGAGCCACGCATTTTGTAATAACTCATGCGCTGATAATTTATCATTCTTATGTCGAGAATCTTTATAACCCGCAATACTAAACTCTGGCAACACCCCTAAACAATCTGTCCAACTAGTAGCGTTGTTAGCAAACGAATAAAGATTGTCCCCACCTACCAACCCAATTGGGTCCTGATTCACTAACGGCCCTGCATCAGTCTCATAATGTCTGAAGAAGTTGTAATGCAGCCCCGTTTCACGGTCGGCATACTGCTTATGAAGGCGGAAGGGTTGGTAAGCACTATCCGTTACTCGGGTTTCCTCTTTCAGATGGCCCCAATCAGTGTAGTTGCCGAACCACAGCAAATTACCGTCCTTATCGGTCATCTCCCTAGGGATACCAATTTGGTCGCAGTGGAAGTAGTGGGTTTATTGGCGGGTTTTGTGTCCGACGGGGTCGCATTCTACGGTAATGCGGCCGAAGTCGTCGCGTTCGCTGTCCTTCGGCATCGATGCGGTAGACGAGTTCGCGGTTTTCATCGAAACCGTACACTTCCGTCCGTCCCAATGCGTCGGCAACGACGGTATGGTCTTTGCGATAGTCGAACGTCCATTCTTCGCCGAGGTTGTTGCTACTTTTGAGCACTTTGACGTCGGTGTCGTAACGGTCGTATTCGTAGTAGGATACCAATCCGTCGGGCTAGTTGTGTTCGACCATAATGTGGTTGCGGTAGGCGAAACCGCGCAGTTTTTTGCCGTCGCGTCCGTAAACGGCGGTCAAATCACCGTAGCCAAAATCGACTTCGGCAAACAGCAGCCTTGCGCCGCCGTCGGGGGAGGCGATTTGGTAGAGGTCGTCTGAAAAAAAGGTTATCTCTACTCAACAACCCAATCGATTCCTGATTAAACAAACTGCCAAGTTTGAGGTTCGTAGTAACGTATCAAGTTGTAATGTAGATAAGTCTCCTAGTTTCCTTACACTAATATATCCGTAGTCGTAGAGAGGAAATCTAAAATAATACCTAAATATAGATTTTAAAATTCAATGTAATCATCATTATCCATGTAATAATTTAGAGCATCAATAAATTGATCTTTTGTAAAATTTGGATACCGTTCATCTAAGTCATCGTAAACATCCATAAATACATCCCCACTACATAAAATATCTAATCCATTTTCGTTTACAAAATCAGGAAAAACTTCTTTTCCATCCATTATTTTTGGGCCGTTATCCAAATAACAAACCGTCTCTAAATCAAGAATACTCTCATCTTCATCAGAAGAAATATATATGTATGGAAATTTGGCAAATTTATCAGTATCATCATCATTGAATAATCTAGCACAATCAATAGCTTCTGATATACTAATTTTTCTTCTATAAAATTTATCTAAATTCATTTTTTGTTCCTTCTATGATTAAATTAACATTTACCTAATGGTTTACTAGTGCGACCGTTTAATTTTCCTCGTAGACCTGGTCTACCACCTCCCCATATACTTCTTCCGCCTTTTCTTTGTGGCTGATATAGACCATGATTTCTTCTATGGTCATTATAATCAACCAGTACCGACCTTTTTGTATCCTCATGATGATGCCACGTTAGTCCCTGTTTATTTTTACCTTTTCCCCAATTGGGACTTGAACTCATATCTCCAGATTTCATCCATTCTTTTATTTCAGGATAACGATTAAGCATATCCCGTTTAAATGATGGATTAGATTCCATTTTTTTAATAAATGCCTTATTTGCATCATTAAATTGCACAGCATCACTTGAATATCTAATTCCTGAATCTAACTTATGGTCAAAGAAAATATGGTCTTTCCCATTATTAGGTCGAGTAGCTAATCCTAACGGGTCAACCCACTCCTGCGCATTCGGCGCAAACCGATAAAAGTTAAATCCACCTTCCAACCCAATCGGATCCTGATTCACAAACCTACCTGCATCAGGCTCATAGTACCTGAAGAAGTTGTAATGCAACCCCGTTTCACCGAAGGCGGGCAAACCCTCCAGCAGCGATACCGACAGCAGACGCATTTTGGGCGACTGTTCGTCCGAACTGTCTTCCGCCACCACCAAAGGTGCAAAACGCAGCGCTATCGAACCGTCCAGCGAAGCAATGACGTAATGGCCGTCCGGATTTTTGCTGAACCAAATCTGTTCGCTTTTTTAGGGACATATAAAAGGGATGCGTCTGAAAATTTTCAGACGACCTTACTACACTGTTGGGGTTTAACACAGTCTATGCTTGTCAGGAGATATAAAAAGATATCAAAATACAGATAGAGTAGTAAAAGTTTTAATATATCTTTAGGCTCTCTTGGTAAAATTCAAATAACTCTTTTGCATATTTTTTATAAGAAGGAATCTTAATTGCTTTCAAAAAATTTATTAAATCTTTTTCTGATTTTCTCAATAGTAAAATTTCTATAGAGTTTACAATGAGGAAAGTCTTAGCCTGACCAATTAATATAATATCATCACTATCTTCTTCATCTTCCTCAAAGTCACAGTAATCTTCTGACAATTTTGATATTTTTAATTTTGAGAAATTAAAAACTAATTTATCATTTTCAATAATAAAATCTAATATTAACTCAGGTGTTAATCCTGATTTATTAATTTCATTAGCAATAGAATTACATTCTTGTGAAATACTTTCGTCATTGTCATAAATTTTAATTCCATATTCATGTTCAGCCTTATCTAATAACCTTTTGTATTCATGAGATTGAATTAAATTTTTGATTTCTAATCCTGTTACCATGTGCTAGTTCCTTTCAAAATTTTTAATAATACACTACCTGTGTGTCGGAATGGGTCCATTGCGGCATGAGCCCATGGTGTTGCAATAGATAAGTTCCAAGCTTCATGAGCTTTATTTGAACCTAATCTTTGTGGTAAGTAAGTGTGATGTAGTTCTAATGACACATTGCGTTCTTCAATTCCTCTTCTTGTTCGAATTCTAACTTTTATTCGTGGTGCTTGACCTTTCTCCATCCTTTTTAAATTACGTTCAGAATATTTACATTTTGGACTTGAACCAGGATTTTTAGCTTTTTCTTTAGCTATACGGTCCCTTTCTTTTTTTGCTTCTGCTTTCCAAAATTGTTTTCTAGCAGTATTCCATGATAATAGTCCTAATGGATCTATCCAGCTTTGTATGTTAGGGGAGAATAAATAAATATTATCTCCACCTTCTAACCCAATCGGATCCTGATTCACAAACCTACCCGCATCAGGCTCGTAATACCTGAAGAAGTTGTAATGCAGCCCCGTCTCGCGGTCACAATACTGGTTCTGCAGGCGGAAGGGTTGGTATGCACTATCCGTTACCTTGGTTTCCTCTTTCAGACGACCCCAGCCGGTGTAGTTGCCGAACCATAAGAGGTTGCCGTCCTTATCGGTCATCTCCCTAGGGATACCGATTTGTTCGCAGTGGAAGTAGTGGGTTTGTTGGCGGGTTTCTCGTCTTCGTTGATATGGTTTAGACAGGCGAAACCGCGTACATGCGTACCGCTCATGCCCTAAGTCAGGCTCGGAGGTTTCGTACGGGCTACGGTTTGCTATAACTTACTTACAGAGTCTTTCATGTTAGAGGAAGAAATTCCATCTTCAAATTATTACTAACAACTAACTCTTTGAATTTATCAGAAAAAGCCCAAATTAAATCATCATTTATATCTTTTGCACAAAACTCAAAACCAGATATATTTCCTAAAAATACAGGTGGATAATCAATAAACTTCTCTCCATCTATTTCATAAAAATTTGATTTTTCTATATCTACTAATTTAGCAGTTAATTTGATTTTTCCAAGGAAAAATTTATATTCATCATTCTTGATTCTAAGTTTAGCCGGAAAAAAATCTAATTCATTTTTTAATTTATCAGCCAATTTATTAATGAAAGTTTCAGAGAACAATAACATCTTAGGAATTGTTTGAATATAATCTGTATTAGAAATATTTTTGGAGGTATATCCACTCTGAGCTATAAAAACTGCTTCATCTGTATAATTACCTTTATTGTAATTAATAAATTCCACAATTTTTCTATCATCCTGTTTTAAGTCCACATACGCTTCTTCATTATCAACAGCAGAGTATATTTGATAAAGAGTCATCATTTTTTCCTTTCTTACTATTACTTTTAGAAATTGGTGCAGCATAAGTATATTTGTAAAATGTTTATTTAAAGAATAAATATTTCAGACAACCTTAATAAAATATTGAGGTCGTCTGAAAATATAACATTACTTTTTCGCAGCACGAATTTTTTTCAACCCGTTCTCTAAAATAGTAACTTTCTCGGGAGGAGTTCCCCTATCCAAAGCATTCCACCAATTATTTACTGGTTTAACAAATAATTGGAATCCTTCATCAGTTACATTCGACTTTCTAATGATTATATCTTCTTTGATAGAACCATCCTCATTAAATGGGTCAATATCAACAAGTAAGTTATTGTTTTTGAGAAACGTCATAAGTGCAATAGACATTCTGATAATATCTTCACGATAATCTTCATCAGCATTTGCTTCCCAAAATGTCCGAAAATTAAATAGTGTTATATCCATGATAATCTCCTAAGGTAATCGAATAATTTCGGATATTCCGTCAATATGAACTAAGCTTTTACCATCTCTGACATATACGCCACCTGCATCTCTAATCCTTTCTTCTTTTGCAAGTTGACTCCTTTTTGAAGCAGTCTTGCTAGTAATTTCTTGAGCATGTCCACCACCATTTTTACCAGATTCCTTTATAACAAAATCAAGCTTACGAGACTCACCTGTTACGGAATCTCTAAAAATTTTGTACTGTCTTTTTTGAAGATTTCAGCTTTAACCAGTTGGTCGTGCCGATCGTAGAAGTAGTTCTGTACTTCGCAGTCGACCAGTTCGCGGTGGATCAGGTTGCCGGTACGGTCGTAGTGGAAGCGGATGCTTTCGGTAACGGACAGGTACAGCATGTCGTACTGTGCATCGCGCCAGTCGGTTTCACTAAAGCCTACAGCTTGCTAATTTTGGTTTGATTCCTGGTATTTTGTTGTATCAGAAATAGTAATATCTTCATTATTAAACATATCATCCCAAATTTGTTTATAAAGTTCTTTTGCGGTCATTTGTTGAGGTATTTCAAATGCTGCATCGGTACTAGGAAATTGATCACGTAGTCGTTCTTCTGTCCAGAAATTTAATCCAAATCTTAAACTTTCTTTAATTCTGAACTGGGTTGATATTGTAAAATTTTGATACTCGGGGTACAGATATTCTTTGACTAATCTCTTTACGCTATCTCGATTAACCAAATTTAGACCTGATAAGTCCTCAAGTTTGTTATCTACACCTTCGTGTAATAGTCCAAGAAAAAGTCTAATATATTCAGGACTAACTTTATATAATTTATTCATTTTAATTTTCCAAAAATTGAAACTAATTGACCAGCTTTATTGAATGTAGCTTGTACTTGAGATGTTTGGATTAATGATCCTCTCCCTGCTTTCAGATAGCCCTCTGCAACAATTCTACCCATATCAAAGACAACGGAATCCCCTTTATTAGGAGCTTTTTTAATACAATCTGAATAGCTTCTGCTTGGTCTTCAGGAGAAAGGAATCTTGATGAGTCTTCAGGTCTTCCTCTCTTGCTGTCTGGGCATACACCTGTTCGAGCACGGTATCTCTGCTGTGCTCTTGTTGTACCCGCATCAGGCTCATAATACCTGAAGAAGTTGTAATGCAGCCCCGTCTCACGGTTGGTATATTGGTTTTGCAAGCGGAAGGGTTGGTATGCGCTATCCGTTACTCGAGTTTCCTCTTTTAGACGACCCCAGGTGGTGTATTCGCCGAACCATAAGAGATTGCCGTCCTTATCGATCATTTCACGTGGGATGCCAATTTGGTCGCAGTGGAAGTAGTGGGTTTGCTGGCAACTTTCGCGTCAATGGGGTCGCGTTCTACGGTAATACGGCCGTAGTCGTCGCGTTCGCGGTTTTCATCGAAACCGTACACTTCCGTCCGTCCCAATGCGTCGGTAACGACGGTATGGTCTTTGCGGTAGTCGAACGTCCATTCTTCGCCGAGGTTGTTGCTGCTCTTGAGCACTTTGCCGTTGGTGTCGTAACGGTCGTATTCGTAGCGGAATACCAGTCCGTCGGGCTGGTTATGTTCGACCATGATGTGGTTGCGGTAGGCGAAACCGCGCAGTTTTTTGCCGTCGCGTCCGTAAACGGCGGTCAAATCGCCGTAGCCGTCGTAGTCGTAGCGATTTGGTAGAGGTCGGCTGAAAGTCGGTTTTCAGACGACCTCTATGTTAACTGCTAATGAGATTGTTAAAGAACAAATGGTTCAGACGACCTCAAAGAAGATAGTGAGGCCATCTGAAAAGCGGAAACTGAACAGAAACTAACATCAGAATTTGAAGGTTTGTGCGGGGCTACGGCTTACTAAGAATAATTACAGATGAGATTTGGGTGGATAAATTTGCAAATCTAAAGAACACCATCCACATACCAAATCCATTATTTCTAGAATGTAGTCCTCTTCACTTTCTGTTTTTATGTCAGAACGAAGATTTTCTAGAAATAAATATAATTCATCTTGGGATACATCCTTATTTTTTAGCTCAATTAGGTACTTTCTTATATCTAATAGGGATTTTTTTTGATTTTTTATCATCTCTAATAATATCTTTTTATCATGATTGTTAAACATTGCCACACCCAACTTTCCTAAACTTACGTCTTAGAGATCCTAATGCTTGCTTGTATTTTTCTAAAGTCATTTTTTAGATGGTTGAATCGTTCGATGTCCAGGCTTATCAGGAACATATTTTAAATCGTCACCTAAGTCACTAGTGTCAATTTGCCAAACTGGATCTTTACCAGTTCCTCCAAATTCAGGCGGCCGTCTATGAGAAGGAAGATCTTGTGGCGAGGGAGACATAGACATACCATTCTTACCAGGCTCGACCATCCCATTTGCATCTACAGTACTATCAATACCTTCTCGGACACCTAAGCCCCTAGCTGATGATTCAATTTTAGGATACCCTCCATCGTCTTTCATCCCTCGAAAAATTTTGGCTAATCCCCAAACATCTATCCACCCCTGCATATTCGGTGCAAACTGATACAAGTTATCCCCACCCAACAACCCAATCGGATCCTGATTCACAAACCGCCCAGCCTCAGGCTCGTAATAGCGCATCAGGTTGTAATGCAGCCACGTCTCTTCATCAAAGTATTGGTTCTGCAACCGGAACGGCTGATGTGCATTCCGATAGACCCGCCCATCCTTTTTCAGACGACCCCAGGCGGTGTATTCATCGTACCAGAGGAGATTGCCGTTCTAGCGCGGGATGCCGATTTTGTTGCAGTGGAAGTAGTAGGTTTGTTGGCGATTTTCGCCGTCTTCGTTGGTCCAGTTGCATACCTGTGCCAAGGGGTCGTAGCTGTCGTATTGTAAGTATCGGTAACGACAGTATGGTCTTTACGGTAGTCGAACGTCCATTCTTCGCCGAGGTTGCTGCTGCTTTTTAGCACTTTGCCGTTGGTATCGTAACGGTCGTATTCGTAGCGGGATACCAGTCCGTCGGGAGAGGCGATTTAGTAGAGAAACAGAAACCGCATGCATACCGCATGCACTCCATATCAGGACTGAAGGTTTTCTCCGGGCTACGATTTGCTAATCAAAGCTAGAAATATATAATTCAGTTTACATATTACATATATCTTTAGGCATATAATATTTCAAACAATTATTCTTCTTCTAAGACCATACGATTAAAACAGTCATACAAATCTTCTCCGACTAAATACATATTTTGCATTTTTACTTCTTCAGGCATAGTTTTTCCAAAATCATCAAAATAATCTTCTTCATCCCATTCGTTTTCATGGTACCAATAAAAAATTTGTCCTATTTTTTCCCCTTTTATACAAAGACATATCCTATCTCCGCAGTTATTCTCAGCAATAGGTAAAAAATTCGTAGGAATCCTATTTTCCATTTTTTTTATAGCATTGCTCAATGAATAGCCAGTTTGATACGATTCCCCTTCCCCATAGAAACAACCAAATTCCCCTTTCTTTATTACAACATTTTCTATTGGTGAATCAGAGGGATAACAATAGCTTGGTAGTCCATTGTTATACATGGTTAATTTATAAAATACTTCATTTAGATATGTCTCTCCTCCAAAACACGTCAAATAATCTAAATAATCAGAAAATTCTTTTCTATCAACATCTAGAAATTTTGACATTATTTTTCGTGATAAAGGATCGAAAGGCTTTGCTCCGACCCTTACAACTCCACCCATTTTCTCAACTAAACTCTTAATTCTCATTTTCATTACTCCTTTCAGTTATAATTTTATCAAATAATCAACATTTCTTCTTAGGTTGTTTATTACGCATAGTACATGTATGTATTCCACATATACGTTACATTAAAACTAAAAATTTCATGTAGACTAAGAATTGCTTAAATCAGGGAGGATAATAGGTTTGTAACTAAGTACTTTATCAGCTATTTCCTCGGAGCTCATGTTTGTCCAATATATATAATCTGATATATTTGGATCTGTGACCAAATTTTCTAATTTTTCAAAGAGTACAGCTTCATCCTCTTCTGAACCTTCAAAACTCCTCAACTGATCAATCAATTTGATTAAATATAATCTATCTAACATAATGCTATCCTCTTCCAAAATAGTTTTTCGGTTCTAGTATCTCTTAATGGAATGCGGCTATTGGACACAGTACGACAAAGGTCGTCTGAAAGACAGAAACCGCATGCGTGCAAACCGCACACACCCTACGTCAGGACTGAAAGTTTTGTCCGGGCTACGGCTCGCTATTGAGATCGTTTGAAAAACAGAAACCGTATAGGAACGTACTTCACTCGCCACACCAGAATTAAAAGTTTTATATATGTTACGTCTTACTGGCGTTGGTAATCCAAACTACGCTTGTAGACTACATTTACAATAAATCAATGATGTCCAAAGCTAAAATATCTTTTTTGGTGAGCTTTTTTCTGTCTTTATGCCTTAGATTTAATTTTACATTCTTGAATTCTTTATTATCTGTAAAAGAAAATTGATAAATTTTATTCTCTGTCTTATTAAAAATATACCCATAATATTTATTTTCATAGGTAGAATTTTCAACAAATTCTAGAAAGTAAATAACAGAATGTGGAGGAAAATGTTCTATTACGGCTTTTGCCAAGTTTCTTTTTTCAGAATTTACATATTCATTAGTATCTAAAATATCTTCTAATAAGATTTCATTTGATAAATCTAGTGGTTCCATAAAAATCCTTATTTTTTCAATGCGGTAATTACACGGCCTAGTATACCCATACGTTTAGCACCTTTTTGACATCTGCCACACATAGGCCTACTTGCAGCCATTGATTCTATTTTCGCTCCTCTTTTTCTTGCCTCCCTCATCAATTTTCGTTCTGCATCGTTTAACTAATTCACAAACGGCCCTGCATCAGGCTCGTAATAGCGCATCAGGTTGCCGGCTTTGTCGTAAGTCTGGCGGCAGTTGAATACGGTACAACAAAGGTCATCTAAAAGTTGGTTTTTAGACGATTTCTATGTTAACTTACTTGCCAATTTGAGTGAAGTGGCAGATCTAGTTCGTTTAACAGCATTCCTCAATAAATAGATATAAATCATTTATTAAACTTTCTAAAGTATCAAATTCCTTTCTTTCTAAACAAATTATCTTTTCTGTCTCATAATCAATCCACTCCTTCACCCTACTCAAATCATTCCAAATGGTAAATTCTCCAACCTTATTGGGGAAAGAACATATTAAAGTAATAGAAATCAACTCACTACTAAAATAATTCTTTTCTACCTCAAAACGAGAATAATCTAATTTTAAAGCTTCCAGCTTATCAATAACTATTTGCAACATTTTGTTTCTTAAATCCCTATATTTGAAACCATGATTGATGCTATCTCTCTACACTCTACATCAGGACTGAAGGTTTTGTGCGGGCTACGACTTGCTTAATAAATTTATTGAATATTCCAATTAAAAATACTTAAATGGATAAACATTAAACAAAGTATTACTTATACTATTTACTGAATATATAAACTCAGTTTTTATATTATCCGTAAGTCTCTCTCCTTCATCTAACAGGTGCTCTAAATCTCTGTATAACAAAGCCAACTGGATAAATTGTGAGAAATCTATCCCTAAATTTGTAAAGCCAGATCTGGTATACTCTCCAGCATCATGATTATAATGAAAAATGGTATTATCTATTTTATTTAAAAACCATCCATCTCCCTGTCCTGCTTGTCCAATACTCCAAAAACACCTTGATATTTCGGGATAATTACACTCTAGGTATCTATTTTCATTTAAAGCCTCTTCATAATTAAAAAGAGAAATATCAGGTATTATTTCTACTTCCTGATACTTAGCAATAAATAACAAATAGTTATTATCCAGCTTAGGAAGTTTATCTAACTTTTTAACTTCTACTTTACGCTTAATACATATATTAAAAAAATCCTCGGGCATTAATTTTAATTTGAACATAAAAGTATACTCCATAAATTTCAAACCATGTATAGGATTCACCGTCCGACCGACGCCTGCCGCCCCCTTTACGGCCAGGAAATTATAAATAAAGTTGAATAGTACTTGTTATTTTTTTTTGTGTTTCAACACTAATTTCCTGGTTAAAATTTTGGATTAATTTTAAAAAATCAATAATTAATTTGATTTGAGTAGTGTTAAATATCGTACTTTGGTTTCTTAGGGCAATATATAAAAATTCAACAACGTAACCATATAAATGAAATTTAGATAAATTAGAAAAAATATATTTTAAACAGCAAGGAGTAAAATATAATAAAGCCTTATTAGTAAAAGCTTGACACTCTAGTGATTCAAGTATTGAGAGAAAATCATCGTATGTGATCTCAATCCAAGTTTTAGTAGATAGTTGCATTATAGAAAATATATAAGAGTTATCACTATCATCAAAACTTATGATGTTATTTTTATCAACTTTGAAAACTGGAAAAGTAGGCCTAATTTTTTCCTCTAGATAATTTCGTTCTTGTATATATTTTACCTCCGTAAGAAATTTTTCAAATTCACAATATACTCCTAAGTCTTTGACAAACTTTGAAATATATTCTAAAAAATCATAAATTATATTGATTTCATCTTTGGCTAAAGATTGCAGTAAATTAAATAGTTCACTTACTTCTCCTTGGGATATGTTAGAATAATAGCTAAATAATTCTATGAAACAATCATTATCTATACTAGGGTTTTCTATTGAGCTTAGTAAAAATGTATTTAAATGTAAGGCATTTTCATTTTTTTGTTTATCTAACATTTGATTTTTAATTAATAGTTTTACTATCTTCTCTTTATTTTCGCTGGATGAGTTAATTGCAATTCTAACGGCATTTTCTCCAAATTCATTTTGTATATTTTTATCAGATCCATTATCAAGGAGTAATTTCACCATTTCTATATTTCCAAACATGCATGCATAATGTAGGGGAGTATATCCTAAGTCCCCTTTAAGATCGATCAATGCCCCATTTTGAAGAAATACAAGAGCATCATTTAAAGAATTATTTCTAGCTGCAATATGTAAAACTGTATCATCCATACCTCCTGCTTGATTTATATCTTTAATAGTGTCACCCAAAAAATCAGGATGTGCCTCATATTTTTTTAAAATACATAATAATTCTTTTTCCATTAATAATACCTATAGTTGTAAGTTAATAAATTTAATATCTTGATCTTATTTATTACACGTAACGCAATTTTCTTTATGCTCTTTTTTTAGCTTGTGATTTTGAATTTGCTTGTACTTTCGAATATACCCATATTCCTGCATCAGATACGACTGCTAAAGTAAGTACAACTCCCCAGCCGGTATAGTTGAAGCAAGTGAGGAGAGCATAAGGAAAAGATCGTCTGAAAATTGATTTCAGATAACCTTGATATTTAGCGGAACTCGACCTAACCTACGACTACTGTTTGTTAAAAGGTATTTATTGTCCTTGACCAAGAATTTCTTCTCCAATTATTGAATCTAACTCTATCCATGCATCTTCAAGTTGATTAACAATAGAAGATTCATTTTTATTCGGATCGTCTTTTAAATTGAGATACCAAATATGTGTTAATTTCGGTATTTCATATAAAATAGACGCTAGTCTTTTTTCAATTAGATTATGATTATGAGTATAATGCTTTATTTCATTCAAAATTTTTAATAATTCTTGGTACTCCTTTACATCAAATTCAAGATCCATTCTGACCTTATCAATAAAACTATTATTTTCAAGTTTTTCTAATAATTCATTCATGCTAAATACCTTTCAGTTATACAAAGCCTGCTTCTGCTGGAATAGTTTTTTATTTTTAAAGTTAAGCGTTCAGTCCAATCGAAATAGATAACACATCTTCCTCATTGTCGAGTAGAGATATATCGATAACTTTATCTATTTTATTACTAAATAATTTTAAACAATAAAAATTAGGTTTGTTTATTAATTCTAGCCAATTGCTAATATTTTTTATTTTGATAATAAACAAAGGGAATAATTCTATTGGTATTTCGGCCGAATCATTTATTCCTCCATAAAAGTATACATAAGCAATATCATTTTCCTCTGGTGTAAGAAATTTTAATATTTCATTTTTTATCGATAAACTAAAATTTTCTTTTGATAATTCTATATTTCTATAGGGGGTAAAAGTACGATTTACTATTTCACATGAGAGTGGATATGGAATGATTTTTTCAGAATCTGAGATTAAATTATTTAAAAAATGAATTTCTTTCATTTTTTCATTAAATGATTCTGTTTTAAAGTAAAGATCTTATCTTCTAAAGTTGTCATGATACTATTTCCTATGTTGTACGGTTACATTATCTTTGTAGTACTCCAAGAAAATGTACCATTCCCATTATTTCTTTTTGACTAAGATTTCTCTCCATTTTGGCAGTAGCTACATACCAGTGCGGACAAGGATGTTTTGCAATCGGAAGGGTTGGTGAGCAGTTCCGGATGTGTTGGTTTCGTTCTTCAGTTTGCCCCAGCCGTAATAATCCCCGAACCAAACCAGTTTGCCTTCGCTATCAGTCATCTCACGCGGAATGCCGATTTTATCGCAGTGGAAGTAGTGGCTTGTTGGACGCCTTTTTCGTCTTCGGTTGTCCAATCGCGAACCTGTGCCAAGAGCTCGTAGTTGTCGGGATCGGTGTAGATATAGATATATCTGCCGACCCAAACGAATCCAGTTTCCTCTTCGAGGCCGTCTGAAACTTCTTCGTTTTTTAGGCGAACTGGGGATCGAGTTCGTAACGGCTGGCGAGTTTACCCTGTGTGCGTTCGATTTCGGTAATGACTTCGTCGTCGAGGCTGATTTGGTGTAAGTGCCCGCTACCGTAGTACAGGTAGTTGATCTGTCTGCTGTCGGACAGGACGGTAGCGGTACGGTTGCCGTTGAAATCGTAGTGGTAGCGGATGGTTTCTGAACGGGCAGGTACAGCATATCGTACTGCGCATCGCGCCAGTCGGTTTCAGGCAAACCGTTTCGGGCGTTCTCTTCTTTAGACGGCACTTTCCATTGGTGCTGGCCGTTTTCGTTGTATACGAAGCAGGTAAGGGTAAGCGTATAGGGCAAAGTCGTCTGAAATAACCTTCAGACGACCTTGATATTTTGTTGGGTCTTGACCCAACCTACGCTTGCTAGAAACATTTACAGTTATTTGGATTTTGATTAGCTTTATATAGTTTGAAGGATTTAAAATTAGCAAATTATAAAAGAATTCAGATTTAAAATGAATGTATTTAAATCTCTCTTCCATAACTTAATGCTCTTAGAAAAGTATAATGATATAGCTGGCTCTTCAGATAAAAAACATGCATAACTTTTTTCGATTGGTAAAACTTCCAAGTCATCCATTCCTTCAAAAGCTAGAGTACAAGTTTTGTTTGGTTGGTATCTATGACGAATAGTCCAATATTCTGATATATCTAAATCATTTCCTTCTGATTCTTTTAAAACAATCCAGTTATGGTTATGTAATTGGTCTCTTAAATCTTCAATATGATATTTCATAGTATATTTCCCTCTAGTTATACTACATCCAGGTCGTAGGCGTAGCGGCGGTTAAGTACGGGACAAAAAAGGTCGTCTGAAAATATCGAATCTTACTTTTTGGTTTTTTTCTTAGGATTTAATTTTTCTTTACGTTGCTTATAAAATTGCCAATATTTTTTGTCTTCCATAGAGAAAGGTGTGTAACGTAGCTCATTATAAGTTAGGTCAAAATATTTATAAGCATTTTCCATATCACCTAGTTCGTAATAGATAATACCTGCCCATAAAAATGGGCTGCCATCAGGCACTGTTTTTCTAGCCTCAAGCGCAATAAGTATCCACTCAAGAGCTTTGGGATAATCACCTAATTTTTTATAGCTTCCTGAAATACCACAGGCGATTGCCGAAGTAGGCTCAACGAATTGAGTGGCTGGTTTAGGTAAAAGTTCCCATGCTTGATTCAGAATATCAATGCGTTCCTCCGGCGTAGTAGCATCATTTGAGTTACATACAAAATCATTGATTTGTTTGTTTAATTCATAATTTACTTGATCTAAATACATAATTTCTCCTTCTTATGTGCATTCTTTAAAGAGTATTTATTACCATGTTGGTCCAGGTGTGTACCTGTGCCAAAGGTTCGTAGATATCGGGATCGGTGTAGAGATAGGTATATCTGCCGTCTGAATTTTTCTCCTGTAACAGATGGCTACCGTCCTAAATGAAGTAGGTTTGGTTTTCGAGGTCGTCTGAAAAACAGAAACCGCGTGCGTGCGTTCCGCACATACCCTACGTCGGGACTGAAGGTTTTGTGCGGGCTACGGCTTGCTTTATTTTATTTATTTAAAGGATACAATAGAAGTAATTTTATTAATAAATTTTTTAGCTAAATCTTCATTCTCTTTTTTGAAAAATCGAATATCTAAGCCGTCATCTACATCACTAACTAAAATAAATTCTTCTTTCATAAATAAAAAATACCACATATCAGCATTAGGGCTTATAACCACTTCTTGTAATTCAATATCCATTACCTTTATTAATTCATTGATTTCACTGCTATCAAAAGAAAAATCTAATGGAAGAGACCATAGAGATTTATTAATTTTTAATGCCTTCATAATTATCTCCCTAACTCTGCAAGTAATTTGGCGCAATTACCATCATCTAGCAATATCTAGAATTATTTATTTAAAGTACGAATATTTCAGACGACCTCAATTAAAACATTAATATTGTTTAAAAAGCAGATACCATGTATGTTCTACTCACACCTAGCGTAGAAACTGGAAGTTTCATGTAGGCTACAGCTGGTTAAAATATTTTTTTTCATAAGAAATAACAATATTTTCAGCCATAATAATAAATGATGGCGTATCTAAATCAGTATTATTAAACCTTAAATAAAAACAATTTTCTCGTAAACTTGGTAAAATATTTGAATCTATTTCATCAATAATTTTAACAACACAAGTATCTTCATCAATATCAATAGTCCACGTTAAATTTCCAGATAAATATTTAACTCCATACAAATTGATTTCATAATTAAAATAATAACTTGGATCATCACTAACAATAATATTCATCCTTGTAAAATCAAGTAATGTAACTTGAAAGTCTAACCAATCGAAGTTTTCTTTGACGTGATTATTGAATTTCATCAATTCATAAGTTATGGATTCTTTCATATTTATTCCCCTCTGTATCTTTATCTTCAGTTGTTGAACCGCATGATCCAAGTGTATGACCCACCTTTTTATTTGGATCAATCTGAATATGTGTATCTCTGGCAGCAGTACTATTATAGTTAGGATTGATATTACCTTTTTTCCCAGGCTTCAAAGTTGATTCATGATACCACTTACCATCAGTTCCCAAATAACTAGTCCCTTTCCCAATTTCTTGTGCAGAAACTCTAAAAATACTTCCTGTTTTCCCATAATTTGGATCTGCCGGATGAGCTCGTACAGTATATTTCAACCCATCAGAACCCATCCAAGAATACTTGAAATTTGCTGGATAAGCTGAGCCATTCTGAATACTTCCTTGTCGTTGGATTGCTTCATCAAAAAAAGCATAGGGATCTAAAGTTAATCCCAGCGGATCAGCCCAGATTTGTGTATTCGGCGCAAACCGATACAGATTCTCTCCACCCCACAGCCCAATCGGATCCTGATTCACAAACCGCCCGGCCTCAGGCTCGTAATACCTCAAGAAGTTTCATTCGGGCTACTGCTTGCTGTTTATTTCTTAATATATTTTTCTATATATCTGTATTGCTCTTGTGTACATTTAACTGAAAAAAATATTTTTCCACTTATAATACTTTGAGCAGAAAAAATACCTTTCTCATATTTGAATTTTATTTTACTTAACGGAATCCTTCCTTTTCCATTTTCTTTCCCACAAAAAAGCTTATATTGTAACTCATTATTACTTATACCTATGTCTCCACAAGTTTTTTGACTATTATATTCTGATACAATTATATTTAACCAGCCATGTTGAAAATCATACGAGTAATGTGAAACATAAGGTAATTTAGAAGAGGAGGAAACTATTAGAGATAAAATTGAATTTAAAATAGATTTCATAATTTATTTACCATTTAATTTATTAATGAGATTGTCAAAAAACAAATCTCTCAAAGATCTTGATGAAGGTTTGAAGTCGACTGAAAATTATTTTAAACGAGCTTATGGGTGTAGATATAGGTATATCTTCCGTTCGGGTGGACTTCTTGTAACAGGTGGCTGCCTTCACATAGTCTTAAAATTTCTATTACATAAACAATGCTAGAATTTTCTACATATTACGATATTACGCAAGTTATAGCTTGCACAAATTATTGTGCCAAATACCCTGTGTCATAATCTAAATCGTCAGTTTCCACAAACTCATCTAAGAAAATATATATTTCTTCTATATCTACTTGAATTGGTATGTTTATTGCATGGAAATTTGCATTAAATGCTTCAGACTCACATCCAAGACCTAGTAGTTTAGTTAATATTTTATCTTTAAATTTCTGATTTTCATTGAAGAAAACAATCCGCAATGTACTATTTTTACTATGAATTATAGTTTTATCATATAATAAGTAATTTTCTTCTGTTTGTATTACGCTAACAATATCACCTAAAGAGATTTCTTTGCTATAAAAAGGAATATTATTTATTTTAAGATAGCCTTCTTCGGTCTCTTCTGCCCAAATGCTTTCCATAGATACTGGAGGATAACCATCAATTACTTCTAGATTTAAAAAAAGCTTTTTCATTTTAATTACCTCATATAACCTTGCTACCTACTGTAGGATCTTGACTTAACAATTCGCACTTTCTTAAGTTAAACCTTAGTCATATTCTTTATAGAATTAACCATTAATTCTTCCCAGTTCATCAATAAGGATTTCTCGGTTATCTGCAAAGCCGAAATTTCTTAATT
>ERZ772946.229-NODE-229-length-25397-cov-107.602_pt1 | contig 25397 bp, 15 predicted proteins | sample MGYA00511680_ERZ772946 | MGnify/ENA primary metagenome ERZ772946 (study PRJEB29015, sample SAMEA2737918) | human oral metagenome | biome: human oral; feature: human-associated habitat; material: dental | place: China | collected 2016 ... | reverse complement strand
CTTTGAGCAGATGGTTCTGGCGCGTCTGATCGAGCCGACCTCTAAGGCCCAGGTCCCCCGTGTCCTGGGTGACCTGGGCCTGGAGTCGGTCAGCACCAGGACCTTGTTCCGCTCCCTGGCCCGAGCCCAGGAGCGAGGCTACCGCGAGAGCCTGTCTGGGGCTCTGTTCGAGCACGTCACCGCCACCAGGGGCCTGGCCCTGTGTCTGTATGACGTGACCACCCTCTACTTCGAGGCCGAGCGTGAGGACGACCTGCGGCGGGTGGGTTACTCCAAGGAGAGGAGGGTCGATCCTCAGGTCATCGTGGGCCTGCTGGTCGACCGTCATGGTTTTCCTCTCCAGGTCGGCTGCTGGGAGGGCAACAAGGCTGAGACCACCACGATCATCCCCATCGTGGAGGCCTTCCAGGCCGCCCACGGCATCGAGGACCTCATCATCGTCGCTGACGCCGGCATGCTCTCGGCCGCCAACCTGACGGCCCTGGACGACGCGAGGCTGCGGTTCATCGTCGGCGCCCGCACCAGCCGGGCCCCAGGCGACCTGGAGGCCCACTTCCACTGGGAAGGCGATGCCCCCGCCGATGGGCAGGTCATCGACACCATCACCCCCAGGAGGGGCTCGCGGAGCGAGCGGGACAAGAGCCGCAAGTCCGAGCCGGTGTGGGACCCGCACACCCACCCGGGCTCGTGGCGGGCTATCTGGGTCTACTCCAAGAAGCGAGCGGCCCGGGACAACCAGACCCTCACAGCTCAGGCCAACCGCGCCCGGGCTGTCATCGCCGGCGAGAAGCATCCTAAGGGCACGCGTTTTGTCACCGTCCATAAAGGCGATCAGGTCCTCGATGAAGCGTCCATCGCCAGAGCCCGTTCCCTGGTGGGTCTCAAGGGCTACGTCACCAACATTCCTGCACGCTTGATGGATGCCGGTGAGGTCGTCTCCTCCTACCACGAGCTGTGGCACGTCGAGCAGTCCTTCCGGATGAGCAAGCACGACCTGAGGGCCCGACCGGTCTTCCACCACACCCGAGACGCGATCGAGGCCCACCTGACGATGGTCATGGCCGCCCTGGCCGTAGCCCGCTACCTCCAGGAGGCCACCGGTATCAGCATCGCCAGGATCGTGCGCGAGCTACGCGGCCTGCAGGAGGTCACCATCAACCTCAACGGCCACCACCTCGCAGCCGCACCACGTCTGACCGACACCGCCAACGACATCCTCACCGCCCTGAGCACCCCACCCCCGGCACACTAAGCGTCATGAGTCAGGTAGAACGGTCGAGAGGGGTGGAATATGACGGCGACGCCTGAACTTAGAGTGGAACTCATTCGGTGGCCGGCAGAGCAGGCTCGGCGTGAAGCTTGTCTTGAGCGGGGAGTTATCAGGCTCCTTGTCGTGGAGGGGGCGGCTCAGGCTCCCGTTTGCATAGACGTCCGCGAAGATTGGGTCCGGTCTCCCGTAGGGAAGGCCGACTTGCGTGCCAGAATGGAGGCTTTGCTACACAAGAATCAGGTCGATCGCAGACCGACCATAGATTCAAATGGTATTCTTCAATACGGGGGGTCGACGACTACGTTATCCCCAACGGAGGCTAATTTGATGAGGCATTTAATAGAATCATTCACCTGCACCGTGGACCGAAGTTTGCTATCATTAAATCTAGTGCAAGCTTCACGAGTTAATCGCAATGCACTTGACTTGCATGTGATGCGGATTAGACGACGGATTCGACCGTTGGGTTTGAAGATTCGGACGGTGTGGGGGCGTGGTTATGCTTTATTGCCCATAGTGGGTGATGATTCGTAGTTTTGCATCAATGACAAAGGAGGCTAATACAGGGTCCTACAGGAAGGTTTGTGACTCATGGTACTTGGATGACGAAGATTCGATCACCTTCGCGTAGTCTGTGAAATGATCGAGGAGCGTTCGGGCTGAAAAAGTTAGGTAGTCATTCGTCAAGTATACCCACCGGGAACCGTAGAGCTGAGGGAGTTATGTCACAAGATCATAAGAATTTTGAACTGGAGAACAAGCTTCTCCTTATGTTGCTTTGCGTGGCGCAGTTCATGCTGATACTGGACGTGGCGGTTGTTGCTGTAGCCGTCCCATCAATCCAGTCTAATCTGAGTGTTCCCGCTGCTGAAATCCAGTGGGTAAGCACTGCCTATAGTCTTACTTTCGGCGGGTTCATGGTCGCGTTCGGTCGCGCCGCCGATCTTTTTGGTCCGAAGAAAGCACTACTTTTAGGGGTTGTCGTTTTTATTGTCGCTTCCGCCCTGTGTGGATTTGCGTCAAGCGGCGAGCTATTATTTGTTTCGCGTGCATTGCAAGGACTAGGGGCCGCGCTGGTTTCACCGGCAGCATTGGCGTTAGTCACTATAAATTTCGGCGAAGGAGGCCAGAGGAACAAGGCTCTTGGCCTGTGGGGCGCTGTGTCGTCTGGTGGCGCAGTCGTCGGTCAGCTTCTGGGTGGCGTTTTGGTCGACGTCGCCGGTTGGCGATCTATTTTTTGGATCAATGTGCCTTTCGGTGCTGCGGTCGTTATCGGCGTAACGCGCCTGGTTCGTCGAGATCCGCAACATGCTATCGATCGCGTGGATATCTTTGGATCTATACTGCTGACAAGTGGAGTCGTCTGTTTTGTGGCCGGCGTTTCGCAAGCCGCCGAGCACGGCTTTAGTTCGGCAGTTGCTTTTTTCGGGATCCTAGGTATCGTCTTGCTGTCTTTTCTTATCATCCACGAAAGTCGAGTCCCTAATCCGGTGTTACGTCTTTCGATGTTCAAAAATCCGCACGTCCTCTATGGCAACATTATATGTATGCTTACCGCAGGGGGTGCTACCGTCTCGGTGTTTCTTGGAACGCTGTACATGCAGCAGGTACTGGAACTTAGCCCGCTGATGGCTGGCATCGGCTTCGTGCCGATCACTCTCGTCATTCTTGTGACTTCAGCACGCATGGGCGCTTTGACGGCTAGGTTCGGGGTGAGATTGTTATTACTATGGTCGGCTATATGTTTTGCTGTTGGCGCCCTCCTCATGAGCTTTGTTCCTACGCATGGTTCCTATTGGCTGAATGCGTTTCCTGGTCTCATGGTCGGGGGCGTTGGCGCAGCACTTAGCTTCGCACCATCCATGATCGTGTCCACTACTGGAGTGTCTGATGACGAACAGGGTTTCGCTTCGGGATTGATCGGCACGTCTCAGCAGGTCGGTGGAGCTTTGTTTTTGGCGTTTCTTACTGGTGTCACCGCAGCTGTTACGGGAGATAGGGGAACCGCTGCTGCAATGACCGATGGCTTTCGCGCTGGATTTCTGTGGTCGCTTATCATTCCTGCGTTGATGTTGATCTGCCTTTTGATATTGCCTGCTAGCGCCATAGTTTCTGATTTTCGGGATGCTGATGGATCGCAACGATGACTGTCTTACTTGGGCTGTCTTGGCGTTCTGCGGAAAGGGGGCAAGATTTGGTGCCAGGCTGGACTGTGTGGTGTTTTGTGGACAGGGGTGGAAGCCTGGCGTCAGGATGCTTGTCTTGTGCGGTGATACTCCTCCTCAACCTTGCCTCCAAGCGTGTCGGCGGCCCAGGGATGAGTGGAGTCGTTTGTGACCGTGTGCTCTGATCTCGATCCGGGAGGCAATGTTGCGTATTATGGTTTTGGTCCGGGTGGGGTACACAATCTGGTAAACCCTCTCATTCTTTAAGGTTGCGCCCGCCGACTTGGCTCAGGCATTGTCCCAACACACCCCGGTCCTACCCGTGGGGGCGGCGATCCTGTAACCCTTGAGGTACTAGACACCGGACCTCATTCCTGAAGGCGGCGTCATAGGGAGGCTCCCGTTCGAGGGGTGGTGGCTGAACGAGCTCAGTCCCACGCGCCGCGTCCCCAGCCACGGGACCGACCTGTTTGGCACCACGTACGCGCTCGACTTCCTCGCCGTCGACGATGACGGTCGCACGGCCCCAGCGCGCAGCTTGCGCACGGTCTTTGCCACCGAACCGCCAGAGCTCTTCTACGCCTTCGGGCGCCCCCTGTACTCGCCCGTCGCAGGAACCGTGGTATCTGTTCACGACGGCGAACCCGACCACGAGGCGCGCCGCTCGATACTGACGCTCGTCCCGTACGGGTTGAGTCAGTCCCGGAGGATTCGGAGGGGACTGACCGCGGTCCTTGGGAATCACGTCATCATCCAGGTTGCAGAATGCCCTTATTACGTTGGACTTGTGCACCTTCAGCGAGGCTCCGTTCAAGCGTCGCCTGGTGACCGGGTGAGCGCCGGCGATCAGATCGGCAGATGCGGGAACTCCGGGAACTCCACGCAGCCCCATCTCCACATTCAGGCGATGGACAGCCCTGATCCCTATGCCGCGAAAGGTGTGCCGCTTCGTTTCGACGAGTTCCAGCAATACCGCCCGAGGCAAGGTGCCCCGTGGGCGCTGCGTGAGCAGGCTTGCCCTGAGCAGGGCTCGGTCATCGCTCGACTTTGATATGACGCCATAGAATGACTCTCAGATCTGGCGTGACGATCCGTCGCGGGGCTGCTGCGGCCTGGTGGCGACGAGAAGTAGGGGATGAGCCTATGGTGCGGTGGGCTGGATCTGATCGGGGGCGTACTTTTCCGGCGAGGACCGCGTTTTCCTGCAAACCTCTGAGATCCGGTGGCAGTCATTTGTAGGAGAAGTACGTCCTGGACGGAAAACGCAGTTCCCACCCCGCCTCATCTGACCCCGAGGCCAGCATGGCTGCTCATCATCGCAGGCCCTCCTGAGGATGGCAGGCACCAAACGGTCCTTGTCACGCCGGATAGCGTTCCTCGAACCATGCCACCACTGTGTCAAGATGCGGGGGCTGGCCAAGGAAGTGCTGACCACCCTCGATCTGGACGAGCTCGACCCCGGGCGCGCCGACGAACCGGCTGAGGGCGTCCAGGGGGACCACTTCATCCTGGTCGCCGCGAATAATCCAACTGGGAATATCCAATCTCGCCGGATGCTTCTCGACGAAACGTAAGTAGGGCCACTCGAGTACCCCACGAGGCGTGTTGATCACGGTCTCTGCCTCCAGCTGCTCATCTGTCACCGAGCACTCGGCCATCATGTCCCGGATGTAGTACTCGAGGTCAAGAAGCGGCGACACCAGCCAAGCGCGCTCGAAGAGCCCGGCAGGCGTGTCACACAAGGAGAAGTAGGCCCCAATACTGTTCGCGAGCAGACCGACCTCGGTCGACTGGCTGCGGGCCAGCTGTGCGAACGTTCGCACCTCGGGACTCGCCTCCATGGGGTTGAAGGCCTTGTCGTCCTCACGATCACCGTGGGTGGGCAGATCGAAGGTGATCAGCTGGTCGCCCCGCGATGCAATCACGTCGCCGCACTGCGCCATGACGGGATCGCGCTTGTTCGAGAACCGGCCGTGCACGCCGATAACGGCCCGCCCACCGGGCCTTCCCCACCTCAAAGCGGGAACTCCGTCAAGGATGAGTTCCTCCGGCTCACAGCCCATGGATCATCTCTCCTTCAGAACCAGAATCCTGTGAACAGCAAAGGCAGCAGTGACTGCTATGAGGAAACCTTCTTCTTAGGCATACCATGCCATAGTGCCGTGAATGATTGCCGCGATTGATGGACCGACGATCATGGCTTGCTCTCTGCGTCGGATACCGATGCCGGCATCGACGATCTGGACCGCCATCGCAGCCATGAGGACCAGTCTCACGGTAGCGACGTCTGAAGCTGCGACGAAAGGTATGACTGCAGTGACTATGCCGAAGGGAACAGCTCGAGCCGCGTACATCTGAGCGAAGAACCTTTCTCCGGCGCTGATCTCTTGCGACTTGCTCATGATCCGAGGTTGGAAGACAACCAGCAGTGATGACACTGTACTGATTGTTGCGGCGAAAGCGTTGAGAACCTGAAGTACGGCAATCGGCACGGTGAATCACCTGAGAGGGAAACGTAGGGAGGGCGTCAGCCGGGGAGCGCGCTGCCGTCGTCGCCCTCGCCCATGCGGATCCGCCAACGGCCTGATCCGGCGCCGGTCCCTGAGTCCGTGGGTACACGGACCATGCCCTCCTGGGCGATAGTCGACACGAGCCTGCCGGATGAATTGAAGACCTGGGCGCGCGCCATCCCGCGGCCGCCTTGTGAGGAGGGGGAATCCTGCACGTAGAGCAGCCAGTCGCCCATGTCGACGTCGCGGTGGAACCACTGGGCGTGATCGAGAGTCGCCAGACTCATGCCCTCGCTGCGCCAGGACAGCCCCTGGCTGCGCAGCACCGGTTCCAGCATGACCTGGTCGCACACGTAGGCCAGCAGAGCCCGGTGCACGGTCTGCGAGGTCTGCTCCGGGATACGGCTGCGCGAACGCATCCACAGGTGCTGGACGCCGGCTCGCTCCTTGGCAGGGCGCAGATAGAGGTTGCCCTCCACGTGCCTGAGGTCGAATGCCGCCGTTCGCCCCAGAAAGCGCGCCACCGGGTGATCGATGGTGCGGAAGATCTCCAGGGCGCTCGTCAGGTCCTCAGGCCGCGGCACTGAGGGAACAGTGACGTGAATGTCAGCCCCCTCCTGCTCCTCCTGGAAGGAGGTGAGCATCGTGAGGATCGGTGTGCCCTCCTGAGACGCCGCGGTGCGTCTCTGAGAGAAGGAACGCCCGTCATGCAGCCGCTCGACGGCGAAACTGATCGTCTTGTCCGGCTGACCGCCCCGCATGAAGAAGGCGTGGACCGCGTGCGGCAGGCGCTCACCGTCTCCGTCGTCTTCGACCGTGGCGGCTGCGGCGAGCATGCCCTGGGCAACCACCTGGCCGCCATAAACCCGACCCGAGAGCTGGGGCAGAGATCCGCCAGTGAAGACGTCCCTCCCGTTTCCCGCCGCCAGGCCGAGGACCCGGGTCACCGAACCGAGGGGTTCCTCCGTGGCGGCGGGGACGGGATACGGGACCGTCACAGACCGAGCTCCTCCAGGATCGGCAGCTTGGCGCGCACGGCTGTGCGGGCCTCCTCGGCGGTGGCCGCGGCGATGGCGATCTTGGCCAGCTCCCGGCACTCGTCTAGGGTGACGGACTTCAGAACGGCGTCGACGTCGGGCAGGGCACGTGCCGTCATCGACAGCGAGGCGACACCCAGGCCCACCAGCACGGTTGCCAGTGCCGGGTCCGCAGCGGCCTCACCGCATACGCCCACCGGGCGGCCATTGGGGGAGGCCCCCTCGCATGCCGTGCCGATCAGACGCAGCACGGCCGGTTGCCAAGCCGTGGACAGGTCAGCCAGCGAGGACAGCAGGCGGTCGGCTGCCATGACGTATTGGGTGAGGTCGTTGGTACCCACGGAGGCGAAGTCCGCATGCTCGAAGAGCTTGTCCGCCATGAGCGCGGCGGAGGGCACCTCGATCATCATTCCGGCCGTCTTCAAGCCGTAGGAGCGCGCCTTCTCCGTGAACGCCTTGGCCTCATCCGCTGTGGAGATCATCGGGGCCATGACCCACACCTTGGCCTCGGTAGCGGCCTCAGCCTTGGCCAGCGCCTCGAGCTGGTGCTCCAGCACCTCGGGGTCGCGGCGCGTGGTCCGGTAGGCGCGCACGCCGAGCGCCGGATTGGCCTCGGTGGCATCGGTCAGGAACGGCAACGGCTTGTCAGCTCCGGCGTCGAGGGTGCGCACGACGACCTTCTTGCCGGGGAAGGCCTCCAGAACGCCCTGGTAAGCCTCCACCTGAGCCTCCACCGTGGGCTCCTCGGGCTGGTCGAGGAAGCAGAACTCGGTGCGGAACAGGCCGACTCCCATCGCGCCGGCCTCCGCAGCACTGCGGGCGCCGGCCGCATCGCCGACATTGGCCAGCAGCTGGACCTCGTGGCCGTCCTTGGTGGCGCCGTCGCCGTTGAAGACACGCACGCGCGAGGCCAGCTCGCGGGCCCGGCGCAGGGCATCCTCGGAGGGGTTGATGGTGATCGTTCCCTTGGTGCCGTCCACCAGGACGATGTCGCCCTCGGCCAGCGCATCGGTGACCTCCTCGCCGGTACCGACGATCGCCGGCATACCCAGGGCCCGCGCCAGGATGGCGGTGTGAGAGGTGGGCCCGCCCTCGGAGGTGATGAAGGCGATGACCTTCTCCGGATCCAGCAGCGCGGTATCGGCCGGGGCCAGGTCGGCGGCCACGAGCACGAAGGGCTCGGGCAGACGGGGGATGCCCGGCATGGGGGACTCGGTCAAGACGGCGACGATACGGTCGCGCACGTCCTGCACGTCACGAGTGCGCTCAGCCATGTAGCCGCCCAGCGACTCCAGCATGGTGGCCAGTGTCCCCGCAGACTCCCACACGGCACGCTCGGGAACCAGGCGCTTCTCTCGCACCATGGCCTGCGCCGTCGAGGTCAGAGTGGGGTCGGCCGCCATCTGCGCTGTGGTCTCAAGGAGCGTGCGGGCCTCGGCCTTGGCCTCGGCGGCGGACAGCTCCAGGCCCTTCTTGACCTGCTGAGCCGCCAGTGCGATGCGCTCGCACTCCTTCTCGATGTCACGGCTGGGCTCGAGTGTGGCGATCTCAGGTTCAGGAATAGGGGGTGCCATCCTGGCGACGGGGCCGGCCACAAGGCCAGGGCTCACACCGATGCCGGACAGGGTTGTGGAAGTGGTGTCGGACGCTGTCATGTGGTGCTCCTCATCGGAGACGAAAGGGGATCATCGCTCATTGTGCCCCGACTACGGCCTGAATGAGACGTTTCCGCCAGGGGAATAAAGTTTCCTCCAGTGCCGGTTCCAAGGCATCTATCGCGTTTCCATAAGGTTACGCGAGGGAGCATCGCTACGGGAGGGGACGTCTGCCGGTGGAGCCGTTCTTCGTGCGGCAAAACCGTCTCATCCCCACCGCCGCCGCTTCGTCGTCTCGGTTCCGCGCCCTCGCCGCGAGTGGCGCGGAGGTGGGATAAAGTGATCGTGACCACGAAGAGCTTCAGCCGCCCGGCCGACCGCATGACAGACGGGAACTGCGTGAGGACGGGAACCGAGAAGGAGTAGCCATGAGCACTGCATCTGACATCGTCGCCGGTCTTGGCGGCCAGGAGAACATCACCGACCTCGAGCCGTGCATCACGCGTCTGCGCGTGGAGGTCGCGGACCAGGCGAAGGTTGACGAGGAGGCGCTGCGGGCGGCCGGTGCTTTCGGCGTGGTGCGCTCGGGTCGCGTCGTCCAGGTCGTCGTCGGTCCGACGGCGGATACCCTCGCCTCAGAGATCGCGTCCCTCTGACTGGGAGCCGCCCGTCGATGTCTTCTGGGTCGCCCGGTTCCGACATCCGCATGTCGGAACCGGGCGACCCACCATTGCCCAACGGCGTCGGGGCGGGGCCCGGGCAGCCGTCTCACCAGTCGTCCAATCGACTGTGCGGTCCTGGACACACGGAGCCGCCGCTCAGCATCCGCGGCGGCGAGATCCCGGGGCGCGATGGTGAAACTGTTGCAGCAAAACGTCAGCTGACACGGTGCGGCAGGGTGCACAACTGTGAGCAGCTAGGGCACACTTGGACACTGCTAGTCCTCCTAGCGCCTGCGTCCCGTTCCAACCCACCGGTTCCAACCCATCGGTTCCCTCAGGGTTGACGGCGGAGCGCACAACATGCTCCACGGCACCCACCGCACATCTGCTCACGCAAGGCTGACCCACGCACATGAACGAGTTCAACGACGACCAGTTACCTGCTTCTGAGAGCCTCAAGCATCTTGCTGAGGCACATGGTGTCTCCACCGAATATTGGGACTACCACGGCAACCTTGCCTCGCCTTCAAGCGCCACCCTCAAAGCCGTGCTCGCCGCACTCGGCGTGCGTGCGCGCACCGACGAGGAGATCGAACAGTCCTTGAGGGAGGTCGAGGACGCCCCCTGGCGTCAGACGCTCGCCCCCACCGTGGTCACACGCGGCGGCGTGGAGTCCACTGTCCCCGTCTACGTGCCCGACGGTGCCAAGGTGCGGGTGCGGGTCGAACTCGAGGACGGTGAGGTACGCGAGCTGACCCAGACCGAGGACTGGACCGTGCCCAGGGAGGTCGACGGGGTCAAGCGGGGGCGCGCCTCCTTCATCCTGGGGGCCGATCTGCCCCTGGGCTGGCACCGAATCGTCGCCGAGGTCAGCCCCGGCTCCGCCGACCAGGCAGCGCTCCAGGGGGCGCACGCCGCCCCGCCGGCTGATGCCGATTCCGAAACGGTCACGGTGGCCTCGGCCCTAGCGGTGACTCCCAACCACCTTGATCTGCCCAAGGCGCTCGGAGATCGCGGTTGGGGAGTCATGACCCAGCTCTACTCGATCCGTTCGCGGGCCTCCTGGGGGACCGGCGACACCGATGACCTCACCGAGCTCGTCTCCTTCCTGGGAGACCAGGGGGCCGACTTCCTGCTCATCAATCCGCTGCACGCGGCTGAGCCCGTGGCACCGATGACCCCCTCGCCCTACCTGCCCGTCACCCGGCGCTTCGTCAACCCGCTCTACATTCGGCCGGAGAACATCCCGGAGGTCGCCCGACTGTCCGGGCCCAAGCGCTCGCTGGTGCAATGGGCCTTCGAGGAGGTCAAGGACAGCGATCTGAGCGCCGAGCCTATCGATCGTGACGCGGTGTGGAAGGCCAAGCGCGAGGCGCTGGAGGTCATCTTCGCCGCTGGCCGCTCCTACTCCCGCCAGCGCGACTTCGAACGTTTCCGGGCCGAGCAGGGCGAGGGGCTGGAGCGCTTCGCCCTGTGGAGCGCGCTGGTGGAGAAGCACGGCCCCCTGGAGACGTGGCCCGCCACCTTGCGCGAGGCGGACTCCGCCTACGTGGCCAACGAGGCCCATCTGCTGGCCGAGCGCATCGACTTCTACGCCTGGCTGCAGTGGATCGTCGACGAGCAGTTGGCCCGCGCCCAGGCCGAAGCCCTGGCATCGGGAATGGCCCTGGGCGTCATGGACGACCTCGCCGTGGGGGTGCACTCCCAGGGAGCGGACGTGTGGTCCAACCCGGAGGCCTTCGCTTCCGGCGTCACCGTGGGCGCTCCGCCGGACATGTACAACCAGCAGGGGCAGAACTGGTCTCAGCCGCCGTGGAACCCCGGGTACCTGGCTCGCACCGCCTACGCCCCACTGCGAGACATGGCGCGGACGGTACTGCGTCACGCCGGCGCTCTGCGCGTGGACCACGTCATCGGCCTGTTCCGCCTGTGGTGGATTCCCGAGGGCATGGGGGCCGACCATGGCGCCTATGTGCGCTACGACCACGAGGCCATGCTCGGCGTCGTCCTCCTGGAGGCCCACCGGGCCGGTGCCGTCGTCATCGGCGAGGATCTGGGAACCGTGGAGCCCTGGGCCCGCGACTATCTGGCCAGTCGGGGTGTGCTGGGCACCAGTGTGCTGTGGTTCGAGAAGCAGCACGACGGCTGGCCTCTCCAGCCCCAGGACTACCGCCGCCTGGCCCTGTCCACGGTCAGCACCCACGATCTTCCCCCGACCGCCGGCTACCTCGCCGACGAGCACGTCGAGCTGCGCGAGAGGCTCGGACTACTCACGGAGCCGGTCGAGCAGGTGCGCACCGAGGCGCGCATCGAGCGCGACCGGATGACGGCCCGGCTGCGCGAGCACGGTCTGCTGGGGGATTCACCCACGGAGCGTCAGGTGGTTGAGGCCCTGCACCGCTACGTGGTGCGCACCCCCTCGGTCCTGGTCGGCATCGCACTGGTCGACGGAGTGGGGGAGCGGCGCGCCCAGAACCAGCCCGGCACCGACCAGGAGTACCCCAACTGGAGGATCCCCCTGGCCGACGGCGCAGGCGAGGTCGTCCTGGTCGACGACCTGCCCGGGAACACCCGGCTGGGAAGTCTCCTGTCCGCCGTGCGTGACGAGATGACGTCGTCGTCCTGACGTCTGCGTCGGCCTGACCGACGATTACGATGCCGCGGAAGACAGTGGTCCCGGTCGTCCTGGTGACGACCGGGACCACATTCCATTGGCACGAGGGAGCGACCGCATGCGACCGTGTATGACCGCATGCGGTAGCCAGGCCTCATGCCCAGGTCATGAGCGGGTCTCCGGCTTCAACCCGTTGCCCCGACGGAACCGGGGTCAGGATGGACTCTTGCCCGTCCAGGGCGATGACGGGAACGATCGGGTTGAGCCCATGCTCCTCGATGTGGGCGGGGGACCAGGTGATGACGGGCTGGCCTGCGTCGACCGCCTCGCCCTCACCGGCCAGGAGGGTGAAACCCCTGCCCCCCAGGCCCACGGTGTCCAGCCCCAGGTGGACCAGGACACTGCGCCCCTCATCGGTGGTGATGATGTAGGCGTGGGGGTGGATCTTGGCAATGGTCCCGCCGACCGGGGCCAGGGCCGTCACCTCCTCACCGCTAGCACGATCCGGGGCGACGGCCACTCCCGGGCCGACGATCCGGCCTGAGAACACGGGATCGGGAACGGAATCGAGGCCGACGACGACGCCGGCCACGGGGGACCGGACGGCCAGGCTCACCGCAGGTCCTCGATGTCCTCTGCGAGCGTGTCTGCGTTGGGTCCGACGACGACCTGAACGATCTCGCCGAGCTTGACGACCCCGTGCGCACCTGCGGCCCTCAGGGCAGGCTCATCGATCAGGGAGCCGTCCTCGAGTTCGCAGCGTAAGCGGGTGATGCAGGGTTCGATCTCGACGATGTTGTCGAATCCTCCGAGGGCGTCGACGATGCTCTGGGCTTGGGACATGGGTTCCTCCTGGGTGGGCCGGACGGGTGCCGGGATTGGGTGCGTAATAGTGCCGGGGCGGGTCGTCGGGAAGTGGAGAAAGGGATGCGCTGTCGGGTGTGGCCCCTTCGCCGGTGCCGGACTAGTGGTCCATACCAGTAATCCATGTTACAGGCCGTCATGGACTTGTCCAGTGCCGATCGACGACTGTTTTTCAAGATGAGGGGCGGGAGGGGCGGAAGGCCGGTTTCGGGGCGGCCACCGGAACCCACAGGGTGTAGCGATCGGCGCGGAACAGGGTGCGCGAGTAGTCGATGGCGCAGTGCTCGTGGAAGGTGCGCCGGGTGATGTCCAGCGTCGGGGCGTCCTCCGGGACCGACAGCAGCGCGGCCTCCTGGGCGGTGGCCGCGTGGGCCTCGATCATGTCCTCGCCCCATTCGGGCGCCAGACCGGCCCGGGCCAGCTCGGCGTAGACCGAGAAACTCGGGCTGGTGCGAAGCAGATCGGGAAGGAGCGCTGCGGGAATCCAGTTCTCCTCGATGGCCATGGGGATCGCGTTGGCGGTCAGCAGGCGACGCAGGTGGTGGACCTCGGCTTCCGCTTCCAGTTCAAGCGCCTCCGCCACGCTCTCGCCGGCGGGGACGGTCTCCGCCAGCAGCATGACGACTCCGGGCTCCATTCCACGACGTTGCATCTCCTGGGTGAAGGAGGTCAGCCGAACCTGCAGATCGAGCTTCGGGGGTGCGACGAACGTGCCCTTGCCCTGATGGCGCTCCAGGATGCCGTCGACGACGAGCGTGTCGATGGCCTGGCGTACGGTCATCCGGGAGACCTCGAACCGCTCGCACAGCTCGCGCTCGGAGGGGACTGGGGAGCCGTTGGCGAGTCCGTTCCTGACCAGCTCCAGCAGGTGGTTGCGCACGATGACGTACTTCGCCGGTCTCTTGCCTGGGTTCTTGGGCATGGGGCTCCCCTGGTTGACAATGGGTGGAGGCGGTCGGAGAGGTGAACTGGTCGCGACCATTGTTTTCGCTCCGTCGCGTCCTTCATTATGGCTGAAGAGCGCTTTTAATGCTTGACATTGAAGGTTCCATAGGTTTTTCTGGTGGCATTGGACCAGACGTGCTCGGTGTCGATCCGTCTAGACCACCACCGTCATGGTGACTATCTCTGACGCGGCAGTGCTGCCGCTTGATTCCACTTTGGAGAACATCATGTCAGACAAGAAGAAGACGAGCGGTGCCTTCGCCCTCGCTCAACGGCTGGGGCGGTCGCTGATGCTGCCCATTGCCACCCTTCCGGCTGCGGGTCTGCTGGTGCGCCTGGGGCAGGCGGACATGCTGGGGGCCGACGGGCTCGCCCGGAACCTTTCCTGGCTCCAACCAGTCGCAGACACCTTCGCCGCAGCCGGCGGGGCGGTCTTCGACAACTTGCCCCTCATCTTCGCCGTCGGCGTGGCCGTCGGCTTCGCCAAGAAGGCCGACGGCTCCACCGGGGTAGCCGGCCTGTTCGGCTACCTCATCTATCGCGCAGTGACCTGGATCATGTCCCCCATCGTCATGGGCAAGCCCGAGCCCCTGAGTCAGGAGGCCCTCGACTGCCTGCACAGCTTCGATCCAGCCAAGGGGGAGATCGTTCAGGTGGGACCCTGGAACCAGGGCATCAAGCTCTGCGACATCCCCACCCAGACGCCCATCAACTACGGGGTCCTCGGCGGCATCATCATCGGAGTCGTCGCCGCTCTGCTCTGGCAGCGGTACTACCGGATCAAGCTGCCCGACTGGCTGGCCTTCTTCGGCGGGCGCCGGTTCGTCCCGATCGTCACCTCCGGCGCGGCGCTCATCATCGCCTTGGTCATGTCGGCGCTCTACCCCGCCTTCAACTGGCTCATCAACGACCAGCTCGGCGGCTGGCTCATCAACGCCGGAAACTCCAAGGGCGCCGCCGGCGCCCTGGCGGTCTTCGTCTTCGGCACCGTCAACCGCCTACTCATCCCCTTCGGCCTGCACCACCTGCTCAACTCGGTGCCCTGGTTCCAACTCGGTTCCTGCCAAACGGCCTCCGGAGGTACCGCCCACGGTGACCTCACCTGTTTCTTCCAAGGGGTGGACGGCTCGAACTCGTGGACCGGAAGCTTCATGACCGGTTTCTTCCCGATCATGATGTTCGCCCTGCCCGCCGCCGCGCTGGCCATCTGGCACACCGCCAAGCCTGCCAAGCGCAAGGCGACCGGCGCCCTCATGATCTCTGTGGCCCTGACCGCCTTCATCACCGGCATTACCGAGCCCCTCGAATACGCCTTCGCCTACGTGGCCTTCCCGATCTACGCCGTCCACGCGGTCCTGACCGGTTCCTCCCTGGCGGTCGCCAACCTCCTGGGCGCCAAGGACGGCTTCTCCTTCTCCGCCGGGGCGATCGACTACCTGCTCAACTTCGGCAAGTCCGCCGAGCTCTCCGGCGGCGTGGTCCGCGGACCACTCATGATCGTCATCATGGGTCTGGTCTACGCCGTTATCTACTACTTCCTCTTCCGGTTCCTCATCATCAGGTTCAACTTCAAGACTCCCGGCCGAGAGGATGATGACGTCGACGCCTTCGCCGCCGCCCAGGCCGCTGCCGCCAAGTCCTCAGGCAAGCGGGACGAGGATCCGCACCAGCGCTGACCGATCCGGCGATCAGCACAGAGGCGGCCGGGGCCGGGCACATGATGTGCTCGGCCCCGGCCAGTCCGTCTCTCGATCCCCGCCGGGCGGGACCCGGCGCGGTTACTGGCCGCTGATCTCAGCGGCCTGAGCCCTGGCCGTGCGCCGGGTGTCGTCGAGGTTTTCGCGCACGATCCGCCGCAGGGCCGCTGGTGCTTCGGCATGGGAGCCCAGCCACCCCTCCAGAGCGGCGGCCGGGTCCACCCCGTCCAGGCCAACCGTGACGCAGGACCACAGGCCCGTCAGCAGGTTCTCCGCCATGTGGAAAGTTCGCGAGGACCACACGGAGTCGATGATGTCCACGTACTCGGCCACGAAGGGCTCCAGCAGCTCGGGATGGCGCTCGACGTTGGCCAGGCCGCGCAGCACGCGCACCTGGGTCTCGTTGGGCATGGAGGCGTCATCGACGAGCGCCCTCCATGTGGTCTGCTTCGCCTTCGGCGTCGGGATGGCGGCGCGGGCCTCGGCGGCGCGCTCACGCCCCGTGGTCGTGCGGTCCCGGTCCTCCTCGGTGCGGATCTGCTCCTCCCCGAAGCGGCCGGCAGCCACCAGTCCGGTCAGCAGGTCCCAGCGCAGGTCCTGGTCGACGTCGAGCCCGTCAAGAGCTGTGGTCCCCTCCAGAAGGCCGGTGACGGCGTCGAGCTGCTCGTCCGTCACCGCGTGGGCGGACAGAGCCCGCACCAGCTGGAGCTGCTTGTCGCTTCCGGCCGTGGCTGCCCGGGCCAGCTCCAGTAGCCGGTCGGCGGTCCCCGGGGCGAGGTCGCGGCGCACGGCCAGGGGCAGGAAACCGGACAGACAGGTGGTGATCCGTCCCAGGAGTCCCTGGATGACTGAGGAGTGCTCCTCCACGCTCAGTGCCCGCAGCGCCGCCTTCAGGAAATGGGAAGCTGCGAGTTCGCCGTCGCGCACCATGTCCCAGGCCGACGCCAGGACGATCGAGCGCGGCAGGGACTCGGTGAAGGCCTCGATATGGGCGAGCCCCTGGGCAAGCGAGTCCTCGTCCAGGCGGACCTTGGCGTAGGTGAGGTCGTCGTCGTTGAGGATCAGGATGTCGGCCCGCCTGGTGCCGACCAGTTCGGGAACCGGTGTCAGCTCTCCAGCGACGTCAAGCTCGATGCGGCCGGTGCGCTCCAGACGTGCCTCGGCGCCCTGGCCAGTCAGGCTGTAGGAACCGATCGCCACCCGGTGCGGGCGCAGGGAGGCGGGCGAATCGGCCGGGATCTCCTGGCGGATGGCCGCCTGGGTGATGATGCCGTCGGCGTCGGCGATAACCTGGGTGCGCAGGGTCGTCACCCCCGCCTCCTGGAGCCACAGATGGGTCCATGCGCTCAGGTCGCGGCCCGAGACCGCCTCCAGTTCTCGGAGCAGGTCGCTCAGTTCGGCGTTGGCGTAGGCATGCGCCGCCAGGTAGCGCTGGATACCGGCGAAGAAGTTGTCCCTGCCCACGTATCCCACGAGTGCAGCCAGGACCGAGGCGCCTTTGGCGTAGGTGATGCCGTCGAAGTTGACCTCGACGTCGTGGAGGTCGTTGATCTCTGCGGCCACCGGATGGGTGGAGCTGAGCTGATCCTGGTTGTAGGCCCATCCCTTCTCCAGAGTCTGGAAGGTCGTCCAGGCCTGGTTCCATCGGGTGATCTCGGCGGTGGCCAGGGTGGAGGTGAACTCCGCGAAGGACTCGTTGAGCCACAGGTCGTTCCACCAGGTCATGGTCACCATGTCTCCGAACCACATGTGGGCTAGCTCGTGCAGGATGGTCACGGCTCGCCGCTCGACGCGGGCCTCGACGGGCCGGGAGCGGAAGATGTAGTCGTCGCGGTGGGTGACGCAGCCGGCGTTCTCCATCGCCCCGGCATTGAACTCGGGCACGAAGATCTGGTCGTACTTGGTGAAAGCGTAGGGCGTTGCGAACAAGTTCTCGTAGTAGGCGAAGCCCCGTTTGGTCAGGTCCAGGATCTCCTCGGAGTCCATGTACTCGACCACGCTCTTGCGGCAGTAGACCCCCAGGGGCACGGAGCGCCCGTCGCTGGCCACGTACTCGTCTGTGGTGCCGACGTAGGGGCCTGCCACGATGGCCGTGACGTAGGAGCTCATCGGCTCGGTGGGGGCGAAGGCGAAGGTACGGGCCTCTCCCGAGCCGTCGGACGCCTTCGTCCGGGTCGGTTCGGGGGTGGGGGAGTTGGACAGCACCGTCCAGTTCGCCGGGGTGGTGACGGTGAAGGTGAAGGAGGCCTTGAGATCGGGCTGCTCGAAGACGGCGAAGACGCGCCGTGAGTCGGGCACCTCGAACTGGCTGTAGAGGTAGGTCTCGCCGTCGGCCGGATCGGTGAAGCGGTGCAGGCCCTCTCCGGTGTGCATGTAGGCGCAGTCGGCGTCGACGACCAGCTCGTTGTCCGCGGCCAGGTCCATCAGCGCGATCCGTGAGTCCTCGTAGACCTCGGTGGGGTCGAGGGCACGCCCATTGAGAGTGATGGAGTGGACGGTTGGCGCGATCAGGTCGATGAACGTGGAGGCTCCTGGCGTGGCCGTGAACCGTACGGTGGTGGTGGACCGGAAGACCGTCTCACCGTGCGTGAGGTCGAGGACGACGTCGTAGCTCCGGGTATGCACCGTCGCGCTGCGCTTCGTGGCCTCGAGGCGAGTCAGGTTCTGACCAGGCATAAGAACTCCTGTCTGAAAGGGGCGTGTGGCTCATAGGCGCCGGGCGATTGTCTCACCTTCCGATTCAGGAGGGAGTATCGGCAGTCCACGACGACGCCGGGGAGACGACGCAATGCGTGTCGTCTTCCCCGGCGTCGGAGGCAGTTCCGGTGGTGCAGGAAAGGTTGAGAAGAGTGATCAGGCCTTGTTACGACGGCGGAGGAACAGGACCGCCCCGCCGATCGCCACGAGCAGCGCGGCGATCCCGCCGAAGATCAGGCCGTTGGCACCGGTGTGTGCCAGGGACTTGCCGTTGTTGGTGTTCGTCTCACCGGCGGCCCTGGTGTCGGAGGAGGACTCCTTCGTACCCGAGCTCACGCTCTTGCTGCGGTTGGTCTGGTTGTTGACCTGCTGGTCGGTTGTGGTTTTGTCCTCGCCACCGCCGTTGGTCTGGGTCTCCCCGCCACCACCGTTGTTCTCGGTGGTCTCGTTCTCGCTGGTGGAGCGCTCGGTGGTTTTGGAGGAGTCGCCGTTGGTCTGGGTCTCCCCGCCACCACCGTTGTTCTCGGTGGTCTCGTTCTCGCTGGTGGAGCGCTCCGAGTTCTTGATGGTGAAGGTATGGTTGGAAACCGTGGTGATGGTCTTGCTGGTGGCCGTCTCACCGTGGTGGGAGCCGGTCAGAACCAGCAGGTACTCACCGTCGGCAGCATCGGTGGGCGCGGGCAGGTTGCCCACCAGGTTGCCGTTGGCGTCGACCGTCAGCTCTCCAAGGGTGTAGCGAATGCTGGAGTCGCTCTTGTGCTTCAGGAGCACAGTCACCGTCTCACCGGCGTAGAACCCCTGAGCGTTGAAGGTGAAGGTCTGGGACTGTGTCTCCGTGCGGGCGGACACCTCGTAGGAGCCGGAGATGCGCGTGTCGTCGAAGAAGATCTGGGTCTGCTGCTGAGTGGTCGTCTGCACAGTCTCGGTCTTGCCGCCGTAGGTCATGCATCCGGCGCCGATGGTCCACCCATCGGTGGTGGTCGCGGTGGAGGAGCCGATGGACTTGATCAGTGCGGCCAGGTCGAGATCGGTGGACCAGCTGCCGTCCGCGGCTGCCTCGGTCTTGACGATGTCGGAGACGGTGCCGTCCGGGGCGTACAGTGCGATGCCGACGGTGGCCTGCTGTCCAGTGCAGCCGGTCCCGGAGACGGTGAAGGAACTGTTGGTGCTGGCGGAGACGAAGGTCTTCTCCTGAGTGATCCTGAAGCTGCTGCTCGAGTTGCTCTCGCTGGAGCTGCTGGGGCTCGGGGCGTTCTCACTGGGGCTCGGGCTGCTGGAGCTGGTCGGGCTGCTCGTGCTGTTCCTGTTGGAGTCGTTGGCGAGAGCGGGGGAGGCAATGAGAGAGGCTCCGGTCATTGCGGCCACCGCGCTCGCTGCGGCCAGGGGACGTCCAAGACGCATGTGTCCTCCTAGGTCTACGGGGAACGAAGGCTGCCGGCGATCCGATTCTTCACCGGCTTGTTATCTACCGTAACGAGGAATGGGTCAAGGGCGTAGGTCTCAAATGTGATACCGATCACTTCGGAAGGTGTCGTCACTCACGTGAGAAAAGCGATGTATGTCAAAGGTGTGCGCGTAACGTTGCGGTGATGCGGAACTCTTGCGGTGGTGGAGCGATCAGGAGCTTGCCGGGCGGCAGGTCTTGGGAGTGTACCCGTAGTGGGCCAGCAGGTCTCGCGACTCCTGGTTGGCTGAGACGATGATGGACTCGTCTCGAGGCCCTGTTGGAAGATCGATGATCGTGGTGGAGCCGGCCTTCTTGGCCTTCGACACGCGACGTCCCAATGCGATCAGATCGCCGAGGCCGGTTCCCGAGTCGAGCGTGATGTTGCCGGCGACCGTGTGCGCCAGTTGATGGAGCGCCAGGGGATTGCCGGATTTCTGTCCGACGGCGGACAGGACCGCCTGCATCACCATGGTGGTGGACTCGCTGCGGCGCTGGGCGCCGTCGGCCTCGCTCATGGCTACCCAGGTGCCGTCGCGCAGGATTTCCGGGTGACGGGAGCGGACGAGGGCAAGGGCGTCGATGCCCGAAAGCCGGCGGGTGCCGGCGGAGGTGAGGTTCAGTCCGGTGTAGGCGTCCCGCACCGGCTCGGGAATGTCCACTTCAATACCGCCCAGGGAGTCGATGATGTCGGCGAACTGGGCCATGTCGATGGTGACGAGATGAGTGGTGGGGACTCCCAGGCCGGTGCACAGTGCGTTGACTGTGTTCTGTGGTCCGGGGATGTAGGTGGTGGCCAAACGGTCCAGCTCCATGCCCTTGCTGTTGACGGTCAGGTCCCGGGGCAGGTTGATGACCGTGAGCCCCGCCTCCGACGGGCGCATCAGGGCGATGACATCGGCGCGCGAGCCCTCCACGTCCTGAATGGTCCCGTACCGGTTCTGATCTCCCGGCACGGTGGCGCGGGAATCCGTTCCCAGGATCAGCCAGGTCTCGCCCGCTGTCGGCGATGAGGTCGAGGGCATGGCGATGTCGACGCGCGTGGGGCGATGAACCAAGACGGCCACATCGGCTCCCAGGGCAATAGCGACTACAGCCACCGCGGAGGTCAATGCAACGGTGACTTTCCGGCGTTTCGACCAGTGCCGTGGTCCTCGACCACGACGGGTCCGCTGATGGAGGTGGGAGACGGCGTCGACGGTGTTGTCCTCGGACGTCGTTGGGGAGTTGTCGGTGCTCTCGTCGTCGGAGGTGGAGTCCATGGTCTCAGTGTCAGCCCCGGGGGAAGGTTCGTGGCGTCGTGCGCGGTCGCCTGTGTGCCGCGCACCGTCTACGGGTGGTGAAGCTCATCGGGGAGACGACGCGCGGCGGCGCCGTCTCCCCGACGGGAAGTGTTCCCAGTCATGCTGGGAAGATGCTGTCAGGCCTTGCGGCGACGCACGACCAGGACGCCACCACCGATGGCTACGAGGGCCGCGGCGATACCGCCGAAGAGAAGACCGTTGGCACCGGTCTTGGCCAGCGGCTTGTTAGAGGTGGAAGCGGCCTGGGGAGCGCCGGTGTTGGCCGGGGCCTTCGCGCTGTTGCTGGGGGTTGTGGGGGCGCCGGTGGCGTTGCCGTTACCGTTACCGCCAATGCCGTTGTCGGCGGCCTCGCCGAGGTCGAAGGCCCCGTTCTTGACGGTGATGACCCTCTTGCTGGTGGCGGCCTCGCCGTAGCGGGCGCCCTCGAGGGTCAGCAGGTACTGACCGTCGGCAACACCGGTGGGAGCCGGCAGGGTGCCATGCACCTTACCCGTGGCGTCGGCGGTGACCTTACCGATGTTGTAGGTGATGCTGGGGTCGTCCTTGCCAACGAGTGAAACGGTGACCTCCTCATTGGGGGAGAATCCGGTGGCGTCAACCGTGAAGGTCTGGGTGCCGTTCGGGTCGGTGTTGATCTCGAAGGTGCCGTCGACGTCGGTGTCGTCGAAGGCGATGGCCTTCTGGTCCTGGCCCTGCTGCTGGCCGCCGTAGGTGACGCATCCTGCGCCGATGGACCAGCCGTCGGCTGTGCCATCCGTCTTGGCCTCAACACCGGTTGACTTGACCAGCTCAGGAATGTTCAGCGTGGTGGACCAGTTGCCCTCGGCGGTGGGCTTCGTGCTCACGACGGTGGACATGGTGCCGTCAGGGGCGTACAGGGCGATGCCAACAGCCGCTTCCTTGCCGGTGCAGCCGGTTCCGGCCACCGAGAAGGCGGTGTCGGAGGGGTTGACGATGTTCTGCTGGTCGTCAGCGAACTTGATAGTGCCGTCGGCCAAGGCGGGGGAGGCGGCAAGGGAGGCGCCAATTGCTGCGGCCATTACGCTCGCGGCGGCAAGGGGGCGTCCGAGACGCATGAGTACTCCTAGGTGTACGGGGAAAACAGGTGGTAACCGGTGAGCCGGGGTATCACCGCGTTATGTTCCACCCTAGCGTTGAATTGGAAGAGGATCCATCGTTATCTGTGAATGAGGTGTCCGTTTCGGTATAGAACGCCGTGATCCCGCTCACGGAGGTCGATGAATCAAGATACGCGGGTCGTCTACCAGATGGATACCCGCTCGTCTGGTGCCAGCCACAGGGCGTCGTCGGGCCGGACCTCGAAGGCGCGGTAGAAGGCCTCGACGTTGCGCACGATTCCGTTGCAGCGGAACTCTGCCGGCGAGTGCGGGTCCACGGTCAGCAGCAGTTCAGCGTAGTCCGGACGGTTCTTGGAGCGCCAGATCCTCGCCCAGGAGTAGAAGAAGCGTTGCAGGCCGGTCAGTCCGTCGACGACGGGGGCCTCATCGACCGAGCCGATGCCTGCGTCGGCCAGTGCCAGGGCGTAGGCCTTGAGGGCGATTCCCAGACCGCCCAGGTCGCCGATGTTCTCTCCAATGGTCAGGGCGCCGTTGACGTGCGGAATCTCCCCCTCCGGCGTGCCCACGGCCTTGTGTTTGGCGGTGACGACCTCGGGCGTGTAGGCGTCGTACTGGCTGATGAGCGCGCTGGTGCGTTCGGTGAAGGCCTCCCGGTCCTCCCGGGTCCACCAGTCGCTGACCTTTCCCGTGCCGTCGAAGGTGGATCCCTGGTCGTCGAAGCCGTGGCCGATCTCGTGGCCGATGACGGCGCCGATGCCCGCGTAGTTCACGGCGTCGTCCGCCTGCGGGTCGAAGAAGGGCGGTTGAAGGATCGCGGCGGGGAAGACGATCTCGTTCATCGTGGGGTTGTAGTAGGCGTTAACCGTCTGCGGCGTCATATGCCACTCGTCCCGGTCTACCGGCTTGGTCAGCTTGTCCAGCGAGTAGGCCATGTCGGCCCGTTCCACACTGCGCACCGAGGTCAGGACGTCCCCGGGGGTGATCTCGACGGCGGAGTAGTCGCGCCAGCGCACCGGATAGCCGATCTTGGGGGTGAACAGCGCCAGCTTGTCCAGGGCGCGTGCCCGCGTGGCCGGGCTCATCCACTCCAGAGAGGAGATGGACTGGCGGTAGGCCTCGATGAGCCGGCCGACCAGTATCTCCATCGCCGACTTGTGCGACGGCGGGAAGTGGCGTTCCACGTAGATCTCGCCCAGCGCCTCGCCCAGGCAGGACTCCACCAGGGCGACGCCGCGCTTCCAACGGGCCCTCAGCTCGTCGGTTCCCTGGAGCGTGCGGCCGTAGAAGTCGAAGTTTTCCTCCACGAAGGCGCCTGAGAGCAGGGTCGCCCGCCCGTGAACGATGTGCCATGCCGCCCAGGCCTTGAGGTCCTCCAGGTCGGTTTCCTGCCAGATTCTGGCCGCGTGGGGCAGATAATCGGGCTGAGTGACGATGGCCTCGTCGAGGAAGGTGGTCTGCTCGATTCCGGCGGATCGGGCCGCCGACCGAATCCCCTCGCGCCATTCCCTCCAGGGCAGGGTCGGCGCCGAGTCCACGATCTCCTGCCAGGACATCGGATTGTTCATCTTCTCTACGTCGCGGCAGGTGACCCGGTCCCAGTGGCCCTTGGCCAGATCGGTCTCCACGGCCATGATCCGCTCGGCGAGGTCCTCAGCGGAGGTGCCGAAGGCGTCTGTGAGGTCCGCCAGCTGAAGCATTCTGGCCACGTGCGCCACATAGGCCCGTCGCAGTGGCGCCTGAGCCTCTTCGCGGTAGTAGGACTCATCCGGCAGGCCCAACCCCGATTGGCCGACCCAGCTCGTGTAGCGCTCCGGATCGTTGATGTCGACCTCGACGTCGGCGCCGACGACGCCCATGAACCCGATCGGCGTCATCCCGCCGAGCACCCGGGCCAGCTCCTCCTTGGAGGCGGCGGCCAGCACCGGCGTCAGCTCACCGGCCAACGGCCCGGCTCCGAGCGCCTCGAGGTGCTCGTCGTCCATGAAGGCCGCATAGAGGGCGCCGACACGGCCCCGGTTCGTGGCCAGCGCCCGGGAGGCCTCCTCGGGGGAAGCAGCGGAGAAGCTGTCGGCGAGCTCCTCGACGATCTGACGGCAGGCCGCCTCGGCCTCGTCCCGCAGCACGGTGAAGGCACCGCTGCCGGGACGGTCCGCCGGGATCTCGGCCGTGGCCAGCCACCCGCCGTTGACGAAGCGGAACAAGTCGTCCTGGGGGCGGATGGAGGAGTCGGTGGCGGCTGTCTCCAGGACGCCGGCCAGAACCTCACCGGCGGGGCTATCCGGTTGTCCGGTGGACGGGGATGATGAGTCGGAGGAGGGGGAGGGGCCGGTCTGGATCGGAGAGGCGTCAGTCATAACCAACACGCTAACCCGGCCCGGTCTTTTCCGGCGTCTTGACGACGCTCATGCCCTCATGGTGCGTACCGCTGTTCGCGTGAGGCACAATTCAGCCCATGCGCATCCATATCGCCTCCGACCACGCCGGCTTCGATCTCAAGAGCGCCGTGATCGAGCATCTGCGGGAGGTGGGCCATGACGTCATCGACCATGGAGCCCACTCCTACGACCCAGATGACGACTACCCCGCCTACTGCCTGGCCTGCGGAGAGGCCGTGGTGGCCGACGCCGGAAGTCTCGGCATCGTCCTTGGCGGAAGCGGCAACGGGGAGCAGATCGCCGCCAACAAGGTCGACGGGGTGCGCGCCGCTCTGGCATGGTCAATCGAGACCGCCCAACTGGCCCGCCAGCACAACAACGCCAACGTCGTCGCCCTGGGTGGACGTATGCACGACCTGGCAGCGGGCCTGGCGATCATCGACGCCTTCCTCGCCGAGCCCTTCAGCGGAGATGAGCGCCACGTGCGCCGTATCGCGCAGCTCGCTGACTATGAGATGCGCACCCACGACGGAGCCGCCCCCGCCGGAGGCCCCTCCGGCGCTCCCACCATCACCCCCGCCGGGGCCTGATCGGGGCGTCGCATGCCGGAGGGCCACACCATCCACCGGCTCGCCGCAGCCCTGAACGAGCTCTACGGCGGACAGAACCTGCACACCTCCTCCCCGCAGGGACGCTTCGCCGACGGAGCGAGCCGTCTGGACGGCCAGGTGCTCCTGGGCGGTCAGGCCCACGGCAAGCATCTCTTCCTCCCGTTCGGGCCCCGCCCCGACATGCCCCTTGACGACGCCTCCGTCACCTGGCTGCGAATTCACCTCGGCCTGTACGGCTCGTGGACCTTCGACGGCGACCGCGAGTTCACTGCACCCCATGCCATCGGCGCACCCCGCAGACGTGTCGGCGAGCGCGGCGAACATGCCCTCAAGGGAGGAGGAGGCTCCGCCCTGGCCGGACTCAAGGGCGGATCCGTCGGCGTCGATCCTGGTGAGGACACCGAGAGAACGGGCGCCGACAGTCGCGGCTGCCCGGCTCCCGACGAGTGGGAGCCGCCCGAGCCGCGTGGCGCGGTGCGGTTGCGGCTCCTCGGACGCCACGGTGTGGCCGACCTGACGGGACCGGCC
>ERZ772946.228-NODE-228-length-25563-cov-2.28273_pt1 | contig 25563 bp, 27 predicted proteins | sample MGYA00511680_ERZ772946 | MGnify/ENA primary metagenome ERZ772946 (study PRJEB29015, sample SAMEA2737918) | human oral metagenome | biome: human oral; feature: human-associated habitat; material: dental | place: China | collected 2016 ... | reverse complement strand
CGAGTGTCATTTCAGAAACAGGAAACTTTGTCAATAAAACAAACTTCAAGAATTTCAATGACCGTGCGGTAAGACCCATATTCGATTATGTCTACCAAACTTATGACTATGTCGATGTCGGGCAACAGATGGGGATACAGGGTTTACCAGTAACAGAGTATGGACCAAGTCAGCTTAAGGGAAGACTATTCCAATTTCAACCGTTATCAGTACATCGGATGAGACCAGATGGTTGTCCGGACAATGCGATGTTATTTAAAGCTTACGGTATTGTCAATAAAGGGGCTACGGCGTATTTTGAAATCACGAATAAGACCGAGAATAAGATTTCACTCATCAATCGTTACGTGGGTCCATCAATAGGCGCTATCTTAGCAAACGATGATAATCTCAAGGAACTTGCATCAACGGTTATCCCACTTGGTGAGGCAAACCGTCGTCCACAAGCAAAACTTGATTTACGGACAGGGATTTGGTACCAGGATACACCAAATACGGAAAGAAAGGTCCCACATTACCTCGTTAAACAATCTACACGTGCAGCGAAGGGGAATCATGTCTACGGGATAACTTTCCAGATACCTCATGTCTTTCAACCGTATGGGGGGTTGTATAATGTTAACGCAAAATCGTCGATGGTTTATACGCTTTATCGTCCACTACACATTTTAAGTGTACAGCTTAATGAGAATGCAAGAGAGATGAAGTTACCAAACAACCGTGGTAATTTCACCACTTATGTTGTTCAACAACAGATGGCCGATAACACCGCGGTGGATACACGTTTCTCAATTAACAACGGTAAGGTAAATAGTTCACTCTTTAAAGCTGATAGCCTTAAGGTGAGTATTCCTTCCTATATCACAAAAGAAGACTCCTTTACGGTGAATCCGGACTTGACCATCAACGGTCGAAATCTGATTTTTAATGAGAGTTGCCTAGAGGACTTCACGATTAAACCACTTGACCGTATCGAGTCAGTCAACACACAACGAATGTTTACACCATGGCGTCTTGTCAATAACGAACTTTACGTGTTCAAGATGCCAGGTGGAGATTATGTCCCAGATTTTCGTGCGTTTGGCGGTTTAGCAAATGAGAAGGCAATTAAACCATACGGAATGAATAATGCGGTCTCATTCGGGTATCTTCCTTATCCTTCTGCGGCAGGTAACTTTAACAAATTTAAGCGAGTCGCTGGTGGAATCGTTGCTGGTACTAAGACATTGATTAATGACAATAACGTGATGTATCTGACAGATAACTGGGCTAATTATCCAAACATCTTAAGAGCACCGTTACTCCACGATGTTGCCAACACCAATGCTGCTCGTGAGACGTACGTTAATAAAATCGACTTAATTGATCCAAGACGGTTTAGCTGGTTATCAAAAGGGTTCATGACCAGAGGTTCAAAAATTGTTGATAGTAGTCGCTGGCCGTATCGTATTATGACGAGCACACAACTTCTTAATAAAGAACTGACAGCCAAGACCGTTCTTACGACCCAGATGATACCAGAAAAGTATAACAAGTTAAATACCGTATATGACGTTGAAGATGCTTTTACTTCAAGTAATGAGGGGATTTATCAGTTATTCCAACGGGTACCTATCATCGAGATGTTTGGTGGGCGTTATGGTACATCTGCCCAGCTTTTCTCCCACGATAAGGTCCGGGAGAATAATGCTTCTTCTAGGTCCGATCTCTCACTTGCGTTTAATGAACCCCTTCCAGTTAGTGCGGCTAATGAACGGTTTATTTACTACACTGTCCCAACAAATGGTTCTCGGTTAATTAATCAAAACGGAGACGGTTATCGTGTCATCTACCCGATCGGGGAGAACAACCTAGTCAATAAGATAAAGACTTGTACCCTCGAGATGGGTATCGGAGCACAATATCTGAGTTGTTTGATTGTTCGTTTTGATACCGTAGAGAAAGCCGTTAAATCGATGTGTCATTTGGTGTTTTCACCGGGTCTTCATCAGGTTCATCTTGAAGAACTTAGTGAAAAAGCCTTTAATAAAACTGAAGTTATAGGGGGGAATTTGGCGGTAGAAACGACCCTGGCACACATGCAGTTCTTTAGAACCTCGGTCGCGACAACCAACAACTATGCTGGGATAGAAAGTCAACGTACGATTGAGTATAATGGGCTATATAGTACGTTATACGAAGAAGTCGAGAACCTTATCTTGAGTAATTTTGGTATTCCTGGTGCGATGTCAGGTGTATCAACCTCGGAGTATAGTGTTCAATTAGATAATCGTAACTACTCTTATTTCCCGCACAACGCGAAAGGCGTAAGAGCCGTAATCCCTAATCGCCAATCACGCGATCACGAGATTCAATATAAGCAGGTAAGAACTACGACACGGTTTGAACACGCGGATGTTGTTGATGTCTTCCAACGTGACGGTAGTCAAGAAAACTACGATAACCTTAAACGGTCAGCGGATAACTATCCAGGACGTCACAAGTGGCTTGTCCCAACAGTCATGGACGATCGTTTCCTTGGATTAACTTTCCCAGGACAAGTCCTCTTTAATAAAACAAAAGGGGTTTTTGAAGAGGTCTTCTATCTTCGAGATATGTTTGGACCAGATGAACCTGTGTATATCGTGAAATGCGTAGGAAATGCGAAAATTATTATCGAAGACGAACCTGCCGTTAATAGCGCGACACCACTTTATACCTGTAAGGGAAGAAAGGAATTGTCAGCGATTTATCGTGTAACCGCAACAGGGGATAGGGCAGCTAACTACGTTTATATCCGGGCGTTCCACCACAATACGAAGACGCGAGCCTATGAGGTGAAACTCTACAACGGGTTTAGATGGCTGGGTAAAAACCTCTGGGGCTTTAATCTCGCAGAACGTGTTTATGGGTTATCAACATCAAACAAAGGACTCTACGAGATCACTAACCAGAATATCAATGTCTACTCTGACTTGTTTGCTGGTATCGCACCAAGTCTCGAACTGACTGTAGATGATTGGCAATGTAATCACCTCGGGATTCCTTATTTGACCTCAGATGAGGTGAGATACGCTTCACCACAAAAGGCACAGAGCGATAAGATAATCCCGTTTGAATTACCATTCAACGAAAGTGTTATCGACAGTTCTGTTACGGAACAAAATGCATCAAAAGCGTTTGGTGTTCCAGTACGGTTTAAGAGCACGACAAACAAAGGGTTTAGTTGGAATGGAGGTAGATTAGCAGGAAATTACAGTGAGTTTGCTTCCTCATTAACAGGTTTCTTCTTAAATACGAAGTTCTTTAACGCCGTAAGCTTTCCATCAGCAATCGACAACAACGAGTTGACTGAGTTGGCAAGTTGTCCGATGCATTGGACGTATAAAGAGAATAAACGTGTGCTGGTGAAAGAGTTTAATGCACTGTCACGTTTCTCTGTATTCCGTCGTGTGGGAGCTGCGGGGAATGTTAGAAGAATTGAATCGCCGAAGGAAATTTCGTTGACCTTACTTCATCGCGATGAGTTAAAACGGTTCGATGAGACAGAAGAGTTAGAAAACTTCTATTGTGGTTTTACTAACCCTGAGTTTAACTACACCGCTGTTTATAACTACGGAGTCGTAGAGAGTAAGCTTCATTTGATCCACGATTACGAGATTCCGAGGATTAATCTTAAAGGGTTCGTTCACAATGCGGCACTCAACTTTTCGCTATTTAACTTAGTCGTAAGTGAAGGGTCAGAAGTGTTTATCACGATTAACAAAACCATTAACGTCGACCTCTATGTTGATGAGTATACGAAAAATCTTGTAGCCTTCAGTCTCTTCCATATTGAAGGCGGCGATGCAACGGTGTATGTTCAGTTAGCTGAAGGGGTAACGATTAATGTTAACATCCATTCGAGACCTACGAGTATTAAGCCATACGGATACGTCGTCACCGCAGACATTTACAATCATCCGGGTAAAACCGTGAAGTTTGTTTATATCGGTGAGGGAGTGAAGGTCCAATCCAATGACACGGATTTGAAAAGGATGCGTACTTATCTTGCTCGTGTAAATAGAGCATTCAAATCTTAACTTAATGATGTGGGTGGAGGTGTATCTCCACCCATATTTTTTTTTAACGGAGAACAATATGTCAAGATTAAAAAACTTAAACGAGTTTACTCGTGAGAGTATTATAGAAGACGTGGTGATTGTTGAGGGAGGTTATGCGAACCACCCTAACGATCCGGGTGGTCCAACGATGTACGGTATTACAGAAGCGGTAGCACGTGCTCACGGCTATACTGGCGATATGCGTCAACTACCTAAGGATAAAGCCATCCAAATCTACATCGAAGATTACTGGAACAAATCCAAATGCGATGACCTCTTCGCTATCCATCCTTTCATTGCTTACCATGTCTTTGACTTCGGTGTAAATGCGGGTCCTGCTCGTGCAAACATGCATTTGCAAAAAGTCATTAATGTGTTAAACGACCAAGGACGTCTGTATCCAAATATGATTGAAGATGGTGCTATCGGCCCAACGACGCTTCGCCACCTCAATGCGTTTATCCAAGCGCGTGGTAAAGGTGGCTTGGTGGTGCTTATCAATGCCTTGATTACACTTCAGGGCGCACACTATATCGAACTGATGACCAAAAACGAAAAACGTGAAGCGTTTGGTTTAGGTTGGTTAAGACGTGCTTCGGATAAGTTTAATGTCTTCAACGACATGCAGTAAAAAAAGCAAAAAAAAAAGAGAGGAGTCCTAGGACTCCTCTCTTATGCACTTAGCGTTTGCTCGTCTCATATAGGAGATTAAGCGAACGTTTCGTATTCGACCCGTCTAGGATGACTTCACAATCAGCGACGTTGGAGACATCTTTCCCTTCCAACCAGAGAACGAAATCATTGACTGGAAGATTGAGAATTTCAATATCTTCTGCACAATGGCAGAGTTTATTGATGAATAACCATCTGCTCTTGTCCGCCCACTCTGGGATGAACAATGACATCATTGTAAAACCCGTATTCAAGTTCTTTCCGAAGATAGTGTTATCGTCTATCTCCTTGTAGCCGTTAATTCTTACAGATGCGTTACAACAGTGTAATAACGCGCAAATACGTTTGACGCCGAAGTTAGCGCCAAAGTCGTATGCGTTAATCCACATTTCTTGAGTGGTTGTTCCGTTTAAAGTAAGAGTATTTGTTTCAAATTTGATTTTCATAATGAGACCTTACCCTTTATTAAGGGATGTTAAACGATTATAATATGGGGATACAAATCCCCAACGTTAATTTTTTATCCAACAGAAAAGGAATCCTTTAGTCTTTCAATGAACGTAATTCTTTCAGTGCTTCACCATGAAGTTCTTCTATTAACTTCAAGTATCCTTCTAGCCAACGTTGACCCTCCTTAATTCTCAGCAGAGTGGTGAGTCTTTTTTGTTCTAGAAAACCTAAACGACAGTTTAGGCTAGCACGAAGATTTTGTTTTTGATTAAACATAAGTGATTACCTTATTAAGTGAATAAAAGCATGGTGGAGAGTCTTCGGACTCTCCTTTTATGCCGCCTTTAAGAAAGATTTTTTTCCTTCTTCACTTAGGTAATATGGGTGTCAAAATTTGATAGATTTATCTATCCTAACTTCAAAACAAAAAAAAAAAGGAGAGCCGAAGCTCTCCTCGATTTATATTTTCCCATCGTTTGCTTTCAACTCCGACATCATCTCTGTGATATCTCTGTCTTCATCAATCAGCGAAAGGACCATTTCTTTTTCCTCTTCTGGTAATGGGAATGGGAAGCGTAAGAATACCCCATCTGGTTCAAAACGCATGGTAATATCACGCATCACCTCGAATTGTGTTACGAAACGTTTTATCAGATAAGGTTTACCGTCTTCTTCACCCGGTTTATAGAAGAACATGAACTTCGTCGTCTTTAACCGATGTAATAACGCTAGCGCATTAATCTTTAAATCATCGCCTGCCACCACTGGAAAAATCCATGTCTCCCAAGTATCAAGGAAATGCTTTCTTTCTTCTTTTGTCAAGACAGAGGCGATAGCCATCATTGCTTCCATCGTTAAGACATTACAACGATAGACCCCTTCTTTTACCGGCACCAAGAAGTTTAGTTGACTCTCTCTAAAGGCATCGATGAGTTTTGGGTTCTCGTCGAACTCTTTTAGAAGTTCAAAGCGCATTCCCTCAAAATCTAAAACTTCAATTTTCATCGTTTCACCACCGAATAAAGGCTGTCTAACACACGGTCGGATTTGTTCATCAAGACATCCTTGTTGAATTTGTTGTCGTATTCGACCAACTCACTTGGTAGGAAGTATACTTCAGTTAAACAACTGAACAACCCCACCATCAAATCCTGATGGGTATCTACAATATCCATAATAAATTCACGATGACCTTCGCCCACCAAGAAGCTAAACAATGACGTAATCAGTAACTTAACTTCTTCAAGGCTGACGATACGGTCTTGTTTGATAGTGATAACACCTTCCTTCTCTTCGATTAAACGAAAGCCTTTAAGCTTTTCGTTATCGACCACAAATTGGAAAGAAGCGGTACCGATCCTCTCAGGGATATTCAGGGCGATACTGTGACCACCTAAGATAAGATTAAGTTTCGTTTCCCCTTCCATTTCCCCTTCATCGTAGAGTATATTGATGTTTCTAAAATAGTTTTCGATATTCCGAACTTTGAAGTTTGGGACATATTTTAATTCCATAAGACCTCCTCAAGGTTATGTAAGAATTTCCCGTTCATGTCATCTTCAGGTGTCGGTAAGTCTATCGTAATCATCGACGCGTAACGACGAAGAACCGACAACAGCTTTTCGTTGGTTCTATTAAAGGTGTGAGGTACCTTAGTAAGACCAAAGTCAATTTCCATTAAAGCCTCAAATTGCTGAAGTTTAAATGGGTCATAGAAGTAAAACACGGTTGGGTCTAGTTCGTCAGTTTCTTCATTGTAAACATCGGCTTTTACCCACGCAAGATAAGTACCATCCGGGATATCAATGTAATCGAATTCCTCATGAGTCGCGGCGAGAAACAGATGGGCGTATTGTTCTAGCGCCTTAGTGGCTTCTTCAGACCCATAGAGGAAATTAATCGTTTTAAATACACTCTTAAAGAATAATAAGACCTCGTGTTTCGTGATGTAGCGTGTCTGTATTAAGGTAATCGTACCAGAGACCTCATCCCGCACAACACGATAGAACGGTGTCACTGCAAGTAAGCTATTCAGTTTCCAGACGAAAGAAGAACGATTAACGGCAATATCTTTAAATAGCACCGTTGGTTTATTACCCATTAAGAATATTAGGCGTGTAGATTCGCGGATATCAGATGCGTCTGAGTCTTTATTCTCACCGTCGAGATTATCAAGTAGGAACGCATCTACGAACTGTTTTATTGTTTGCATGTTTTTCTCCTTACCCCGTTAGAGGGATGTAAAGAGGGTCATGCCTGACCCTCATAGATTTGCTTATTGGAATACCCCAATATGCGTTTCGATGGAGGCTAACGCTTCCATCTCATTTGCACCATGATAGCGATAGAAATCGTTTAAACATTTAACGAGGTTTAATTTGATTTCCGTAAGACGTCCCGGGTTGATGTACATGATGGCTTCTATCGTATAAGTATTGTAGTTTACGACACGATACATTTCATCGTCATAGAACGTTTGACTATGAAACATTTCAGCGATTTCTTTGAATGTCATGTCGAGACCATGGTCAGCTGCTTTAATATGTTTTAATGGGATACGGATATAGACGAAGTTTTTATTATCATCAAAGTCTGTATCGAGTTCAAAGCGTTTGTCCATGTTGTACAGGAAAGATTGCGCGACATGTTTTTCATTCATCGTAGAGTTCTTATTGCCTAGTATCAGATTCACTCCCAATAATTGCGGGACACGATGTTCATCTTCAAAGTTATACATGATCTTATCGATGTGACGACTCATCATGTTGATACAGACTAACGCCGCGTTCCATTCGCGTTTAGAACGGATATAGCGGATGGCAATCGGATTGTTTTCAGAACTTACGATATTGATGTATTTAATACGTTTCATAATTTTTCCTTACCCTTTATTGAAGGGATGTTTACTGTTGTTTAATAAATTCTTTAAGGTTGCTGATAAGCGCGTTACGATCAAAATCAAGTTCGTCATCGTAATAATAATCGAGGACGACTTTTGCGATTCGAAGCAACAATTTATTTTTGAATTCCTCATCGAGCTTTAGTACCTCGAGATTATCCAAAAAGCCGACTTCATCAATACGGAAGACATCCTGCGTACCGAACTCCGTCAAATTTAGGACGATGCTACCTTGATAGATAAACACGTTCCCTGAGTACTCACCTTCGACCGAGAGTGAACAACAGATTTTTGTTTTCATGTTTTAATCCTTTTTAAATTAAAATAAAATACGGAGAAAGAACCCTTCTCCATCAAGATAATGTGGTTGTGATTTTTTAATAGATTTCAGCCGCATAGAAGGAGACCACATAGGTCTCCTTGTTTTATACTAACGCAATCTTTAGTGGATAATCAGGGTGCTTTGCACGCTTGAAAGGTTTGCATGCAAGATGTACCGCATAGGCTTCTGTGTCATCACCGAGTAATAACGCAAAGGCACGGATGTCTTTCACTCCTAGACGTAAGAATTCTTCTAACCAATCTCGTTGGTTGTCTTCTGTCTTAATTGACACGAACCAAGCTTTCATTGTCGTGTGGGTTTCAACACAAACATTTAGTTGGTTAAACATGGTTACCCGCGCTTTGGTCTTTAATAGTACTTTACTGACTTGTTCTGCTAACTTCTGGTCATAGAACAAACCACTGTCTACTTGTAACATGTGTTACCTCAAGATAAATAGAAAGGAGAGTCTTAAGACTCTCCTGCAATTAAGGTCTTGTTTCATCTTCATTCTCAAGATAAGCTTTCTCAAGTCTCGCTTGGCGTTGTGCTTCACGATTATTTTCTTTCTTCTCTTGAGGGACTTCACGATGGATGATGGTTCTGACTAATGCCCCTAAAGCCTTCGCTTTATCTGATTTCAACAGGTTCATTTTGTTCCACATTACCATCGCGGGGATGATAACGTATAAACCAATCAGCCAGAAATCAGGCGCTTCCATCTTAGCAACAGAGATATACGCCAGCACACTGCTGTGAATCAGAATCACTAACATCGTAACGATAAAACACCATTTCACGATGACTTGAGTCAATCTCATATCAGTTCCCGTTGATAAGTCATCAATCTGGAGATTTAAGATTGCCCAACCTTTTAGTGAGGTTAAATCCTGTAAGATTTTCGTACAGGGGTCACCGACATCGATGTTGATGTTGTTCATCGTACAAGCAAAGAAGATTTCACGACCAAAGGGTGCTTCCCCTAAAGGAAGATCTTTAGCGTGTTCCAAGACATGGCGGATGGTGAGTGCCATCTTTCATCTCCTAGGTTTTCGGTGTTATTCACCATACCTATTTTAACGGGGTATAGGCATCGCCGTAGAGCATCGGATGGTTATCCCCTGCGTAGACATGCAAGAAATAACGTGAGAGGTTTTCTTTATTGACAAAGACGTTGACCCATCTGTCTTTCGGAACAGGACGATACCATCCATTTTGATCGCGTTCACGTAACTCGATTCCGATTGTCGTTTTCATCTCAGAGGCTATTTCGAGCTCATCGCTATTAAACTCAACCACAAAACGATTTGTTCTTGCGTTGTACGTTCCATCGAACGCACGAGCAAGGTCATTAATAACCCCGCCTATCTCACGTTGCTGTACCCAGTCACTCACCACAAAGTCTTTAGGGAGAATTGTCCCAACCAATGTTTTTAACCCATCAAACTTTGTCCCATGATGGTAAATCTGATTTGTTAAAGGACGAAGTACGATTAACGATTTCTTAGGGTCAGGTAATGACTTTATACTAAGCCTTACCGCTTCCCAATTAATCAACTCTAACGAGGGATTCGCCTTTATTAAACCACGATAAGCAATCTTCCACAGATGTCTATCAATTTGAATCCACATCCGTCCACCCCATTTCTTTATCGATGGTTTCCCTAAAGAAACTTAACAAACGGTTATGTTCGTGTTTCGTATTATCGGTTGGACTGATACGTTCAACACGACCGAAGATAGGATGAGAGTCGAATAACTTCTCATCATCATGTCTAACAAGTGAACCAACATAACTACGTTTATGTAAGGTCTCTTCAAAGAACTTCTCGTAGCCTAAACGAAGCGTATTGTACCATTCGATACCTCTACCCTCGTACATCTCATTAGAGCCGTCCTCACGCTCTCTCAGACGGTCATAGAGCAATTCATACGGTACATCAATATAAAACAGTACCTTCGGTATAATAATGTCTCTATGGCGCGCATAGAGCGGAATTAGGAAGTCGTAGACGATATCTACGAAATGTCCTAACCCCTTCATTTCTCCCTGATAGGCATAAGCACTCATTGGGCCTCTATCAATCAACACCACGTAGCCTTCTTCGACAAACGTTTTGGCTTGCTCAAGGATATCCACCCAGTTGGCCGCCAAGGTTAATAAATCGACGATACCACTTCTCGGAGTGTCTTTCCCTTTCGTGATAGGTCTTATCTTCTCACCAAAGGCTGTACCACCCGGATTACGGAAGACTTTCACTTTCTTCCCTTTACTTTCGTAGAAATCCTGTAAACGTCGGATGTAAGTGCTCTTACCACAACCGTCTAAACCATCAAATACAAAAATCATCATTTCCTCCTAAAAGAATATTTCTAACGCAAAAGCATAACCTACACCAATCGCATCCACCGTATGTTCAACGACCTCGTCTAGTGATTGTTGAACACACATAGGACTGAATCGAATCCTATCCATACACAGCAACGAACTAATGGCCTCACGGACATTGTCTTTCGAACTGTTCCTTACTTGTGCTCCTATTGCACGCTTCATTTGTTGTGGTGCTATCCACTGTAACTCTACCTGATAACGCATACAGGTCTCTATCAGAATTTGTTTTAACCGTACTAAGGGTTCACCTGAACTCGGTCGTCTTGGATTAAAGAATGGGCTCTCTGCCACCACAATGTCTGGCTGTAACCACGTTAGTAGTCGAAACAAATCGTCCCGATGAGCCTCAAGACGTGCCGTTAACTCATCATACTCCCTCGTCAATAAAGGATAGCGATGGATCATCTTCTCGGCGTTGTGACACTCGGCATAAAGGATTTCTACCGTGCCGGTATCTTCATCGATTTCCATCGCCGCATAACCCATCGTTTTTGTCCCTGGGTCAATGGCTAATATTAACATAACTTGTCCTTACGAAAAGAAAGGAGAGCCCGAAGACTCTCCTCTGATACCAAAATCTTCATATTAATTAAGGGCTCAGTTGAGTCGAAGACGTTGCTCCGCTCCCTAAGACACCTTTCCCAACAATGCCATTTTCGGTATAATACGCGGTTGTATCTAACGATTGTTCGGCAGCCAGAGGCGTACGAGAACCCATATCGAAATGCGTTTTGAAACCAAGGTTAGTTTCGGATACATAACGGAACACAGAAATATGTGCTGCAATTTGACAACCGATGACTTCCTTGTATTTCAGAGGTGAACCACCCTGTATCGTCGAAGTGACTTCACGGTCAACACCAGAACACAATCCGATTTCAGAAACAATCGCATAATCCTCATCACCGAACATAATACGAGAAACGTTTAACAGCTCTTCGGCATCTTGTGCAGTGAAATGAATCATCAGCTCTACGTTATTACGGAGTTTCACATTACTCGCTACCGTGATACCCCGTGGTGGTAGTTCTGGTTTCTTCGGATAGAGGTTTTGTGATGTCGGAATAAATGGGGCTGAGTTTAACACACCATCGGTGACTTCATCACGGATGATTTTAAGCTCTGCGGTATCGAAGTTTAATCGTTTCGCATAATAAGCGATATAATCAATCCCATTGATGTTCTTCTTACAACGTAGCGCGTATTGCTCACGTTCGGCTGCGGTTAAATCGTTGTTTAACTGACGTAACACAAACGGCATGGGTGCGAATAACCCCGCATCTTCTGGACGATGTTTAGACAAGTCTGGTTTGGTCGGTTTACCTGCTTCTTTAACCATGTCATGCGCACCATACCCAATCGTGTAGTAACGGATGACAGGACGTTCGTTCGGGCTTAATTGAGCACCGGCTTGGATTTCAAATACTTCATTTAGGGTGGTCTTCTCCATGATTGTGTAGGGAAGACCTAAAGCATTCGCGGTCATTAACGCTTGACCGTAGACCGTGTGCACGACCTTACTTCGGTCAATCGCTTTGCGTTTTCTTACTTCGCTCATCTTTCTTTTCCTTTCGTTAAACGATTAAGGGAGAGGAGTCTCCTGGACTCCCTCAAGTTTGTTTTTTAACAACATCCATAACGGCATGTTATCAAATGGGACATCGACATCTTCTGATTCGATGTGGTTAAACAGATATTTCACATCAAGCTTCTGTGGTGCTAGTGTGACCGGTTGGGTGAACTTGATGTGGTAGTCATCAATGGTCACCGTGAAATGACCAAGGGGTGAATCCTTTTTCAAATAGTCTTTGATTTTACCAAAAGTCGGTAAAGGTTCTAACGTTGATAAAGTAACCCCGTAACGCATCGCTAAGTCAGGGAATAAAGAAACTAGATCCGCTTCTTCATCTTCATAAACAAGTTCGATAGGTACTGACCTTGCCTCATAAACAGGACGCTTATAACGATAACACAACGTGTGTGTCGTCATGCCCTGACCACTGACTTGTGCTAACGCCTCAACTTGTTCTCCCTTCTCATCAAGCTTTTGTAAAGGCAAAAGCGTAAGGCTAAGATCTGCCGGGATAAAATTCAAACGATTAAGGAAGAACTGGTGAAGTTGATGACGATTCATGAGTGTTCTCCTTCACGATATTAAACGTAAATGTCATTGTGTCATCTAAAATTGCATAGTCACTTGTACTATACAGACGACATTCAAAAGGGAAACTGACAGGATAAGGATAACCCATCAGATAAGGATGAAACGCTTCTCGGATTTGTACCAATTTAGGCACTTGGAAGACCAGTGTTTTCCCTTGGGTGTTGTAGCTCTTACCGTAACAACAAGAGGTTAAGACACCAAACTCCTCAAAATACTTACCAAAGGTTCTCTTTAATAAGTTCCACCACCATTCTTGGTATTGCTCATTATCCATTGTCGCAAAGGTTTCATAAACCCCATCAGGGATTTGAGGCTGATTAAAGAATGTCGCTAAGTCAGTCCTGGTATAGGCGACTTCAACTTTCCCTTTCAACAATCGATGGGTTTCTGGAAACTTAAAGCACACTCGCGTGTTCCATTGCTTCCCTGTTGGATGACTACTCACAAGATGAAATGGGCGGGAAATCTGACAACTGGTTAAGAAATCCCCTTTTAAGTTTAAGCTTTCCATCTTATCACGATAACGTTCACGTAAGATAGGTTCGATGAGGTGTCTTAACACCTCTTGTTGTTTGTCTTTCTTGTAGGCTCTTTCTTGATAAACGAAAGAGAGTTTATTCAACTCAGGCATGATTAAAGTCCACTTTTAATGTTCCAAAGAGTAAAGGATGATGACGGAAGTCAAACATCACACCATCTGCTTGTTTTTCAACAAGGATGTCATTGTTATAACGATGACCCGTTACACCAAGGATATTCTCTTCGAGATTGAAGTTAAGGTATTCCTTTAATCTTCTTAATAATACCGCATTATCGCTGTCGTTATTGACGCCATTTAAAGTAAGATGTAACACCTGAGTATCTTGGCTGCTGTTGAAAAACTCTTTTAAGTAATCTCGGATATCTACCCGACGATAATAGACCAACACCACATTCTTCGTCGAACTTGGATAGCCAGGATGTTTTGTCGTATAAGACAAACTCATTAAGGTATTCTCGGTCTCATTAACGGTTGGACTAAAGGGTTCTTTGTTGGTTGACCCATAATCGATCCCCTCACCAATCGTAAGGTGGTGGTGTGGAGGTAAGGTAGCCAAACCGTGTTCCGCTAACCCATCTCGTTTCCCATTTTTCGCATAAGTTCGTAGTGCGATGGCAAGTCCCAACGCATCCCATGGATTCCAACTTATCGTTTCTTCTTTTCGACTCATTGTTTTACGCGCATAAAGGTTTAATGCAAAAGCACAGTCTTCTTTATCGAGGACGACTTCAGACCCGTTGACCATCTCATGAAGTGTTAAAGAGACATCTACAGCCGGTAGTGTAATACTTCCCTTATTAAAGAAAGGATGGTTGTTATCCGTGACAGACAACTTGATTTTATCCGCCGTTGAAACCACAACCGTTACGTTTTCTTCTGCTGGATGGAAGCAGGTGTGGAACAGTCTGTTGATTTGGTATAAACATTCCTTAGCAGGACGTTGTGCACAATAAGCGATTTGTTCTGGATCTTCGCGATAGACTAACGAGCTTAGATCTTTTTTCACCCAGTTTGCACGGATTGTTTTTGCTTCGCGATAACTCTCATCCGGGATAATCTCGACAGTTCCGGTTGGGAAAGCTTTGAATGCGCGGCGGTTAGTGATCTCCCTACCAGTCAAGGGTGTCCAGAGTGGGTCATTTTGATAACCCACCTGATAAACCGCGTCCAGTAATTGCTGGATGTAATGTTTTTGATTCGTTCTGGTTAATGTACGAATAATCATCCTAATCTCCTAAATGACGAGGTAGTCGGTTACGTTCTCTTATTGCATCGCGTTCAAAGTCGTTCTGCGGTTGGGTTAGCATTAGTGTGCTATAACTTTGGATAGTTGTGTTGACAGTACCTTCCTCAGTCTCTACCGTACCCAAATCAAACGTTTTTGTTGGACGACTATCTGACGGACTGTAGAAAACAATATCTACTGTTCCTGCGACCATTGGATGTATTGCGAGTTTGACAGCAAGTTCCATGTAAGGTTTTGTTGTCAAGGTGAGGTTATCACTAACGTTAATATTCTCTTCCTTAAACTCTATCCAGAACAACGAGGTTAAACATTCTGCAATGTGTTTTTTAGTGATGGGTGTTCCGACCGGTACATCAAATGCGCCTCCTCTCACCACAGGGAAAGAAGGGAACTGACGCATCTTCAAATCGGTTACGTTAACCCGGTTATAGTAAAAGACTTCCAGTGTGGTGTCGTCTATGTCTCCATCCGCATCGACCCTTGCGATATCAATACGAGTATTGGGGTTGGTACCTTCGCCTAACCATGTACAGGTGACTTTTCGACTATCTCCAAGCAAACGAGGTTTCGTTTTCTCTAAGACATCCACCCCAGTACTTTCTTTTATTAACCACCCCAGGAACTCTTCCTGGGTATATGGACGTAATGAACCATCGATAAGACGGTTTAAATTTAAATTAAAATCCATTGTTTACTCCATTAACCTTGGTTATCGTTCGGATAGAAACGTTGCCAGAACTGAAGGGTACTCGCATCCTCATCCTGGGTATTCTTATCGATGAGGTAGTTGTCTGTCATCAATGCTTTTGTTTGGCTAAGCAGTTCTGACTCTTTACGTGCGGTTTTAGCTGTTGCCCATTTTCGCCACCACTCAGGACCAGTAAGATATTTATCCGCTTCTTCTGCTACGACTCTAAATGGATTAAGGATGACTCTTGGGCGAGTAAGACTTAATGGTTCTTCTCGGATAAGACTAACCTCAAAACTCCCCTTGTACATCAAACAACTTTCATCCATGGTGATACGTCGTTTAGTGACACCGTATGGCATGGATTTCACGACGATAGCTTCGTCTACGACATCGGTTGTCTTTAACTGGATACCCAAAATCGTATTAAGACGAGGAACTAAATCCTGTATTGATTTCGTTTGCGCATCGAGAGTAATTAAAAGACTCTTTGCGGGTACCGGAAGATTTGCCATGTCTAACCGGTTATATTGAAGGGTGGTTTGTCCACGTACACGAGTTGAACCGTTCGTACGCATGACAACTCTCGTGTCACGCTCTCCGCCCTCCGTATTTACGCTTGGATGTTCAAAAGAAACTTCCGTCTCTTTAAGTTGGAAACCAAGCATCGCCGCATTTGTGTGGTTAAACAAATCCACCAAACACTGCTCTTGTTTTTGATTAAAATTGATCTTAGCGCTCATCGCGTTGCTCCCATGTAAACCCTGTTAAATCAGGTTCTGTGACATAATCAAGTCGATAGTTGGTCAAGTCTGGTTTGAAGACATAGCCTGTCCAATCAATCGCTGGTAATAATTCATCAGCGATATCTTTTAATCTTGGACGTTCTTCCGTGATAACGAAGTCTTCTGCCTGCATGGTGAAACCATCTAGACGATATACTGGTTGTAAATCAAACGGTTCTTGTGTTGCATCCGGTTGACGCCAACGGAAACCATCGAGTTGATACGTAGGTGATAATGGTTGTTGTTTTGTCTCATCTACCGTCGTATAAACGAGGCTACCATCTTCTGCGACAGAAGTTGGGGTAACATTACCGTAACGTTCACGGAATACTCGCCAGTCATATGGCGTTGGTATCGCATAACGACCAAATACAAAACTGATTTCATCACGGTCTTTAAATGCCTCTAATGGTAAGGTATTTTCCAGATGTTCAAACTCATCACTGAATAAACTTCCATTGTGAATCCAATACCCGCGTTTGAACTCTTCCTCTTCTCCCTCTATCCACACATTTGAGATACCCGGCGTGATATAAGGAAGATAACTGTACTGATATTGATGTCCATTTGAACGTAACTCAATCGGATTCTCCAATACCTTCATCGTCTCTTCTTCTATCAGGACTTCGGTGTTTTGCTCATCCAACACACTGAGACTTAAAGGCACGATAGTCTTCTCTGACCCACGGAAACGAAGAAACTCTGCCTTATCCTCGTACCAGTTAATCTGCCCGTCCCCATTTGTTCGGAGTAAACCAATCTTAGGTGAAGGTGGACTTAACACCGTCACGTCTTGGCTATTGATGGTTTTCACAAAGTGGACGTTATAACTACTCAGTTTCTCCATGAGTCGCACCATGTTTTCTTGGATAGACTCGACTGCATTTCCTTTCGTTAAATCTTTCCCAGTGATTCGGTTAAAGATTTCACTGGCTAATAAAAGATATTGGTCTTCATCGAGATTCATGACCAACCAGCCACGTTCCTTGAAGTAGTTAAAGTAACTGTCCTCACTATCGAGTAATGGGAAAGTATAATCCGCTTTCAGTTTGTTGGTTAAGAGATGGACTTCCCCTTCAGTGTAGATATCTTGGATTAACCCATGCAAATCAAACATCATGTATTTAAATCGATGGATTTTCTCACAGAACCGATAAAAATCTTCCGTAGAGTAAATCAACCCCATCTCTGGGTAGTAATCTTGGATATACTGAAGATATAATTCATTATGTTCCTCTTCCCAGAATGAGGATAACAACTGTTCTCTTCTTGGCATGACCGGGAAGTAGACATCGTGTGCTTGGATTTTACCGATGAGTTTTGTATCGTCTTTGTCTTTGGGTTGCGTTCCACGCCATAAAGCATAAACGAACATCATCAGCGCTTCTTTGGCGTTTAACGTCATGACCTCTGCCGAACCCGGATTGTTTACCGCGATGATGGTTTCAAAACGATTCATCAACGCCATGTAAATCCAGTAATCTAACAACGTATCGTCAAGCTTAAAGATTTCCTGTGTGGAGTAATCTTCCACATGGGATTCGATAACTTTGGTATTTAAATTATCGTGCTTACCAAACCGCCACATCTCGCGCGCTGACGTATGTAAATCCTCAATCGCCCCTTCGTTGTGTAACGCCGTAGGTAATTCCTTTTTCATCAGCTTTTCTAAATCCAAACTGTCATCGTTGGTCTTATAGTCCAACTCCGGTAAGTTGATTTGCTGACGCTCGATAAACAACTCAGGTTTGTTTTCTAAGATGTGCTCGACATCACGATGGATCTTGAAACGAGAGATAGGCAAACTTCGTTTACTCATCACATATTCAGTGATTTCCTCAAAAGTTTCTTGTTTACCCCCGTTGGCAATTACCCACCGGATATTCTGATACAACCACATCGTTTGTTCGGTGGTTAAATAAGGACGATAACGGTCTAACTCTAACTGACTACCTAAGTAGTTCCAAACGTGGTACTTATTCGCATAAGGCGTATGGGCATATTTCAAACGGATGTTCATCAACATCGATGGGATAAACATGTAAAGTATCATCATCCGTATCGGTTCGTAGTACACATCAGTTAGGTTGTAAGCCGCTACATCCCAGCGTTTTAATAATGCCCTTATCTTGACTTGTAAGTCTGGGATAAGGAAATGCTCGTTATGGTCAATCAACTCAGTATCGTAATACAAGATTTCGTATTCTTCTGCTTGGATAGCTTTCTCTTTACTGATGGGATTGATGATCCCACGAATAAGCAATTCTTGTTCAGGGAAACGTTTGACCAAGTCGTTAAAGTATTCGGTGCCTAAGGCATAATTGCGCCAAGTGGCGCGATGGACTCGCATGTTCTCTTTCGTGAACTCGATCTCCTGTAGGGTGTCCAAAGAGATGACTTTCATCATTTCATCGACAGGATGGTATTCTCCCGCCAGATGACAATAATAGCGCCACGGGTGATGACGGGATTGCTCTACGGTGGGCACACGACCGAAGACGGCACCGCGCGCATAAGGCAACCCCTTATTCATCGCCTCCGCAGTGAGGCTGTTTTTAATAATGATAGACCGTGCCAACGTCAGGTTATTGGTCTGATAGAAATTGTACAGCGAGCTATCATTTCGTGTATTTTCCGTCATATGTCATCACCTATATATCGGGAGAAGAAAAAAGGAAAAATCCGTCATGAAACGTTTAGAATGAAATTTACAAAAGAGGAGTACTCCTAATGATTGGAGCAAGAAGCAATCGTATCAAAGCTGAGGGGAACGTCAAGCAGTTTACGAAGACAGGTGAAAGCGTGATGCGCTTTGCCATGCAAAATGAAACTGCCCGTTTACTGGCAACCAAACTAACGCTTGATCCCAATAAAAGTCGTTATGCGAAATTGGGGAGAGACGAGTCTAATGTACCTAGCGTAGACATCGTCCAAAGTATCTCACAACGAGCCGTTCAAAAACTCAACGATATTGAAAACATCTACGAAATCCTACCGGACACGGAGACAGCAGAGACCATCATGGTGAGCTCTATCCTGTCCCCAAATGACCTTATCACAGAAGAACTCATCTGGAGTGTAAATGGAGATTTCCCTGCTGAAGTCGGTACCGTTTTGATGGATATCGTACGGACGTCTTTCAACAAGGACTATAAAATTAATGGGTATCTTGGGCAAATTTTCCGTGAAGCGATCTACCGTAAAGGGGCGTTTATCTTTGCGATTTTCCCAGAATCCGCTATTGATGAAACCATCAACGCGAAAACTACTTTATCAAAAGAACACTTCCGTGAAGGTTATAATAAAGCCTCTGAGCTTATCGGATTGCTTGGTGATAATGAAGAAAAGAAAGAAACGAAATCTTTCGAAAACTTCTTCCGTCAACCAGAGAAGACGCGTCGTGACGATAAGACCAATCGGATCCATGGAAATCTGACCGTTACCGATAACCCAGACATCTTAAAGATCCCGGCACTACAAGATAAAGCAATCGCTTATCAACGTGACCGTGCCTATGGTTTTGAATCCTTTGGTCAGTATGTGTCTATCCTCAATCCAAAAACGATGAACGAGTCTGACAACACTCAGGTGGTCAATGCCCTTTATCAAGACCAAGACGGAACACGTGCTGCCGTTGTGCAAATCAACGACAACGAAAATACTCAACGTAAGTCTATCGGTCGCCCGTTGGTTAGACAGATGCCATTTGAAAGCTGTATCCCGGTACATGAACCGGGTGACCCAGACAAACATGTAGGTTACTTCTTCCTGATTGATAAGAACGGTAACCCGATCTCAAAAGATACCGAAGCTAATAACTTCAGTCGCCTTGCACAGGGTAACCGACAAAACATCGGGGTTAGTGCAGTCTCTTCTTTGTTTAACGAGATGAAGTACTACACCGAAGGGATGTGTAACTTAAAAGATGATAGTTATTCCTTAGATGAGTTAGAGTCTGTCTATATCTCACTCGTCGAACGTGATTTACTGGCTCGTCTTAACAATGGGGTTTATGGCGATAACGTCGAAATTGGTAAACCGCAAGAAGTCTATCGCATCATGTTAGCGCGTGCCTTGATGGGGATGCAAACACAGCTGTTGTTTATGCCGTCTTCGTTAGTTCAGTATATCGCTTTTGAATATGACAAATTTGGCATGGGTGTCTCACTTGTTGGTAAAGCTAGAACCCTTGCCGCACAGCGTTCTACGTTGTTATTTGCTAATAACATCGCGATGCTTAGAAATGCGGTGCAAAAACAAGTTGCTACGATTAAGATTGACCCACAAGAACCTGACCCGTGGATGATTTATGACGCTGCGTTAACGAAGATATCAGAAGCTAACGCGATGACGTTCATGTATCACGCGATTACCCCAGAGACGATTGAGAATAATCTTAATCGTGCAGGTTGGGAGATTCGTGTAGAAGGTCATCCTGATATTCCAGAACACGCTATCGATACGGAATACAAAGCGGGTGATAGACCTCTTGTCGATGATACCGTTATTGAGAAGATTGATAAACGTTGGTTCATGTCCTTACGTGTCCCACCGGCCCTTATCGAGAACTCGTCAGAACTTGAATTCGCTACTCAGTTTGTCGCACAACACGCACTCTTTAACCGTGTTCGTCGTGAGTATGCCGTCAAGGGATCGGAACACTTATCAGATTTCATTCGTAAGACGGTCATGTCAGATGGTTACCTTATCCGTAGCTTGGCTTCTTTTATCCGTAATAACTTAGGTCAACTACCAGCATACCTACAGAAACTCACGGATAACAAAACTGTCCTCCCAGTTATCAAAGCGTTCTTAGAACAACTGGAAGTGTCTTTACCACAATCTAATAACGAACGTGATAAAGAACAACTGGAAGCATATAGCGCGTTTAAATCGAAAGTGGAAGAACTCATCCCGCTTTACTTCAATCGTGATGATATCGCGCTACTTATCCCTGAGGTGGATACGGAAAATGACCCAAATGGTGAAATTAAAAATCGTGTCCTTGACCGTATCGAGGATTACATCAAGGCTGTGGTCTTACGCAAATGGGTAGCCGATAACGGTGTGTTCCCTGAGTTAAATGAAGTCTTTAGATTAGATTCTCCACAACCAAATCTTGAGTTCTTGAAAGCGTATAACGCCGATACCGAACGGATGGTTCAATCTATCCAAGAAGTGGTTGCGATTATGTTTGCTAAAAACACAGGAACAAACGGAGAGGGAGAAGTCGCAGACGTCTCTTCTGATACGGGTTCGTCTGATGATAGTAGTAGTGACGACAGTAGTTCTGATGACACATCTGACGATACCACTGATGAAGGAAGTTCTGAAGAAGAAGGAGACGATACATCGGACGATAACTCTGATGATGAATCTGACAAAGATAAGGGTGAAGAGGGTGACGATAATACTACCGATGAGTTTAACGACATGTTAAAAGATATGCCAGGCGATGCGTAACCTTATCAACTGAGCTTTGTCACTTATCGAAAAATAAGCAAAAAAAAAGAGAGGAGTCCGAAGACTCCTCTCTTATGCTGTTATTACTTAGAGTTGAGATGATTTGCCACTACGTACAAGATGCAGTCAAGACCATGAAGATTCATGAAGGCTTTACGAACATCTTCTATCGGAGTGTTGCTGTCCAACAACGAATCCTCTTCTAATAGTAGCTCAGCCGGTTTATCTTTGGTAGTCATGACGTCAAAGTTAAATTCGATTGTATCTTCATTTAGCGTTGCATTGACAAATGAAATAACCCAACCATTTTCTCCCTCTTCTATTTCACGAGAAGCATTCATCTTTTCAAGAATGACATCCACGATTGTGCGCGTATCGTCGTCATCGCCATAATTAGCTAGATGAAATTCGTATGTTATCGATTTTGGTGTTCTTGTCTTAAGAACTTCTTCCAAATTCGTATAGACGAGATTGATCATCGTTAGTACATCTTTTCTTAACCTTTGTTTCACTTCTTCGTTTTTCATGATTGAGTCTTCTTAATATTATGTAGCTTATCAGCTACGAGTTTTCATAATGAGACCTTTATATAAGTTAAACCTCGGTGGTACATCTTGTACCACCTTTTTTTTCACTTATTTCAGCGAGGTCAAGTATTCCCTCAATGTCGCGTGTCTATCTAAACTGACAGTAAATACTTTACTATCCGAAGACTTCAGCATTTCTCTCCAACGTAGGACGGTCTCGTACATCGGTTTATTAAAGCGGATTGGTTCAGCCTCGACGTTTCCTTTCGAATACTCTTTTAGAGGATGGATGAGTTTGAGCCCTTTATATCCCAGTCCACCGTCATTATAACAGTATTTCAGATGAATCTCCATGTCTTCATTCTTAAATGAACCTGTGATTCTGACCTCCACGATTTCCACCTTTAGGTCTTCTAACTTTTTCATTTCTTCTAACCAGGCAAGTGTACCATCTGAAATCTTTTTCAGACTTACCACCTTTGCCTTTACATTATCGATTATACTCATTATTACTCCTTAATAACGTGAACGTTTTTGCTGGTATTTCATTGGATAACGATAATTCAATCGTATCTTTAATTCGACAATACCGCCCCTTAATTTCTTTACGAACGCATCGACATGACAACACTCCTTATCTTCTTCATCAGCGAGCATTTTCATTGCATAGTACTTAGCCGCTTCGACAGAGACGAACAAGTCTTTACGTCCTTTACATGAACTAAAGAGGATATTGGTGATGGCAATAAACCCTCTCCCTTTCGACGTCGTATTCTTCAATGGGTCTCTACAGACCTTTAACAATGAAGTAAGTTTAGTCAAGAAGAGGACGGGGAGTCGCTCTTCTGTATAAACGTTGTCATCTTCAATCTGATAAACGTTATTCGTTGGTTTCATTGTCTTCTTCCTCAGGGCTTGTCTCAGGACAACACTTTGCTCGATAGACTTCATCCAACTTCTCAAAGAAATTCATCGGTAACTTAATGTGTTGCGGATCAACAGGACGGATGACAAAATATAACGCCGGTTTATCGAGGTTGTTTTCGCTAGGTTTCATTTTGAGCAATATCGTGCTATCGTGTCCCTCCATTAACTCGCCCCATGGATAAACTTTCTTCGGTTTATCATCAGAAGCCATAAACGGTCTAAGCAGCGCGATTTGTTCGTGTCCTACCTCTTGGATATCCAGTAGTCCAGTCACCACTCTTTTGCTATCGCTATATAGACCCGTTGGTGAGAGTTCCCCATCTTCGTTAAAGAATTGATAATAGAAACAGCTTTTTACCTCATCGGATTGCGAAAAGAATGTCGCCGTATCCGAGTAGAAGAAAGGGATAACCTTATAGTCTTCATTTAGGACGAGGATATCGTCGATGAGTTTGACTTCTTGCATTCTTTTCTCCTCAGATTTGTGTTTGTGTTCCGTCCATTTAAGTCGAATACCCGAATCTACTGTTTTAAATGGACTAAAGGCAATGTGGTCTTCCTTTGTTTCAAACTGAAACTGGATATCGGCACCCGTAAAACGTCGATATTTTTCTAACCGCTCTTTCAGAACCGGTATTAATATCTCCACAGCTTCCTTGACCAGCCCCCCTTCGTGAGGATAGACCTTAACAATGGGCGTTTCCTCGTCTCTGCGGTTGATTGCTCTTACAAAATCGCTAAGAATCATCTCGACGTCATGCTTAGCCTCTTTAAGTTTATCGCCCGTAAAGGTCAGGTAGACTTTGTTACTCATTTTCCATCTCCTCTTCCCCGGTAAGTTTTAAGAGAAGATTTAACTTCTCTAAGACATCCACGGCATTTATATCGTTACTTTCTAAGATAGCGTAAACGTAAGTACAGGTGGTACTACTTCCTTCTTGGTAAATGGTGTTGTTAAAGCAAACAAGGACTTTTCTGTTTAGCCCTACCCAATAACGCATCCAGATACGTGAAATATGATCCGGGACTTTGTTAGGAAAGAAATCTTTAAACTTCTCAAATTCTTCCTCTGTCATCAACGTGATATTGAAATGCTTATTGATGTCTCTAACGAAGCCGTATGTCGGATTAGGGTCGCACGGATCACACTGGATAAAGAAACGCCCATTAGGATGAGTGAGGTGCTCCACCATCTTTTTAAGTAAGTCTTTTGAGAATGTCTCAAACTTTTCTATTGGCGTTGCAAAGAACGGGATAAGTTGACCTCTCTCATTTTTGAAAAAGATATCATCTACGACACTTGGTGCGAAGGTAGGTTGTTGGGCTTCAACCGCTTCCTGACCTTGAACTTCATCGTCGATATAGAAGATATAAGAGAGCTCACTTTCGGTGCTGGTTTCCAGGAAAACACGATAAGTTTTCCCTTGCTGTTTACACCAGTCGTCAAAGACATTTTTGAGCCGTGGGACAAGAAGACTTTGGACAGTCTGGTTTTCACCTGGTATTATCGTGTTGAAACTAACACGGAGTGATTCATGACTGGCGTTCATGAGATTGCCGTAGATAACAACACCGATCCATTCCAGTACTTCACTTGTTTCGGGCTCATCGCCACTAATAGCATTCGCGTTAAAGACTAAAGTTTTCATAGGTTACTCCTTTAATTTAGTGTCCCTGATAGGACAAGGTTTTCTATAAGGGAAGATGACCTCTTCCGGTTTAATGGTAGAAATACGGTGTTCTTTTAAGTGCTTTACCGACATCTCTTTTAACACCGCGTTTATATTGGGGTTTAAATAAATCCCGATGGACTTTTCTGGTCTGTTCATTGTCCTACTTATCTTAAGCAAGATAATGCGCCTACGCGCGTCTAAACGTATTTAACCACACGCATTGTCAAAACTGTCTATGACATCCACGAGTTGCATAATCCCTTTGATTGCTTCGGTGAACTTAAACTCGGTATAGTCTTCGACGTCGAAACTGTAGATGTAAAACGTATATTTCCCATTTACCTTTTCGATTTGTTTGACTTTTAACTCAGTGTTTTTCTCAGCTAGTGCTTTCACACGAAACTGACCACAAACATCTTTCGTCTCTTCATCGAAGTAAATAGAGGCGACTTTGGATTTGAATCTGAAGCCGAACAAAGCACCGAAGGGTTCTTCCATGTAAGGTTGATTAGTTTCCTTATCCACAAAATCACCACTGTGGAAGAAGTTATTGTACATTCCGGTTAAGATAGGGTAAGGGAATGAGAGTAGCGTGGATTCCTCGACGTTTGCTAAATCGACATAAACGCCTTTTTGGGTTTGGACAATAACCCCATAACTACGGAGCCCGATAAACGGTTTTGTCTCAACCTTCTTGACTTCTTCGATACTCTTATTTTCATTGTTTACACC